>Ga0180438_10011135_pt1 | contig 10917 bp, 12 predicted proteins | sample SS_ome_12_FD_132455 | JGI IMG/M metagenome (GOLD analysis project Ga0180438, IMG submission 132455) | Hypersaline lake sediment archaeal communities from the Salton Sea, California, USA - SS_3_D_2 metaG | ecosystem: Environmental > Aquatic > Non-marine Saline and Alkaline > Hypersaline >... | reverse complement strand
TCAGCAAAGAACATCATGGGTATAAGCTCCGGATCACATGGGATAACGGGGTAGTTTTCTGCAGCGAAACGAAATTGCTCCAATAACTCAGGATCTAGATTAAATTCGCTAAATGGAGTTCCTATCAGTATAAGTGAGGAAATCGTGTCTCCATATTCAGCAGTGTATATACAACTCACCATACCACCCAACGAGTGAGCAATAAGGTGGACTTTTTCATAGCCTTTCGATTGGATGTCACTTACTACTGCTTTGATATCATTAACATAGTCATCTTGCGATATCTGACTGTACCAAGCATAGTCGCTCTTATATGAGTCACCCGAACCACGTAGATCTAGTGCATATGTGTCAAATTTCTTGTTTGCAAGGTACTCTTGTATGCTATACTTACTGTCATCCTCGAAATGGTAGAAGAACTTTGTATGCCAACCTCCATGGACCATCAAGACGGCGTCCCTCATTTCAACGTCCTCCTTATAGATATGCTGTACGTTAACAAATACTGTATCATCGACGGATACATCGTAGTTTTCTCTGACAATATCGTTGGACTTTGCAACGACGACAGGGCTGACCATTGTTATGGTGAGCAAGAATACAAGGATTACACTAAAAACTATAGAGTTTTTTCTACAATTTTTCAGTTAAATCACCACATTTTATTGAGGATTTTTCCTGCAATTTTGTGAACCATATCAAGCCCTATGGCTATCTTTGAATATTTCTCTAAAAAAACGTTATATAAACACCGCATATTCGTCTGATAAGTTGTACATTTTGCGTTCTTCACTATTCTTGTAAACAGAAAGAACTACTCCACTTAAACTGTAATCAGAAAGAATAGTTTCACTTACACGGTACTCTCACTGTTGGTATATATATGGGCGTCCCTTATTTTCAATTGATGAAATTCATTTCAACTTTAAATTGGTACTTGAGGATTGAATATGTCAGACAATGATCTAGCAAAAGGGTCAAAGAACTTTCAAATGAATGGAAAAAAACGAAAGAGCCTTTTTACATTCAAGAAGCATTAAATACAGCCAAAAAAATTAAAGACGGGCAGGCTCAATCATTCTTAGTAATTCTACTTGCTCTTGCAGGTGCTAAATGAAACAATTGAAGAAATCATTTTTTAAAATACTTTCACTCTTCCTTCGAAGCATGGGGCATTCATCTACTATTTGGTAGTTTTCTTGCAAGATAGTGAACTACCTACCCCACAAGTTGGGATCTTCTTGCGGAAAAATAATAAAAAAATAAGTTAGTTCACGAAAAACATGTAAAGTTAAGATTGTAGGAGAGTACACTAATACAGCTAATTACTCAATGAGTTTGAGGATTTCTTCTTTTTTTTCTTCATTAATTGTGTATTTAACAGGAGAACCGTGCCGAATGGCGTTAAGTTTAGGGTCTATATGATGCTCGACCACTAGACCATTTTCCATGAGCCATACTAACCGATGACTTATGATATCACTAGTTATTTTATCGCTTTGCGACTTTATCTTCATTACTAAATGACTTGCTGTAAGCTCTCCTTCAGATAGTAACGTTTTTAGTACTATTGAATCTAATTCTTTATCAAAACCAGGCATTTCGCTCATCAATATCACCACGTTATCTTCAATGTTTCAAAATTGGCACTTATATTATTATTTTCAGCGGCAACTAGGAGTGTTTCACGTATGGGGTTCTGGTGAACAATAGAGTTGTAGAAATTGTATGGGGAGGAACTAAACTAAAGAAAAAACGAAAAATTTGCTGAATTGCTAACCTTGTTTTTAAGCAGTTTATCGACATGTGGAGAACATATTTCTTAAAAAAGTAAAGAAGTATGCCATATTGAAATACTGCACAGGTTGGAAACAAATGAATAACGAAAAGAATACGTCAAAAGATATCGGAGACAGGTTTCAACAAAAAACGAAATACCAAAGAAATAAATTACCAAGACACTTTCTGGACTGGGATAACAAACCTATGCTTTACAAAGATTATGAGAATCCTATTGAGATTATCTCACTACCTGAACCTGAATTTAGGAATGAAGCTAAACTCATGGAGGTTTTAGCTAGTAGAAGGTCGAGGAGAAACTATGATCCACAAGAAACAATTGATCTTAAAACGCTCTCAACCCTTCTATGGGCGACACAAGGAGCAACTTCAAAGCATGACACCCCATTTGGACCTCTTTTTTTAAGAACAGCACCATCAGCAGGCGCATTATATCCTATTGAGATTTATTTGAATGTTCGACTCGTAACTGGCCTTGAACCTGGCATTTATCATTTTAGACCGCATTACTTTGATCTTGAGTTATTAAAGAAAGGTGATTATTCAGAAGAGTGTGCAGCAGCTGCACTCAACCAGAAGATGGTTAAATCCGCACAAGTTACGTTTGTATGGACAGCTGTTGTTGAGAGGTCAAAATGGAAATACCTCCAAAGAGCGTATAGATACATATATCTTGATGCAGGTCATATTGGACAAAATCTTTATCTAGCAGCGGAAGCGCTTCAGTTAGGTTGCTGTACAATTGGTGCTATTTTTGACGAAGAAGCGAATAAACTAATAGATGTGGATGGAATCAACGAAACTGTTGTTTATATGGCAACTGTTGGTGTACTTCGATAAGTAACACTAAACAACATCTTACGCTGTCATAAAAGCAATTAGTCTCCGAATTGCATTTATAAGTGAACCAAAAAACTTAAAAGCGCCTTGCAAGAAGGCTGCACTAAAGATTAAGGAGAGGAAAAACAAAAATGAAGGGTAAATTACCTGAAAATGTACTAGAAGTGTTTCTTGAAACACTACCTTTTGAATTCACTGTTATTGATGAAAATGATAGAGTATTAGGGTGGAACAATCACGAAGCACGAATCCTTCAAAGACCTGAAGAAGTTATTGGGGAAGATCTTCGCAGTTGTCACCCTGAAAAGAGCCTTCCAAAAATAGAACAACTTCTTAAGGAATTGAAAGAGGGAAAGAGGGACACTGCCCGCTTCTGGATCGATCTAAGTTTAGATCCTGAAAGCGAGAAGCAAAAGTTTTTGGTCGAATATTACGCGTTAAGGGACTCTAATGGGAAATATATGGGCTGTCTTGAAACATTTAGAAATATAACGGAAATACAAAAACTTACTGGTGAAAAACGAACGCTTGATTAACAACATCTTAATTTTAAGAGTTTGGATGTCCTTCCACGGCTTTAATTCAGAATTTGCAGGACTCCACAGTTTTATAAATAACTAAAAAATTTTGAAATCTACAATACAAAGATTGTCTCAATATTTAGATCCCAAAAGGAAAAAGATTTACGAAAGAAACCACCAATAGATAGGATGGGGGTTTTGAATTATGCCAAAATATGTTATTAAACCAAATGTATATTGCATCTCTATAAACGACCGTACTACGGACCTATTCGAAGGACTTTGGCCAGTAACGGAAGAAGGCGTCTCATACAACTCGTATATGATCGTTGACGAGAAAAAGGTGCTGATCGATTTATCTAAAGCATTTAAAGGGGACGAGTTCTTTGACGCGGTAGAAGAAATTGTTCCAATTTCAGAACTTGACTATGTAATTATGAACCATTTGGAACCTGACCATGGCGGACTCGTAACCACTATACGAAGAATCAATCCTAATTTAACCATCTTGTGTACCGACAAGGCAAAAGAAATGCTTGCAACATTTTATAATATAACTGACAACGTGCAAGCTGTAAGTGACGGAGAAACCCTTGATCTTGGCACTAAAACTTTACAGCTCTTCCATGCACCCTTTGTACACTGGCCAGAAACAATGGTAACCTATGATACAGCTGATAATATTCTCTTCGCGTGCGACGCATTTGGAGGATACGGAGCTATTCGTGGATCCCTATTTGACGATGAAATCAAGGAAGAAGAGTGGGATTTCTACATAAAAGAATCGCTTCGCTACTATGCGAACATCGTTGCAAAGTTCAGCGGTCAGGTATTAAAGGCGATAAACAAGCTAGTAGGTGCAGGTCTCAAAATTGATTGTATTGCTCCTTCTCATGGCATTATCTGGCGTAAGAACCCAGGAAAAATAATTGAACTATACCAGAAATGGGCAGGCTATATGTTGGGAGAAACAGAGCCAGGTATAACGGTACTCTATGCAAGTATGTACGGTAACACCGAGGCAATGATGAATGCTGTAGTTCAGGGAATTTCTGAAGTTGGCGTACCAGTTGAAGTCTTTGATGTTGCAAGAATCAATGTGAGTTACATTCTTTCATCTCTTTGGACCAAGAAAGGTGTTATCATCGGTGCTCCTACCTACGAAGCAGGGCTCTTTCCTCAAATGGTGTATGTCTTAGACATGGCGAAGCGAAAACGCATCCTTAATAAGAAGGTAGCCCGTTTTGGTAGTAAGGGATGGAGTGGTGGCGCACAAAAGGAACTTGAGGAATTGCTAGAGCGTAATAAGTGGGAGCTTACTGATTATTTTGAGTTCACTGGTCATGCAACGAAAGAGGAACTAACGAAAGGTGAAGAATTAGGCAAAAAGTTTGCCCAACTCATAAAGGGCTCATAACGACAAGAAACAATGATAAGGCTTTCATTATAACATATTGATACCGAATATTTCTCTTTCAACCATTTTTTTTATTTTGCTTTTGCTTTCGAACATGCTTAGTTGCTTGCATGCCTGCTACAGCACCTTCTCCGGCTGCAGTGACTATTTGCATTCCTCCACAAGTGCTGTCTTCAGCAGCAAATACGCCGGATAGATTTGTTTTTTGCTCCCGATCAACTCCATTGAAGGAACGTTTCTAAGAAAAATATATTCCTTTTTTATTTTAAAAATTGAAAACTCAAAAAAAACTAATTGCAAAAAAAGAAAAGGTGTGATTTTTTTAGTTTAATCTATGTGCCTAGCACTGCAGAAGACAATGCCAGGTTACAATGCATTATTTCCATTTGTTGAGTCGTTGCTTGTTCGCCGAAAACATTGTAACCGATGAACGGTGTGTCACCAAGAGCCATTTTTGCCTGTTCGACTACTTCATCAACTCTATCACCAATTGCCAGTCTACATCCAGCACAGTGGACGAGAAAACCGAAACTTGGTTGTGAAATCTTGCCCATGTCAATCGCTCTCTTAAAGACTGCATTAGTCTCCGCAACTAATTCATCTTGTGTAGCCGACAAAACAGCAATATCAGCCCCTTGAGGAAATACCACATAACCATCTATTGATAAATCCTCATTGACATTGCCAGGATGCACCGTTTTCCAATAGCCCTCGTGTGCAATTCCGATCGGATTAAAGAAGGATTCGCTTAATATCGCTCCACCTTTAATTGAGTCTAAAGTTTTGCCCGTCCATTCCGCATAGACTTCTGCTGCGGGACGCCCATCTATTTCGTAGAGTGTCCTTCCTTTGGCTTTCGTTGCTTTACCACGTTTCAAAGGTTCATATTCCTGACTATAACTATAGCCCACCTTAAGATCCTTTGAATACAAGCAAGCTACCGATAAATAGTCGCTGTATACGTCCAACTCAGCAAACTGCTTCCATTTACCCTCAAATGTATTATCCGCTGAGGTGCCTCCAACTATTGGAAACATTGTAGGGACGGCACTTCTAATCCCACGGATGAGCCCCTCTTCAACTCCCGGTGCAGCGCACATCAACACCAAATCCGGTGGATGGCGTTCAGTTTGTCCTACCGAAGTAGTCGCACGTGAGTCCACAGCGGTCTGAACGTGTTCACCAACATCGGCTAAGGCTCGTTTCATTGCGGTTTCGCCTTCACCGAAACCATCACTTCTGATTTTTGTCGCCCCTACGCCAACAGTCAAAGTCGGCGAAGATAAAATTGCTACCCCTACAGAGCCATTTTCACTTTCAATAAAACCGTCAGGGGTCCACACACCACCTAATGACGTCCCACCCCATAGCGGTGCTCTTTTTGTGGCCTTATTGATTCCATTTATTATTTTTTGTTCATTATATTGAACTGTGCAAAATGCTATTGTAAAGGTTGGCTCGGCACCGCCAAGTTGTGCTAGAGCTTTATTAGCGGCTTCTGTTCCTGCCTCTTTCGGATCTTCCAAAGTAGAATATCCTATTCCTACCTTCAAGGACATTTTTCATTACCTACCAAAGCGTTACTATCAGAATTTAAAATATAGTATTGATGTCTAACGCTTTTATAGTTTCGATTGAGGCGAAGGTTTCAATTAAGCCAATTAATCTGCGGGAATACTGCTTACTGATACTTGATGAAATTTATAAGAATTCACATAATAATTCAATATTAATTCTTCTAGTAGTACTTGATCACAAACACCATCTATTTTCATAAAGTCAGGGAAAACAAGTGTAGGACATACAATTACATCATACTTTTTAGAAGTCTCTGGAATCTTGGTTATATCTATTTTTTTAATTTTAATTGGTAGTTTATTTTTTTCAATAACTCCTAAAAGACGCTGTTCTACCAGAGGACAAAGACCACATGTGGGCGATATAAAAAGGAAGACTTCTAATTTCATTCGTTTCCCCTGCCTTCTTCCTTTAATTTTATATAAAGACCACATTTTTTATGAGAGTCCAAAAATTAGCAGAGTTTATCGAATGTATTTAAGTTACAAATTTAAACCACATAATCCATTTTAGAGTGCATAACAAAAGGTGGAGTCTTTAACCTCTATTCTTCTCCTTAAGCCATAACTTGATCGCTTCTTCTATCGCTTTACTTTGATCGCCTTTTTTACCACCTAGTCTCTTTGCTACTTCCACTCTGAATTCCTTTTCTAGCTCATCATCTATTACGAAGGAGACTTTGCCCATCTAATATCACCCGCACAATTTATAGGAATATCTACTTATATGATTAACGGTTATTATTGATATTCCTATATTCAGAAATGTTTATATAGGAATATGACCTTATAAATAATACCGACGAAAAAACTTGTGGCATAGAAAACGAATGCGGGTACAAAAATAGCGATTTTTTTCCGAATATGATACATAAAAAATCATCTCAAGTTAGGGGGTTCGTGTGACATGTCCAAAAAATTGTCTGACCGAGTTAAGAGGATACAGAATCCTCAGAGAATTCTAAAAGTGGTTGCTTATACCGCAATAGCCAAACCGTTAAACGGTTCTCTTCCTAGAAGTAATAATTCGCATTTTTTGAGATTATATCCTATAAAGTATTCTTACAGGAATGGTAAAGAGGAAAAGGAAGCTTTCTCTATATCGTATTTACTTAAAGGGATTAGAGGAGCTATTAGGCATCAAGTGATGAAGACTTGTTATGATGCTGGTGTGGAGGTGTGCCACACTAGCGATAAAGCGACCGATAAAGCGGGCAACAGTCTTCTCCCTAAAGGTTTTCATCTTTCGGGTTCTTGTAAGGGCAATGGTGAATGCATAGTTCATCAAGTTTTTGGATCTATGGGTACTGAAGGTTTAATTTCTGTCTACGCAGAGCCAATTACAGCAATTTCTCATAAATCGGCTAAAACTGAAGTTAAAGTTCAAAAAGTCCATATTGCCACTGAAAATCGTGTTTGCATGACTTTTGATAACAAACCTGTCCAAGACTTTGGCGAGCGGTATTTTTCCGGTGAATTTACCTTTGAAATTGATGTTACGCGTTGTACAAGTGAACAAATTGGTTTATTGATTGAATCCGTTATTAACATGCAAAGACTAGGCAGAGGATACAATGCGGGATATGGTAGGGTTCAAATTAAGCGATTTCAATTATTAGAGCGCACAATAAAGAGGATTCCGGAGTGGCAAGAAGATAACTTCATTGTCAAAGAAGAACTTAACGAAATTTCGTTAAAAAACGAGGTTTTAGAGGCTATGGAGGCTTGGAATGCTTACGTTTATACTTGAAGGTCAAATTGTAACTCCAATTGTCACTAGGAAAACTGAATTTTATATGGAAAGATGTAAAGCTATAATTAAGCATCCAAGAAGACGTTATTACAATAAAATTAATGCATCTAAGCCGATGTATCCCTATTCATTTCAGTGCTATTTAGGAGCTATTGAATTACACTTTAGATGTTCAAATACTGCAAAACTAAAACAGAAATTAAAAGATTTGTTGCAGATTAAAGCGATAGGGCGCTTTCATAGTGAAGGTATGGGATTAGTCCAATGGATCAAGGGCAACATACATTCGAATTATGAGCCAACTCACACAAAAAATACACGAACACTCCGAATTCGCAAAGGTCTTCCTCATAATTTAACAAAAGATATCAAGAAACTGTTATGGTATGCTTTGCTTCATGATTTTGTTAATACGCCTAAACATAAATCTAAAATTTACATAGAACCGAATCTAGACGGCATAGCGTATTTACGCAACCATCATGATAAAACAGAAGACAGTTTCATTCAGTTATTTCAGAAATATGACCATCTAGCGGCCATGATTACAAGAAAGATAAGGTCACCCAGAACTAATAGGTATAACTGGTCTTCCAATAGCAATATTGATTTTGAAAAACTAGCAACACAGATAAAGGAGGTGGCATCCAACATTTGGAAGTTGTATGATTACATCTATCAGAGTAAAGAACTAGAGCAATTAAACGAAAGTTTACAACATGGCCACACGTCATTAAGAAATCATTTACTGGTGATAGTCAATTTAATAGTGCATGATTTTCAAAGAAATGAACTTTGAAGGGTTTTGCACACTAAGGGACAGATTGCTGTTGTCCTGCTAAATGTGAGCAGAAGGGCTTGATAGTAGGGCGTTAAAGGTTTCTGCTCTTTACCCCACACCCAAAATATTATATTGGATTGGGGATCCTTAAGGCACTATGACTGAAACAACTGAAAAGCCCTATTTAGACTATATTGATTTTGGACATGCAAGCCTCAAAAACTTCTTCGTTTTCCGAATTAGCAAAGGTGGTGACTTGTTCCGCTGTCTTGAAGCGAAATTAAAAGACGAAGGAATTAGATCAGGTTTAGTAATGTTCATGCTCGGGACGTTGAGAAACGCACGTCTTGCTTATTTCAACACAAATATTGGCGAGTTTCACGTGAATGAATTCAATCCTCCTGGAGGTATTGAATGTGTTGCAGGGAGCGGTACTGTAAGCATTCAAGAAGACGAAATGCTAGCACATATCCATGTGGTTGTTGCCGGTCCAACGGGAAATGCCTATGGCGGTCACATTTACCCCGGGAGTATTGTAAAAGAATATATAGAAGGCGGCATAGTGATTTTAGAAGATATACATATGGAACGAATTTATGATGAAGATGTTAAAGCTTTTCCTCTGAAGTTTTTCGAACCTGAGTGAAAGGGAAAAATTAGAGAGCAATATATTGCAAAAAGGTTACATTCTGACGAGTTTTTCGCCTTTTTCTATCACAACTTTACAGGATGTCGGAAATTTCATAGCGGCACGTCGTAGTGCGTCCTTTGAAAACCTGAAGTTTCCAGCAGTCGTTCTGACGGTAACTAATGGTTGGCCACGGCGTACTCTGGCAGCTGTACCGATTGGTTTTCCAAATGCGCGTCGCATACCGTCTTGAAGCCTGTCTGCGCCTGCAAAAGCCATCATCTTGTTTTCTCTAAGAACGTGAAACGGGTGCGGGCGAATTCTTAAATGATATCCTTGCCTTCCAATTTTCTTCGTAAGATATCTATTTACAGTTTGTCTTGCTGCTTCTAAAGCACTATGGCGAATTTGGCATGATTCTTCTGCAATCAATGAAACTTTTATAGGAAACTGTTCAATGTCACCTGTCCTCAATCCCATGTCGTAGATGGTAATTTTTGAACCAGGGACGCCGCGCATGTACTTTCTTCTTGTGTACGCCTTTTTCTTGACATCCCGATAACATTTCGCTGGTCTATCTGGCAATAATAATACACCTTGTTTGAATTCTAGTAGCGTGAAGTATAGTAAAACGGTTGTTTTTTAACTTTATCGGAAGAGTTGAGAGATGATTATTGCTTAATCGATTGCACTAAACGGATGTTTTAAAGATTTGAATGAACATATATTAGCTTGCTATTTTGTATTTGGTATTGCAAAATGAACGTTAGCATGGTGTAAGGTATGCCCCCAATTAAAGGATAATATTAGAGACGCTCTAAACGAGCAAGTTAAGTGGGAGTTATACTCTGGATAAATGTATCTGTCTATGGCAACTTGGTTCTACGCTCAAAACTTACCTGGGTTTGCAAAGTTTTTTAGAGTACACGCAAAGGAAGAGCAGGAACATGCAATAAAGATCTTTGACTATATAATTGAACGCGGAGGGCGCATAACTCTCCAAACAATAGACCAACCACCTGCAGATTGGTGTTCGCCTTTGAGTGTTCTGGAAGAGGTCTACAATCACGAAGTGAAAGTAACTGGCATGATAAATGAATTAATGCGCCTAGCTAAGTCAGGGAAAGACTATGCTACGGAAGAATTTCTATGGTGGTTTGTAGACGAACAGGTAGAAGAAGAAGAAGGTGCTGAGAAGGTCTATAATCAATTGAAACTTGCCGATGATTCTGGAGCCGCTTTACTGATGTTAGATATTGAATTCGCTAAAAAAGCGGCAGCAAAGGAAGAGGATTAAATAAATTCTTTCTTTTTTATGCATACTTTAGGAAACCTCACGCAAGTCTCATAACTATCTTTTTTCCTTTTTTTAACGATTTATAATGTAATTAAAATTTGTGCTTTCATCATATTAGAAAAGGAGAAAAGAAAAAAACAAAAAAGTAAACCAAAAATGTTGCAAGTTAGGGTTTGTATTTATCAGTGGTATCAATAGAGTGAGTAATCTAACACCGTGTTACAGGAGCATTCTTTATCTGTCGGAATTCTTGGAATAACCTCAAATAGGAGTTTATTCACGTTTTTGACGTTTGCTTTCATA
>Ga0180438_10011133_pt1 | contig 10919 bp, 6 predicted proteins | sample SS_ome_12_FD_132455 | JGI IMG/M metagenome (GOLD analysis project Ga0180438, IMG submission 132455) | Hypersaline lake sediment archaeal communities from the Salton Sea, California, USA - SS_3_D_2 metaG | ecosystem: Environmental > Aquatic > Non-marine Saline and Alkaline > Hypersaline >... | reverse complement strand
TGCTGAATTCACCGATTGAGATCGGCGGGGTACTCTCGAATCTCTGCAACCTGGGTAATATCGGGACGCGACTGGGCAATGCCGCGCTCACCTATGACGGCGACAGCCAGAGAATCACCCAATGCAGCAAGGACCTGGCCAAGGCCAATGCCATGCTGACCAAGGAGTACCGCAGGCCTTACACGCTTGCATATACGGGATAGTCGCGCTTAAACAGAGCCTGATTGAAACGAGGCAAATAAATACAGACGGCTGTTTTTCGTGATTGAGAAAAGATCGTCGCGGGCCATCTAAGGATGGCCTGCGGCGGTTCAGCGGTGTTCGTGGTTGATTCATCCCCGGACCGCCTGACGGTCGCATTACGGCCGGCTGACAGGTTTGCGGCTCCCACTCTATTGCATATCATCGATACTCTTGTGCCCGAAGACTGCGCCGAGTGTATCCTGCTGGTTTTTGCTTCAAGTGTCGGTGAGTTTTGAGTATAATGGATTGTGCCATTTAGACACACCCAGAAACCAGTTTTGCAGGCTTATCGGCGGGTTGGTAAATGCGCAGTAGTTTCGTGGCGTGGCTGTTTGCGATGTTGCTGTTGTGGCCGGCGGGCCGTGCCTTGGCGATTATAACCGTAACTACCAGCGAGACCTGGGACGGAGGGCAGATGCACGGCGTTACTCCCACCGGGTCCGGCACAGCGGCGGCCCCCTACGTCTATATCATCGACGACGGGATGATTTTGACCGGCACCGGGGTAATCAGGACGGCAGATGAATATGTCATATTTGACTTCAGCTCAGGTACCGGCGGTCTGGAGATGGCAGCCGGCGGCTACTTCGATATTACCGGTTCGACCCGGCTGAGCGACCCCGGCGAGATCACAATTATCCTGGGTGAGAACAACCTCACGGGGGCGGGCGACTTTAAGACTTCGGACATAACCAAGGACTCAAAGGACGTTATCATCAGCGGTTCGGGTGACGTGGATGTCAATTCGATCAATGCGCATGTCAGGGACGCACGCGCCGGCCACGTCAGTATCGATGTTGGCGGCAGCGTAAATGTCGGTTTGGTTGATACCCAGGATGAAGCGGCCGGCGGCAATGACGCCGGCAACGTGACGATTTGCGGCGGTGAAGTTACCGTTGGCGCTGTTGACGCACGCAGTCTGCGTACAGACAGCGCCACGGCGAGCAGCGGAGCCGTCGTTGTGCAGGCACTTGACAGCAGCGGTGTAAACAGTCTGAATAACACACTAAATCTCTATGGGGCAATAAACACCGACGCCGCTGCCGGTTACGACGGCGACATAACTATCAGCGGCGTGGTGGTTACGCTGGAATCAGGCTTTAGCGTCGTGAGCGGCAGCGGGTCGCTTGGTATTCACGCGGGTCTGATACAGCACGGTATGACCGGCGGTGATTTGTTCACAGACAGCTCCGGCGGCGGTTACAATGCCACACACGATGTTCCGTGGGGCGCCACGGTGAGCTTCGAAGAGGCTGAATCCGCCGGTCTTGAAACCGTGAGTCCGGCCGTGCTTAATGTGGTTCTTAATCAAGCTCAAGATGCGGTGGTCACCGTTGACTACATGACCTTGAGTGGCACTGCCGCTGAAGGCTCAGACTTCATCGGCTCGGCCGGGACCTTAGTGTTAGACCCGTGCGAAACGACCAAGACAATCAGTATTGACATTCTTGGTGATGGTCAGGACGAAGACGATGAGATATTCCTGGTGGTCCTGGACAATCCGGCTGGTCCAAATGTGGCTCTGGGTGAAAACTGGTTCCATGCGTATACGATTATTGACCCGCGCCCATACGTCGAGTTTGACGCGGAAGTCAGCGGCGGTATGGAGCAAGTCAGCCCGGCTTACATAGCAGTGAGTTTGTCCTGGCCCACCAATGAAACCGTGACGGTGGATTATGAGGTTGCAGGGGGTACGGCAACGAGCGGCGTGGACTATAATTTGCCGGCGGGTACTCTTGTCTTTGATGCGTGCCAGGTCAGCCGTCGCCTTGCAATTCCCGTCTTTACCGACCCGTGCGAGGAGTGCGCCGAGACAATTGAACTGAGGCTGGCCAATCCCGCGAATGCAAGGGTGGGCGCCAATGAGCAGCATACGTACACAATCACCGAGATTTGCTTTCCGCCTTTTGCCGACAGTAACACAGTGGCCTTGTGGCTCTTCGACGAAACCGAGTATCCCTATACGACACTTACCGATGCCGGTGCGTATGAATACGACCTGCGTTTGTCCGATTCGGGGCATCTGACTGCGGGCAGGTTCGGCAATGCCTTGAGTATGTCACCGGGGGCAGGATACAATCTCTATTACGCCGAATGGAAGGGCATAGTCTGTGCGATACATATGGCGGCCCCGGCCGGAGAGCCGAGCGGTCTTTGGGGCCCGACGATTGCGCCTGAAAAACTGTTGACAGCCCTGGCCAGTGAGGATTGGACGTGCGAATTCTGGCTGAAATTGTTGACGGTACCCGTTGGTGAAGTTGCAGTCGTCCACTTAGGCAATGCCTACGACTCCGGTGTAGCGTTAGATCTCAGCGCCGGGGCTGCGAGCTTCAAATTGCGCAATGCTTACGCAGGTTTTGAAGCGACGTGCGCTACGAACGCGGCTTGGCTGTCTGACGGTCAGTGGCACCATGTTGCCTTGGCCGCTTCGGGCGGTCAGGTAAGGCACTATCTTGACGGCCAGCTTCAGGCAGAGCCTGTTGTTTCATCTATTTCAATCCAGCCTGTTCCGGAGGCCAACATTCCTGAGTCTCTGGCGGACACCACTTACGGCATCTTCGACGATTCGAGAGACTATGAGAAGTTTCGACAGCATCGTTTCAACCTGTCGGTGGGAGAGGACCGCCATGGAAACATGCAGGCGGACGGCGCGATTGACGAGCTGCGATTTTCGAACGTTGCTCGATACTCAGGCAACTTTGACCTGCCTGACAGCCATTCGCGCAATTACGCTGCCGTCCCGACGTCACCGGAGGTGCCGAGCGGGCCTGCGCTGCTGTTTGGCGCAGATTCGGTGTCGGGGCCGGTGCAATTAGGCTCCCGAAAACATCTGTTCATCGACGAGGTCCTTATCGATACCAAGCAAGACGTTCAGTTGACGGTGAATCCGCCTGTGAATCCTCAGCTTACCAACCGAAGCTTTTCGTCGGGAGATTACTGGGTGGTCGACCACAACGATAAGGTGTACGTGATTACGCCCGATGGGTACGGCTCCGACAGGGGAATCACACGCCTTTGGATTTCGACGGACGGCGTGAACTTCGACGAGCCGGAGCTCGGTGTGATCGAATACGGCGGCTCCGCCGCAAACAACTTTGTTCTGTATCTGTCCCCTATGTGGGCGGGCGTATTCAAGGACCTCAATCCCAACATCTCGCCGCAGGAGCAGTTCAAGCTCACGGCCTGGTCGGCCAACCGGGGAATCTACCTGTACAGCTCGCCCGACCTGGTCCACTGGCGGCGAAACGAGACGATAATGCTGCCTCTGGTCAGCGGCGGCGGCTGCGAGACATTCTGGGACGACCAGCGGGGTCTTTATGTGAACCTGCTGAAGCGCGACCCGCAGTTTCGCAGCGCGGAGTGTCCTTCTGCAGGTGGACGTACTGCCGTTGGTTTCGATACGGGTGTGGTAGGCAACATCTGGAAGCCCTGGCCATATAACCCTATGAACACACCCCATTACGACACGTGGCCATTGCCGGTGGTTACGTGCGAAGGACCCGTCGTTTTTCCGGTAAATGAATACGGCCAGGTGTACCGCACACGCGCGATCAAGTATCCGTGGGCGCCGGATGCATATCTTGCGTTCATCTGGCGAATGGCCCCGGGTGAGATCCGGACCACCGATTTGGGCGTCAGCCGGGACGGGACCAACTGGACGACTTACGCCGACCTGGGAATGTATATGCCCACTGGCGGTAGTTTCAACGGCGAGACTATTGTCGAACGCCTCGCGCACGGCGGGCTAATCCGCCGGGGCGATGAAATCTGGCAGTACGCGGATTTCGGTACGGGACCTCATGGAACGGACGAGGAGTTCTTTGTACGCGTTAGCCAGCGCCTGGACGGTTTTGTCTCGCTCGATGCCGGCGAGACGGTGGGCACGATTGTCACGCGGCCTCTTGTTTTTTGCGGCAATCAACTTGTTTTGAACGTGCTGGCAGGGGGATTCTTGAAGGTTGCCGTTTTGAACGAAGCGGGCCAGGCGCTAAGCGGATTTGACATCACAGATTGTGGCCCGATTGTGACGGACTCGGTCAGGCAGGTTGTCAGATGGAACGGCGATTCGGACGTTGGCTCGCTGTCAGGAGCCGTAGTTCGCCTCAAGTTCGAGATGCAGAATACGAAACTTTTTGCCTTTCAGTTTACGTGGTCCGGAGATTTCAACGGTGACGGGGTCGTTGACTATCGGGACCTCAAGGCTTTGTCGGATGCCTGGCTGTGGTCGGGTGCTGCAGGCGGCATTGTCCCGGATATGGACAACAGCGGGAAGGTGGATTTGCGTGACTTTGCGTCTCTCGCTCTGCAGTGGCTTGGCGACTGCCAGTAGGCAGCCCCTATTGTGTCATTTTCATAGTGGTTATCGACGGGCACGGCTCGACGCGGCAGTTGATCAGCGGAACCGCAGGAAGTACAGCCATTATCGACGCGTTCTCATAGGATGCTTAGGGCGTGATGTTAGGCGGCAATCCGGGTTCCGCATCTAACCCATCCAACCTATGTACTCATTTACTGTATACCGGCGAATATTTCGATACCGACATGCAGCACTGAAACCTGTGCGCCCTAACGAAGCCCCCTGTAAACATCTTTGCGGTGGCGGATTTTGGCAACTATGACAAGGCGCTTGCGATCTTGTATTTGATAGACGATGCGGTAATCGCCGGAATCAATACGATATAGCTGCTCCTTTGAGTGCAGCAATTTGCAGTTTTGCGGGCGGGGGTCAGCAGCCAGGCCGGTTAACCGACTAATAAGCTGCCTTTGAATTTTGCGAATCTGCGCTTGTACGAATTTTGCCGCCTTCGGTTTTAATTCGACCTTATACATCCCTGTACATACTTAAAGTCCAAACTTCTTTCGGAGTACCTTCAGAGAAATGCTCCCGGCGTCTTTAAGCGACTTCAGGGCATCTTCCACATCAATTTTATCCTCTAAAGCCTCCAAGGTCTCAACATCCCTGATTGATACAAGTGCGAAAGCCGGTTTGCCGTTCTTTTTGACAAACACTCGCTTGCCGCCATAAACCACCTGATTAGCAATATTGGTCAGATCGTGTCTCACTTCTGTCATAGTTAAAACAGTCATTTGTTCACCCTTTCATCTCGGTATATCCACCGTCTATAATATCGCATATAGAGGACGGTGGTTCAAGGAAAAAGTTGCAATTTCTGTAAATTTTTCAAAACTTGTACTTTTTTTGAGTTCTTTAAGCTATCTGGCATCCAAAGAATCCGGCCCGGCTGCCAGGCGGCGTGGGAAAGCCTCCCCACAACCCCAGAACCGGCCCAACAAGACCCGCCCTTCGATACCGACATGCAGCAATATTACCTGCATTCCCGCTGGTATGAGAAGACTCGGACCCGTGACGCCAATGGTGTCACTGCTTTGGCGGGTAGTCAAAGAAGTTCGTTTTGGCCACGACCGGCCAGTCATCCACCCATATAAGATTTCGCACCTCCAGCCTTGCTCTTCCCCGGTCGCGGCCGTCGTAAAAGTGGAAGGCAAAGGCGAACCTGCCGTCGGCGTGCCGATACACCGACGCGTGTCCCGGACCGATGAAGCGACCCTCAGAGTTGATTAGAAGACTTCCCCCTTCGTCCACCATGTCCCTGCCCGCCTTGTCGAGATAGGGTCCGGTGGGAGATTTGGAGCGTCCGACCCTGATGTTGTAAGTGCTTTTGGTGCCCCGGCAGCACCAACCCCAGTTGACGAACAGGTAGTAGTAACCGTTAGCGGGATGCCTGTACACATAAGGAGCCTCGATGTAATCAACTTCGATGTTTCGGTATGCGACGCGATGGTATGCATCATTGTCTTGCGACCAGCCCCGAGCGGCCTTCGGCGAGAGATGTCCCGTGCGACGGTCGAGCTCGACAATCCAGATACCGCTTGTGCCCGAGCCAAAAGCCATGAACAGGCTGCCTTTGTCATCGGTGAATACAGCGGGGTCGATGGCCACCGGGCACTGGGCATCTTTTTCTCTGCAGGCGGGCATCAGCAGGACGACTCCGTCATCTTTCCACCTGAGGTTGGGCGCGTTGCCGACGGCCACTGCGCGTCCGATTGCCGAGGCCGAATCATTTTCGGCCTCAAATGAATAATACATCACCCATTTGGAAGGCACATCCGGCGCCCAGAATCCCCCGTCATTGGGCACAAGCTTATCCCACCATGCGGGCTTGTCGCGGCCGGTAAAGAGCACGTCGGCGAGGCGCCACATTCCGGCCTGATTGTCGCGACACCATGCGTTGATGCCGAGGCCGCCGATTTCTCGGCCCGACTCATAGTCCTTGCGACAGCCTGTGCCAAAGACCATAAAGCAGCCGTTCTCGAATTGCAGTGCCGAAGGGTCGTGTATCCACGGGCCGAATTCTGATACGCTCCGGACCAGTTCGGCTGTGTCCGGATCAAAGCTTGCAGGTCCCGTATATTCACCTTGTCGTTTGTCCCGTGTTGACGACAGGCAACCGGATAAGATTGTTGCGAACAGGATTAGGACAACCAGCCTTGCAAAGCGTTTAGTCTTCATGCCGTCTTTTCACATTTTCGTCGGCCGCTATCTCACGGTTTCTACTGAGAACCTTTGCACGAACGATTCTTCTCATAGTCGTGACCTCCGACCCCTGCTCCAACTTATTCTGGCCGGACAGACTGTATATGACGCCGGGGCGTCGGCAGCCGGTCAACGTGGAAAACACAATGTAGCCTGGCCCTGTTACAGGTGGCTATTGGTCCTGTTTCCAGATTGTAGCGGCTATGAAGTGCTGCGGGTGCTGCTCTGTTGCCCAGTAATAAATCGCCACGAGTTTGCCGTCGGGCCTTTGGGCGAGTCTCGGGTAGCCGAAGTCCCTGTCATCGAATGAATCGACCTGGAAGTCATCTCTGAGGATTATTTCGGGTCCCCAGGCAGCACCCTCATCGCTGCTGAAACGAGCTATCATCTGCTTTCTGGAACGGTTGCCGTACACGCAGCAGAGCCGACCGTCCTTCATTCGAACCAGCGCAGGCGGGTTGCCGTTCCAGACTCCCGCGTCGCCCACCTTGCTCAGGAAAGACCAGGAGCCGGCGTTATCGTTCGAGACGTATACGTCGATCCAGCACGGCTTTCCGCGGCCCTGCCTTCTTCGGATGGCGGTGACGAGCTTCTTGTCTGAACACCTGACGGTAGTCGGCATAACGCCTCGATGCGGGTCGGTTGGCGGTACTATCCACGAGACAAAGTCAAAGCTTTTGCCGCCATCAGTGGTTCTTGCAGTGAAAGTGACGTCTCGTCCTGATTGACCGGGTGTGGCTGAGAGAAAAACGAGGCAGTCGTCAGGACCGTTGACAATATAGTCGGTCCGCGCGGTGAACTCCTTGCCGGCAAGTTTCGGGTTCTTCATCAACTCGCCGAAGTTGTGAGGGCCTTTCCAGGTGTGTCCGCGGCCGTAAGAATACCAGAACTGCTCGGGCTCTTTCTTGATTCTCATAGCAAAACCCGGCTGAGCGAAGTTGATGTTTCCCGGCGGTCCCGTCGTCTCGCCGCCGTCGCCGACGAAGTTTTCCGGGTCTTCAGTGTTCCAGGTTTCGCCGCCGTCCGTACTCCTTGCCAACAGGCTCCTGGTGCCGTCTCTGCTTGCGTAATTGTGTCCCGGTTTCTCCTCGAACTCTCTTTCCGAGAAGCCGACGATTATTTCGTTTTCCCAGCTCCACAGGCCGTTATTGGCCGGCCAGGCGCAAAATATCTTTGGGCCGCCGTGTACCACCACGTGCTTTGCGGACTTGACCGGCACTACGGATTTTGTCGTGTCAATGATGGTGGCGGCGATGTGCTGCTGCGGCCGCTGCTCTGTGGCCCAATAATACATAGCGACCAGTTTGCCGTCGGCCCGCTGCACAAGCCGAGGATAGCCGAGGTCCGGCTCGGTATCCTTGCGGAAGTCATCGCGAAGGGTGATGCGCTCGGTCCAGGTGGCGCCTTCATCGTTACTGATTGCGGCATATATCCTGCGCTGCGAGCGATTTGCATAGACGCAGCAAAGACGGCGGTCTTTTAGTCTGACCAGGGCGGGGGGGTTGCCGTTCCAGTCGCCGGTTTCGCCGACCCTGCTCAGGAACTTCCACTTCTGTCCGTTGTCATTCGAGACATAGGCGTCGATCCAGCACTCGTCTTTTGGGTGCGCTCTGCGTCTTACCGCGGTGACAAGTCCTCGCTCGGATATTCTGACGGTTGAAGGCATTACCGCTCGATGAGGATCCTTGGGCGGGACTATCCATGAAACGAATTTGAAGGTCCTGCCGCCGTCGGTTGTGCGCATGCAGAATGCCCTGTCGGTTCCGAACTTGCCGGGCTTTCTTGCTGATGTGAAGATAAAGCAATCCTGCGGCCCATTCACGATATAGTCCGTGCGGGAGGTTATTTCCGTCAGTTCCGACTTGGGCAGACCAAAGTCTCCGAAAAGATAGGGCCCCTGCCAGCTCCTGCCGCGGTCGTAGGAAATGAAGAACTTCTCGTCGCCGATGCGCATTGCAAAATCCTGATGGGCGAAATTGATACCGCCGGGTGAGGGTTTGGGCTCGACGTTATCGCCGGAGAAGTTTTCGGGGTCCTCGATTTTCCAGGTTTGGCCGCCATCGGTGCTCCTGCCCAGGACATTGAAACTCGGTCTCTCGATGTCGTGGCCGTCTTTGACCTTGTAGCCGCCGTAACTGAAACCGACGAGGATTTCGTCGCCCCAGCTCCAGACGCCGTTATTGGCCGGCCAGGCGGCGAACTTGTCGAGCTCGCCGAAGACGAGCACGTGCTCAAGGGGGGTCGTTTTGGAGTTATGAGACGACGTGGCAAAGCAGGGCGTTGAGACAACGAAGGACAGGACAAAGACGACTGTTATTGGAATTGATTTTCGCCGCATGACAGCTCCTTTCATAATAACCACGGGCAAGCGAGTTTGATCGCTTAACGTTAATCCGGAATTTGTTTGCCCGGCACCTCAGCCGGGGTCATATCGCTGTGTGTATTATTCACACCAAATTTTGAAAGATGTCGGAACAGATTATAACCGCCCGGCTGTTTACTTTCAACAACTTGGCGCATCTTGTTGTCAGCGGGCGATACAGTAGCAGTTGGAAGTGATAAGTGTCTTTACGGTTGTGCTTTGAAATGCATGCGCTTTGGTTTCCGAGCGGTTGGGCCTGCCGGAAGCCGCTCCGAGTGTTTCCTGGCGGGGGAAAAGTGGGTGTCACTGCAGTCTCATACTTGAAAGAACGTGTGTGGGCCGCGGCTGATAAATGTTCGGTGCGGGGATTCCGTCGGCGATTTAGGCGCATCTGCCGGTTGTTAAGGCCGGTGCTGAGCAGATGCCCCGATACAGACCAGAGGATTTCACCTGATGGGAAAAACAGGCTCGGCCCCGATTCACGGCAATCGGGCTTGTGCTATTCTTGTTTGATGCACTTGGTGTTGAGAAATAACGAATTGCAGTCTCAGGGCCAATATCCTCAGTGTGCTTGATATTGGCCAGAGAAAGGAGATTATCGGAGATGTCGGCTGAAAACCAAATTTCGGGAACGAAGGACAGCGGAGAAAATGTTATGCCGCGCAGGGAGTTCCTGGCCGCGGCAGGTTCGATGGCCATTCTGCCGCATGTTGCGCTGGGTCAATCGGCCAGAGGCGCATCAGAGCATCCCGGCTCGCACCATGTCCACAAGTTCGGCTGTCCCACGTACGCCACGCCGGCCGATGCGATGAAATCCGAGCGGGAGACGCTTGCTTATGTACCGGCCATCTACGTTGGTACAGGGCGTCCTTTGCCGGATTACCTGGTGACGGTCGATGTTGACCGGGCGTCGAAGACCTACAGCCGGATTGTGCACCGGCTTGCCATGCCGCAGCGCGGTGATGAGCTTCACCACTACGGCTGGAACGTCTGCAGCAGTTGTCATGGGCAGCCGGGAAAGGTGCGCCAATACCTCGTAATTCCGGGCCTAAACTCCGGCAACGTCCACTTCGTGGATGTCAGCAACCCGGCCAAGCCGCGGCTGCACAAGGTGATCGAAGGCAGAGAGATCGCACAAAAGACGAATTTGTCGGCTCTGCACACGGTACACTGTGCGCCGGACGGAAGGATAATCATCTCTGCGCTGGGAGATGCCAACGGCAACGCACCGGGGGGATTTCTGATCGTGGATGAAAAGTTCAATGTGGCCGGGCGGTGGGAGAAGAGCACCGAGGGAATGCCATACAACTATGATTTCTGGTACCAGCCCCGGCAGAATGTGATGGTCAGCAGCGAGTTTGCGGCTCCAACGACTTTTGGTCCGGGATTCCTCATGGATGATGTCAAGGCGGGTCTCTATGGTCAACGGCTGCATTTCTGGGACTGGACGACGCGGCAGCGCATACAGACGATTGACCTGGGCTCGGAAGGTATGGTCCCGCTGGAAGTGCGTTTTCATCACAACCCCGACAGTGTGCACGGGTTCGTCTGTGCAGCGCTCAGCAGTTCGGTTTGGCATTTTCACAGAACCGGCTCGAAGTGGTCGGCCGAAAAGGTCATACAGGTTGAGCCCGTCAAAGTCGAGGGTCAGGCCGATCCTGTGCCCGGTTTGATTACGGACATACTGCTGTCTCTCGACGACCGCTTCCTGTATCTGGCGAACTGGCTGCATGGTGACGTGCGGCAGTATGATATAGG
>Ga0180438_10011131_pt1 | contig 10920 bp, 2 predicted proteins | sample SS_ome_12_FD_132455 | JGI IMG/M metagenome (GOLD analysis project Ga0180438, IMG submission 132455) | Hypersaline lake sediment archaeal communities from the Salton Sea, California, USA - SS_3_D_2 metaG | ecosystem: Environmental > Aquatic > Non-marine Saline and Alkaline > Hypersaline >... | reverse complement strand
GCGTTGGGCGACGACGTGCTGGTCGGCGCTGCCGGCAGCGACGCCGGGGCGACGGACGCCGGGGCCGCCTACCTCTTCGACGGCACGACCGGCAAGTTGCTGCAACCGTTCTTCAATCCGACTCCCGCCGAGGGTGAAAAGTTCGGCATCTCTATCGCGACCTTGGGCAGCTACGTGCTGATCGGGGCTTCCGGAGCGGTGGTAGACGACTCCGCCGACGGTGCCGGCGCCGGCGGAGTCCGGGCCGGGGCCGTCTATCTCTTCGACGGATCAACCGGAGAACTGCTTGAGACGTTCTCCAACCCCACGCCCGAACCGAACGACGGTTTCGGCCGACAGATCGCTCTGGCCGGTCCGGCGAGCGGCGACTCAGCCGGCGCGATTCGCGTCGTGATCGGTGCCCCGTACGACGATACGGCCGCCCCCGACTCCGGCGCCGCCTACCAGTTCGACGGCCTGACCGGCGAGTTGCTGCAGACCTTTCAGAAGCCCGTGCCGATCGCCTATGACCATTTCGGCCACCGTGTGGCGGCGGTGGACGACCGCGTGCTGGTTTCCGCCCCCAACGACGATACGGGCGTCCGCGACGCGGGCGCCGTCTATCAGTTCGACGGTTCCAGCGGAGCATGGCTGCGGACGTTCCAGAAGGCGTCGCCGTCGACGTACGACTATTTCGGGACTTCCGTGGCGGTGGTGGACGGCGGCGTGCTCGTTGGGGCCTTTCTCGACGACGCCGAAGCCCCCGGCGCGGGCGCCGTCTATCTGTTTGACGCGGGCAGCGCGCGGACCACCAGCGACGCCGAGGGTCATTACCTGTTCGCGGGGCTTCCGGCCGGCGCCTATCGGGTTTGCGAGATGGTGCCGCCCGGCTATGTTCAGACGGCGCCCGGGGGCGACGGTGCGCACACGGTCGATCTGGCCGCCGGCGGAAACGTGACCGGGCTCGACTTCGGCAGCCGACGGTCTGAGGTCGTCGGCCGTTACGTCTTCTACAATCAGTCGGCCTTCGACGGGTTCGATCCGGCGCCGAACCGGCGGGACGACGACGCGATTGCCGTCGACAAAACGGCCTTGCTGCCGGGGCAGACGGCCACGTTCGCCAACTATACGAGTTTCGGCCGCGGCATCAACGGCGTGATGATCGACGTGGCGGGGCTGCTCGCCGCACCCGAACCGGAGGACTTCGAGTTTCGCGTCGGCAACGACGCCGACCCCGAAGCCTGGTCGCCGGCTCCAAGTTCCCGCAGCATCACGGTTCGCTCCGGCGAGGGTCAGGGTGGCTCGGATCGAGTCACGCTCATCTGGGATGACTTCGTCATTGCCAACCAGTGGCTGCAAGTCACGGTGCTGGCCACGGCAAATACGGGTCTTGCGGACGATGACGTCTTCTACTTCGGCAATGCGGTCGGCGAGACGGGCAACTCGGCCGACGACGCCAAGGTCGATGCGGTCGACCTGCTCTTGACCCGGCAAAACCCCCGGGGTCTGCTCGATCCTGCGCCCATCGATTTCCCTTGCGATTTCAGCCGCGATGCCCGGGTCAACGCCACCGACCTGGTGATCACCCGCAGCAACCAAACGCATCTGCTCGACGCGCTGCAGTTGATCACCGTACCGGGCGCTTCGGTGAAGGGCGACGTGGCCGGTGAGCACGTCAGCGGACCGGACCAGAAGAACGCGGGCTCGTCCGATCACACCGACCGATTCTGGTGGAGCGGATGGCACACGGAGGAAACGTCGTATCCCCGGCCGGCCGACAAGGATGCTGCCGAACCGGTGGCCGCAGTAGTCCAAACGGCTGCCGTCATGACGGCCGAACTGCATTACCTGTTCGCCGATCGGCCGCAAGTCGTCAAAGTCGCGCCCGAGCTGGTGAAGGGTGGTTCTCTCAACGCTTGCCACGTGACGCTCGAAGGCGAAACCGCGTGGGTTTCGCAGGGCGATCCGATCGTGCCGGTGCGGACTTCACACGTCCTGCTCCCGCCGGGCACGCGAATCGAAGCGGTGAACGTGAAACCGGGCACCCCAACCACAATTGCCGCGGGAGTAAGCCTGTTGGCGGCTCCGCAACTCGTGCCGACCGACGTCTTGGAGGCTGGCGATCCGGGTGATGCGAGCGGCGACACGGTTTCCGAGTCCTTCTCGCCGGGCGTGAAGTTCGAAACCCAATTCCTGCGAGGCTATAGCATCGGCGTGATCCACGTCTTCCCCGTTGGATATCGGGCAGAGAGCGGAGCGGTCGACTGGTACGACCGGATCGAGATCACGGTGACCACGGCGGCGGTCGACCCGGCCGGCTTGTTGCCGGTGCGCCGCTGGACGGACGACGTCCGTGAGGTCTTGGACCAGGTGGACAACGATTCGGCGATCGACCATTATTTCCCGGCCGCTGAGGAAGCCGCCTGGGACGGGCCGGCCAAGTCGGCCGCGTTACCTTCGGGCGGTCCGTATGAATACGTGGTCGTTGCGCCGAGTGAACTGGCCGGTGCCTTTGATCCCTTGATCGAACACAAGATTTTGCGCGGCCTGACGGCCACGACCGTGACCACGGAGTTTATTGCCGCGAACTACATTTCGCCCTACGCCAACGAGGACGACCTGGCGGGCCGGGTTCGGGAGTTTATCCGCGACGCCTATCTGAGCTGGAACACCCAGTGGGTGCTGATCGGCGGCGATACCGACGTGCCCGACAGTCCGCTGCGATACGTGCGCGTCATGGCCGGCGGCGAAGACAAGACGTTCCCAAGCGATATGTACTTCGCCTGCCTGGACGGTCCCTACAACTACGTCGACGATTCCGACTGGGGCCAGAAGAACGACGGCATGAGCGGCGGCGACGTGGACCGGGGGCCCGACGTGTTCGTGGGTCGGGCGCCGGCCAGCAACGTGGAGGAAGTGGGCAACTTTGTCCGCAAGACGGTCCTTTACGAGACCACGCCTCCGCCGAATCCCACCACCGGACTGTGGCTGGGGGAGAAGCTTTACGAGGAGCCGATCACCTGGGCGGCCGCCTCGAATGACGAGATCCTCAACGGCATCGTTCCCGCCGACTACACGAGCCTGACGCTCTACGAGCGGGACGGCTCCTATGGCCGGGATGAGGTGATGGCCGGCCTGAACGCCGGCCCGAACTTCGTCCACCATCTCGGCCACGCCAGCTCCCTCAGCAACGCCAAGCTGAGTCCGCCGTATCCGCCGCAGTTGACCAACCAGCATCCCTATCTCTTTTACTCCCAGGGATGTCTTTCCGGGGCGTTTCAGTACGAGAGCATGGCCGAGGCCCATACGGTGCAGGCTTCCGGGGCCGCGGTGGCCGCGATCTTCAACACGCATTACGGATGGTACAGCCCCGGCGGCATTCCCGGCGGGAGCCACTGGTGGGCTCGGGAATTCTTCGACGCGCTGTTCGGTGAGAACCTGCTGCACGTGGGTGAAGCCCACTTCGATTCGAAGAACGATCGGGCGTCCGAATCGGGCACCGACCGCTGGGTCTTCTTCGCCAGCACCCTGTTCGGCGACCCGGAGCTGCGGATCTACCTGCCGCTGTCCGAGGCGCCGGCGTTGTCGCGTGTGGCGTCCTCGCCGTCGTCGGTGCGGCTGGAGTTCTCCGAGCCGATGGACCATACGAGTTTCTACTTGGGTGATGTGATCTGTTTCACCGGTCCGGACGGGGCCGATCTCCGTTCCCGGCTTACCGGATTCCAGTGGCGAGATTTCTGGACGCTGGAACTCTTCTTCGGGGCGCCGGCGAATTCGGGTGTCTATACGTTAACGCTTGCCCCCGAAGTCCTCGACCGCCAGGGCACGGCCCCCGACACGGACGGCGACGGCGTGTCCGGCGAAAGCGTCGACGATCGAATCACTGCCGATTTCCGTCTCTTCTCGTCGTCGTCCTCGCCGCCGCAGTCCGTCCTCTACCGAGCCGACATGGACCGCGACCCCGGTTGGGTGCTGCAAGGGGGCTGGGCTCACGGCCACCCCGAGGGCGCGCCGGGCGGGCCCCGCGGCGGCTTCTCCGGCGAGAACGTCTTGGGATACCAACTGGACGGCGACTACCCGAACCTCATGACCCGCTCCCAATACGCCGTCGCGCCGCCGATCGATTGCACCACCTATGGCGACGTGACGCTCCACTTCTGGCGATGGCTGGGCGTGGAAGGCAATAGCTGGGACCATGCCACCATCGACGTCTCCGGCGACGGCGGCGAAACCTGGTCCACCTTCTGGGAGAACGGAGCGGCGGACATCATTGAGGCCGGGTGGAGCGAGCAGGCGCTCGATATCTCGGCCGTCGCCGCCGGGCGGGCGGACGTCCGGATCCGCTTCGGCATGGGGCCGACCGACGCCTCGTTGGCGTACGACGGCTGGAATATCGACGACGTGACGGTCACGGGCGTTCTTGCCTGCCCCAGCGTCGTCGATCACCTGCCCCATGAGGTTGAAGCGGGACTGAACCACGTGGACGTGGCCTTTGGCAGCGCGATCGACGACGGCACTTTCACGGCCGACGACGTAGTACTCGTCGGGCCGGCCGGTCCGGTCGAGATCACCGGTGTCTACCAGGTCGCCGAGAACGCGTATCGCGTCGAGTTCCCGCTGCAAACGCTCTTCGGTGTTTACGATCTCTATGTCGGCCCGCATGTGCAGAACCTTGCCGGCCGAGAGATGGACCAGGACATGGATGGAACGCCCGGCGAGATGTTGGAAGACCGGTACGTGGGCACGATCGAGATCGTCCCGCAGGATCAGCAACCACCGCAGGTCGGTTCGCACGAGCCCACGTATCGCGAGGCAGGACCCGTTCGGGACGTTACGTTCTTCTTCGACGAACCGATGGACCCCGCCAGCCTCACGCGGGACGATATTGCGGGCTTCGAAGGTCCGGCGGGCAGCTTGCTGGATCAGGTGACCGGACTGCGATGGCTCGATCCGGCCACGCTGGTGGTGACTTTCTGCGGCCAGGCGGCCGACGGTCAATATCGCCTGACGCTGGGGCCGGGTGTTACCGATGATTCGGCCGGCCGCAATCCCATGGCCGCCACGTATGCGGCCGACTTCGGCATCGGTGTGGCCCGTCAGCTCGACCTGCTGGGGACCGGGCTTCACGTGGCGCCCTACAATCTGCACGACGCCGCCGGAGCGGCCGACGTGAGCTTCGGCATTTTCAACGCCGGTGCGGCCGATGCGGGACCGTTCGGCGTGAAGTTCTACCTTTCGGACGACGAGACGATCGATCCGGCCGAAGACACGCTGCTGGAAATCGTCGGTGGCGCCGAGTCTTACCGGCTGCCGTGGGGATTGGCTTCCGGAGAGAGCCACCATGCCACCGTGACGCTGAAGGTGCCGATCTTGAGCCCCTGGAGCGATCACCGCGGCCATCTCGGCATGGTCGTCGATGCGGACGATGAAATCGGCGAAGACGACGAAACGAATAACTCCAATCGCGGTCCGGGACTCGATCTCGATGCCGTGGTGCACGTGGCCATGCGATCTCCCGACGATCTGAGCGATCCGGCGCCCGGGCTGATATACCGCTACTACCAAGACATGGTGGGGCTGAGCAGTGTCGAACAGATCGATGCTTACGCGCCCTCGGCGATTGGTGTCTGTGACCACGTTGCCGTCGACCTCTACGGCGAGGCCGACCATTTTGCATACGTTTATTCGGGTTACCTTTACGTCGACCGCGACGACCTCTACACGTTCTACACGGCCAGCGACGAGGGCAGCCGGCTCTACGTCGGTTCCACGCTGGTGGTCGACAACGACGGAGACCATACCGCCGCCGAGCGGTCCGGCCGGATCGGGTTGAAGGCCGGGTACCATCGGATTGTGGTCGAGTATTATGAAGGCACCGGGGACGAGCAACTCGTGGTCGGTTATGAGAGTACGACGCAAGCGAAGAGGCCGATTCCCGGCGCTGCACTGTTCTACCAGAGCGGTGCGGAAACGGCCGGGCCCGCGGTGGTCGAGTCGCGGCCCGGCGGCGACGTGGCCGGCGACCGATCGACCGTGCAGATTACCTTCGACGAGCCGATGGATACGGCCAGTTTCGATCCGGCCGACGACTTGATCACGTTTAACGGCCCGCAGGGAGACCTTGCAGCAACGGTAAGCGGATACTACTGGCACCCGGACCGCCGCACGCTGGCGCTGCAGTTCGCGGGACTGGCGTGGCTCGGTCAGTACACGATCGTTATAGGGCCCGATGTACTCGACGCCGCCGGCAACCCGATGGATCAGGACCGGGACGGCACCAGCGGCGAGGCGATGGACGATCGATACACCGTGTCGTTCAACCGGGTCAACGCCGATCCGTCCTTCCGGTTCCTCGTTGGCGATACGGCCGGCGAGCCCGGGCAGTGGTTCAACTTGACCTCATGGGCCGACGACCCGGACGCCCGGCTTCAAGACGGCGGCGACGTGCTGACCTATACGTGGGATTTCGGCGACGGCAGCGAACCGCAATCGGGCATCGATCTGAAGTCGCTCAGCCACGTGTACGACGAAGGGGGCAAATACACGGTCGCGTGTACGGTCGACGACGGCCACGGCGGCCGTGATACGGCAATGCTCGAGGTCGCCGTGACCGCGGAAGCACTCACCATAGAAGAGGGGGCCCCGGAAACCGGCGGGATTCCGAAGGGGACAGTCCCATTTTCCCTGCGGGAAAATCGGGACAGTCCCCACGGCGCCCGCATTCCGAAGGGGACAGTCCCATTTTCCCTGCGGGAAAATCGGGACAGTCCCCACGGCGAGTTGGCCTGGCTCTACGAACTTGCCGCGAATCGCCCCGGCAGCCGGCGGTTCACGGCGGAGGGTGATCCGGTCGCGAAAGCCGTGGACGCCCTTTTCGGTAGTGACGAAGCCTGACTGCCTGGTCGCCCGGTCGGCAACACGGGCGGCAGTTACTCCGCAAACTCGGCCGCGTAATCGATGGCCGTGTCGGGCGGATCGCCGCCGGGGCCCTGCAGGTAGTGCTCCATCCAGCGGAGCATCCGCAGGTTGTAGTCGAACCGCGCCGCGGCCCGCCGGTTGCCGTGCCCTTCGCCCGGATAAAACACCAGCCGCACCGGCGCCTGCCCGAGCGTCTTCAGGTGGCGATGGAGTTCCATCGACTGCGACGGGTGGACCCGGGGGTCGCTCTTGCCGTGGAGGATCAGCGTGGGTGTGCGGTTCTTCTCGACGTGGCGAATCGGACTGCGGTTGAGAAAGTAGTCCCAGTCGTCCCAGAGGCGTTTGCGGTGGTGGACCAGGTACATTTCTTCGGGAATGTCGGTGGTTCCGACCTTGGAGACGTTGTCGCTGATGCCGACGAACATCACGCTGGCGGCGAACCGGTCGGAATAGTAGGTGGCGCCCCAGGCCGAGGCATAGCCGCCGTAGGAGCCGCCCGTGATGCCGACCTTGTCCCCATCGACCAGTCCCGTGGCGACCAGGTGATCGACGGCGTCGACCAGGTCGTCGAACTCCTTGCCGGCGGCGTCGGCCTGGCCCATTTTCGAGAACGCGACGCCCCGGCCCGTGCTGCCGCGGTAGTTGGGGTAAAACACCGCGAAACTTCGGGCCGCGGCCACCTGGCCCGGGCGGCTGTAGGCGGTCACCCAGCCGTTGGGCACGTGCGATTCCGGCCCTCCATGGACCGACAGGATCAGCGGATAGCGCTGTCCTTTCTCGTAATTGAGCGGATAGACCAGGACACCTTCCAGATCCAACCCGTCACGCGCCTTCCACGCGACGACTTCCTGCGCTGCAAACCGCACGTCCGCCAGCCAGGGGTTGCTGTCGGTGAGTCGCTTTGCCTGCCGGTCGCCTTCGGCCAGGAGGAACACTTCGGGCGGGTGCTCGGGAGCGTGGCCAACCAGCGCAGCCCGGCTCCCGTCGTCGGAGAGCGACAACCTTCCGAGGATCGGGCCGGACGCCTCGATGCGCACCTGCCTGCGACCTTCGAGATTCACGGTACCGACCGAGGTGGCGGTTCCCTCCGCGGCGACCCACAAGATCGTGTTGTCGTTTTTCCACGCCAAGGAGCCGACGTGGGCCTCGTAGTCGGGCATCAGGTCGCGGAGCTTCCCGTCGCCCGGAACGTCGGTGACCATCAGCCGCCCGGCGGACGGGTCGTGGATGTTTTCGCCGGAGATGATGGCCAGACGCTTTCCATTCGGGCTGAACTCTATTTGCCCCAGCTTGCCGGGGTTTTCGACCCGCTGGATCACTCGGCCCGTGTCGGCGTCGACGATGCGGATGCGCCGGAACATGTAGCCGTCGTCGACCAGCGGCGTGGGCGCCAGCACCACGGCCAGGCGGCGTCCGTCGGGGCTCCAGCGGACGACGGATGCCGAGCCGGGCAAATCCAGCGGCCGCGGCGGCTGCGACCCGTCGGCCGGGGCGATCCAGACCTTCGTCGGCCGCAGGTCTTCTTCGTAGATCTCCCGGTCGAATCCCTTGTCGCGGTACTCCTGCTGCTGCTTCGGGAGCGGTTCCTTGGCCAGCAACGCGACCTGCTCGCCGTCGGGGCTGAAGACCGCGGCGGTGATGTCCTCGTCGAGGGCAATGGCGCGTCGCGCCTCGCCGCCGTCGATCGGCAGGACGTACAGCGCCCGGTGTTCGTCGTCGCCGCGGGTCCCCAGAAAAGCGATCGCCTTTCCGTCGGGTGTCCACTGCGCGCCGCCGACGTTGACCTTGCCGGTCACAAACGGGCGCGAGTCGCCCTTGGCGTCGACTACGTGCAACTCGCTCCAGGCGGGTCCGTTGTCCTCTTCGAGCGGAAGTCGCGGGACGGCCAGCGTGTAGGCCACCTGTTTGCCGTCGGGCGAGACGGCCGCGGAAGTCACGCTCTTGATCTTGGCCACGTGCCGCGGTGCGAACAGTTGCTCACCGGCAACGGCTGAGAATGAGACGATCGAAACCAGAAGGGCCGTGATGCAGGCAGTGTGCCGCGCGACACACTTTCGATCGGGCCGGAAGCGGAGCGAATCAGATGCGATCATGAGCAACTCCTTATGCGATTGGCGTTCCCCGGGCTGGCCCGGATTCACCGTGGGCGACGTGTCGCGAGGGCGTTTACGCCGCTTCGCTCGGTTTTCGCCCGGTTGGAATCGGTAAATCCGGCCGCGGTCTGCCCTTGCGGAGAATCCGAAAACGTGGTCCATGTGCTTCAACAGTATACGCCATGGGGCGGGAGCGTCCAAATCTCTCGGGCACCAGGCGTTTCCGGGAGGCTTATCCCGAGTGGGCGCGCGGGTGCCACTGCATGACTTGGCCTTGGCGGGGTGTTCGGTTATACTTCAAGTGAGGGTTTCATCGATCGTCGGCAGGACGCGAGAGGCTTCTCCAAATGACTGATTCGACATTACCGCCCGAAATTCGCGGATTGCCCGTTCCGCAGCGCGTCGCCCTGGTTGAGCAAATCTGGAACAGCATCGCCGAGGACGAAGCCGGCTTCGAGTTGACCGACGCCCAAAAGGCCGAATTGGATCGACGCCTGGCCGAACGTGCCTCGTCGAGTTCCCGTCCCGCCGACTGGGCCGATGTGAAGGCGAGGATTCTGCGGAAGCCATGACGTACCGGGTAGTACTCCAACCGGCGGCGGCAAGCAATCCGGCAACGACAACTAGCAGCGAAACCGGCTACGGCTGCCCCGAATGCTGTCCTTCGGTGATGGTCAGCACGCGGTCGACCGGAACGTCCTTAAGCACGTCCACGGCGCCGCCGATCCAGCGGACCTCGACCCGCTCGACGCGATTTCGCGATCCCAACCCGAAGTGCAGGCGCGTGCTGTAATGGCTCTGATACCCGCGGCCGCTGTGGACCTCGTCGATTTGGGTCGAATCGCCGGCGATCACCTTCACGCGGGCCCCGACGCCGTCGCGGTTAGTCTTGGTGCCGCGGAGACGGACCTGAATCCAGTGATTCCCGGCCGCCGAGTCGTTCCTGAGGATCGTCGGCTCGCGGCGGGAATTGAGAACCACCACGTCGACGTCTCCGTCGTTGTCCAGGTCGTCGAACGCCGCCCCGCGGCTGCTGAGTTTCACCGCCAACCCGTCGCCGCAGCGGTCGGAGACGTTGACGAATTTTCCTTTGCCGTCGTTCATCAGCAGGACGTTCCGCGCGAGGTATGAAGTCGTATCGTCGTAGTGATCGACCATGTCTTGCAGATGGCCGCAGGCGACGAAGATATCCCGGTCTGCATCGTTGTCGAAATCGACGAATCCGTTCCCCCAGGTCACGTAAGGATGGGTTCCCGCGGCGGCCCCGTTGAGAAGCTTCACGTCTTCGAGAAAACCGTCGTCCAGGTTTCGGTACAGCGCGGTGAACTGGTGCTGGTAGCTGGTCATATAGAAATCGAGCCGGCCGTCGTTATCGTAATCTCCGCAATCGACGCCCATGCTTCCTTGCGCGTTGCCGTCGAGATCGAACGCGGTGCCGGCGATCAGCCCGACTTCCTCGAACTTTCCGGTGCCGTCGTTGTTGAAGAGGAAGTTTTCGGAGACGTCGTTGGCGATGAAGACGTCGGTGTCGCCGTCGTTATCGTAGTCGGCACACACCATGCCCATTCCCCAGCCGGCATGTGCGGCGATGCCCGACTCCTTGCTGACGTCCGTAAACGTGCCGTCGCCGTTGTTGCGATAGAGGGCATCGGGTACGGGAAGGTATTGGCGTGGATTGATATAGGCCGGGAAGCCCTTGACGGTCTTCGGCTCGTGCTGGCTGTAGGAGAACTCCAGGTATCGGGCGACGTAGAGATCCAGATCGCCGTCCCGATCCATGTCGAGAAAGCACGTTCCCGCACCCATTTGTTCGCCGTCGTCGACGCCAGCTTCCCGGGCGACGTCGACGAAGGTCCCATCGCCGTTGTTTCGGTACAGGACGTTCGGTCCGTCGTTGTTCAGATAGAGGTCGGGATCTCCGTCGTTGTCG
>Ga0180438_10011130_pt1 | contig 10921 bp, 8 predicted proteins | sample SS_ome_12_FD_132455 | JGI IMG/M metagenome (GOLD analysis project Ga0180438, IMG submission 132455) | Hypersaline lake sediment archaeal communities from the Salton Sea, California, USA - SS_3_D_2 metaG | ecosystem: Environmental > Aquatic > Non-marine Saline and Alkaline > Hypersaline >... | reverse complement strand
TGGTCCGCCAGGCCGATGGACCACTACACCTGAAAGACTTCTGCAAGCACATCCCGACGAAAGACACATCGCATGCGGCGTACCATGTCCGCAGGGCGGAAAAGGCGGGGTTGATGCGGAAGCTCAGGTCATATGGGGGCTGGGTGGCGATGGGGTAGGGTGGAAATGCTGGAAAAAGGAGCATCGGTTGACCAGCAAGCTCACAAGCCCCAGCGGTTCGACAGACAGTAAGTCACAATAGACAGGACGCCGCTGCTGTTGCGTGTAGCGCCGTGTTAGGACGACATCCTGTTTTCAGCAACTATTCTCACGTAGTTGACGATCGCGTTGTCGATAGCCTTCGGCGGCGTCACTTGGTGTTTATGGACCTCTTCCTCTAGCAGTGTACGGTCCACCTGGTCGGCCAAGTGTTTGACTTTGACGCAGATTGCATGAAAAAGGCGGAACTGAGCATCGAGACCTTGTGGAAGTGCAACGGCTCGGAACTTCCCCTTCGTGTCCCGCCAAGTTTCGGGACGCTGGTTGAAGAAGCGCACCGTGTGCTGACGATCTATCGGAGGAATGAAGTGCGGCAGCAGATGGTAGATCGCCTTGGAGTTTACCACTATCGTGGCGCCGGATAGCGACAGCTGAAGGGCTCGATAACACGGCCCCAGCTCCGAGACTGCGTCTGAATACTCAGGTTCCGACATCTCGATCAGCTTACAACTGCGTAACCGTTTCCATACCTCCGCACTTTCCGCAAGAGACGCCCGAAACTGCTCCCAATCAGTCAGTTTCGTCTTTGTCCTGTCGACGTCACCCATCCGGTGCATACCCCAAGCGGTGAGAGTGGCGTAGAGCATTTCGATGTGTCGATGCGACAAGAAACCTCCTTCGCGGGCTCGGAGGCATTCACGATGAAAGTAGACACAAGGCCCACCAAAGGCGCAGAACTGCTCGTATGCCCCCGAGAAGTAAATCCGCTGGTCGGCAAGAAACCTAGCGGTGTTCATCTGCAATCCAGGTGCTGTTGTGGTCACCCAGGGTGCTTTGACCGGCAATCACGATATTCTTGTCAGGGCCCTAACGAACGATTGGGATCTCGATCTCCACACCTGGGCAGAGTTCTATCTTGGCGGGTACTGTCCGCCAGAATTCATCGGTGACAAAGTCGTCGTTGATCCACTTGCGAAGATCCTCGCCGTTGCGCAACCGAATGAGTCCGCGGTGGTGGTCTGCAAACCAACGAGCATCTGGAGTGAAGGTCGTATTCGTGATCACGACTCCAAACTGGACAGGATGGGTCGCGAGGACTCCACGGAAGTCGCGGATGACATCCGGACCGATCAGTTTTCTGCAAGACCGATGGTGCTTAACCTGCCCTGCTCCCAAGATAGGGAATGGACCTTCATTCCAGAAGACGATATCTATCCCGCCGTCCTTGCGATTTGTCCGTCCGGTTCGGCGTGCTTCAAAACTCATCGCTGACAATCGCTCACAGACAAGCTCTTCAAACTGCTCTTCGCTGATGTCATAGATCTCGTTTGGGTGGAGCCGGAGTCGTTCGAGAATGACATGTGTGACGTCGACCAATTCGACCCGCACCGGTAGACTGATCGGCTCATCAAAAGGCAACTCGAGCTGGCCGGTCGAGCGTTGTTCTTGATAGTAGACATCGTTGTTGATGCAGTTGACGCAAATCTGTCTCGCGGTCTGTCCGCGGTGTCTCCGGGCCATCGGGTGTGGATCATCGCGATAGTAGTATTCACCCTTCGCGATGGGGGTGTCACAGAAGGTACATATGTACCTGTTTCGAGCTCGGAAAAACCTTAATTGAAAGATCGCCCGCGACATCCTGCATCTCCCAGAGGATCCGGGCGGCTGCCCTCGTGCCAAGTGCCCTGCTGACCTGCTGGCGGCAGCCGCTGCTTGGTATTGGCCACTCGTGGTTCTGCCCCACGCCGCCGGAGTCGCGGCGTAACTCGATTCCGTCCTCCATCAGCATAGGCGACCGAGCGTAGGCTCACAAGTGGGGTGCGCCTGATTTGTCTACGGGATGGTGGGTGGAGATCGCCCGCTTGAAACTGGGCCAGGTTTCGCCCAAGCAGGCCAGCCTGCGCTGATTTGACCCGCCCACCAGGGACCTGTCAAGCAAGACGCGTCAGTATTGGCACGCTGGAACGGCCCATCACTGTAAACAGTGACCGGCTGGACGTGCCACCACACCGACCATGTCGGTTCGGTTCGTGCGGGAGTTTGATACGTTCATTGAATTTCCGTCCAATTTCCGTCTGCATCCATGCGACAGGGGGGCTCAAGCTGTACAATGAAACCCGCGAGCATTATTCAGCACGGCTTGACGAAAGGCGTTCCACGATGAAAAGCATGATTCTCGCGATTGCCGCGGTCGGAGTCACTGGAGTGTTCCCCGCGGGTGCTGCGGATATTGTCGTGAATCCACCGGACGGAGGAATTGCCAACGAGGTGCTGGAGTCGGCTCTCACCAAGGCCTTGCCGGGGGACCGGGTCGTGTTGCGGGCGGGCGAATACCGGGTTGACGGTGCCATCCAGTTCCCGCATGGCGGCGAGCGGAGCCAACCGATCGTGCTTTGCGCTGCCCCGGGGGAATACGTTGCGCTGTTGGGCTCGATGAGGCTCACGGGGTGGGAGAAGCACGAAGGGAATATTTGGAAGGTGAAGCATCCGCCGAAACTCGTCAAGGGCCTGTATGAAGATTCGGAGAGGCTCACGCACCCTCGGCCCGATTGGGGCAAACGAGAAGATCCGCCAGTCTCTGAACTCAAGGCCCCCGGCACCTGGACGCAGGACGAGCAGTGGCTCTACCTCTGGTGCCGGGAGAACGATACGCCCGATAACCACCGTATCGAGGCGTCTCAAGGTCACGTCTTGAACGTGAACAGGCCGTGGGTCCGTGTAGAGGGCCTTCACATGCTCTTCGGCCAGAACGTGGTCTGCGAAATCACGGCCGATCATTGCGAGGTCGTCCGGTGCGAGATCGCCCACTGCTCGAATTCCATCGACAACTCCTACAACGCCTATTTCTCAGGCTGCTCCCACTCGGCGTTCCGAGACTGCCTGATCCATGACTCGTTCTATTGGGGCGACCATGGATCAAACTCGCATACGGTGTCGGCAATCAACTGCGGCGATCTCGGCCCCAACTTCGTCGACGGTTGCGAAATCTTTAACGGCGGACTCGGCGTCGGCTCGAAGGGCGCCGTGCGTGAACTCGTGGTCACGGGCTGCCACATCTACGACGAGGTGAACGGTATCGTCATCTCCGGCGAGCGATCGAGCGGCCCCGGTGCAGGTAAGATCGACCGCGGACATTACCTCATCTGGCACAACCACATCTCTGACTGTGGCAAAGGCGTCTGGATTAGTTCCGGTAAGACGCACGAGGATCGCATCTGGGGCAACTTGATCGAACGCTGCGGCGCCGGCTTCAGCATGCGGAACGTCGGTGCGGTTCCCGACCGCCCGCAGTTGGCAAACAACATTTTCCGCGCAAACGACGTCGCGATTTACCTGGTCGCCGGACGCGACAGGACTGAGAAGATCTCGACCTTCGTCCAGGCCGGCTTCGTCTCGCACAACAATCTTTTCTCTGGCAACACCATCGACTGGCAGAGCCCGCTCACGTGGGGAAGGAATCTCGACGTCCCCCTGGCGGAGATTCAGACCTTCAAGGACCTCGATCTCGAGCGGGGTTCGTTTGCGGCCGAGCCGAATCTTGACCAGTTTGGCCGTTCCAACGTGGGCTGTGCAGGCATCAGCCAGGGTGCGGTGGTGTCTTTGCCGGATTTCATTCAGAAACCGGACTCGTGGGACATTGGTCTCGGGCCGTGGGCCGAGCAAGAAGCCAAGCCTGAGCTGGGACTGACACTGTCGATCGCCGGCTCTCCGGCATCCGTGGGGCCGGGCGAGGAAGTCGATGTCCAGGCGATACTCAAGAACGAGTTTCATGAGAAGTCGGTCAACCTGGAAAATGAAATGGATTTGATCGTCACTTTCCACTTTCGCTACCGCGGCGGCCATCGAGACAAGCAGGAGCTCTACCGTTGCCGCGTTCAGTTACCTGAACGGAAGCTGGAACCTGGGGAGAGTGTTGATCTGACCGAATTGAGGGGCTGGAAGAAGCCGGTCAATGGGCATCTGGGAGATTCATTCCACCTGCGGATTGATACCGATCAGTGGCGTCGGGGCTGCCGGCTTCGCGCGACCGCGCGCTTCGTCGGACGCAGTGAAAAGACAAGCCAGGCTCTGGAAAACCTCCAAGAACTCATTCGCTCAAAGGAAGTTCTTCCGGTTGCGTTGCGAAGTCGGTAACAGGAGTCCTCACAGCAAGAGGCCTTACGTGTCATCAATTCCCCATATTGTTCGTCGGGCACGGTGCAGTCGTGTGATTCTATTGGGCCTGATTGCCTGCACACTGGCATGGTGGACAAGTCCCCTTCCGGCGGCGGAGGTCCCGCTGCAAGCCGGCGGCGAAGCCTTCGTGGACGACGTCACATTGCAGCGATCCGTGCCGCCGCCCGTGGAAGCATACCTGCGCTATCCGAACTACCGCGGCTATCTGCCCGATGACCGATCGCAACGGATTCAAGTGTGGCTCCGTGTGAACGAAACCGAAGCGGTGGAACGGGTACAAGTCGAAGTAATGAACCTGGCAACGGGAGAACAGGTCCTTGCCGCGAGCGTGGCGGATGGCACCGGTGAAGGTGTGATTCAGTTCGACGCGTCTAACTGGCCTTTGGGCCGATACGCCGTGCGGGCAAGGCTCGGCAGCTATGAATATCCGGCTTACCTTGTCCAGAAGATCTCGGCAAAACAGCGGGACCAATTTGACGTATGGTTCGACGAGCACAATGTCCTTCACTTGCGGAGCAAGCCGGTCTTCCCGTTGCGACTCTACAACACGGTCCGAGAGTTTGCGGTTGTGGACGATGCCGAAATCGGTCGACTCGACAAGATGCTCGAAGCTCCCATCAATTTCAACCTCAACTACACATGGTGCCCGCGATTTTCCATCAGTAGGGCGTCCTGCGACGCGCTGATCCACTGCATCCGACCTACGGCGTGAGCAATAAAGCCACGGAATTGTTCATGTGGCGTGATGTTTTCGACGTCTTCGGCACGGATCCATGCCCGTTGATGAACAGGAAGGCGGGCAGGCCACTGAGCCTGGCAGGCGACGAGACCCGAGTCAGTTGGGAGGCTACTCAGGGCAGCCGGCCGCTGTGGATGGTGATGCAATTCTTTCAAGGTTGGTCGACTGACCGTTGGCCCACTCAGGAAGAGTTACGAACCATGAGCCTGATGGCCGTCACCGAAGGAGCCAGGGGGCTTTTCTACTGGAGTTTTGGGAGCCGAGCCCTGTTATGGGTGAGCGACCCTCAGCAAAGAGAAGACTACTGGCAGCGGCTGGTGGAAGTGACCAAGGAACTGAAGACCCTGGAGCCAGCGCTGGTCGCTCCCGATGCGCTGGAGGTTGTCACGGACATTTCTGATAACCAGATCCGCTGGCGAACTCGTGCCGTGGATGGAAAGTGGTTCGTCTTTGCATACCTGCCAGCGACGAGCTTCAGCGATCGTTTCGAGGACAACGAGGCTGAGGTCGTCTTCACTTTCGAGGATGGACGCCACGTGCGAAAGACTTTCCGGCCGGACATGGCCGATTGGTTTGTACTCGAACAAGAACCACAAGAGAGGTGAGCGGGTCGCCGAACCATTAGTAGAACGGCACGATACCGTAGACCGGCGGCGAATTTTGGAATCCCGGTGCGACATCGAAGTCAGGATCTCGATTGGTGTACAGGATCCATTGGCGGCTTATAGTGAGCACGTTGCCGCTGGGCAACATGTCCGACGACTTGGGCAGTTCAACGTCGGGTAACGTCGTTCCCCGGCGCGTGCCTAAGTCGATGACGCCGCCCGCGGCATCGCAACGGAATCCAAAAACCAGGTTGCCACCGCTCAACAAAGTCACCGTTTCGTCACTGGTCAATTCAAAGGGAGAACGGGCGCCGATCACGTTGCCCACTTCATCCTGGCCGCACGCCAGAGGCTGCGCGACCTTGCCGGTGTCCAGGTGGAAACATCCCAGGCCGCAGTCCGTGATGTCCATGAGACCACGAAACGCAGCACTCGTACGAAACGTCGTGTAGAGGTTTCCTTCACCGGCGACGACCGGCGGAGGTGGCGTTCCCGTGTTCCGGCAACCGGCGACCACACTGGCCGTGTAGGGTTCGGTCCCGTCAGAAAGATTCAGCACGAGGAATGTGCGCACCATTGGGAATTGCTGATAGAACTCGACAAACAAGTCCTGCTCCTGAATTTTGTCGTCGCCCGACTTGGCTTTGAAGTGGACCTGTTGGTTCGCGAGGTCTGCCGGGTTGTAGGAGACGGGCCAGAATAGCCCCTTCTGAAGCAGCCCGACCCGACCACTCAGTATCCGGGCGCCGGCTTCGGCCGTGCGGATCACTACTCGCCCCTCATGAATCACCGGCCAGTAGTCGCGGGCGGTCCACAGGTCTTCTCCGGTGGCGGCGTCGATGGCGTGAACCTTGCCGCTGACTGTTCCCACGTAGACAATCCCGTCCACGACAATGGGCTGGCACGTATTGCGTAGGATTTCATTACTCCAACCTTTAACCCAGGCAACCTGGTAGGGAGGAACGCATCGCGGAGCCGCGTGAAAAGCATGGCGGTGGCGTAATTGTTGAAATCGCGGGTATAGTAGGCAGCCAGCGCGGGACCAGGGTCACGCAGCCAGGGTGGTTCGGGCTGAGAGCTCCAAACGTCCAGTGGCCGTACCACCGTCCGGGCCTTCGACGGCAATTGTCTTGACGACTCGGCCGCGATGAGTGAACTCGAACTCGAAAACAACGCCGGTCGAATATTCACCGCGCCGGCGTGTGGGATTCATCGGGCGCTGTTTCGGGGACGCCGGCCTTGGCGAAGATCCGGCGAGTCACTTCACCCCCCTGGCCCTCGCCGCCATAACGCCACCGGATGACGCTTGGCTCCCTGGGTGTGATTGCTTTCAGCCGAGCTCGAATCGTCAAGTCTTCGGGAATTCGACTCGGCTGACCTCGCGCAATCTTCTCGATTTGTTGCTGGCCGATCCCGGGCTTCACCGCCAGCAGTATCGCGGCAATGAAGATGCAAACGGATCGGCCTGGACACGTCCCACGTGATTGCCTTCACCAACTATTTGAACAATCCGAAGAACGAGACGGGTTGTCGTGTCGTGGCCGGATTTCCCGGCGGATCGCCGGACTTCCCGGCCTCGGCAGACCGCGTGGACAAGTTCACGGGGCAACTGCGCGAGCAGCACGGTTTGGAAATCGTGGACAGCATTGAGGAACTCTGCGAGAAGGTCGACGGCATCCTACTGGGAAGTGTAGACGGTCGACCGCACCTGGAGCAGGCCCGAATCGTAATCAAAGCAGGAAAACCACTGTTTATTGACAAGCCGATGGCCGGCGATCTGGCCGATGTGATCGAGATCTTTCGGCTTGCCAGGGAGAATAACGTCCCCTGCTGGTCCAGCTCCTCAGGGCGTTACGGCGAAGGGATTGTCGGCGTGCGAGACAACCCGGAGATTGGCGAAATCGTGGCCTGTGACGTGTTCGGTTCCAGCTCGTGGGCAGAACATCATCCCGACCTCTATCTGTACGGCATTCATGCGGTCGAACCGCTGTTTGCGGTCATGGGAAGGGGTTGTGAAACAGTCAGGCGGATTAAAACAGATGGTGTTGATCTGGCTGTCGGTGTCTGGAAAGGCGGCCGGATCGGCACCTTTCGTGATCTTCGTGGAGGCAAAGCCGACTTCGGTACGATCATTTATGGCAAGAAGAGCACGAGTACCGGCAAGTCGGCCGGATACGCTCCCCTGCTGGATCAAATCGTCAAGTTCTTCCAGACAGGCCAACCGCCGGTACCTGAGGAAGAGACGATCGAGATATTCGCTTTCATGAGCGCGGCCGATGAGTCAAAAGCCCAAGGTGGCGCGGCGGTTTCTTTACAATCGCTGATTGATGACGCGAGAAGACAAGGGAACCGCATACCGGTTGTGCTGAGCGTAGGCGGTCAGATTGCTTTTCCTGTGCGAGACCCTTCCTGGCCCTTTGAGGCCCCGTTTCACAATTGGCATCATATCGTTACGGGAGAAGGGGGCTATGTGGCGGGTGACTTGATGGACCAGCGCCGATTGGGCGGCAAGGGACTCTTTGGCGGCGGTTTCCATAGCACGTGCTCGCCGGTTGTTATCGCCGGCACGCAATTGTTTCACAAGTCGCCCCGTAGCGTTGTCTTCGCGTTTGAAGGACAGCAGTGAGCCACTATGCGAATGACACTCACGACATCAACGATTTTGTTGCTCTTGACGGTCACCGCATCGGCATTCTCGGCAGAGCGGTCGTCCCAACGTTCGCCAGGCCGCACGACAAACGCTCCTCGAACAGCAACGGGACTGGCGTTTCGTGCTGAAGTCGAGCCGGGGCGAGTCACGCTGTGCCGCCCGCAAGACCTCATATCTCCCGATCGTCAAATGCCGGGCATTTACACCGGCGCCACCGATCCTCTGCTGGCGGTGGCGATCGGCGACGGTGAATGGGAGGCGGTTGAGAGCTCGTGGGTGCATCATGATTTCCGCTGTGAAGGTCCAACCGATGCGACACGCGTGATCGTCAGCCGCCTCACGCCCGCGGTTCTTTTGGACATCTCTTCAAAGACGCTCCGGCTGGCGGCGGCCGGGCCGGAAGGCCCGCGTCGTGGGAGTTCGCCGGGCGGGCGTCGAAGGGATCCAGCGAACGCGGCCTCCCAGGGCAAGCTGCCTCGCTATTTGGCCTGGGTCGAGGCTCGCCGCACGGTCGTTCGCAAGTCGTTCGACCTCGGGCGGGAGACGCCGCCGCAATTGGACGAGCCGTGGGTTGCAGCGTGGTTCGGAACGGATACCGCGGCCCGCGGTCACGCCGAGATCTGTGATCTTGATTCCAAGGCCGGACCGCACAAGTCGTTGATCGGACAACCTCAGTGCCCACTGGATGTGCTGCTGTTGTTGCGTTTGGAGCATCGCCCTTTGGCCGTCCGAATGGAAGATGACCAGATCGTTTTTGAGTTTGCCGAAACGGCTGGAAAGGTGGGGGTGATGCCGCTTTTTGGCCGCCGCGCCTGGCTGCCCGAAGAAACAGAGACCTGGTGCGACGGGGTACCCGAGGAAGTGATTGACCAATGCCGCCTGTGGTCGCGGTTGCTGCGGGATTTTCCGTTTACCGTGACGGAAAGCTATGAGATCCAAGAGGATGGCGACACATTCCTGGCTCGAGAGGCCTTCCAGTGGATCGCGTTCGAAGACGAGTGGGGGACACCGCCGGTGAAAGCCGCACCACTGCCTCCGATGCTGGCAGTCGCACTGGAAAGTGGCATGCCCGTCAGCTTACTGGTCAGCGGAGAATCGGTACGACCAGTTGACGGTAACCTGATGGATTTCGCTGGGAAGATGATGGTCATCGAGGGTGCCGAAAGCTATCAGTACCGACTCACGGAACTGGACCGTTTCCTTCGGCGTCGTCCCACAGCCGAAGCCGTGGCCGCCGAGGCACGTCCGCTTCAAGCTCGGCTGGAAAGCCACGTGGCCGACATGGTGTCGGCGGGCCATCTCCGGCCTTTGCATATTCTGCATGGCGGTCCGGGCTCGTGGAATGCCAGTTGGTATTGGGTCGGGACACCAGAGACCGCCCATGCTTTGGCCCGGGCTTTGCCCTACTTATCGGCGGATTTGCAGGCTCGCGTGCGCGAGTACGTCCAGGCGGAGTGGCGGGAGTACCCACCGTTGGGCCTAGACGAACGTTACTATACGGAGAGGTCGCCACGCGAACCGTATGCAATGCAGCAGATCGAGCAGCGGTCCGACGTGGTACGCCAGCGGGATGAATTGTACCGCCGCAGGAATTTCTGGTTGGACCTGTATCGGATTGAAACGGCGACGTCTGTGGTTGGAAATCTGCCGGACGAAGGAAAGTTGCGCGAGCGCGCGTTGGAAATGGCCGCGGATCTCAGTGGGTGCCTGGATTGGGCGATCCTGGGGCCGGTCCGTCGCCAGGAACTCCGCAGTCCACATGAAACCCGCTTCATGACGCTGCAGGGGTCAGCGGCCTACAACGCCTGGTTGGCCGGCGCCATTGGATGCGCACGGTTGGCTCGCAAGCATGACTGGCAAGAGGAGGAGCGTCTGGCATGCGGTCTGGTGGCCAAACTTGCTCTGGCCCGTGTCGGCCAGGCGCGCTATGTGGAGGAACTGCAACGTATGGGAGTGGTGCGCGGCCGGCCCGCAGACGATTACCGGGCCGTATCGCACATCGACGAACGTTGCACGATGGTGCGCTGGGGGCCGGTCACACCGGGTGTCTCGGAAGACCAGGAGTTTCCGCCGTTTATCGACCTGGTTCCGGAAGTCGGCTGCCTGTTGGCTGACTATGCCCAGCGCCAATGCAGCGTTTACATGAATTACCTCGACTATGCCGCGCCCTACTGGTACTTGAGCGAAGCGCCCAAACAGAGCGCTACCGAGCACCATTTGTGCCCGTTGTGGCATCAAAGCGGCAATGTGCCCGCGCAAGCCTGGATAGTTGGAAAACGCGGCACAGAGTTTTCCCGCTATGTCGACGCTACGCGCTTCCGCGGAGATCTGTTTGCGATTCAGAACCTTGTCACGGCGATCGAAGCCGGTAGCGCCCAGATCGTGGATTATACCGACCCGACCTACGGTGCTCCGATTCGGCAACTCCGTAAGAACGAATCCAGGCTATTGAGCCTCAGAAAGTCAATGTGACACGGTCGTCAGTAGAAGGGCAGTGTGGAAGATTCGCAGAAGCTTTGGAGTCTTGCGGAAGAGCGTTTGGCGCGTTTTAGG
>Ga0180438_10011128_pt1 | contig 10922 bp, 7 predicted proteins | sample SS_ome_12_FD_132455 | JGI IMG/M metagenome (GOLD analysis project Ga0180438, IMG submission 132455) | Hypersaline lake sediment archaeal communities from the Salton Sea, California, USA - SS_3_D_2 metaG | ecosystem: Environmental > Aquatic > Non-marine Saline and Alkaline > Hypersaline >... | reverse complement strand
GGAAGTTCACCTGGTTCTGCTCGACATGCACATGCCCAAGCTCACCGGGCTGGAGACGCTGCGGCGTTTGAAGCGGCTGAAGTCGATGCTGCCGTGCATCCTGCTCTCGGCCCAACTGGACGAGCTGATTATCGAGCAGGCCCGGCTGGCCCAAGCCTTCTCGATCCTGGCCAAGCCGATCACCCGCCGCCAACTCACCGGCGTCGTCCGCCAGGCGCTGCAGCGGACGTACGACTGGCGGGGTTAGGTCGCGGCTTTATACTTTGCTGTGGACAAGACCTATTTCACCATCCGCAGTGCACTATGGCGGCAGATCGTGACGATCTCTGCCCGGTCCTTCAAGTGATGGGCTTCGATGCCTTCGGCCAGTAGCCGGCCGGAGGCCGCGGCGAAGTCCAGCTCGTTGAAGAGGTTCAAGATCGCGGTCACGGCGAATCCCCGGCGTCGCAGATTGCCCAACGTCACGGCGGCTTCGGTGGTCACCTCCGAAAGCAACACCATCACCGTGGCGTCGCGCGGCATCCGGCCCACGGTTTCGTCGAGTAATTGCCTGAGGTTCAAACCGTCGGTCAGCTCGACCCGGGCCAGGGTCTCCAGGATGCGCATCAGCTGCTCGGGTCCGCGGCGGGTTTCGACGACGACCGGTTGCAGGCGGTCGCTGTGCTCGAGCATTGCGGCCGCTCGCCGCGCCGCCTTGCGCGAGCGGAGATCGCAATCCCAGCCCTCCTGGCGGATGCGGTCGGCAGCGTCGCGGCCGTTGGTGACCAGCCCCACCTGCTGGCCCATCTCGTACAGCGCGTTGGCGATCGAGGCCGCGGCGGTCACGGCCAGCTCGCTGCGGAACGGCTCCTGGTGCGGGTCGAAGGCGTGCTGATGAAAGTCCATCACGAGGGTGGCGCCGGCAACGGTCGACGGCTCGTAGACCTTGCTGTGCAACGTGCCCGTCCGCGCCGTCGCCCGCCAGTGGACGCGGTTGAGCGGGTCGCCGGCCTCGTACTGCCGCACGCCGGCGATTCGCGTGGGGTCTTCGTAGAGCCGCAGCGACATCCGCACCTCGCCGATGGGGCGCCGCGAGGCGACGTCAAAACCCTCCAGCGGCACCACTTCCGGATAGACCAGCAGGAAGTGCGGCTCGGTGCCGATCCGCCAGCGGCGGTGCAGCCCGAACAAATCGCCCGTCTCCAGCATCAGCGGTCCGATCTGGTAGTAGCCGCGCCGGTGGCACTCCAACTGGTAGAACATCGTCTTGCGTCCGCGACGGGGGAGCATCATCAATTGCAGCCGGTCGCCTTGCACGCGTAAGCTGGGCGGATTTCCGGACACCGCACGCGGCGGGAGCAGGTCTTCGAGCAACACCCAGGCCACCGGCAGGGCCCCGGTGTTTTCGGCCGTAATCACCACGGCCACGCTATCGCCCACGTTGACCGACACCCGGTTGCACTCCCGCAAGGCCGACAGACTCTCGATCCAGGCCCGCGCCAGAAAGCGGCTGACGATCATCACGCCCAGCAGGGCATACATGGCGTAGGCCAGCAGCCCCGAGCCGAGCATCAGGGCGGCCAGCAGCAGCAGCGTGGCCCCGGCAAACCATCTCATGGTTCGTCCGGCTCCTGGGAGAGGATGGGAACGCGGACCTCGGCCACCACCTCCTCGACGACCGCACGCGCGGTGATTTTTCGCAGGCGGCTTTCCGGCCGCAGGATGATCCGGTGGGTCAGCACGGGTCCGGCCACGCGCTTGACGTCGTCGGGCTGGACGAAATCGCGGCCCGAAATGGCCGCCAACGCCTGCGACGTGCGAAACAACGCGATCGACGCCCGGGGGCTGCCGCCGAGGTGCAAGTCCTCGCACGTTCGCGTGTCGTGGACGATCTGGATCATGTAGCGGCGGACCTTGGGGTCGACGTGGACCTCCCGCACCGCACGCTGAGCCGCCAACAGATCCTCGGCCGAAACGACCGGCTCCAGCGTGCTCAGCGGATGCCCGTGCTCGAGCATCTCCAGCATCTTCAACTCCTCTTCCATGCTGGGATAGCCGAGGCTGAAACGCATCAGGAAGCGGTCGAGCTGGGCCTCGGGCAGCGGGAAGGTGCCTTCGTGGTCGATCGGGTTTTGCGTGGCCACGACCAGAAACGGCGGCTCTAGCTCGTGCGTTACGCCGTCGGCCGTCACGCGGCTCTCGGCCATCGCCTCCAGCAGCGCGGCCTGGGTCCGCGGCGTGGCCCGGTTGATTTCGTCGGCCAGCACGAGCTGCGCGAAGATCGGGCCGGGGCGGAACTCGAACTCGGTCGTCTTCTGGTTGAAGACCGACGCGCCAGTCACGTCGGTCGGCAACAGATCGGGCGTGCACTGGATCCGCTTGAAGGAGCAGCCGACGCTGCGGGCCAGCGCCCGGGCCAACATCGTCTTGGCCACGCCCGGCACGTCCTCCAGCAACACGTGCCCCTCGCAGAACCAGGAGACCAACGAGAGGATGATCTGCCGCCGCTTGCCGACGATCACCCGCTCGACGTTGGCGATGATCTTCTTGGCCGTTGCCGTGACGTCCGTCATAAGCGACCTCAACTGATAAAGCCGCGACCGCTGGTCGCGCCGCATTAACGTCTGGTAGCCGAATTCGCCAGAATTTGGCCCAATAAAGTCCGGCAGCCGATTTCGCCAGAATTTGGCCCTTCTCGTCGCGCCGCCAAAGTCTGGCGACTTCGGCTACCTCGTCGCGCCGCCAAGGCGTCTTTCCTTCATGGTATTTGCACCCGGCAGGCGACACAACCCCTTGACCAGCGGGGTCTGGCGGCAGAGGCGGGGTGTCCAGCGATTGATTCACCGTTGCCGAAGCACTATAATGGGGCATGTGTGGAGGTGCTTGGCCCCATGCCCATTGCTTGAAAGGACCGGTCGGTTGGAACTGCTGTTCATTTGCGTAGTGATCGTGTTGATGATCCTGCTTCGCCGCGGCGATTGCGGGTCGTGAGGGTAGCCCCCAGGCTCGGTTCGAGCCTTCACCGTCGGCAAGGGACGCAACCCTTCTTCGACAAGAGGAGTTGCGTCCCTTGCTTTGCGCCCAAGCCGCATCTCTCGCCAGCCAGGGAAGATCGTTGACGGCGAGAAACGTGGCCTAATCGTCTTCGATGAGCACGCGGCCGCAGTGCGGGCAGACTTCGGTGAAGCGAGGAACGCGGCGGTCGCAGTGTGGGCAGGCGGAGTGCGTGTCGGCGCTTTCCTGAGAGGCAATCGCGGCAATCAGGACCACGATCGCCAACAGCCCCAGGCTTGCCAGGCATCCCAGCGACAGAAACACCCTCAGACTGATGGCCAGCGACATTTCGACCCCCTCGCAGCCACGCGGCCGCTACCGGTACGATACCACAAAGGACGTGTGAAAACCACCTGCAGTATGCCGCCGGTCGGCCGCCCTTGTTGTCGCCTCGCCTTGGCTGGTAGAATGACCGTAGAACTCGTACGTGAATAAGCTGGGGACTGCCCCGATATTCCCGCAGGGAAAATGGGACTGTCCCCTTCGGAACCCGGGAAGTTGTTTCTGTACGAGTTCGTAGGAAATGGTTGGGTTCGTGTGTGCCTCCAGCCTGCGGGGAAGTCGGATGGCCATCAACTGCCAGTGTTCGTCGTGTGGGGCCAGTCTGCGGGTCTCGGACAAGCTCGCCGGACAAACGGGTAAGTGCCCCAAGTGTTCCGGCAAGGTGGTGGTGCCCGCCGTCGGCAAACCGGGGGATGTTCCGGAGGCCGATCCTACCGCCGCCCCGCCGCCTCCGCCCCTGGCCGAGGCCGACCGCGGTTTGCCCAGCATCGACACGGGCGAAGACGCCGGTTCGATGGTCGCGCGCCGAGGCATCCGGAGGTCCGGGCAGCCGGCGAGTTCGAAATGGTGGTGGGCCGCCGGCGGGGCGACCGTGGCGATCCTGGCGGTGGGGATCGGCCTGGCGTTCTATCTGCTCGCGGGCGGCAAACCGCCCGGCCCCCAGCCGCCCGCGGCAGGACAGCCGAAGTCGGTCCTGGTGCTTGATTGGCCTGAGGACCAGCGCCGCGGTGGCGGTGTCTCTATCGACGGCCGGGAGCGGGAACTACCGGAGTCGGGCGAGATCAGCTTCACGCTCGAGCCCGGGCCGCACAAGATCACCATGATGCGGCGGGGATACGAGCAGGTCGAGGAGAGCGTGGACTTGGAGCCCGGCGGACGCCGCCCTTATCGGCCGCAGTGGAAGCCGTTGGCCGTCGCCCTGAGCAACCCGGACGATCCGCCGCCGGAGGGAACGTTCTCGCCGACCGTGGACACGCCGCCCGAGCTGACCGAAAACCGGCCGATGGACTCCTGGCCCGATCTGGTCGCCGGCTTCGACCATTGGCTGCAGGATTTCGACGCGGCGAAGCGGCAAGCGGCCGAGCAGGGCAAGAGCATCCTGGTGTTTTTCAACGGCTCGGACTGGTCCGCTCCGTGCCGCTATCTGGCGGCCGAGGTCCTGCTGGAAGCGGAATTCAAACGGCGTGCCGAGAGAGACTTCGTACTGGTCCATCTCGACTTCCCCCGTTTGCCCGAGGCCCAGACCCGGGTTGAGGACCCCCAGCGCAACGCGCGGCTGAAGGCGCGTTTCAAGGTCTCGGACTTTCCCACGGTGGCCTTGGCCGACGAGACGGGGCGGCCGGTGGGAGCAGTCGAGGGATATGCGCCCGGGAAGGCCGAAGAATACCTGGAAAGCCTGAACCACCTGCAAGCGCTCCGCAGGCAGCTCGCCCAGCGCTCTGAAACGCCGCCGGAATCGGACGCGCCGCCGGAGTCTCCGCCGGGGCCCGAGACGCCGCCCGAGCCGCAGATCACGCTGACCGACGAGGACCTCAACGATCCCGAAGCGGCGATTGCCAAGCTGAAGCTGCGTCCGCAAAGCGGCTATCTGTCCCTGCCGGGCGACGTGGAGTTTCGCACCACGATGCGCGGCATCGAGCCGCTGCGGCGCAAGGCGTTTCAGACGCAGCAGGAGGCCGCCGCCGCCGAGCAGACCGTCGAGCAGAAACAGCAGCTCATCCTGACCTACCTGCAGCAGCGGCGCGAGCTGCGAGCGCAACTGGCGCGGACCGTCTCGCTGGCGCGGCACGCCGAGCTGGTCACCGCGCTGAACGAGCTGGCCGACCGCATCAACCTGATGCAGGAGTCCGACCGGGAGGAAGAAGCCGCCAAGCAGGCCCGGGCCACCGCCAACCAGGCGGCGGAGCAATATATCGAGCAGGTGTTGGCGGCCCGCGGGCTGCAAACCCGGGTGGCCGAGAAGTATGCCGACCTGGCGGCCGACGCACGGGTCGAGACGGCGGTGGAGAAGTACAGCGAGCTGAAATCGTCGAAGCACCGCCTGGGGCCCACCACCTCGTTCCTCACCGAAGCCCGCCAGCTCGAGAAGCTGGAAGACACGATCCTGGCCGAGGAGATCGACTTGCGGCGCGGTGGGGGAAATCTGTGGCACGTCTCGGTGGTGTTCAACGGCCGGTTCGCCCAGGAAATGGCCATCGACACCGGCGCGTCGGTGATCGCCCTGCCCTGGAAGGTGGCCCAGAGCGCCGGGCTGACGCCCACGGTGAACGATCCCGCCATGCGGCTGCAGATGGCCGACGGCCGGATCGTGGAGGGCCGCAAGGTGATTGCCAAGACGGTCCGCGTGGGCAAGTTCACCGTCGAGAACGTCAAGTGCGCGGTGATGCCGCCCGAGTTCACCGAGGCCGATCCGCTGCTGGGTCTGAGCTTCCTGAAGAACTTCACGTTCCAGATCGACAACGCCCGGGGCAAGCTGATCATGTCGAAGATCAACGTGCCCGAGCCGAAGCGGTGAAGACTGGAAAGAAGACTACTTGGGGACTGTCCTAGTTTTCGCGCAGTGAGGCGGAGAAGATGTCAGGAACCTTTGCCCCCGTGTAACTGTTCAGCCGTCTGAAGTGGGGACGTCCTTGGGCAGAAAGGACGGCAGGCTTCGGAAAAAGGGTAAAGGGGGAAAAGGGGAATTCGTGATGGGTAGCCCAGAAGATGAAGCAACAAAGCAAGGCAATGTGCTGCGAGACAAAGGCGATTTTGATGGAGCGATCGCTGCATACACCGAGGCCATTCGTCTGAATCCACAAAACGCTCAGCCGTACTCCAGCCGGGGCCAGGCTTATTTGCGAAAAGGCGAATTCGACAAGGCCATCGCCGACTGTAACAGCGCCATACAGCTTGATCCGATGATGGCCGAAGCATATTGCTGGCGGGGTAGTTGCCACGGCAGGAACGGCGACTCCGACAAGGCTATGGCTGACTGCACGGAGGCTATTCGTCTCGACCCGCGCAGTGCCGAGGCATACTTTGTCCGAGGAATCGCCTATTGGCAGAAGGCTGATTTTGATAGAGCCATTACTGATTACACAGAGGCCATTCGACTCAACCCGAAGTATGCCAAGGCGTACTACAATCGTGGCATCGTCTACGCGGAGAAGGATGACTATGACAAGGCGATTGCCGACTACACTGACGCCATCCGGCTCGACCCGAAACTCGCCAGGGCTTACTGCAACCGTGGCTTAGTTTACCGGAACAAGGGCGACTACGACAAGGCGATTGCCGATTGCACCGACGCCATCCGGCGCGACCCAAAACACGCCAAGGCGTACTACAGCCGTGGCGCAGCCAACCGGAACAAGGGCGACTATGACAAGGCGATTGCCGATTGCACCGACGCCATCCGGCTCGACCCGAAACTCGCCGCGGCGTACGGCTACCGTGGCTTAGCTTACTGGGACAAGGGCGACTACGGCAAGGCAATTGACGACTTCACCGATGCCATTCGACTCGACCCGAAACCCGTCGAAGCGTACTCCAACCGTGGCGGAGCCTACGCTGAGAGGGGTGACTACGACAAGGCGATTGCCGACTACACCGCCGCCATCCGGCTCGACCCACAACTCGCCGCTTTGTACTTCAACCGTGGCGCAGCCTACGCGAAGACGAGTGACCACGACAAGGCCATTGCTGACTACACCGAGGCTATTCGCCTTAACCCGAAGTATGCCAAGGCGTACTACAGCCGTGGCCACGCCTACTGCAAGAAGGGTGACCACGACAAAGCGATCACCGACTATACAGCGGCGATTCAGATCAATCCGAAAGACGGGACCACATTCTATGCTCGGGGCTATTCGTACTGGCAGAAAGGCGATAAAGCCAACGCCAAAGCCGATTTCGCCCAAGCCAAGAAATTGGGATACAAAGCGAAGTCGCGAATGTTTTGCGCACTGCACTCGCTTATGTGGTGGAGAAACAGCAAGTAGGGTGCGTCGCGACGCACCACCCCTATTCCTGAGGTGGCCGTCCGATCAAGCGAATACAGCCGAATTCCAGGGACGAAACGAAATGCAGTTCATGGTGCGTCGCGACGCACCCTACAGACCGGCGATGTACGCTCGCCAGATCGCCTCGAACTTCGTCAGCGGCGTGCCCGTCAACTCCTCGAACCGCTCCAAGGGCGGCGTGTCCTGGGAGGCAAGCGCGACGTACCGCTGAAGCTCTGGGCTGGCCAGCAGGTCTTTCTCGAACGTCAAGTAGTAGACCAGGCCCCAGGAATAGTCGTAGTGGCGATTGGCGCCGGCGTGGAGCAGGTACTCGCCGGCGTCGGCGGTGAGCAGGTCTTGCAGCGACAGCGGCCGGCTGCCGGCGAGGTCGGCTTTCAGACGCCGGAGCGTTTCCTCCCGGGGGGCGTCCACCCGCAACGTCCCCGCCTCCAGCAACCCGCCCTCGAACATCACGGCCAGCCCTTCGTTGAGCCAGCGGGGCACCCGGTACTCGTCGTACGGATAGACGTAGTTCTCCAGGTAGGCGTGGAAGGCTTCGTGGTAGAGCCGGGCGAACATCCGGTGGGTCAAGCCGTCGAACATCCGCCGGTTCTCGGCGTCGCAGCGATCCAGCTCCTTTCGCTTCGCGTCGATCTGCTTCTGGAACTTGACCTTTTCCATCAGCAGCAACCTTTGGGTTTCGCTGCGGGAGAGGCCGTCCTCTTTGAACTTCCGGCTCAGCGCCGCCAGCCGCGTGGACATCTCCTGCTCCAGGCGTTCCAACTCTTCGCGGAGCTGCTCGTGCCGGGCGCGGATGCCGTCCAACTGGCCGGCCAGCCGGCTCAGTTCGCTGCCGGCAATCACCAGGTTGTCTTCCCGGACGAAACAGGCCGGATTGCGGATATCGATCCCCAGTCGTTTCAGGTGCGTGCGATATTCGTCCATCGAGCCGAGCACGACCAGCCGCAACGGCCGCCGCGGCTGGCTGCGCGGGGCAAGGACCTGCCGGTAGGCGGTGAACACCTGCTCGACCCGCACGATCATCCGTCGCGTCATCTCTTCGTCGGCGGTGCTCTCCAGCGTGAACCACTTGCCGCGGTAACGTCGGTAGTGGCTGCCCGAGCGGGTCACGAGGCTCAAACGAATCGCCTGCCAGTGGCCCGCTTCGATCCGGGACCGGTTGCGAAACTGGTCGATCCGCTGCTTCAGCTCGGCCCGCTGCTGCGGCTCCAGACGATCCACCTTGGCGACCGACGCCCGATCGATGCTGCGGATCAGCAGGTACATGGGCCGGCCGCGCGGTTGGTGTATTTCGATCAAGCGGATCCAGAGGTCGTCTTCCGACTCGACGAAACCGCGGAGCACTCCGCCGCTGAGCAGTTCCACGCGCTCGGTGGGCCACTGGGCCAGGTTGGCCGCCGAACCGTTTTGAGCCGGCGGGGCGGCGCCTTTCGCCGGCGCGGCGAGCAGCCACCATCCACTCAGCAGAACGCACGCCACCGTGACGAATCGACTCATTTCCCGCCCTTATGCCGCTGCCCAATCTCGGCGCCCACGGAAGGTTCGGATTCGTGCGGCGCGGAGGGGGCGGTGCTGTTTTCGTTCCCTGAAAATCGGGGCAGTCGCCAAGCCCCAGGACACTGTTTTGTTCGCGTTGCGGAAAGCGGTCCGTTTAGCCGCCGCGGCCACGCGGCGTTGTTGGTTGCCACGTCTTTTGCGGTTTTCGCCGCGTGGCCGCGGCGGCTAAACGGCCAACGAGTCAGAACGCCGCCTCCCGCGACAGAAACTATTTTACCATCTGACGGATTGGAAGACACGGTCCCCCCATGGGCGACGGGGGCTGCCTCCTATGCGTGGAGCCGTCGCGTGAAGCGGCAGCCGACCAGGACCATGGGCGTGGTGGTCTGCTCGGCGGCAACCGGATCGCCGAGCTGCTTGAATCCATTGACAATCCGGTCGACCTGGCCCGAGGAATCGACCAGCACGTCGCTGCACTTGACAATTTCGGCGGCCACGTGGATCGTGTCCGACGCCCCGCTGAACTCGGCCACCAGCGAGTGGAAATCGGGATGGCTCGGCATCAGGAACGAGAAGCCGGCACGCGTGAGGTTGTAGCAGCGAACCTCGACGAACTCCGACTTGTCCGGTATTTCCGGACCGCGCTGCGGCGCAATCCGCTGGACCGACGAGAACGGCTTGCGCTCGTGCCGCCGGCGCTCGGCGGTCTCGTCCTCCGGCGGAGCGTCGGTCAACCTGTGGATCAGGTTGTAGAAGCTGGCGTCGACTTCGGTTTCGAGATCTGGCATGGGTAAGGATCCTCGCGATACTCTAATCTACTACAAGCTTTCCACCGATGTTGCGGCCGGGAGGTTCGGAGCGCCGAACGGTTGTAGGGAAAAGGAGGGCTGGGGGCCTTGACCGGATGGCCCGGCCAAGGGAGAATAGTACGTTTTGAGGTAAACGCGATCGAAACGAGTGACCAGATGCCCACCCACGCAAGCTCCCGGGTCCCCGACGCCGCCGGCCGTTTCGGGGCCTTTGGCGGCCGCTACGTGCCCGAGACGTTGACCCGGGCGCTCGACCAACTGGCGGCCGAGTATGATCGGGCCGTGGCCGACCAGTCGTTCCAGGCGGAACTGGCCGAGTTGTATCGGCACTACGTGGGCCGGCCGTCGCCCTTGTACCACGCCCGGCGCCTCAGCCAGCGCTGCGGCGGCGCCCAAATCTATCTGAAGCGCGAAGACCTCAATCATACCGGGGCCCACAAGATCAACAACACGCTGGGCCAGGCCCTGTTGACCCGCCGCATGGGCAAGCCGCGCGTGATCGCCGAGACGGGCGCCGGGCAGCACGGGGTGGCCACTGCAACGGCCTGCGCGCGATTCGGGCTGGAGTGCGTGGTCTACATGGGCGAGGAAGACATTCGGAGGCAGAAGCCCAACGTGTTCAGCATGCGGCTGCTGGGGGCCGAAGTCCGCCCGGTGTGCAGCGGATCGCGGACCCTGCGCGACGCCATCAACGAGGCCATGCGCGACTGGATGAGTTCCGTTGAGACCACGCACTACTGCCTCGGCTCGGTCGTCGGCCCGCATCCCTTCCCGCAGATCGTCCGCGACTTCCAGTCGGTGATCGGCCGCGAGACCCGGCAGCAATGCCTGGAACAGCTCGGCCGGCTGCCCGAGCTGATCGTGGCCTGCGTGGGCGGGGGCAGCAACGCCGGCGGGATGTTCTATCCGTTCGTCGAGGATGAAGCGGTCGCCCTGCTGGGCGTGGAAGCCGGCGGGCGCTCCGAGCAGATGGGCGACCATGCCGCCCCGCTCTGTTTCGGCCGGCCCGGCGTGTTGCACGGCAGCTTCAGCTACGTGATGCAGGACGACGACGGTCAGACCTCCGACGTGCACAGCATCTCGGCCGGGCTCGACTATCCGGGCACCGGGCCGGAACACAGCTACTGGAAGGACGCCGGCCGCGTTAGCTACACCAACATCCGGGACGACGAGGTGCTGGCCGCCTTCGACGCGCTGGCCAAGGCCGAGGGCATCCTGCCGGCCCTGGAAAGCTCGCACGCGGTGGCCAAGGCGATGCAAGTCGCCGCCGAACGCAAACCCGAGGAAGCCGTCGTCG
>Ga0180438_10011126_pt1 | contig 10922 bp, 11 predicted proteins | sample SS_ome_12_FD_132455 | JGI IMG/M metagenome (GOLD analysis project Ga0180438, IMG submission 132455) | Hypersaline lake sediment archaeal communities from the Salton Sea, California, USA - SS_3_D_2 metaG | ecosystem: Environmental > Aquatic > Non-marine Saline and Alkaline > Hypersaline >... | reverse complement strand
TACCCACGGCATACTGGATAACGACCCCCAGGGGATCTGCGACTTTGAGATAAAGGGGGGAGATGTGACTGTAGTCAGGTTCGATTCTGTTAAGGGGGACTACAGGCTGCTTGCCGGACAGGCAGCCGGTACCGCGGGACCTAAGACTACCGGGACATATCTATGGATAAAGACATCAGACTGGACGAAGTGGGAAGAAAGACTTATCTACGGACCATATATACACCACGTTACGGCGGTGCACGGCAGGGTATCTCCGGTACTGTATGAGGCGTCCAGGTATATCGAAGGACTTACTCTTGATGCTATTGAACCCACTGAAGAGGAGATAAGAAGCTGGCTGAGGGGCAGGGATCAGATTTCTAGACCATAGACCCGCCAGGTCATGGCTATCGCACCCACTTTGAAGACAGGATTTATGATATCCATGTTGATATCGGCAAGCTGGGAGGCAGAGCCCTTTTTAAAACCCAGTTCCAGAGCTTTGTTCTTTATATTCCAGAAGAGCCTGGAGTCAATACCGCTCTTTCTGTGTTTTTCCTCCACTCCCAGTATAAAGAACCTCAACCTGGTAAATCTTTTTTGCTTCAGCCTCTTCTTTACGGCCAGGAAGATCCTGAGGTCCCTAAAAATATCCCTGGGGCTGTAAAATCTGGGGGAAGGTATATAATCAGGACTGCTGTCCATGTCTGCGATCACCTCATTTATATCAGGAAGATTCACAGATATGCCCACCGGTTTTCCGTCCTTTTCCACTATATATATGAGTTCCTCCATGGCTATTTCCCTGATCCCCAGGGCCAGCACCTCAAACTCCTCATCAGTCATCCGCACCTGCTGGGGATGGTTTCCTTCATTCCAGATGGGATTATATAACTCCCTTATGGTCTCTATCTCTTTTTTAGTATGCCTGAAATCCACATTCCTTATCTTGTAACCTTCAATCTTTCCCCCTCTCCTGTGGTTAAGCAGGTGCTCAAACAGGCGGTCTACTTTATCCATATATTTTTGGGATATTATTTTATCTACGTTCACGCTGTACCAGTCATTTTCCTTCTTAAACCCGTAGTCTTCAAAAAACCCTTTATAATAAGGGGCATTGTAGGGTTCCATAAAGAACGGCATGTTAGCAAAACCATCCACCAGCAAACCTATCTCTCCGCCGGCATTGAACTTGGCCGGTCCTATTATTTTTGAACACCCGTTTTGCTTGAGGTAACCTACAGAGCTGTCAATAAGTCTTTTTGCAGTATTACCGTCTTCCTCGCATTCAAACAGGCCGAACCAGCCTGTCTTCCCCCTGCCTTCCTCTGCATAGTTATAATCAATAAAGGCAGCTATACGTCCTGCCGGTTTACTGCCCCGGCAGGCTATGAGGTATTTTATCTGTGCATGGTCAAAATAAGGGTTCCTGTTTATTAGGCCGGGTACAGTCCTGGATGTGGGATTAAGGTCGGAGAGTTCCTGAAGAAAAAGGGGAAATACCTTCCTGGATTCCCTGCTCCTGTACCATTCTATATAATAGGGGACTGTGGTAAATTCCTTGATCCTGTTCAGGCTGAGGGTATTGATATGTCCGGGGACATATTCTCCAAGTTCCCTGATGGTGACAGATGTGGTGTGCACTGATATTTTATGGCCTCAGATAAGGTTTGTAAAATTCAGTACATAATACTGTCATTTGATGAATATTACAATAATAGTGGCGGTAAACCTATATTAATAAGTTAAAATATTATATACTGAAAAATCATTTTAATTAAGGTCAAAAGAATATATCAGGAGTGATCAGGATGTCAGATAATGGTCCGGAAAAGATGTTTTCCGAAAAGGCACTAAAGCTGGAAGAAAGTCCCACCCTTGCCCTGGATGCCAAGGCCAGCCACATTGACGCTGAACTTAGAAAACAGGGTGACTTTGTGGTGAAATTCGGTATCGGCCAGCCCGATTTCAACACCCCGGAGAATATAAAGGAAGCAGGAAAGAAGGCTATAGATGATAACCAGACAAAATATACTCCTGCAGCCGGGGTGGCAGAACTAAAGTCAGCCATAGTAAATAAATTCAAAAGGGATAACGGCATTGATTATGAACCGGCAAACATACTGGCAGGCATAGGGGCCAAGCAGGTGCTTGACACCATTATGAGGGCATTTATAAATCCGGGCGATGGAGTTATAGTGCCCAGGCCCTACTGGGTAAGCTATACACAGCAGGTAATATTGTCAGGCGGCATGCCCCTGGAAATCGATTTTAAAGATGACCTAAAACTGGATGTGGATCACCTCAAAAGGACAATAGCAGGCTTTAAAGGACCCATAAAACTTATCATCATAAACAGCCCCAATAACCCTTCCGGTGCGGTGTACAGCAGGCAGGAACTGGAAGAGATTGCAGGTATATGCCTTAAAAATGGTATCTATATAGTAGCAGACGAAGTCTATGAAAAATTTATTTACGGGGATGCATCCCATCACAGTATTGCCAGCTTCAGTCAGGATCTTAAGGATATTACCATAACCGTAAATGCAGTATCCAAGACTTATGCCATGACCGGCTGGAGGATAGGTTACTGTGCTGCTCATAAGGATGTCATCAGACAGATGGCAAAGATACAGAGCCAGTCTCCTTCAAATCCCTGCTCCATTGCCCAGTGGGCATCGGTGGAAGCCTTAAGCGGAGACCAGGGCAGCGTGGAGCTTATGAGGAATGAATATGAGAAAAGAAGGGATTATGTCTATAAACGGCTGATAGCCATAGATGGTGTGGAATGCGGCCTGCCGGAAGGAGCTTTCTATGCATTTCCCAAAGTCTGCGGGCTCTATAACCAGAGGATAAAGACATCAGATGATTTTTCGGCCACACTTCTCCAGGATTATAAGGTGGCAGTGGTACCCGGTTCAGGATTTGGCGACGATGATTATATAAGGATAAGCTATGCCACTTCCATGGATAAGATCGTGGAAGGTATGGACAGGATAGAGGAGTTCTGCAGGGGGCTTTAAATATATAATACCCGGGAATAGAATGCACACAGCCGTCCGGGTGTCAGTATTAACGTATAAAAACCTCTAACAGGGAATATAAAAGAACCCGGTTATTTTTTATCCTGACCGGGGCTAAAATTTAAAACGCAGGAAACATCCCCCCCGCAGATCCTGTTATCCCCGAATGAGAAATCAATATCCTTTCCGAATTCAGAAGCCCATACACCGTATTCAATACTGCATATAACCCCCCCGATCTTATGTGAAAGGTGTTCCCGCCCGGACCTTATGAGAATATCATGCCATGGGCAGGTGGATATGTGGAACTGAAGAACGGTGAGCCTGCCATCCTTAAGATGCCTCTCTGTCTGGAACACGAATCCGTCCAGCTCAAGTTTCTGTGAAAAGCATAGGGCCAGGGCTTCAAGGCCTTCTCCCGTTTCCAGTTTCTCCTTAATAAACCTGGCCTGGATCTTGGGCATAACCTTCCAGACTTCCAGGTCTATCTCCAGGGCAGTATCAAAATCGTATCTCTCTTCGGTCTTTACAAACCACAGGCCGTCAGCTGCCTTATAGCATCTATGGTAATATTCAGCTTTATCTTTATGACCAAACATTTCCATTTTCAACTCCTTTATTATTGGACAACAGTATATATAAAATACGGGGATAGAAAAAGCATATAATCATCAATACCGGGTATAATCTAATATAAAATAAAGCAAGATATAATTATTTATTTAGTATCTTGCATTAAATAATACAAGGTGGTATTATATACCTGCTTACAGCAGAAAGGATGTGATCTTATGAATATACAGTTTAAAAAGGGTGTGCTGGAACTCTGCACCCTGGCCCTTCTCTCAAAGAAGAACCGTTACGGTTATGAACTGGTCAATGAGATCTCAAAAAGGATATCCATTTCCGAGGGCACTATTTATCCCCTGCTCAGAAGGCTGAAAGATGACGGCTATGTGACCACATATCTTGAGGAATCAAAGGAAGGAGCGCCCAGGAAATATTACCAGCTTACAGATGAAGGCAGGAAGATGGAGAAGGACCTGAAACAGGAGTGGAAGGCTTTTGTCAAGGAAGTGGACAGTTTTTTGAAAGGTGGTGTATAGGATGAATAAGAAGGAGTTTTTAGACAGCCTGTCAAAATACCTTAGAAGTGTTCCCCGGGAAGACGAACAGGACATAATAAGTGATTTTGAAGAACACTTCCGTATAGGTATAGAGGAAGGCAGGACAGAAGAGGAACTGGCTGGATCACTGGGCGATCCCAGGCTGCTGGCTAATCAGTTCAAAGCCAGTATACTGGTGGCCAGGGCAGAGAAAGAGACAACAGCAGCCAATATAACCAGGGCGGTGTTTGCCAGCCTGGGCCTGGGGTTCTTTAACCTGATATTCGTACTGGGTCCGTTTATAGCATTACTTGCTATCCTCATAGCACTGTTTGCAGTGGCTGTGAGTATTACGGCTGGAGGGATAACCGGGTTGCTGGGTACCATATTCAGCCCCCTTTTCCCCCAAGTGTTCAGCCTGCTGGTAAATCCGGCAGTGGGTATATTTGCATCCATAGGGCTTATATGTTTCGGGGTGCTTTTCTTTATAGGCAATATATACCTTACCCGGGGATTTTTCAGGTTGTTTGTGAGGTATATAAAATTCAATGTAAGGATCATATCGGGAAAGGAGAAGAGAGATGAAGTCTAGCATAAAGATACTGCTGATCTCACTGGCAGTCACCATGGTGGTGGCATTCGGGATAGCCGGGATAATCCTGGTGGTAACTGGTGATTTCAATGTAGCCACTGAAAAAATAAACGACTCAAAGAACTTCGAACCGTCCGAGATATCCTCCATAGAAATAGACCTGGTCAGTGATGATCTCAATATCATCCCCACAACCAAGGGGGATATAACTGTACATTTTTATGGTGAAGTAAGCACTAATGTAAAGAGAAACCTGCCCCAAATGGTGGCTTACAAGACAGGAGATAAGCTGTATGTGGAAATAACCCAGAGCAGGAATATATTGGTAGGTATAAATATCCGCAGGACCACAGTCGATATATATGTACCGCAGATAGTCCTGGAAGAGATCGATATCGAACTGGTATCCGGTGATGTTATAGTGAATGACCTTGAGGCTGCTGAAGTGATGATAGATTCCACCTCAGGAGATATTAAGGTCGAGGATGTACGGTCGCAAAAGATAAGGATCGACTCCACTTCCGGGGACGTGGCAGTCAGGGATTATACCGGTGACATTGATATATCAAATACATCGGGGGATGTAAGCCTGGTCTATGGGACGGAAAATGAAGATATATTTGTGACAACCGTATCGGGAGATGTATTCATAGAGCAGGATGCGGTCTCCGAGATGAGCATAGGGGTCACTTCGGGAGATGTAAGGATAACCCTGCCCCAGGATGCTGCCTTTTATCTGGATGCCGGCACCATATCCGGCGAGATAAAACAGGATTTTCCCATAGATATCAGGTCTTCCAGCAGGCGGAACCTGGAAGGGGCTGTAAATGATGGCACGGAAAGGATAGTAATAGACACTGCATCTGGTGATATAACTATTGGCTATTAGTCTTTATGGGGACAGGAGTGGATAATAATTGAAGATAGCCGGGGATATGTGCAGGAAAATTAAAAAGTAAAAGATTGAAGGGAGGAAGAAGATGAGAGTATTGACAGGCAACAGCAGGAAGTCAAAAATAATAAGAATAGCAGCAGCCGCTGCACTTACCGGGATGCTGGCCTTATTTGCAGTTTCCTGTAAATGGACTATCGGTGTGGTGAGGGGCTCCGGGGACCTTAAGACTGAGGAAAGAGACGTTTCCGGATTTGACGAGGTCCATTTCTCAGGCATGGGAAACCTTATCATCGAACAGGGTGAAGAGGAATCCCTTACCATTGAAGCTGATGACAATATAATCGACCTTATCGAGACAGATGTCAGGGGAGATGAGCTAAAGATAGAGTTCAGGAGGGGATTTAATATAGTCCCCACCACAAAGATCAAGTACTTGTTGACTGTGAAGGACCTGAACCGTATAGACCTGACCGGGGTGGGGGATATTGACTGTGACGGCTTCCGGGCCGGCGACCTCGAGTTCCATATCAGCGGATCGGGAAATATCGACTTTGTGATCGATGCCGACAGGCTGGAGACCCATGTCTCAGGGCTGGGAGATATAGACCTGGAAGGGAAAGTGGATTTCCACAAAGTCCAAATCAGCGGTTCAGGTAAATATGATGCCCGAGACCTGGAAAGCAGGGAATGCGAGGTGAAAGTTTCCGGACTGGGAAGCGCAACCGTGAACGTATCCGGTGAACTTGACATAGATATCAGCGGTGCCGGAAATGTGTATTATATAGGTGAACCCGATATATCGCAGCACATATCAGGCCTGGGAAGGATAAAGAGCCTTGACTGACCATATCAGGAGGGCCTGCAATAAGACAAGCCCCTGTAAAAGCCGGCTGTAAGACAGTATTAATAAATCCTATAAAAAGAAAAGGAGACCAAAATGACAGAACTGACAGCACAAGAGATCAAGATGGGCAAAAAGCAGTTAGAGGGACCGCTAATCCTCTGCTGGGTAATGGCTATACTTCTCGGCATCGGGATATTCTCCGGATTTATCTGGGGGCCGGTGGGATTTCTTACCGATTACCTGGATGCCCCTTTCACCATAGGTGCCCTTTCCGACCTGGCCAGGAATTTTACCGGATTCCCCTTCAGGATGATGTATTCGCTGCTGGCCCCTGCCCTTTATATTGTGGAACTTGTGGGCCTGTATCAGAGGAAGGCATTTGCCGTGCCTCTGGGAAGGGCAGTCCTGGTGATAACCATGGTATTGTTCTTTCCCATTGGGACCATATTTGGAGGGGTGATGTGGAAAAGGTTCAATAATATCACGGCCAAGAAATACCTGGGCTATGAGGACGAGCACACTATAGAAGCTGATGAGAAGGCTGAAAAAGAAAAGAAATAGGAATTCTTACAGCAGGTTACAGGCATCTTAAGAAAACCGGCCCTTATTCCCACACCACCGGATAAGGGCCGGTCCCTTTTTCAATTACCAAACCGGTTGGCAGTAGAAATATGGCGGAATTTGAAATGCAGGATCAGCCCCTTGGCGACTATTATTACCAGGATTACAACAGCCATGGCCAGGTAGACAACCGGTGCATCATAAGCCGGTCCGGAGAAATACCTGCCCTGCCATAATATACCGAATATATAAATAAATACTGGGAACAGCAAAGAACCTGTGGCTCCTCCCACGACATTGGGATTCACCTTATGTACCCTGCCGGCAGTAAACCTGTAAATAGTGGCTACAAGCAGGGATATCCCCAGGAATATAAGGAAGGGGATAAGCATAAGTGAACCGGCTATGCCCATTCCGGTAGCCAGTCCGCCCCCGCCCCTGAACTTGAACCATATAGGCCAGTTATGTCCCACTATTACAGCCACACAGGCTGCTGCAATAGTGATATGGTCGAGACCTATGGCAATTCCCACCATTACTGTGGCCACACCTTTACCGCAATCAAAGAGAAAAGTGGGAAGCCCGGCTTTGATACCGAACTGTCGTCCCGCACCGGCAGTACCGGGCCTGTCTATCTTATACAGGTCCCTCTTCTCCCCCCGTCCGTATATGGCTGCCATGACATAAGAGAACAGCACGGAACCGAGCAGGTAGGCGGCTATAACATAGAAGATCTTAAAATAGACGGCATCAACCAATTTTCTTCCTTTGTGCAGTTTATGTTGCATAGATTATAGCAGAATATGGTTATACTGTTTAGGATTTGTGGGGTTGAAACATTAACAACATGGAAGACGTCTGACTTTTCAAAGACCCATTTACTATCATGATCCCAGGGATGATGGGCCGGAAATTCTTGTCATAATCTTTTGGAAGGGGAAAGTTATGCTTGAGATGTGGACAGCGGTCCAGGAATACATCTTCCTGGCTTTATTCTTGATAGTGGCAATAATCCTCAAAAGGAAGATAAGGTTCCTGCAGAGGTTCCTTATACCAACTTCCATTATTGCCGGATTTATCGGGTTGATACTGGGCTCGGAAGTTTTAAACTGGATCCGGCTTGACAGTGACAAGCTGGGCAACCTGATATATCATCTGATGGCTGTCGGTTTTATATCTGTCGCCCTCAAGGAAAGGACCACAGTACCAGCCAGCCACAGAAGGGATAATATAAATACGGGACTGGCTATTATTTCTTCCTATCTGACCCAGGGCATACTCGGCTTTGCCATCTCGCTCTCACTGGCCTACACTTTTCTGCCAAAATTGTTCCCTCCCTTCGGGCTCCTCCTTCCGCTGGGTTTCGCCCAGGGTCCGGGACAGGCGTATTCAATAGGCACCAGCTGGGAAGAGCTGGGACTTATGGATGGCGGGAATATAGGGATCGCCATAGCTACCATAGGTTTTTTATGGGCCATAATCTTCGGCATACCGCTGCTCAATGTGCTGGTAAGAAAGAAAAAAGCATGGGGCCTGGAAGACAGGGAAAGGATGATCCGTCTGAAAAACCCCAATGCAGAAGAAGAAAAACATACTGAGAATATCCCCAAAAAGATGTATATAGACAGCTTCACGGTACAGGTAGTGCTCATAGGGGTGGTCTACCTGATAACCTACTTCACCCTGAGGGGTATATCCATATCCCTGGAGCCGCTGGGTGATTACGGGTACACCGTGGCCCAGCTCCTGTGGGGGTTCCACTTCGTAATAGCTACCCTGTATGCCATCCTGGTAAGGGTGATACTGAATGCGCTCAAGAGGAAGGACTGGCTGCATATCAACTATCCTGACAATTATATCCTGCAGAGGATATCATCCGGCTCTTTTGACTTTATGATAGTGGCTGCCATTGCAGCACTTTCCATAGCAACCTTCAGGACATACTGGCTGCCTATAGTGCTGGTTACCACAATAGGTGGTATATTTACCATAATCTACACAGTTTTCCTGTGCAGGAGGATATACACTAATTACATAATCGAACATATTGTGGGTCTGTACGGACAGTTCACCGGTACCATTACCACGGGAATGGCTCTTTTGAGGGAAATAGACCCCGATTCGGAATCCAATGTCCCTGAGAACCTGGTCCTGGGCGGTGCGGTGGCGCTCCCCCTGGGAGTACCGCTGATGTTTGTACTGGGATTTGCAGTGACCGGGTATACGGCGGACCGGCCCGTATTCTATTTCTACGCACTGGGGATATTTTCCCTTTACCTTGCTGGAGTCCTTCTCTACCTGATGCTGAGGAGCAGGAGGAAAAAGGCGGTCAGATAAAAAAGCAGGGGTGGGCCTGGCTATAGAAGATGCAGGCAGCTGCTGCAGAACCCGGCCTGCTTTCCGTCGATGTCATCGACAGTTGCAGACTGGTACATTATGCAGCTTTTTAAGGTGCAGTGGGTAAGTCCCAGGGTATGGCCTATACCGTGCACAGCTTCCCTCAGTATCCTGCCGTAATACAGGTCCTTCTCATCACTGCTTAACCTCCTGGCTACTAGCGGGAACCTTCCGGCACTTCTTTTTTCCATGCCTCCGGCAAAGTATTCCTGGTCAAAATGGGGATGCAGCCTTAAAAGAGACATGATACAGATCCTGGGAAAAGGAGAGGCAACTCCAAAAGCATAATCCAGGCTGCCGGTAAACAGGTCGCGGTCAAAAAGGGCAAGGTTTATCCCCCTTACTTCCTTCAGGGTCAAGTTCTCGGTTATGTACTTCAGGAGTTTTCTTCCCTCGTACTGCTTCTTATCTTCATTGAACAGCCGTGTGGGGACTATTATATGCCTGGACACCCTTACACCTGCATTAAAAATGGAAGCCAGGTTGCGGCTGAGAAACCTTATGACATTCCTGCTTATATCGTTAAGTATAAGGATATTTATATTCTCATCCATTTCCTTATTTTAAATCAGCCCTATAGTATTTCCAAATTCTTTATGTTTTCTTTTATTTCTATAAAATTGGTTTAAACCGGCCATATTTTGGTAGAATAGTCCAGTAAGCAGATATTGATGGAAGAAGATGAAGGCTGATGGCCATTATAAAGCCGGTTTTTTAAGAAATTTTAGATTTTATGAATAGAAGCAGTAGAAAAAAAAGGACGGGGCAGCTTTTAATTGCCATGCTGTGGGTACTGGTGATAATACTGGCGACCGCTATCCCCTTATCGGGATTGTCTGCCTTTGATCCCGATTACCCTGATTTTGTCTGGACCTACAACATGGAAGAATCCAAGATCAGTGCCGGTACCCAGAAGGCGGTATATCTTACAGGGTACAGTATGTCTTCGGAACAGAAGAGGCTGGATATCTACAGGATGATAGAGGAGACCGAGTTAAACGGCATAGTCTTCAATGTCAAGGAAGACTCGGGAGAGGTCTCATATAACAGTCAGGTAAGTTTTTTTATGGAGACAGGTTCTGTAAATCCATATTATGATATCGACCAGGTAATAGCGGAAATGGATGAGAGGGATATATACAGCATAGCAAGGGTTGTCCTTTTCAAGGACGGGATAATACCAAAAGCCAGGCCAGACCTGGCGGTGCAGGACAGGAATACCGGTTACCCTATCTACCTGGACGGCGGATACTGGCTGGATATATACAATACGGAGATGTGGGACCATTATATAGACCTGGTCCTGGAACTGGCAGAAAAGGGCGTAGATGAGGTCCAGTTTGACTATATAAGGGCCCCTTCCAGGGGTAATATTTCCATGGCCCTATTTCCGGCCAACGGTCTGGAACGGGAAAAGTCATGGGCCATAACCGGGTTTTTAGGCAGGGTGAGGGAAGCTACCAAAAATATACCGGTAAAAATATCTGCTGATGTCTTCGGTTTTGTATTTATTGCTGAAAAT
>Ga0180438_10011123_pt1 | contig 10922 bp, 11 predicted proteins | sample SS_ome_12_FD_132455 | JGI IMG/M metagenome (GOLD analysis project Ga0180438, IMG submission 132455) | Hypersaline lake sediment archaeal communities from the Salton Sea, California, USA - SS_3_D_2 metaG | ecosystem: Environmental > Aquatic > Non-marine Saline and Alkaline > Hypersaline >... | reverse complement strand
GATTTTCACTGGTAGGACTTCATTACAGGTCGCTGGCTGTTGCTTAAAAGTCAATAATTATTATGGACCCTTTTCAAAGGTTCCCCGGGATAAGGATCAGTATTTTACTATCCTGGGGAGTTTTTTAGCCTGGGCAATCCAGTCGGCCACCATCCCCTCTGATGGAGGACGCCTGACCAGCTTTTTAACTTTATTTATTTCCATTATCTTCTGATAAAGATTATCAGCCCTTCTGTTGGAGAGCTCTACCACAGTATCGACTCCAGCTTCCTCGAGCAGATCAGAATATTCTTCTCCCACACCTTTTATCCTGAACAGGTCTGCCAGGTTTACCCATTCAAGGACCAGCGCATGTCCTATTCCGCTTGCTTCCTCTATCTCTTTACGGCCTCTGGGCTCTGCTCCTCTTTTCAAAAGGGCCTGGGTGGTCTTTATACCCATCCTTGCCAGCTGTGCCCCGTATTTAGGCCCTATTCCCTCGATCTTTTCCAGTGTTGCCATAATACCCCCCTTTTTACCTATAAATAAAATCTACTGTTTAATAGTAGTTATAATAAAAACTTATATTATATATTAATTATACAATTATAATATAATTATTATATAGATTTTATTACACACATCATGGATAAATCAAGTAAATGGTATTTTATCGGGTCCTTTACCAGATGTGCTGGTAATGATCAGGGGATCTTTACTTATGCTAATCGGGAGTATCTGACTGTTCCATATCCTGCAGCCCGGATACTCTTGATAGGGAAAAATACATCCCTACACGGGAAGCATATTCCTTATAGGGGACTCCGTAATATTCACTCATAAACTTTTCTTCTGCCATAATCTGAAGGTGCAGTACCGATGCTATTATAATATTAAACAGAAGGAAGACCAGATTTGCGTTAAGCAGGAATACGGCAAAAAAATAAAGGTCGAAAAACAGATAGATAGGATGCCGGGACAGGGAATATATCTCCCTGGTCACCAGCTTTCCGGGATGCCGCCTGTCTATTCCCAGCCTCCAGGAATTCCCCAGGGCCAGCTGTGCCCAGATGAAGAGTATAAAAGCCGATACCAGGACGGCCAGCCCCGGTATTTTTACCCATACACTATTTAAGACTTCCACATCCAGGATCTCCAGCCAGCCCCTGAATGTAGCATTAAGGAGATAAAAAAGTATAAAGGCGATCCATGCATTTACTACCAGCACAGAGACCATGCTGAAAAGACTGTTGTTCCTGCCTTTCCCCGGCTGCAATATGATGGCATTTAGCCGCATCTTTCTTCTCAGGTATAATGTCTTTCCCAGAAACAGTACCAGAAATACAGCAATACTTGTTATCTGCACCCATTTAAGTATTTCATCAAAAATATTCAAATGACTCCTGACAGTCTTTATTCTGATACAATGGGAGAAGCATCTTCATCTAGAGGGTTTGTCCTTACCGCCAGAGAATACAGGTACGGATAATGGCTTTTAAGATGCATCACATAATCTATCCAACGGTTCAGGAGGAGCACATATACTCTCCTTATATCCCCGGCTATGTGTTCCATATCGGAAGGAGGCAGTTTGTCAAGGTCCTTCCTGTATTCCAGCTCCTCGGTAAGGTGGAACACCGCCCACAAAAGCTCGGTAAAAGTCTCATGTTCCAGCAGGTTGGGGTTTTCCAGGAGCCTCAGCAGAAAGTTCCTTCTCTGGGATAAAAAATCACGCAGCTGCTTAAGGTCTCCCAGATTACTGTCGATCTCAAACTTGTAGCTGTTTATCCTGGCCTCCGCCTGCAAAAAATCTGCATCCTTCCAGTTTTTCATACCGGCCAGGTCTTTTTTTACTTCGTCGGAAAGGTTGTCAAACCTGGCAAATGAAGGTATAAGCTTAAGCCCGACTTCGCTGAAGAATGCCCCTATCACCATATTGAGCTTTTTGAGCATGGCTTTTTTTTCCCTGTCCGATAAAAGCCTGTGGATGATAAGGGTAACCATCAAGACTTCTATGGGCACAAATGCTATGTCCCCCACCAGATATATAAATATATGGTGGGCATCCCTGAATATGAAATAGTGTATGGCATAGAGGGCAGCGGAAAGTACTACCAGGGATATCCCAAGTATCAATTGCCAGTTGGCTCTTTTCATTTTTTCCCACCTTTTTTATTTGGTATAAATCTTATTTTCCTTAGATTTTCAGCACAGGTCTCCGGCATTATGTGATTTATATTCATACCGGAACCTATCTCAAAACCTGCCCTGGTACTCAGCCGGGGCATGATCTCCAGATGCCAGTGATAATGCCTGTTCCCGCTCTGGTCGATGGTGCTGGTATCTATGACAAAATTATAATCTGGATCATCAAGCAGGTAATAAAGCTTTCCCAGTACCAGCTGCAGAATGCCGGCCAGGCCTTTAAGTTCTTTTTTATCTGCTTCTGCAAAACAGGACATATGTCTTTTAGGATATATTATTATATTATACGGTACCGATGATGCATATGGGGCAACAGCCACATATCCTTCATTTTCATATATTAGCCTTTCCCCGGAACTTTTCTCATTATTAATGATATCACAGTATACACATGTCCCGAATTCATCGTAGTATCTCTGAGATTCAGACATCTTGTTCCTGATATATCCGGGTACAAAGGGTATAGCCAGGAGCTGTGAATGGGGGTGGTCAAGCGACGTCCCGGCTCTTTTTCCATGGTTCTTAAATACGATCACCAGCTGGTTTGTGAATTTGTTGCTTACATCTATAAATCTCATCTTATAAGCTGTAACCACTTTTTCAACGTGATCCGGGTCGATTTTTGCTATGTTATCATTATGCAAAGGAGATTCGATAATAACTTCATGCTCCCCCACGCCGTCAATAGAAAGATACGGCCCTTCGATATGGCGCTTCTTATATGATCCCCCTTCCAGTGATCCCATTGACTCTACTGCGGGAAATTTATTTTTTACCACCCTTACAGACCACCTGCCTCCTCCATTTATGACCAGCAGGGGCTCAGGGGTGCTTTCCTCATTTCCTAGGCAAAAAGGACAGCCGGGCTCATAACTGTTCAATACTTTCTTCTTTCTTTTTTCACCCGGGTCATGGGGCCGGGCAGCTCTTTTCTCAGAGAATATGGTCCAGTCTCTGGTGGAGAGGTCCTGTCTTATTATCGAAGTCATAAATATCTCTTCCGCTTCACCGGATTACTATTTACTAAAACATATTTATTATAATACTATTAATAAAAGGACATAAAATCAATTTTCATACACATGTGGGGTGCTGGAAGCATGGACATGAGCATAGAGGAATTTGAAAATAAAGTGATGGAAGTCCTGCAGGGACTTCCCCAGAAATTCAAGGATAAATTTGAAAATATTGAATTTATTATAGACGAGGACAGCTCCAGCCCCCTGCTTTACAAAAGGCCGGCAAGGCCCCATTATACCCTGGGTCTTTACCACGGAGTCCCCTTGACTTCCAAGACCAGCAGGGGCCAGCAGTTCCCCGACAGGATAATTATTTATAAGAAATCCATAGAGGCTGTAAGCAGTGACAGAAAAAGCCTGGAAAAGAATATAAAAAGGGTGGTGCTCCACGAGATAGGACATTATTTCGGTATCAGCGAGTCCAGGCTAAAGGAACTGGGATATTGATAACATGACTACTGCCCGTAATATTTTGATTTCATAAATACTGTTTCCAGGTATCCCACCCCCAGCTCACGGGCGATTTTTTTACACTTGGCCTTGAGCAGGAAAAAGACTTTCTTCCCTTTTATCTCATCCAGTGATTCAAAATTTCCCTGTCCCTTGCTTATGATCATATCAGAGTCTTCGAACTCTTTCAGGAATGCCGGGGAAGCATGTCCCAGGTCTACCCCTATACAGTTATTGCCCGTTTCTATTAACATTACCAGGCTGTCCAGTCCTGTCTGCCCCATATCTGCCCTGGTTACATCATTTATTATAGGCCCTGATTTTACTGACAGTACCACTGTCTTACCCATCATCAGCATCTGTTCTATGAAAACCCTGTCAAAGACTATCTCCCCGGCATTATCTGCCAAATACAGTATCTTCCCTGAATCTTCCAGGTCATGGTAGAATGTATCATAGTCGTCCCTGGCCAGCGGTATATTTTTTATCTCATCAATCACTTCAGCCATATCTACTGTCTTGTCGTTCATGAGGTTTATGCCAAGATCGATTACATTGCCTGCCACTGCCATCCTGGCTGCAGAATGCAGCCTGTTTTTCGATGCCTGCACCATCTTTTTCAGCTGGGGATAAATCTCCATGGCTGCAGTATTATCCCTTATTTTGCTCTCACGATAGGGATCGGCAATACCGGTGATTTCCGATGCAGTGTGGTATGCAATATTTGAGTTCACAGCAGGGCTGGCCCCATAATCTATATCTTCCAGCTTCCTGAGTACCTTTTTTACCACCTTCCGGCTGGTGTATTCATCACTGCCGGCCAGCCTTAGCACACTCAGGGTCTGATTTATGACACAGGGTATGCATTCCAGGTCAGTCTTCAATAATTTCCTCCTGATAATCTCTTACATGTCTCTAAGTATTCTACTTTGAAGTCCTGCGGTTTTCAAAACCTTTCCCCATTTTTTTATAGTTTCTTTTGCTATCATTCTATTTACTAAAATATTTTTCACTTTAAGTGAAATTATTTTTTACTAAAAAAGGAAAATAATTTAGTATTATTATTTATTATTTGTTATAATAATCCTGAATATTGGTCAAGTCGATTATAATGAATAGTAAAATAATTTAATAATAGGAGTTGATATAAATTGGTAGCTGAAGAAAAATGGGGAGATGGGAACCTGGAAAAGCTCAAGATACCGGAAGAGCTTCCCCTTCTCTCTTTAAAAAACAGTGTTGTATTCCCCTATCTGGCTACTCCCCTTGTTGTGGGAAGAAAAAACTCGCTGGATGCGGTAGACAGCGCCTCAAAGGAGCATAAGATAATAGTTGTGGTAGCCCAGAAAGAGGAAAATAAGGAGATGGTGGGAAAGGCAGACCTCTACGATGTGGGGACTGCCTGCGCTATAAGGCAGGTGACCAAAAGTTCTGAAAATGAGATAAAGTGCGTGGTAGAAGGTATATCACGGGTAAGGATAAAATATTATACCCAGACCGAACCGTACTTCAGGGTTTCTGTGGAAGAGGTAAAAGACCTTCCCTATGCGGAAGATGATGAAGATATAAAAAATACAAATACCACTATAAGGCTGCAGGTTGAAAAATTTATACAGCTTGGTGTACCGCTGCCCACTGCTTTTGTGGTGGCCGCCACCAATATTTCGCGCCCCGAAGTACAGGCCGACCTTTTTGCTTCATATCTTCTGAGCAGCACGGTACAAAAACAGAAGATCCTGGAAGAAAACGACATAGTAAAAAGGTTAAAACTACTATCTGAGCTTCTGGGGGAAGAGCTTAAGAAATTCGAGGTCCAGTCACAGATAAGGGATAAGGTGCAGGAAGAAGTAGGAAAGACACAGAGGGAATACCTGCTCAGGCAGCAGCTCAAGACCATCAAGGAAGAACTGGGTGAATCGGATGAGTCCGAAGCCGTCACCAATGACCTTAAACAAAAACTGGCCAGAAAGAAAATGCCGAAAAATGCCAGGGAAAAAGTGGAAAAGGAGATCAAAAGACTGGAAAACATACCGGCCATGTCTCCCGAACATTCCTATATCAGGACGTACATTGAATGGATGCTGGATGTCCCCTGGAAGGAAAAGACAAAGGACGTGCTTGACATAATAAAGGCCAAAAAGATCCTTGACCGAGACCATTATGACCTGGAAAGGGTGAAAGTCCACATTCTTGATTACCTGGCGGTAAAAAAACTTAAAGGAAAGACCACAAAAGGTCCCATACTGTGTTTTGTCGGTCCTCCCGGTGTGGGAAAGACTTCCCTGGGGCAATCTATTGCCAAAGCTATGGGCAGAAAGTTTATCAGGATGTCTATAGGGGGCATAAGGGACGAGGCTGAGATCAGGGGGCACAGGAGGACTTATGTAGGTGCCCTTCCGGGAAGGATAATCCAGGGCCTCTCCCAGGTGAAGACCAATAACCCTGTATTCATGCTGGATGAGATAGACAAGGTAGGTGCAGATTTCAGGGGCGACCCTTCGTCAGCACTACTGGAAGTCCTGGACCCGGAACAGAATAATTCTTTCAGGGACCACTATCTGGAAGTACCTTTCGACCTTTCCAATGTGATGTTTATCACCACTGCCAACATCCTGGATACCATACATCCTGCCCTGAGGGACAGGATGGAGGTAATAGAGATACCGGGTTACAGTTCTGAAGAGAAGATACATATTGCCAATAAGTACCTGATACCGAAACAGGTAAAGGAGCAGGGTATAGAAAAGTATGGCATCAAGTTCTCTGAAGATGCTGTATACCTCATCATAGAGGAGTATACCCGTGAAGCCGGGGTCAGGAACCTGGAAAGGGAGATATCCAAGATCTGCAAAAAGATAGCCAGGGAGATCGTAGAGGGCAAGAGATTTACCAGGCTGGTGACTCCCAAAAAGGTAAGGGATTACCTGGGAGTGTCAAAAATACAGCCCAGTGAGATAGAGGACAGGAACAGGGTCGGTGTAGCCACCGGACTGGCCTACACCCCGGTGGGCGGTGATATACTGCTTATAGAGTCCACCTATTACAAGGGTACGGGCAAGATGATACTCACAGGTAAACTGGGAGATGTCATGCAGGAGTCAGCCAAAGCTGCTGTAAGCTATTTAAGGGCCAGGGCTACCGAGTTTGGCCTGGATGAAGAGGTGTTTAGCAAGTCTGACATCCACATCCACGTGCCGGCCGGAGCCGTCCCAAAAGACGGGCCTTCTGCCGGAGTTACTATTACCTCTTCCCTGGTGTCTGCCTTTACAGGGATACCTGTGATAAGGGATATAGGGATGACCGGCGAGATAACTTTAAGGGGCAGGGTACTTCCCATAGGCGGACTAAAGGAAAAACTCCTGGCCGCTAAAAGGGCAGGGCTCAAAAAAGTGGTGGTGCCAGAAAAGAATAAGAAGGACCTTGAAGAAGTACCAAAGACCATCTTGAAGGGCCTGGAGCTGGTATTTGTGGGCAATATTGATGAAGTGGTAAAGAATACCCTGGAGCAGGACCCTTTCAGGGTTAAAAGACTGGGCAACAAACAGGTATACAGTCATATGGAAGAAGGACTGGGCAGTACCAGGGATTACTCTTCCCACAGCAGTTAAGTACTGCTATCAATATAGATACCCAAGACCTTCCCGGACAGGTCCGGGGAGGTCTTTTACCGGCAGAAAAAGTAATTAATCCAGTACCTCTATTTCAAATGTGACAGTACCTCCCCCGGTATATTCACAGGGATCCAGGCACTGTACATATGCCTTTGTATCATCTCCGCTTTTTCTGTTGAGACCCAGGTCAGCGGGCTTTATCCCAAAACTAAGCGGCAGGTGATATGGTATGATGGATGCCAGGGAATGCATGCATACAGAATCTGTCTTTTTAAGGTCCATATTATAGCCCTTTTCCAGATAGATGATATCTCCTTTACTATAGACCATGCATTTTCCCCTGATATCATGGATCTTTATTCTCAGGTCTTTCATGTCCCTCCCCACAATAGTGATATGGGACATTTTACCAGATAGGGGAAGGATTTTTTATATAAGGTCTGAAGAAAGATAAAAAATCAAAGGACTTTTATGTTAAATCTTATATTATCATTTAAAATTATGGAGGTTTTATTATAAAATTATTACAGTTTAAAAAGTTCCCTACCGAGGATATGGCTGAAAAAGATAAAGAAGATTGCAGGCTTATCTCCGTGGTTAACCAGAAAGGCGGAGTGGGAAAGAGCACCTCTGCTATTAATATAGCAGCTTACCTGGCCAAGAAAGGTTTTAATATACTGCTTATTGACCTGGATCCCCAGAGTAATTCCACCAGCGGTCTGGGTGTGTATCCGGAAAACATAGAAAAATCTGTATATGATGCCATCATAGACCACGTTTCTCCTGAGGAGGTCATCTATAATACTGAATATGAGGGACTTGACCTTCTCCCTTCCTCTGAAAGATTATCCGGTGCTGAAGTGGAGCTGGTATCCGGGTTTAAAAGGGAATACAGGTTGAAAAAGATAATGGATAAACTAAAGAAATATTATGATTATATTCTGGTAGATTGCTCCCCTGCCCTGGGACTGCTGACCATCAACGCGCTGGCTGCTACCTCAGAAGTACTTATACCCCTGCAGTGCGAGTATTATGCCCTGGAGGGAGTAGCGCGCCTTCTTAAGACAGTGGAGCTGGTCAGGAAAAACTTAAATAAAGACCTTGAGATCTCGGGTGTGGTGCTTACCATGTATAACAGAACCAGGCTTTCAAACCAGGCAGTAAAAGAAATAATGAAATATTTTCCCAATAAAGTGTTTAAGACCATCATCCCCCGGAACATAAGGCTGGCAGAAGCACCCAGCTACGGAAAACCCATAATCAGTTATGCCCCTGACTGTGTGGGTGCCAGAGCCTATGAAAGCCTCACAGATGAGCTGATCAAAAGGCACCGCGGAAAGCAGGGTTCACTTGATGATGAAATAGGGTCCCTGGCAAAAAAGATGAAAGATTTCTGGGATACAGGTGCACCCCCCAGGCATGCAGTCAGAAAATCCAGCTGAGAATTCCATCAGCCCTATCTAGCTTCCAGGCACAATATTTAAAAAAGTGGTTGTAATATAATAAATAATGTATATAATAGTATACATATTATATATATTTATATACTTTTAAATGATGGAAAACAAGCAAAGGCTAAAAAACAATTTAAGAAGATGCAGATTTGAACATAATGAGATATCCCAGCAGGAACTGGCTAACCAGGTGGGAGTTACCCGCCTGACCATACACTCCATAGAAAATGGCAAGTTTAATCCCTCTGTACTGCTGGCTCTTAAAATAGCAGCTTTTTTTAATAAACCTGTTGAGAAGATATTTTATATGGGAGATCAGTGACAAAAAGGAGACGGCACAGATGAAAAGATTATTAAGGATAAGCAACAGCACCACTCTTGTCCTGGGTTCTGTATCAATAGCAGGACTCGTCTTTACCAATACATTCTTTGCCCTGCTGTGGTATAAGATCATTTCTCTGTCAGATGTAGAGAAGTTCCTGGACAGTTTTTCTGTCCCCGTGGCATTAGTCTATATATTTTTTGGCATATTTCACCTCTGGGCAGTGCTCACCCTGGTATTGCAGTTATATTTCTTCAAAAGGGATAACTTCTTAAGGGCATTTCTATTTTTTACTGGCATAACATCACTGCTTATGCTGCTGGGAGATTTTGCCCTGGCCAATGATATTGCCAAAGAGTATACATTTGGTTTTCCCAGTGAGTTCTATATCCTGTTTTTCAGCCAGGCAATCCATTTTATATTCTTTATCCTTATGATTATCCTCCTGGTCATGACCGGGAAAGAGGTCAGAGAAAGGGATGAGGAAATAGTGCTGAAGGACGATTCGATATTTATTAATGCACAGTATATAGGGATATTAAGCGGGATCTCGGGCCTGGTCCTGACCGGGGTATTTTCTGCCTATTATTTTAGTGTTACCTGCTACTTTTCTGGTTCACCCCTGCCTCCCTGGGCCCTGAAAGCAGGGGTCACAGCCACAAGCCTCATTGCTGTGGTCCCCTACCTCCTTATAATCGTGTACTGGCTGATACTTAAGCTCAGAGAAAGGATAGGCGAATGGTATGACGAAAAGCAGTACCAGGACCTGGCCCGGTCAAGTCTGGTTTCGTTAATTACATCCATAGTATTGCTGCTTATAATATTTATAATCCAGTATATATTTGAAGATATAAAGATCCTGGGATATATCTGGTTTCCCCTGTATTTCTTTTTTACCCTTCTCCTTTTTTCATCTACTACCCTTTTCTTTAATAAGCGGGGGTAAAATGGAAAGTCCTTCCACCATTTTTAGAGGGCGCATATTTAGACCTTACTGATAGTACGGTCCGCCATCAATGATTTCAAATCACATGCATGAATATGATAGAATTGACTAGACTCTTTTATCATAAATGACTATATCAAATATGTTCCTGTGACGACCCTGAGAGCAAAATAATACATACAGGGCGGGAGATGCCAAATGAAGATCATAAAAAAAGCAAGACATGATGTCTTTGATACCGACAGCCAGGTATCCCGGTATGTGACGGAGATGCTGCTGGACCTGGAAAAAAACGGTATGGACGCCGTCATCAAATACAGCAAAAAATATGATGACTGGGCACCGGACAGTTTTGAGCTGGATGACAGACAAATAGAAACAGCAGTAAATGAATGCAGCAGCCAGCTAAAAGACGATACCCGGATATGCCAGGACAATGTAAGAAGATTTGCCCGTGCCCAGCTGGGGACCATAAAAGACCTGGAGGTGGAGACTGCCCCCGGCATAATACTGGGACACAGGCACATCCCGGTTAACAGTGTGGGAAGTTATATACCCGGGGGAAGATATCCCATGTTCGGGTCGGCGCAGATGAGCATCATACCGGCCCGGGTGGCAGGTGTGAAGAATATAACCGCCTGTACCCCTCCGGTAAAGGGTAGAGGTTATTATCCGGCTACCATAAATGCCATATCAGAGGCGGGAGCGGACAGGATCTTTATCCTGGGGGGCATACAGGCGCTTGCCATGATGGTGTTCGGCATGGGGGTGGTGGAACCGGTGGACCTGCTGTGCGGCGCCGGTAACAAATATGTGGCAGAGGCCAAGAGGCAGCTGTTCGGCCGCTGCGGCATAGACCTTCTGGCCGGCCCCACAGAGATAGCAGTGATAGCTGATAACAGCGCTGATAAAGAACTGGTGGCCTGCGATATACTG
>Ga0180438_10011122_pt1 | contig 10923 bp, 8 predicted proteins | sample SS_ome_12_FD_132455 | JGI IMG/M metagenome (GOLD analysis project Ga0180438, IMG submission 132455) | Hypersaline lake sediment archaeal communities from the Salton Sea, California, USA - SS_3_D_2 metaG | ecosystem: Environmental > Aquatic > Non-marine Saline and Alkaline > Hypersaline >... | reverse complement strand
TTGTGCTTGTAGCACGATGGCAAAGAGAGCGGGCCCGATGGTACCACCCCCGAAACGGACCAAGTTGAAAAGGCCCATGGCAATGCCCAGCTCGTCAGCCTCGACGACAAGGCTGATGGTCGCCGGGGCTGGAGATTGCACCATGCCCATGCCCACTCCTGTGAGAGCCAGGCTGCCGACGATGTACCACGCAGGAGTAGAGGCTTGCCAGAGGGTCAGCGCCAGTCCCGAGCCTGCGACGACGGCCATTCCACCAAGGCAGAGCAGTCTACACCCGTACCTGTCGGCCAGCCGTCCGGCGGCGGGAGCGACGACCGCCATCGCGAGAGGGAGCGAGGTCAGGAGTAGGCCCGTGCTGCTCGCGCTGTACTCGCGGATGTTCACCAGGAACAGGGGTATGAGAAACAGCAAGCCGAACTGGCAGAATAGCTGCACGAAAGAGACTGTCGCGGCCGCGGAGAAGGGGCGGTTGGAGAAGAGACCCAGATCCACGAATGGTTCGGGTGCCCTCTTCTCGACGACAAAGAACACGGCGATCAGAATGAGAGCCAGGGCCCAGAGTGCCAAACTGGTCGGCGAGCTCCATCCCAGATAGGAGCCCTGTCTGAGGTTGAACATCAACACCAATGCCGAGGCCATCAGTGTGGCGGCGCCGAGGAAATCGAAATGCTGGCGTGTGGACTTGCTGTCTTCCGGTACAAGGCGCCACACGAGGAGTGCGCCAAGGAGACAGAGCGGGACGTATGAGAGGAATACAGATGGCCAGCCGAAGTGCTGGGTGAGGAAACCGCTGAGAGGCGGACCCGCAGCGTGACTCGCGCTATTGACCAGTGCCCAGGCGCCCATGGCACGCCCTCTCTCGCCGGAGGGGAAGACCGTACCCACGATGGCCATGATCGTAGGGAGAATGGCGCCGTTGCCCAGGCCTTGAATCGCTCGAAGGCCTATCAGGGTGGCGAAGTTGGGGGAGAAAGCGGTCAGAAACGAACTTACTGCAAAGAGAATGATGCCGAGCATATACATGCGTCTGAATCCATACATGTCTCCGAGACGGCCGAAGAGAGGCATGGTGACTGCGAAGAGGAGAATGTAGATGGTGACGGCCCAGACTCCGGTGCCCACGTCCACTGAGAAGTGGTCCATGATCTCGGGGAGGGCCACGCTGACGAGACTGTTGCCTAGAGTGCCGGTCACGGTGCCGATCAGGAGAGTGCCGAGGATCCACCAGCGGAGGTGGTAGGCTCTGTTGTCTGTTGCGGGCATGCCCTAGGCCTTTCCCTGTGGCTGCCCGTACTTGTGGCTGACGCCCATCTTGTCCAGCAGCTTCTTCAAGGCGTCGGTGTCCTGATCGCTCATGTCCAGCAGCGGTCTGCGCACATGCCCGGCCGGAAGGCCGAGGATGCGCAGTGCGGCCTTCACGACGATGGGGTTGGAGTAGCTGTATAGCGCTGACATGAGAGGGAGGTACTCGAAGAGCAGCTTCCTTGTACGAACCACGTCTTCCCAGGAGCGCCAAGGGCGAGACATCTGTGCCATCTCTTCGGGGATGAGGTTTCCCGAGATGTTGGCCGTACCGTGCCCGCCCAGGGCAAGGGTAGGTACTATGAGGCCCAATGGAGGAGCATCGCAGCACATCAGATTGATCTGATCCCCGGCCTCCCTGCGAATTCGCACCAACGCTCCGATGTTGCCCATGGCCTCCTTGTCGGCGACAACGTTTGGTATCTCGGAGAGAGCGACGACCGTCGCGGGATCGATGTTGACGCCGACGCGGCCAGGGTTGTTATAGATGGCCACGGGAATATCCACCCTTTCAGCCACAGCTTTGAAGTGTTCGTACACACCATCCTGGGTAGGCTTGAGATAGGGCGGCACGACCAAGAGGAGGCCGTAGGCGCCTGCCTGCTCTGCATAGAGGCTCAGCTCAAGCGTCTGTTTGGTCGATCCACAGGTGGTGCCCGCCAGCACCGGTATCTTGCCTTTCGCGTAGGACAATACCTTGTCAAGAATCTCCCTGCGTTCCTCAATCGCGAGGGCAGAGGATTCCCCGGTAGAACCCATGAGGAGGAGCCCTGCGGAACCGTGCTCTGCCTGGAAATCTACAAGCTTGTCGAAGCCGTCGAAATCTACTTCGTCATCGCTGGTAAATGGGGTGGGAATGGCCACCCATGAACCTTCCGGTGCTGTCATGATGGTTGGTTTCCTCTCAACTCTTGATCGCGCTCGCCCTTTGGCGGTGAGAGCTCTTATCCCTCCGGCCCGCGGTTCTGCAAGGCGTCGGGGCGGATGACCAGAATCGGAGTCCGACTGCCACGAAGGACCTTTTCGGTCACACTCCCAAACACCCAGCGGCCGACGCCACTTCTGCCGTGGCTACACATCACTATGAGGTCAATATTCTGCCCCTTGGCGTACTCTATGATCTCCTCAGCCGGGTGTCCCAGAAGCACCTCGGAGCGCACATTAATACCTTTGTCACGGAGCATCGACTCGGCGTGTGCGACTGAGCGCCGCGCCTCTGCCTCAGCGCTGGCTATCTCCTGATCCTTGAATATGGGGTGGCGTGCGATGTGGGCGTCTTCCGGCGTGACTGGCAGAGAGATCGGCATTTCCGGCGCACCTGCTCTGAAAGCAGTGCCAGATCGCCCCGCGGGCGTGCGTACCACGCGCAAAATGATGATCTCAGCGTCCAGCGCCTCGGCTAGCTCTTCTATGTGGGGAAACACGGCTTTCTGAGCCAGCTCCGAGCCATCGCATGGCACGAGTATCTTCTTGAACACCTCTCGCCTCCTTCCTGAGACACCTTCCCGAGTACGGTCACTGCGGGTGGGCGCAGAGTGACTGGTGAGCGAAGTGAGATGTATGTATGCTATCCCGAGCGGCCAGTCTTGTCAATCATGGCCCATAACGGGTACTTCTATCCACTGCCGGTGCCTGCCGGCGCTGCCTTCACTCTTTGTTCGGGATCTGTCACTGTGCGTAGCCAGTTTGCGACCGTCATCACTCCGAATACGGTGAGCGCGATAGAAAGGCCGGGGAAGGTTACAAGCCACCAGGCGATGGTGATGTAGTCACGCCCATCCGCGATCATCAGGCCCCAGCTTGATTCCGGAGGCTGGATACCTAGCCCCAGGAAGCTCAGGCTCGCCTCGGCGAGGATGATGCGCGCCAGTTCCAGAGTGATGAGGGTGAGGGTGGGCGATAGCAGATTCGGGAAGGCGTGGCGAAACATGATGCGCATGTCGTTGGCGCCAATCAGTCGGGCCGCGTCGATGTAGTCCTTCTCGCGGATGGTCAGCATGATGCCGCGGGTGATGCGCGCGAACACCATCCATCCGTTTATGGAGAGGACGATGATGATATTCCTGGCACTGGGGCCGATCATAGTGATGATGACCAGAGCCAGCAGCAGCCCGGGGAATGCAGTCTGGGTATCCACTATCCGCATTACCAGGTCGTCTACTCGGCCGCCGTAGTATCCCGATACAAGGCCTGCTACAGTGCCAACGACGCCGGCAACGGCGATGACCCCTACGCCGACCATGAGGGAAACGCGGGCTCCGTAGATCAGGCGGCTCAGGACATCCCGCCCCTGTTGGTCTGTCCCTAGGATGTACCTTGACCCTGCCTCGTTCACAAATCCCGGTCCTTTGAGCCTCTGGCCGATATGCCCTGACGTGGGATCGTGAGGAGAAATGAGCGGAGCGAGGATCGCGCAGACGAGTACTACGAGGACTATTGCCGCGCCGGAAAGCGCCACCTTGTCCCTGAGCAGGTCCTTTCCGAGGCGAATCAAGCTGCGCCAACGCCAGAGGGGGTCTTCCACGTAGGCAACAGCGCGTTCATCGAGAGCAAGCTGTCCCTCGGCCATTGTCACCCCTTTCCTTGAGACTTTCTCCGGTCTGTGGTACGTACTTAGTCCAACCTGACGCGGGGGTCTATCGCTGCGTAGACGAAATCGATGGCGATGTTCATTGCGACCACGATCAATGCAACTAGAAACACATCCGCCTGGATGAGCGTCAAGTCACGCTCCTCAATGGCCTGCATCGCCAGTTGGCCGAAGCCAGGCCAGGCGAAGACCGTTTCCACGACTATTGTGTAACCGGCGAGCATCCGCGTCAACTCCCACGCGGCGAGCGTGACGATGGGTATGCTGGCGTTCTTCAAGGCGTGGGAAACGATGACCTTGCTCTCCGCAAGCCCCTTGGCGCGCGCGGTCATCATGTATGTCCGATGCAGCTCATCCATCATGCTGCTCCGGACGATTTGGGTTATGCGACCCCAGGGTCGCGCAGCCAAAGTGATCGCTGGCAGTACGAGGTGTTTGGGCGTACCGTAGCCCGAGGTGAAGAAGAGGTGGAAGTAGACCGCCAGCAGCAGAATGAGCATCAATCCCAGCCAGAAGTCGGGTATGCAGACGCCAACCAACGAGAAACTGGTAGTCAGCTTGTCCAACCAGGAGCGGGGCCTGAGGGCGGCGAGGATACCGAGGGGGATGGATCCAGCGACCGCAATGACGATGGCGGTGAAGCACAGCTGCAGGGTGGCTGGCAACCTCTCAAGCACCAGTCCCATCGCTGGCTCCCGCTGCCAGAGCGAGTCGCCGAAGTCGCCTCTCAGGGCCTTGCTGGCCCAATTCCAGAACTGTACCACGAGCGGATCGCGGAAACCCATGCGCTGAGCATAGGCCTCCACTTGCTCGTCGGTGGCCTCAAGGGGTAGGCTCATCCGCGCGGGATCTCCTATGGCGCGGGTGATGACGAACACCACTATCGAAACCCCCACAATAACAAGGATGGACTGCAGGAGCCTCCGGATCAAGTAGGCGCTGATGGTGATCACCCCCTTCTCTGGCATCTGGGCGGGGCCACGGTCGGCCCCGCCCAGATGCTTCTTCGCCGGCTATTCGGTGAGTGTCATGCTCTTGACAAAGATGCGACCGTCCAAACGTGGCGACCACTCCAGATTAGGGTTCAGACCGTAGATGTTGTCCAGGTTGAGGAGGAAGATGCAGGCTGCCTCCTCCCTGATGGTCTCCACGGCCTCGTGGTACATCTGTTGCCGCAAGTCGACGTCCGTCTCCGTTCGAGCATCCAGTACCAGTTGATCGACATCCGGATTTCCGTAGGCCGCCTGGCTGCCGTCTGTGGTGAACAGTGCCGAGAGAGTGCGGTCGGCGTCCAGCAGTACGTTGTCGTGGGCGGAGTATTGGAGATCGGGTGCCGCCTCCGCTCCAGCGAACAGCAGGTCGAGCCAGTCAGACCACTCGACGATATTGACGTCGATATCCAGACCGACCGCCTCCAATTGTGTGGCCACAGCTTCGACCAACTCCTTGTCCTTCAGCCACCGTCCGGACTCGCCGATGAGCTCGAGAGTTGCCCCCGAGGCGCCCGCCTCATCCAAGAGTTCCATGGCTTTGTCAGGATCGTATGGATAGGCCACGACATCCGGGTTGTATCCGAAGTGGCCTGCCGTCAGGATCTGTCCCTCTGCCACCGCTGCGTACCCACCGTAGAGGGCCTCCGCCAGCGCCTCCTTGTCGACGGCGTAGTTCAGGGCCTGGCGAACGCGGACGTCGGTCAGAGGCTCCACGTTGGTGTTGATCCGTATCCACGGGAATTCAAGACCATGGATAGCCACCGAGTTCTCGACTTGGCCTAGGTACTCGGGTATCAAGTCGGTGACCACGTCTACCTCGCCGGCCTGGAGGGCCGCGAGGCGCGTTGCTGCCTCCTCGATGGGCCTGAATGTGACCTCGCCGATGGTGGGCGCGCCGCCCCAGTAGTCCAGATTGGCCTCCAGGGTTACGTGGCTGCCTCGTACCCACTCAACGAACTTGTACGGGCCGGTGCCAACCGGGGACTGCTCGAACTGCTCGGGGTCCTCTGTCGTATAGACCGGGGGCACAATCTTGAGCCAGGTCATGCGGGCGGGCAGTGTCGGATCGGGGCCGTCGGTTAGGATGTTGACGGTGTACTCGTCTACAGCCTCGCCCCCTATGACGCTGGCCACGAAGGAGATCTGCTCCGAGTTGAAATCCGGGTCAATGATGCGCTCGGCGCTGAAGACCACCGCGTCCGCGTTCAGGGGTTCCCCGTTGTGGAACGTGACGCCTTCTCGCAGATTGAACTGCCAGGTCGTGTCGTCTAGCTGTACCCAGGACTCGGCCAATTCGGGCAGTATCTCTCCCGTCTCAGGGTCCCGGGTGAGCAGATGCTCGTAGACATTGTCGTTGATCTTGTGCTCGTTGCCGTCGTCTGAGTACTGTGGATCGAGCGTGGATGGGTCACCACCGATCACGATGACGATTGAGCCGCTCGGCCCCGCAGGAGGCGGAGGCTCTGGCGGGGTGGTGGCCTCCGGGGGGGTGGTGGCCTCCGGTGGAGTCGTCGCCTCGGGTGGAGGCGGCGGTGCGGGTGTGCCGCACGCACTGGCGACCAGCGCCACCAGCAGCAGCGCTACTAGCAGTGTAGCCAACTTCGCTCTCATGTCCAATTCCTCCTTCTCTCTATGCACCGTATGCTCCGCACAATTGACGGTATGCTAGACGTGCTGTCTACTCTGGACCTTCCTGTCTCACCTCCTTTCGGCTTTCCTCACAAAGGACCTCTAATGCCAAATGAAGTCATTCGCCAAGGTCACGTTACCTGCTGGGAGAAGAAGCCGCTGAGACCTGCCTCGGCGACGCGTGCCCGGATCTCTTCGACGTTCGTGGTGTAGAGTCCGAGCTCCTTCATGCGCTCGAAATACACTGAACCGGAGAATGTGAACTTCTTGAACATGCCTTCTCCGGCTGTCATCTCTTCCTCAACATAGGCTATCATGTCGCCCACCGCAAGGCTGCGGGATATCTCAAGCAGATCCTTTGCCCCGGCGTGCCGGGCGGCGTTGTGGCCTGCCAGCGTACCCGTGCAAATGGCTTCTGTGATCCCCACTAGAATGCCGGCCTTCTCGCCGCCGCAGAAGAGGTTGTCGATGCCCTGCACTCTCAACTGGTTGTCGCGTGGAGACATGGCAAGGAAGCGCATGGAGTTGCCCATACCGCCGGCGTATGGGTCTTCGAAGCGGGCATTCTGCAAGCCAGGCAGCTTTCGCAGATCAATGAGAGGATAGAAAGGCGCCATCAGTTTGGCGTGGCCAGTGTCCAACAAGATGGCGTTGTCCGCAAATGCTGGCAGAGCGTACTGCTGGCAGCTCTTGATGGCGAGCAACTCCTTCTTGTGTTCCGCCACATCCTTGGGGAGGGGGATCACCGCTACGCCCGTACCTTCGAGCTCTCGGACCAACCCCTTGTCCAGTGAATCCTTGTTGAGCTTGCAGGAACCGCTCATGGAGCCGAGTGAACCGTCCGACTTCTTCGCCTTTATCTCCTTAACGCCAAGACGCTCGGCGATACTGACCCTGCCGCCGAAAGTTGGACAGCGAGTGATGCACATCGCACACCCATTCCCATACTTCCGACAGTTGCCTTGCGGGCCCATGGTCCCGGTGGTCTCCACATAGGCATCTCCCTCAAAGGTCTGGCCCGTCTCCAGCTGGACAGCCTCTATCTTGTTCTCGCTGGACACAACCTTAGTGACTCTGCTGACGGTCCAGATCTCCACTTGCTTCTCTTGCAGGTAGCGGCGTACCACAGGTTCCATTAGCGAGACATCATAGAGGCTCGCGTGCTTATGGCCGGGAAACTCCATGTTGACGTGTCTGGAGGTAGCGTCGCATAGCTTGAAGAGGTCTCCGCCACCCATGGCTATCATTTCTTCAGCGGCAGTGAAGCGGCCATTGTTGCGCATGATGCCGCCCACTTGACCCGCGCCCAGCAGAGAATCGGCCCTCTCGAGCAACACGACGTCCGCACCGGCATTCTTGGCAGCGAGCGCGCCTGCGCACCCTGCCCAACCCCCTCCAATCACTACGATACGTGGCATGACTACTCTCCTTTCTCGCCCTCCTGTGCTCTGCACATCGACGGGAGGTGCATGCTAGTGTCCCGTGCCAGCAGTTGGCGCTCTGTTGTGGGTGAGACTGATTCCACACTTCATGGGTTGGCGGCGCTCCTAGCTCTTTGCTCCATCGCAGAAAGGAGCTTATCCGGTGTAGCCGGCAGGCTACGGATACGAACACCAACCGCATCGAAGATGGCGTTGAGAATGGCGGGTGTTAGCGGCACGGTCGCCACCTCCGATATCCCTTTGGCGCCGAAGGGTCCAGTGGAATCCGGTTTCTCGACGATCAGGGTCCTTATCGTAGGGGCGTCCATGATAGTGGGAACGTGCAGGTCGCGGTATGTACGCACCGTCGGAGTACCCCTCTGCATCGGGTATGCCTCTGAGAGGGCGTATCCCTGGGCCATGTGACAGCTACCCTCGATCTGACCCTCGATCTTCTGCGGATTGATGGCCCGGCCGACATCATGAGCTGCCAGGACCCTGAGCACTCTGACCTCGCCTGTGTTCGGATCTACCTCCACTGCTGCCACCTGGGTGGTGTAAGCGTACGCGGGGTAGTTGCGGTATTCCTCCGGCGGAATGCTGTTGCGGCCCTCAGTATCAGCGAGAGCCAGGGTCTTGGGAGCGACGTAGATGAATTCTGCTTTCACTTCTTCTCCCCGCTCCCGGAGTTGGCGCTCCAATTCCTCCAATGACAGGTGGTGCTCGGATCGAAAGTGAACTAGGCCATCCGGCAAGAGTTCCAGCTCCTCAGCAGGCGCCGAGAGTAGAGTGGCGGCGGCGTGTAGGAGTTCAGTCTTGAATCTCTTCGCGGCCTCCATCACTGCGTTGCCGCTGATCAAGGTCTGTCTTTCCGCGACGGCGCCGCCGTGGCGGGGAGTCAGTGTCGTATCACCGGTGATCAACTCCAACGTGTCCCCGCCCAGCGGAAGAACCTGGCAGGCGATCTGGGCAAGTGTCGTGCGGATACCCTGTCCCATGTCCACGGCGGAAGCCCTGAGTTGCACTTTTCCGCCAGGCAGCAGTGTGAAAATGGCGCCGGCATCGTCGATCTTGCCCTTGCCTGCCCCCACGTTCTTGAATCCCGAGGCTACACCGATCCCTAGTCTCTTGCCGGGGGCAGCCAGCTGCCTGATCTGGGGCAGCTCCTCCTCCAACGCCTCCCTGGCGGCGGCGATTGTTTCCTTGATGGCCACACTGCGTCTGAGAAGTTCGCCCGCAGCGGTGGTGCTGCCCTCTTTGAGGGCGTTCTTGTACCGCAGCTCGAAGGGGTCGATGTCCAGTTTGCGTGCGGCCTCGTCTAGGAGGGACTCTATAGCCACGGCTGCTTGGTTGATGCCGAACCCTCGAAACGCGCTGGCGTTGACGTTGTTGGTGTAGACGGCCCAGCCTTCCACACGCAAATTGGGCACCTCTTAGGTGCCGCAGGAGAAGATGCAAGCCTGGTCGATCACTCTGGGTCCCAGGTTCGTGTAGGCGCCGGTGTCGGACAGCAGCTTGGCGTCCACTGCCAGGATCTTGCCGTCTCTGTCCAAGCCCACACGGTAGTGCATGGAGTAGGGATGTCGCTTCACACTGCGTTTGAGAGACTCCTCCCTGGTCAGTGTGAGCTTCACGGGTCTTCTGGCGACATACGCGCCTAGTGCTATCAGTGGCTCAACTGTGGCATCAATCTTGCTCCCGAAGGAGCCACCGAGTGGCGTGACTTGAATCCGTATGGTCTCCTGCGGGGTGCGCAAGACCTTCGCTAGCTGGGCCTGCAACTCGAACGGAAATTGGGTCGGCACCATGAGATTGAGAACGTCCCCGTCCCAGTAGGCAATGCCCGACTCCGGCTCCAAATAGGCGTGCTCGACGAATGGCGTGTCGAATTGCCCTTCCACAATCTGAAAGGATTCGGCCAATCCCTTCTCCACGTCACCCACTGTATGCACCAGATGCTTGCATACGTTGCCCTCGGGGTGAAGTAGGGGAGCGTCTCGCTCCAATGCCTCTTCGGGCGAGAACACTCCTGGTAGAGGTTCGTACTCAACCCGTATCGAGTCGCGGGCTCTCGTCGCTGCCTCCTGCGTCTCGGCAAGGACCATGGCCACTGCATCTCCCACGAACCGTACCTTATCTGCGCACAGGACAGGCTGGTCTTGTTTCAAGGGTCCAAAGCCGTTGTGTCCGGGGATGTCCGCTGCGGTAAGCACGTGGGTCACGCCGTCCGTTTGCTCCGCAGCCGTGGTGTCCACTTCCTTGATCAGTGCGTGGGGGTGTCCGCTCCAAAGAATCCTTGCATGGAGCATGCCTGGCATGGATAGGTCATCGGCAAACCGAAGCCTGCCCTGGACCTTGGCCACGCCGTCGAGGTCAGCAACTGACTCTCCGTACCCGCCCCCTGTGGAAACCTCCATCTGGTCCGGATGGTCTAGCCAGCGGGCGGCTAGCTTGACAGCGTCTATGATCTTGACGTACCCGGTACAGCGGCAAATGTTGTTCTTCAGGCCGTCGCGGATGTCCTGGTCCGTGGGATCCGGATTGACGGCGAGCAACGCTTTCGTGGCCATGATCATGCCAGGAGTGCAGAAGCCACACTGGACGGCGCCCGCTGCCAGAAAGGCGGCTTGAATGGGGTGCAGTGTGCCCGGTTCAGACAGGCCCTCGATCGTGACGACCTCGGCGTTGTGGAGGCGGCCAATTTGAAGAAGGCATGATTTCCTGGCCTTCCCATCGACCAGCACCGTGCAGGCCCCGCAATGGTTTGTGCTGCACCCGTTCTTGGTGCCAGTCAATCCCAGCGTTTCTCGGACAAACGTCAGCAAGGTCGTCTCTGGAGGGACGGTGGGGTTGAGCCTCTCGCCATTGATTGTGAGCTGGACAGTACCCATAGGCTCCTCTAGGTCATCTGGCGACGACGTAGCACTGCTCGGCGGTCGACGTTCTCTTGCTCGTCAGAGGTACGATAGAAGTAAAAAGACAGTTGCTA
>Ga0180438_10011121_pt1 | contig 10926 bp, 9 predicted proteins | sample SS_ome_12_FD_132455 | JGI IMG/M metagenome (GOLD analysis project Ga0180438, IMG submission 132455) | Hypersaline lake sediment archaeal communities from the Salton Sea, California, USA - SS_3_D_2 metaG | ecosystem: Environmental > Aquatic > Non-marine Saline and Alkaline > Hypersaline >... | reverse complement strand
TTATATGCGAGTTTCAGACGTTTTCAAGTCTAATTACCTGTCGGCAGACTTAGTTTTGGGAGCTTTGCCAGAACCTATCGACCACTTACACTTGGAGTTGCCATGTCATCAAATGATGTCGCATTAATTACGGGAATCACGGGCCAGGATGGCGCCTACCTGGCCGAACTGCTCCTTAAAAAGGGCTATGAGGTCCACGGCCTCATTCGGCGCTCCAGCACCTTCAATACCGATCGCATTGATCACATCTACAGAGACCCTCACTTGCCAGACGCCAGACTTTTCTTACACTATGGAGACCTCTCGGTATCGGGCCAGATGGCAGATCTCATCTATAACATACAACCCGGTGAGATCTATCACTTGGGCGCCCAGAGCCATGTGCGGGTTAGCTTTGACATGCCCGAATACACAGGGGATGTCACAGGCCTTGGCACGGTAAGACTGCTTGAGGGAATCAGAAAGACAGGTGTCAACACCAGATTCTATCAGGCTTCGTCTAGTGAGATGTTTGGAGGCGCCCCAGCCCCCCAAAATGAGCACACCCCTTTTGAGCCTCGAAGCCCTTATGCTGCAGCAAAAGTCTATGCCTACTGGCTCGCGAAGAACTACCGGGAAGGGTATAAGATGTTTGCCAGCAACGGCATCCTCTTCAACCACGAGTCCCCTCGCCGCGGGGAGACGTTCGTAACGCGCAAGATCACTCGAGCGGTGGCACGAATAAGATATGGCTTTCAGGATTGCCTTTATCTCGGTAGCCTGGACGCCAAGAGAGATTGGGGCTATGCCCCGGATTATGTGCAAGCCATGTGGCTTATGCTCCAACAAGACCGTCCCGGGGATTATGTCGTAGCTACCGGTGAATCCCATAGCGTCCGCGAATTTTGCGTCCACGCCTTCAAGGAGGCTGGAATGGATCTGGAATGGAGGGGTTCCGGCACCTCAGAAGTGGGCGTCGTCGCAGGAATCAACGGGCACGAGCCCCCGTCTGACGCCGATCTTCAGCCTCGGACCTCGACCGAGGCCGTCGCCGCCCCTAGAACAGGTGCTGAAGTCGTGCGGATAGATCCCCGCTACTTCCGCCCTACAGAGGTTGAACATCTACATGGCGATGCCTCCAAGGCCCACAAAGAACTGGGCTGGGAGCCAACGGTTACCTTCCATCAACTTGTACAGATCATGGTCAAAGCAGACATTCAAGAACTTCAGAATCTTCGTCGATGCCAGGACGTGATCCAGCGTATCATGAATGGCCAAGAAACAAGGCCACGGACCAAGTTGTGTTTGTAACACCCCGGCAGAAGATGAGAGCGTGCCTACTGCAAATCGAGGGCTCATGAGATGAAGGATAATACGACCAATCCTTTACCAGTAGTTGTCTATACCCCTGAATCAAAGCTCCGGTCCCCCATGACCATGGCCAGGGAAATGTGGCGCGATTTGCTGGCTTCACGCGAGTTGGCCTGGCGGTTAATGGTGAGAGATATCAGCGCTCAATACCGGCAATCTTTCTTGGGACTTGTCTGGGCCTTCCTGCCACCCGTTGCAATGGCCCTGGTTTTTGTTGTCCTTAACAGCCGAAAAGTGATCAACATCACTGAAACCAATATCCCCTACGCCGCCTTTGCCGTATTCGGCACGGTTTTATGGCAGGTCTTTGTGGACAGCCTCAACGCGCCATTAAAGGTGGTTACCGCTGCAAAGCCCATGCTGGCCAAGATCAATTTTCCCAAAGAGGCACTCATACTCTCCGGTCTAGGCCAGACATTGTTCAACCTGAGCATCAAGTTGGTGATCCTGATAGCTGTTTTTATCATTTTCAAAATACCTGTAACCTGGGGGGTCCCGCTTTCCATGCTGGCCATTCTGGACTTGGTCCTTTTGGGTACCATGTTTGGCCTCTTAATGACTCCCGTGGGCGTCCTTTATACAGACGTAGCTCAAGGCCTTTCGCTTGTCACCGGCCTCTGGTTTTTCGTAACTCCCGTGGTCTATCCGCCACCGACGAATTTCCCATTTTCCCTGTTGGCAACCCTCAACCCCGTCAGCCCTATTCTTGTGGGTGCTAGAGAACTCGCTACGGAGGGAGTATTGTATAATCCCATCCCATTTTTTGTGGTCACATGTATCATGCTTCTAGTGCTTGCCATCACCTGGGTGGTCTATCGATTGGCCATACCGATTCTCGTTGAAAGAATGAGTGCATGAGCAGTGGCGAAGTCCTCATAAAGGCAAATAACGTCTCCAAAAAGTTTTGCAGAAGACTGAAGCGAGCCCTGTGGTATGGTGTCAATGACTTGACTGCTGAGTTGCTGGGACGCAGCCACAGCCATGGTGAGCTGCGGGAGGATGAGTTCTGGGCGGTCCACGATGCATCCTTTGAACTGCGTCGGGGACAGTGCTTAGGCCTCATAGGAAGAAATGGCGCCGGGAAAAGCACCCTACTCAAAATGCTGAACGGACTCATCAAGCCGGACAAAGGGCGAATCGAGATGTGCGGCCGTGTGGGCGCTCTTATCGAACTGGGTACGGGTTTTAACCCCATACTCACGGGTCGCGAAAATATTTACGTCAATGCGGCCGTGCTCGGAATTGCTAAGGCACAGGTTCACAAAAAGTTGAACTCCATTATTGAGTTCGCGGAGATCGGCGACTTCATCGATATGCCCGTTCAGCACTACAGTTCAGGTATGCGAGTTAGACTGGGATTTGCAGTCGCTGCCCAGATGGAACCTGACGTATTGCTCATAGATGAGGTGCTTGCCGTAGGAGATGTTGGTTTTAAGATCAAATGCCTGAATGCAGTTAGCGACTTGCTGATGAACTCGGCAGTTATACTTGTTTCACATACAATGCAATGGATCTCATCGATTTGTACGAAAGTCATTGTTCTTGATGATGGTGCCGTTGAGTATTTCGATGATGATGTACCCGCAGGAATTGACTATTATCATACCAAATTTACTGCTCCGACTCCCAACATTCTCGGGAGTGGTAAGGCAAGAGTCTCCGACATTCAAATATCCAATGGATACCTCCGCGCAAGGGGTGAAGAATTCCTATTGCTCGACTGGGGTGATGATCTCTCAATCGATATGTCTATACACTTCGATTCTTCGGCGATAAAGCCAGTAATAAAGTTGTTTGTATTGGACGCCAAACTAACTCCTATTGCTGAGTGCTTTTCGGAGTTCTCCGGGCTTACGATAACTCCCAAAACCTTCAATAGAATAAACTTGCAGCTTACGAATCTGCGCTTTAGTATGGGCACATACTCTATCACAATTGTGCTTATCGATTTATCGAATATGGAAGTATTGTCACGGATTGACGGGGCCGCGCATTTCAAGGTTCGCGGTACATATTCAAGTTGGGCCCCGGTTTTGTTGACAGGCAAATGGACAGAAGAGAGAGTCCGATAGTTTTGCTTTTTTTGTGCAACCCGCGAGGAGCGTGGGCCGTGGCCCGTTATTGAAACGGGCTCGGCAGTCTAGGAAGGCAATGCTGAAATTGAGGTCCTAGTAGCATTTCATGAGCCACGAACGACACCACACCGGAAGGGAATTGTTCATGGCTTCGCCAGCGCCGGATGCAGCCCTCTTTCACTGCACTCGATACCACGCTTTCCGGTCATTTAATAACAGAAGCTGGCAACGGAGGAACTTTTTGGAGGTAGTAATGCAAGGTGGCACTTTGCAGCCCCCATTCTTATACTGGACGCCACTTTGGGAAACACCGAATGGCAGGGCGTCGGAAATTTTATCGGGAAACTGAATACGTTAGGCGAGGAACATCTATCCGTGAGCCCACGAAGAACATCACACTTTTGTACTTCTTTGTTGCAGGAACTGATGGACTGTTTGGACAATTGGCATGGCGAGGACAACTGGGATTTCGTCAGGTTTGGGCCAGTAAGGCGATCGCGGATAGACTCGATCACCCACAAGTTAATGAACCTACTGACAAGAAAAGGGATTGCGATCTGGCCCAGGCATTTGAATCTCCAAGTCAAGACTGCGTTGAGCCAATTGAAGGGGCACATGGAAGGACTCGGCAGAGTATATGATCTCTTGGAGGATGAGGCCTCCAAATTGATGCTTGTAAAAGTAGTTGCATATCGAATAATGGGCTTCAGAAAGGTGAAGTTGCCGTTGAACAACCCTTCTTATTGGTCGATGAGAAATCTTGTTACTTCTTTGGCTAATAAGAATGACACAGTAAAGACAAGGTTCTTGAATTGCAGGCTGAACCGCTACCAACTTGACAAAATTGGGATTCCTCTTGATTTATACTCAGGGGTTCCTGCTATCACGTCGCTTTTTGTTCTTAAGCAATACGAATACAACAAGACAACATCTCCTATCAAGGCCCAATACGGAGATTATGTAATTGATGCCGGAGGAGGTTGGGGTGATACGGCACTGTACTTTGCTCGAGAGGTGGGTAGTGAAGGAAAGGTATTTACGTTTGAGTTTATGCCGAGCAATCTTGATGCTATGTTACGGAATTTTTATCTCAGCGCCAGCCTGAAGCGACGGATAGAAATAATACGCAAGGCATTGTGGTGTGAGTCAGGTTTGTCTCTTTTCTTTGTGGACAAAGGTCCTGCTAGCCGAGCAAGAACAGAGCCAACCGGTGACCTTGACCTTTCGGTAAAGGCTTTGTCTATTGATGATTTTGTCAGGAAGCGAGGATTACCTAGAGTTGATTTCATTAAAATGGACATTGAAGGGGCCGAACTGAAAGCCCTCAAGGGAGCCGTACGAACCATCAAAAGGCATAGACCAAGAGTCGCAATATCGCTATATCACAGCTTGGATGATCTTGTTGAAATACCACAGTTTCTGTCCTCTTTCAATTTGGGATATAAGTTCTACTTAGATCACTTCACTATACACAGAGAGGAGACGATACTATTTGGCGTTTCTGAATAGCCTTTCTTTCATGTTCGCGAGGCAGAGGGTAGAACTGGCTGGGAATGTCATGATTATGGCGTGTGCTTTCTCTCCTGTCGGCAGCGACCCGAGACAGTCCCGGAAAAGGGTTCGGGCCTTGAGCCTTTCCTCTGTTCAGCAACGGCATGATTCCATTTCAAGTCGCACACCAAACAAAACAGGATTGAGTAGCAAACATAAATATTGACGAGACGAAATATGAACCACTTTCAGCACATTGACCTTTTGCTTCGTTTTAACCGCGCCTTCAACCTGCGACGTGCAATCGAAACTGCATTGAAGGAGGGGGACCGCGTGATGGATGCCGGATGCGGTTTGGGCATACTGTCTATGTGGGCAGTCCGTGCCGGGGCTGCCCACGTCACCTCAGTAGATCGGGAAGGAGTTGAACTGGCCAGGGCCCTTGCTGAAGAGAATGGCCTAGGTGACAGAATAGAGTTCCGCCACGGCGATCTCTGGCATATGCAACCGGTCCCAACGGAAGATAGGGTCGACATTCTTCTGGCCATGGTATATTTGAATGACCCACGCCGGGATGAAAGCCTGGCGGAGCTTTCCTTCACTGTCAAGCGTAACTGGCTGCGTCCGGGCGGGCGTATGATCCCGGAACGTGTGGAATACACCGTCGAAGCACTTGATTGGCCGGAACAGGACTATCCAACCTTGTTGCACCAATACGACAAAAAAGTCGTACAGATCGAACAGCAGTATGGCTTGCAGTTCGATGCCTTACGCACGGCAATAAATCAGTCTGTCGATAAGAGAGATTTTCCGATCCGTCTCCCTGATGGCACCGTTTTGCGGCCTGGTGCCCGGATTCTTTCCGAGCCAATGACTTTTTGCGATATCGACTATACCGCCCCAGGGTTTGAGTACCCAGCCCAGATTGACCTGCCAGTGATCTGTCCGGGAACTGCTACGGTGCTGTTGTGGACCCAGAAATTGTGGTTCCAGGATCTTCTTTTGTTTAGAAACGAATCCATCACGTGGATACAGAACCCAACATCGGTTAAGTCGGGTTCTATCCTGCGGGCTGCCATGGACGATACGTGGAGAAAAGTAAACCGCGTTCGAGTGGAACTGCTGGCGGGCGACGGACTATGACCTTGAACTGGACCGCATTGGATCGCATTGCTCGGCACGCCGGTGAGTCGTTTTATCTTTACTGGCCGGAGGCTTACCGGCAAAACCATAGCGCTCTCCTCAAGGCATTCAGGCAGATATACCCAAATACACGACTGGCCCACTCCTATAAGACAAACTACCTACCGTCCGTATGTCGATTGGCCGACGAACTCGGTTCTTACGCGGAGGTGGTCTCTGAACTCGAGTATTCTATGGCATTGCGATTTGATGTGAACCCCAGGCGAATCATCTTCAACGGACCAGTGAAGCCAAAGGTTGACCTTGTCCGTGCTCTGGATGAAGGCAGTCTAGTCAATATTGACAATGCTCGCGAAGCCCGGATGATCACCGAATACGCCCGAGGTAACGCTGGTCGGCAGATTTCTGTTGGAATCCGTCTAAACTTCGACATTGGGACGAATCTGGTGTCGAGGTTTGGTTTCGACGCAGAGTCTGACCAGTTGAAAACTGTGATTCGGGATATTGAGGAGACGCCCAACTGTCATATCCGTGGCCTGCACTGCCACTTTTCGGGTGCACGCCAGTCAGAGTTCTTCCAATGCCGGGCCACTCAAATAATTGACCTGGCAGACAGACTATTCCCAAACTGCACTCTAGACTACTTGGACATTGGCGGGGGCTTTTGTGGCGTTATGGAGCCGGATATGCGCTCTCAGTTCACCTATGACATCCCCACGTTTAGAGAATACGCAGAAGCTACGGCAGGACCTTTTGCCAAACGTTACGGGTCCCGTCCAGACGCTCCTCTTCTCATTGTCGAATCTGGCATGGGGCTTTTGTCTGACGTGCAGGAATTTGTCTGCCGTATTCAGGCGGTAAAAATGATACGTGGACGCCGTTTTGCCTTCTGTGCAGGCAGCATCTATGACACACAACCATTGTCACGCTCAATTGTTCTGCCTGCCACTGTCGTGCATGCTCCCGAAAGGGATTGTGATGCCTCACAAATGACAGCCACAGCCATCGGGGGTCACACGTGTATGGAAATCGATGTCATGCATCCGGGTTATGAAGGGTCAATAGATGAACACGATTTTGTCGTCTTTCCACATGCTGGTGCTTACACAACTGTTTTGACACCACCTTTCATTCATCCCGGACCTGCCATTGTGGAACCCATCGACGACCGGGGAAGCTATCGCCTGGTTCGTAGACGACAAACGCTGGACGATGTCTTGGCCCCCTATTTGCTTGGCGACACCCCCGCCAGCCAGACGGAAGCACCGTTGGCCATATAGGTCCTAAGTGAACTTACTCTTCTCCTGCATTGGGAGGCGCGGTTACGTGGCCGACTATTTCCGACCACATCTTTCCCGTCAATCCTCCATCATAGGCACGAGTAACACTCCTGCCACTCCCGGCTTCTTGTCGTGCGACAGTGCAGTTTTAATGCCGGACATTGAAAGTGATGTCTATGTTGATGTGCTCTTGGGCCTTTGTCGCGATGAAGCCATTCAAGGCCTTCTTTCGTTCTTCGACCCAGATGTCATGGCTTTGTCAGCCCACTTGGAAGACTTCCGTACAGCCGGGGTCGTGCCCATTCTACCTTCCGAGGAGCAAGCTCGCATAGCCTTCGACAAACTGGAGACGTTTCGTTTCCTAACAAGCAACGGCATTGAGACGCCACAGACATTCGCAGACCTGCCGGCAGCCATAGAAGCCCTCAGAGCCGGGGATATCACTTTTCCTCTCTATGTCAAACCCCGCTTCGGCTATGGATCCCGCCATCAATTCATCGCTGCCGACGAGAAGCAACTCCGCACGTTCTTCGGTATAGAAGAGGATATGCTAATCCAAGAGATGCTACGAGGAGATGAGTATAACGTCGACATGTGCAATGATCTCGATGGACAGGTGCTTGCAGTAGTCCCCTGGCGCAAATATTTATCACGAATGGGGGAAACCGAACATGCGGTCACGTGCGAGTACCCGGAATTACTCCAGCTTGGCGTTGAGCTTGGGGAACTTCTGGGCCATACCGGTCCTCTGGACGTCGACATCGTAGTCCAAAAAGGTCGAGTCTCAGTGCTTGAGCTTAATCTTCGTTTTGGCGGTGGCTACCCCGTGTCACACCTTGCTGGAGCTGACTTCCCGGAGCTGATAGTCCAGATGTTACGGGGCAGACGACCCCGACCCCAAATCGGCAACTACCGGAGAGACATGGTCATGATGAAGCAGCTCGTTCCGTTCGGAGGACTCACTCGACGGTTTGCCAAGGAACAACTCCATGTCCAGCGATCCATGCGAATCGAATAGTATTCAGGCTGCAGGCAAAGCTCCGGTTCGACTGCATACATTTCAGCGCAACGTTCATCTTGAGGTCCTTGTGAAGGAACTGGCCGGTTTGCTCGAGCCAGCAGAAGATAGGGTCGTGGCAAAAGACGCGCAGCCGAAACTGCCTGTCGTTTTCGTTGTGGGTGCACCGCGGAGTGGTACGACGCTCGTCATGCAGTGGCTGGCGGAGCTGGGCACATTCGCTTACCCTACGAATCTGCTCTCCCGTTTTTTCGCAAGTCCGTACATCGGCGCACGGATTCAACAACTCCTCACCGATCCCAGATACCATTACGGCACGGAGTTCTCCGGCCTTGTAACCAAAGGACAGAAATATGCGTCTAACCTTGGAAAGACCACTGGAATCTTGGAGCCGAGCGAGTTCTGGTACTTCTGGCGGCGATTCATCCCGAATGAGCAGCCCCGTGTACTAACCCCCAAGGAAGAGACCTGTGTGGACAAGCATGGTTTCACGCGCGGATTAGCCGCGCTCGAAAAAGCGTTTGCCAAACCCTTTGCACTAAAGGGCATCATCCTGCAGTACAATCTGCGATTCTTGGCCCAGTTCATTCCCACCGCATTCTTTCTCTACACAAAACGAACCCTGCTCTACAACGCCCAATCGCTGTACCAGGCCCGCATCAAGTATTATGGCTCTCCATCCGCTTGGTACTCCGTCCAACCGCCGGGCACCGACGAACTGCGCGGTCGCGATAACTATGAGCAGGTAGTTGGGCAGGTGGAATATACCAACCGGTCCATTGAGGCCGAACTCGCAGCCCTGCCGCCAAGACGCAGCGTGACAGTCGAGTACGAAAAGTTCTGCCTGTCCCCAGGCGGTGTCTACGAACAGATTTGCAATCACCTCACTCGCTGCGGCTTCAAATTGTCACTCGGCTACCACGGTCCTTCTTCATTTCAGAGCACCAATGCAGCCCAGCTCTCGCCGCAAGATATGGAACGTCTAGCCACGGCATGCCGAAACATCGCTGCCGCAGACACGCCCTGACCTCGCCTTTAAGTGGCACATAGGAGGAAATGACACATGGGTAAGCGGATACAGCCCCTTTCCTGCAAGATTCCGGCCTTCGACACCATGCTGCACGTGGGGGGACCGAATATCGGCCATCGAGATCGGCTTATGCAGCGGATTGAAGGAATTCTTGATCGGCATTGGTTGACGAATCGGGGAGAGCTTGTCCAGGAATTCGAAACCCGTCTTCAAGACTATCTCGGCGTACGACACTGCATTTCCATGTGCAACGGAACCGTGGCTTTGGAGATTGCCATTAGGGCTCTTGGGCTAAAGGGCGAAGTCATTGTGCCGTCGTTCACGTTCATTGCCACAGCACATGCCTTGCAGTGGCAAGAGATAACCCCGGTCTTCTGCGACATTGCACCAGGGACATACAATATCGATCCAGAGCGCATCGAGGAGCTCATCACACCACGCACGACAGGGATTATTGGAGTTCATGTTTGGGGCAAGCCCTGCGACACTGAACCCTTGGAAGCGCTTTCGCATCGACACGGTCTAAGGCTGATGTTCGATGGGGCCCATGCCTTTGGGTGCTCGCACAAAGGAACGATGATCGCCAACTTTGGTGAATGCGAGGTGTTCAGTTTTCATGCAACCAAGTTCTTTAACACCTTTGAAGGTGGAGCCGTTGCCACAAACAATGATGAACTCGCCGAGAAGATTCGCCTTATGCAGAACTTCGGTTTCTCGGGCATGGACAAGGTTATTTACATTGGCACCAACGGCAAAATGAACGAAGTGTGTGCCGCCATGGGCCTGACAAACTTGGATAGCCTGGACGAATTCATTGAAATTAACAGGCGGAACTACAATCTTTACCACAAGAGACTTGCCGACATTCCTGGCATTGAACTGGTTCGATATGACACATCCGAAAAGAACAACTGGCAGCATGTGGTTTTCGAGCTCAACGAGACCAACTACGGTAGAAGTCGCGACGAATTGATGAAGCATCTTCACGCAAATGGCGTGCGGGCGCGTCGATATTTCTATCCTGGTTGTCACCGAATGGAACCCTATCGCTCCTATTACCCGCACGCGCACCTCCTCCTTCCCGAAACTGAGCAGTTGTGCGACCGAGTACTTCTACTGCCGACTGGAACTGGTGTCACCCAGGAAGATATTCGCACCATCTCCCTTATCATTGAGAAGGCGCGACCAGATAATTGGTAACTCATCCCATCGACGTGGAAGCTCACATGGAAAAACTCAACTTCGTCATCACAAGAGCCACTCCCGAAAGCATTGCGGCATTCACAGAGGAACGGACTCGGGAGCTTCCACACAAGTGCCTCCCTGAGCCCATTGTAAGCGTCTGCCTAATCACATATAATCAGGAGAATTTGATTGCACAAGCTTTGGACAGTGTCCTCATGCAGGATACTGACTTCCTCTTTGAACTTGTGGTCGGCGAGGATTGCTCTAAAGACAAAACACGAAGTATCGTCCTTCACTACAAGAGTAGGTACCCTGACCGTATTCGTGTACTCCTTTCCACGGAAAATCTCGGCC
>Ga0180438_10011120_pt1 | contig 10926 bp, 6 predicted proteins | sample SS_ome_12_FD_132455 | JGI IMG/M metagenome (GOLD analysis project Ga0180438, IMG submission 132455) | Hypersaline lake sediment archaeal communities from the Salton Sea, California, USA - SS_3_D_2 metaG | ecosystem: Environmental > Aquatic > Non-marine Saline and Alkaline > Hypersaline >... | reverse complement strand
TGGTGTGGATCATCCGAATTCACCGTTGAGTTCAATGGTCCTGATAGATTGGAGAGATTGCCAGGAACATTTCAAATTGTTCAATGTAAAAATTGTGGACTTTTTCGTCAGAATCCACGCTTAAATTGGGATTCACTAATAAAGTTTTATCCCAGTGAATATAGATCATATTCAAATTTGTATAAGCATCATGTAAGTAATTTTAAGTATTTCATACATCAATTTGGAAATTGGAAAAAAAAGCAATGTGTGAATAGATATGTAGATAAAGGCAGGGTTCTGGAGGTTGGATGTGGGACTGGTGGTTTTTTAGAACTCTTACTACAGACAGGAGAATGGCATGCATTTGGGATTGAACCAAATGAAAAGGCTGCTCTTTTCTCGAAAGAGAGACTCCAAATACCAATTATTAATGGGAGATTTGAAGAAGTTGAGCTTTCAAGAAGTTCATTCGATTTGATAATTATGTGGTACGTTCTGGAACATTTGGAACAACCAATATTATGTTTACAAAAGGCTTACAACCTTTTGGATAATGGAGGTTGGTTATTTTTTTCGATACCGTTCTTAGAAGGGTGGGAGGCAAGATTATTTGGAAAGTATTGGGCTGGATGGGATTTACCGCGACATTTATATATTTTTCCTATAAACATGTTACGTCAAATCTTGAATGAAATTGGCTTTCAAATAGTTGAAGAAAAATGCATTTCTAGTGGCCATGCAATTCTGGGACACAGTATCGATTTTTGGACTCAAGAATGGGAATCAAGACACCCTCACATAAAAGAATGGTTAATGAGGGTTTATCTATCAATTTTCGGGAAAATATTTACACTAATCCCATTATATATTTCAGATAAATTAACCATTTCAACGACTTTAACGATCGTTGCCAGAAAGAAGTAAAATATTTAAATGTGATTTTCAAAGGCAGGTATTTGACCCAATGGTTTACGCATTCCCTCTTTGAAACCTTCCCAAAAATCAGGAAGATAATTCCAATTTTTGTTCCAGATAAATTCCCTGAGCGCTATATAGCCTGCGTGTACAGGTAGAGAAATCCAGACTGGCCTACCGTGCCGACGATAAAAACGAGCAGTACTTGCACCCCATGTAAACCAGTATAACCGTGAATTTGATCCACGTGTGGTTCGGGATACCTTGTGCCACATTATTGCATCATTCACGAACCATATGTCTAAACCGTGCGCTCGAACTCGTTCTGAAAAATCCCAGTCATCAAACAAGAAAAAATACCCTGGATCAAAATATCCTGCTTTTTCGAACGCACTACGGTGAATCAATAGGCCACAGCTTGGAGCATATTCAATGGGTCTAACTGGAAATTGATCAATTTTTGATCTTTTATCAGACAATAATATCGCAGGAGGGAAGGGACGATATCGACCACCTCTTGACCAGACTTCGTTTTCAGTTCCATAGACAAATATCTTAGGCATTATTATTCCGGCATTTTCTTTATTTTCTGCAATCTCGAGAAGCTTGCTAATCATATCTTTTGCTACTGTTGTATCATTGTTAAGCATAAGAACATAATTTGCACCCTGGTCAAGAGAGTACTTAAAACCTACGTTGTAACCAGCAGGGACACCAAGATTTTGTTTGTTTTCAATTACATAAACCTGGGGAAAATTCTTCCGAACTTTTTCTGGTGTCTTGTCTTTTGATCCATTATCTACCAACACAATTTTCAAATCTGGAAAATCAGATTGGAAAAGGGATGTAATACACTCATGCGTATCTGCATAATTGTTTAATGCAAGCAGCACAATGAAAACCTTCGGTCTGGTTTTATCATCGCTTCGGATTTTTTCTTTCCGCAATATCTTTCTGTCTTCATAAAAGCTGGTAGAAATAAAATCGACAGTTTGTTTTGCCATGGCAAAATTGTCATCTGCTTCTCGATGTTTGAATTCTGCGGCTCTACCAATTGAGAATAAATTTGAATATTTTTGAATTTTGGATTTAGCAAGCTTTACTAATGTTTCATATTCCAATGTGTACACAGGATAAGCAAATCGTTCAAGTATTCTTTTCGTGTCAAGAACATCTTCCTTTTCGATAAGGTTCACCTTGATTAAATCCTCAATTACTTTATGGATAGGATCTTCAACATTTTCGGTAACTTCAGCACAAATAACCGTATGATATTGGGGTGTTTCAAAATTGCTTAAATTCTTAAATTCTACTAATCGGTTGATTGAGATATCTTTATCGACAAAATAAATCCAATGATAATCAGTTAGAAAGGGTTTATTTATTAATAAATATACAGCATCAACTTTTTGGAAAGGCATTTGAATATCATTATTCAATAATCTTAAAGTATTGGTTATAGGAATTGTGGAAATTACTGCTGTGGGAGTAAAGTAAGAAGACTTGCTGTCATTAGATATTTTGACTGAAGTAATTTCCCCATTTGACATTTCAAAACCTGAAACAGATGTATTCAATATCACCTTTTCCTTAATTTCATTGAATAGTTGATTAGAGATAGCACCGTATCCTCCCTGCAAAGGGTAATAAAAATATTGAAATTTTGTTTTTGTATTTTCTCTATAATTGTCTAAGGGATTGGATAATCTGACTTTTTGTTGTGCCCATTGTAACGAAATTTCTTCACCGGGGATCCCAAATAGTTTTTCTGTATATGGTTGGAAAAAAATTTGGTACATTCCCTTCCCGTATCGCTTAAGCACATAATCCTCAAAATTCATTTCATCTATGAACTTTGGCCGGAATAAAAATTTGGCCGTCACATTTAATTTTTCCTTCACCGGGAGTTTCACACCCAATTCGAATAAATTTAAAGGATCATCCAACCAGTGTCCATTTAAATAAATCTTACTGCGACGGATATGTCGACCCATTGGTACAAGATTAAGAAATTGGTGAAGGACACTTTCATCGGTTGTGAATAATCGATGTGCAGCAAAATCACAGTAAAATCCATGCCATAGGAAGCTGCGTGCCAATCCACCTATGTAAGAATTTTTTTCAATAATAACGAAAGGGATATTTTTTTTTGATAACAGCCAACCGGCACTTAACCCGGTAATGCCTGCACCAAGAATTACTACTGGATCCATCATTAGTTGTCAGGTTTAAGTATTATTTAAAAATATAGGTTATAAACCGATTCTAACCTTAATATTTGTTTACTCCATATATAAAATTTTCCTTGATGGTAACCTCTTAAAATTAATTCCTTGGTGTATTTATTATCATATAAAATTTTATTAATCCCCTCAGCCAACGAGATCGCATTGCCTGCTGCAGCCAGATACCCTGCCGGGGGATCTCCGAGTAAAAATCTCCGATCTCCAACGTCCCCGGTGACAAAAGGAACACCTGATATCCAGCTTTCAAACATTTTCAAGGGTATCCGCCCCCGGCAGGCGGGATTATCGTAAACCGGATCTATAACAACATCAGAGATTTTGTAATAATAGGGGACTTGACTGGGTGAAACTCTGCCGGTAAAAATAACATTTTTATTAAGGTTTATCTGTCTGACTTTTTCTACCAGTATTTGATAATCCTGTCCCCCGCCAACCAGCATTAATATGGAATTTGGGAATTCTTCAAGAACAGAAGCATATGCTTCAATTAATAAATCGATAGGGTGGTTTACAAGGCTGAGTGTACCGATATAAGAAATTATTTTTTGATCGGTAATATTCAGTTTTTTCTTTAATACATCTAATTTTTCCTGATCGATGTCCGAAAATCTGACTGAGTCCACACAGGTAGGAATGTAAGTGATTTTTTTCGGATTTATCCCCGAATCGACCAACCTGTTTTCAAGGTAAGTATTGTGGGTGGTGATATGATCGACAAATTTTGGGGTATTGTTTTCAAAAATTTCAATGATCTTTTTTTGCCAGCCTTTTGTAAAGAACATCGATTCCGCTTCGTGGTCGTCATAATCCAGGAAAATCACCTTTCTATTTATTATTTTTCCAACAATCCCAGCAATACTGTTCATTGGATGGGGTTTACAAATATGGACAATATCCGCTTTAGTTCTTAATGTCCAGTAGATCAGGGAAAAGGTTGTTATTGTGGATAAATAGATTAAATTTATGGCCGGGAAATATGTTTTTTGATCCCCCTTTTTCATTACATGCATCTGACCAGCATATCGGATATTTACTCCATCCTTATGTTCAAGATTTGAAACAAGATCCTGGTAATTTGAATGCAATGCCAGCATGTTTACCTGGTGTCCAAGAATAACCAATTCTCGTGCCAGCGGGAAAATTCTTCCCAATGCTGAAGGGCTTTCAAGATCCTGGGTTAATAAGAATAAAATTTTCATCTTGAAAATCGCTGTAAATACTAATTAGCGAGGGCAGCCTCATTTAACAATTTTGATATTTGCTGGCATACAGACCGCCAGTTGTATTCATTGAGAACCGAATCTCTGGCCGCCTTTCCCAGATTTCTGCGCATTTCTTTGTCTCTTATCAATCTTATAATTGAATTTTCAATTGCCCCGCTATCGCCGGGCGGTATAATCATTCCATTTATTCCGTTATTCAGAACCAGGTTTACCCCGCCTATGTCACTGGCGATCACGGGGACAGCGCTGCCCATCGCCTCAAGCAGCACGGTCGGCAAACCATCAACATTTCCATGCCTGTCAGGAATTGAGGGCAGGACAAAAATGTCAGAATTTGCCAGGAATTCTGGGACTTTCTCCCAATTTATTTCCCCGGGAAACTGGATGTAATTTGTTACTTTCATTTCATCTGCTTGATGTTTTAGCCTATTCAATAATGGTCCATTTCCGCCAATAACCAACTGGACATTCGGAAATTCCTTTATAACAGATGGCAATGCAGAGATGAGAAAGGTAAAACCCTTTTTTTCCACCAGGCGACCCAGCGAGGTTATCCGGAGCGGTTGGTCCGTAATATTTTTCTCAATTGGCGCCCTTGCCCTCAGGTTGGGTGAAAATCTGGCAGGATCAGCACCCCAGGCGACCAATTGTGTGTTTTCAGGAGCGCCAAGTTCGACGGCTGCGTCTCGAAGGTCCCGGCTGCAGGCGGTCACCGCACTAGAACCGCTGAAAATCCATCTGGCGCATTTTGCAATCAAGCGGTTTTTTTTCGCGACAAAAATATCGGAACCATGCAAGCTGATGATGTATGGAATGCCAGTAATTCTGGAGACGACGGCAGCAATCAATCCGTTCGGAACCACCCAGTGGGCATATATTACCTCTGCTTTATGTCTTGATGTAATTCTCCATAAAGTTAAGATACCGCTCAGCAGGAAAAACGGCAGCAAAAAATAGGAAAGCAGGCGGATTCTGGAATCGGAATCCATTGAGCGCGAATGACCCATCCTGTGCAATCTATCCGGCCAGATATATTTATAACGGTTTACATGCACAATGCCGTAATCCATGGGTTTGATGTCCGGGTCGTATGGAGCAATAACTTCAATTTTGTGCCCGTATTCCGCCAGCTGGTCACAAATTGATTTCACAAAAGGCGCAGTGGCATCACCCGGATACCTGGTATAAGAACTGGTGACTGCCACAATATTTTTTCTTATCATGGATATCTTTTGCCGGAGAATTAACCCTGTTTTATCCGATAAATTCAAAAATCCAGACCTGATCCTTATTGTATAACAGATCGAAAAGTGGATGATCCAATAATGTGGAAGTAGAAATTGGGGAGATCGTTGTGTTAACCTTTCCCCCCCTCTGCCCCAGGAAAATATGAGTGATGCGATTCTCTCTCAGTAATTTAATAACATCCGGATCATCAAATCCTTTAGAGTTGATTTCTGAAGAGAGGGCAGTAATATTCTTCCGGTATCCGGGAATACTGCTTTCTTCGGAAATGTAGTTTAGTGGGGGCAGAGTTGTTTTACGATCGGTGAGAAGCGGAATCCACCAGCCAGCATCAGTGCCTACAATCGCGATATCGCCAAATGCTGGGGTTGAATTAACCAGGAAATTTGCATCAGGAGGAATTGATTTTTTTATCCATTTCATGGCTTCCAGGTCCGGAGAGGTAACCAGCGTATGGGATAAGAAATCTATGTCAAACCTTCTTTGATTCATCCCCCAGAGTGATATCACGAAGACTAATACAAGGATACAGATGGAGATCAACCATTCCGGTAAGGAGGCAAACCCGGTTTGATTTTGTTTCAACCTGTCCCACCTTGTTTGAAAACCAGCAATCGTCCAACTAATCGCCCCATCGGTCAGCACACTCGCAGGTAAATACAGCGAAATAAAGAATGCGAAATTTGTAATTATGCCAATTCCCGGTAAATTGAACCAGTGGGGGTTTGTGAACAAAAAAAGCAGAAACCACCAGAGGGAAATGACAGCAGCATTTTTAACGCGCCTCCACAACCCCCAGGCGATCACAAGCGGAAGGATTATCCAGAGCAGCACGGGAAGATAACCGAAAATGTCTCCGATCTGGTTTCTTTCAAATCTTAATTGGGGGACTTGATTGGTAAACGTAATTAGTTGATTAATAAAATGATATAGGATACTGCTATCCAACAAACGGACCAACCATGGTAAAAAAATAATTAATGCTCCTGTTCCAGCCAATAAAACGAGAAGGAGAAATTTAAAGGTGAAGGCATCTCTTGAATTAATAATCAGATATGCAACAATAAATGTAGGCAAGAATAATATGACTCTGTAATGGGTTAAAGCCAGCCCGGAAAGTATGATCCAGATGATTACAAGCCATTTCCATTGGATTTCCTTACGATCGAACAATTCCCATAAGAGGTAAACCGCAGCAGGCAGGATTACCAGACCCGCCAGTTGAGTGTAACGACCCCAATTTACATAATAATTGGGCATTGGTATCAGCAAACCGCTGATTATGATTGCAGATAACCCGGACCATTTATTTGATCCAACTTTTAATGTTAAAGGAACTAGGGCAATTACCGCCAAACCATTCAATATTTGACCGGTGATCAGTGTCGATTGGGGGACAGGTAGTTTTGTAACCCAGTGAAAGACCGCAGCGAAAGAATGAAATCCAAAGTGGTATGTGAGCGTTGACAGTTCTGCGTATGGCTGCCAGTTTGAAAATAAACCGCGATGGTTTACTAACAACTGGGCGATGACTGAATGCTGGTATGAATCGCCCCATAATGGAATGCTGATATTTCTAATTATCCAGAATCGGATGGAAAATGTCAGCAGCATTACCAGGACCATTGTAATATCAGCCCATGAGAAGGTTAACCCCTTGGTTAATTTTGTGAACTTTCCAGGTTGGAAATTCTCGCGGAAATTCCAGCAAATCGTAGCAGCACCCAGAAGGACGGGCAGCCAGGCGTACAAGGCGCCCAGATGGATACCAAATACATCAGTCCACAGAAACAATATGGGATAGATCGCCAGGCTCAATCCGGCGCTCAATGCGAACCTGACTGCCCAGGAATATTTTGACCAGCCAGGCCACAACAAACCCAGTAAACCCCACCCGGGGATAATGAACAAAGCTCCAGCTACCAGCAGCCAGTAAGCCCACTCCAAAATCCCTTTTATCATCCCCATCAATAACATTTCAGTATCGTAACTCAAATCGAATCTGAGCTGGAAATTTCCCGGTTGATGGTCCAGATAACCGCTTCCGTTGATATATGAATCGACGGAGGAGCTTTCGACCAGAAGCTGTCCTTCTCCTTCCCATTCAATAAAAACATAAAATCTCTCATCCTGGGATGATTTAATAGGGTGAAATTGGATGATAGTTGGGTTAGGTTTTTCGAATTCAGGAATATTTATTGAGTTAAAAGCGACCTGCTTTTCTAGATCAGGGCTGTCATATAAATAAAAATGGATTTTGCCATGAGCCCCGGGTTCGGGCTGGAGATATATTTGAAAACCATTGAGAGCGTCAAAGCGGGACAGGAAAGTCTGGCCAATAATTTGATTTTCCTGAATGGGCACATAATCCTGATGGTCGATCTGCTCCGGTCGAACAACCCCGGCACAACCGGCTGAAAGTATCGTTACACCCAGGAGGAGAAAGAATCTAATTAATGATTTCAAAGATCCAGACCCGGTCCTGGTGATAAACCAGCTTAAATTGTGGATTGTCAACCAGTTGGTTCAATAATTTCATTTCTTCCCCGTCAATATTTCCGCCCCGGAGCTGTCCAACGTAAACATAGGTGATGCCTCTTTCTTCCAGGAGCGATAGAACATTTGCACTGATCAGACTTTCTGCTTGAATGGTTTGCGGTATTATAGCGATCCGATCGGAATATTCAGGATCCGGACCCTGTTCGTACGTATATATCATAGGTGGCAGATTGGATGAAAGGGATGTGTAAAGCGGCAGCCACCAGCCGGCGTCATTCCCCAGCCACCAGTTATTTCCAAACGGGTCATACGAATTGACCAGGAACTTCGAGTCTTCAGGCAGGTTGTCCTTTATCCAGTCGAATGCAATCAAGTCGGAATGGGTCACAAACATTTCATTCAGGTGCAGGTCAGATTGGCGCGCGTTTACCTGCCAGACAGCCAAAACCAATACGGCAATTACAACCAGAATGCACAATATTCTGCTGGTCCCGCTGGTAAGATTTTTAGATTGCAGGGTGGATATAACCCATCCCAGAAATGTGCCGATGATGATTGAGCCAGGGAAATAAATCGCTAAAAATACTATCTTGTTCGATAAGGCGCCGTATCCGGGTAATCTTAACCAGTGTGGATTCGCAATCAATAATCCAAGGAACCACCACAAACTTAAAGTTATAATCCCACGATTCCTGTTCCAAACCGCCCAGCCCCAGCTGATGACGAGCAGGACCCAGGTTGACACCGGAAGATAAGTTGATAGATTCTGGATTTGATTAAATTGAATTGCCCTGGTGGATAAAGCACGCGCAGGTCTCGAAAGCCAATTGGCGAGAAGAACTGGAAACCTGCCGGAAATTATCTGGAATACCCAGGGCAGAACCAGCAATCCTCCCCCAATCAAAATCCAGAAGGAATTTTTTAAATTATTGATCAGACGTTTCCTTGGAGTAAAAATGAGCAGGTATGCCGGGAAAATGATCAATCCCAGTGCGATCACTCGATAGTGGGTAACAGCCAGGCCTCCCCAGGCAATCCAGGCTAGAGAGATTAACTTGCGGTCAAATTGAATCTCATCCAGAGCATCCCAGGAAAGCAGGACAGCCGCAGGCATTATCACCATCCCCGCTAGCTGGGTGTAGCGCCCCCAGTTTAGAAAATAATTCGGCATTTGTGAGACCAGACCTGCGACTAGAACAGCGAAAATTCCAGCCCACTGGTTGCGGCTAATCCGCCTGGCGAGCGGGTAGACGGCGATAACTGCAAAGATATTAAGTACCTGCCCAATCCATAGAACAGATCTGGGCGAAGAAACGCCGGTAATCCATTGAAAGGCTGCTGATGCGGAATGAAAACCAAAATGATAAGTGAAGGTCCGGAGATCGTTGTAAGGTTCCCAAGTATCGAACAATCCACCTTTTTCAACCAGCAATTGGGTGATCATTGTGTGGTGAACTGGGTCGCTTCCAAGCGGAGCAAATAATTCGCGGACAAGCCAGAAGCGGGAAATAATTACAAGTATGAGAATTATTACCAGCACAATATCTGGAACGAGATCAGAATGGAGAGTAAACCAGGATCTGAATCCAGTTTTTGTGAAATAGCCAGGGATGGTTTTGAATTTATTTCGTGATCGCCAGAGTATGGTTGTTGCGCCTATAACACCTGGGATCCATGCATATAACGATCCCAATTGCAGTCCGAAAAAATTTGTCCAGAGTAAGATGATTGGATATATTGATAGACTGATGCCTGCAGATGTGGCAAGTTTCCCTGCCCAGTGGATTGATCCCCATTTGCCCCATAAATAACTGAGCAGTGACCATCCGGGGATTATGAACAGGAAAATACTGATTCCGATAACAGCTCCCCAGGCTGCGAATTCTCTCAATAAACCCTGGGTGGCAAACCTGCGATTATGGGAAAGTTTAAAATTGATCTGTGCGTCCCGCGGTTTATTATTACGGTATAAGGAGCCATTCAGATAAGTATCCCCAGATGAAGTCCCAACTTTCACGCTCCCATCCCCCTTTAAATTTAAATTAAAATAGAAACCAATTTTACGGCTTTCCTTTAATGGCGGGAATCTAAAATTGTAATAACCCGGGGAGGTGATATTGTCCAATGATATAGTGCTGACACGTAAATTTGAGTCCTGGTTTGGGTCAGAGCTGAGCTTGAGTGTTATCAAGCCATCCCCGGATGAGGATGGCTCCAGATAGAGAAGAACACCATCGAGTCCATCATACTGGGGAAGGAATGACTGGCCCAGGCTGAATTCCCGGGTCAATTCTATCGTTTCTGAGCTTTGAGATTGCCCATCAAAGATTAGTGGGGAACAGCCTGACAGGCCAAGGCAAACGGTTGCCAGAACAGCCGCAATTAGGCTGGGGAGGATTTTCATCTAATGGTTGACTTCAGAGAGGTTCTCGTTTTCTTCATCCAGTTCTATACGGCGGACTCGGTAGAGAAGTTCTTCTAAAATCTTGCGGTTGAATCCAATTAAATCCGCCAGCAATCCAATCAAGAGAACCTGAAATCCAACGATCAGGAGGACAGCCGCCAAGATGAGCGACTGGACATGTCCGGAGCCCTGTCCATTAAAGTAGAAATATAAAAAGCGAATTCCCAGTAGAACCCCGAGGATAATCAACAAGCCGGAAGTAATTGTAAATATTCTTAGTGGTCGGTACATTGTATAAGCGCGCATAGTGGTCGTTCCTGAGTAGATTAGGTAATGGGGGATATTTCGCATCAGGCGGGAAGGCCTTGTATCCGGGTTGGTCCTTACCGGTACAAATTCGACATTGAGATTA
>Ga0180438_10011119_pt1 | contig 10926 bp, 22 predicted proteins | sample SS_ome_12_FD_132455 | JGI IMG/M metagenome (GOLD analysis project Ga0180438, IMG submission 132455) | Hypersaline lake sediment archaeal communities from the Salton Sea, California, USA - SS_3_D_2 metaG | ecosystem: Environmental > Aquatic > Non-marine Saline and Alkaline > Hypersaline >... | reverse complement strand
TTCCAATGTCACTACATTCGTTTGATGTCCATAACCTACGTCATATGTCCAACCATATGCGCTAAATGCCATCAAAAATACAAATAGTAATTTCTTCATCTTTCTCATTCTCCATTATAATGTGTTAGTATAAATCTTACCTTTATAACTCTATTTATATAATTGATGTTAACTAGCGTCACCGTTCCTCTAAACTGAAAGGCTAAAACGATCAGATTTCACATAATTTAAACCATTATTATACACTGGCATAAAGGTATGGTATCATCTCTATATACCCACTAACTTTAGGTCAATATATGAACTTCTTTATCTCTATACTCAAAAGTATCTTTCGCTCTCAAGTGCGCTCCGTAGTTAATGATTCCATCAATAATTCACGTAAATGGACTTGCCATGAATGCCAAGAAGAAAAAACTCATCGCGCACAAAAATTTAATATCTCTAATAAGATTGTCTGTACTCGATGCAAACGTAAACTTATAGGATAATGAGAATCAATCCCATATAACTGGTCCAATCAATCCTTGTCCAGTAAAGTTGAAAATACGGGTTTTTTTATAATTTCTTAAAGAAAATTATTATCCACCGTTTCCTAAACTTTATAATGTGTATCCACACCGTTGTATGCACACCCTTACTCTAACTTAATATATCATGATGACCTACACGGTTATGTGTGGTTACGGAAAATGATAAACACTCTCATATAACTGGTCCGACCTTTCTTAACATTTATGCAACATCTGGTGACAGAAAAATTTCTAAAAATTTTTAATATTGACACCCATAATAGGAACCGTTATCATTTAACTGGTCCGACCACAGAGGGGCGAAAAAATATAATGCCATTATTGAATGCCATCCTTGAATGCCATTGTTGAAAGCGGATCGCGGATTCTTAAAATGAATACTGACTTCATTTTGGAAAAAAGGTTTGAGACATTTTGGAAAAAAGGTTTGAGACATTTTGGAAAAAAGGTTTGAGGCATTTTGGAAAAAAGGTTTGAGACATTTTGGAAAAAAGGTTTGAGACATTTTTAAAATTTGATTGCGAAATTTGCAAGCCACAAAGGGGGGTGGGACTCCTAATGTCCCACATATACACTCATCAACTTTATAGAGACTTTGTGACACCAGTCATATATTTTATAAAAAGATCCTCTATGACTGCTGGCGTGGTGTTGTCCATTACACTTGGATTCATTAGGGGGCAACCTGTTACGTGGTCTTGAGCAATCACCGCGTGACACAGTTCATGGTATACGATGTGCTGTAGGGTATCAGTCATGCGAGTTGTATCAGCGTCAATCCAAATGATGTTATCTCCCATACGCGCACAGGCTAACGTTTCATCCTTAACCTTGTCACCTATACGAATATCGATGCGAGGTAAGCGATAGCCATGCTCGGCAAGTACACGCTTCGCACTGTACACATGAGCCATTACCATACGTCTTAGAGCATAGGTATCATCGTTCATGTCACGATTGATCATGTGTCCATGTGCGTGGTAGCGGTTGCGGTTGTTGCGGTTACGTTTGTTCATATTGTGTATCTCTCTGCTTGGTTGATGTAGTAATAATATACTTTATAGAATCTTTTGTAAAGGATATAGATCACATTTTTGGTTAAAGATTGAGGGACATTTGTTGAGAAGAATTATCATCTAACTGGTCAGACCACTTGCATACTATAGATATAAAAAAAGGGCTGTTGCCCTTTTCCTTATGCACCCATTTGTATTTCGTTTTTAGTAAAATAGTGAGTATCTAATACCTGTAAACCGTGGGATTCGAACACTTGTCGTGCGTGTTCGATCTTATTGTTCTCCATTGTCGCCACTGTAAGCGTATGAGCAAGCCAAAGGGCATCTTCTTGGTCTTGCTTTACCTTATCGGCTTTCGCCTCGTCTAGTGCTTTACAGCGCATCTCAGCAAGTAGTGAGAATTTAGGTGCAGTAGTTTTCTCTACTGCTTTACGCTCGATGATGTATTCATTTGCGTCATACTCGCAACGTGGGTTGATTGCCTGTACAAGTGCACGATCATCACGTTCATCGATCTCAGTAGGGATAAAACCATCATTGATGATCTCTTGTTCTACTGCATACAATGCAGATTCAAAATCAGCGTACACGCCTTGAGGGTGAATTGATTGCTCTTGAGCGTGGTCAAGTGCGTTGCGAATTAGTGTAACAGTGAAAACGTTTTTCATGGTGTCTTACTCCGTGTTGGTTGATGTGGTAATAATATACTTTATAGAAACTTTTGTAAAGTGATCTATCTCACATTTTGGTGCGTTTATAGAAATATTTTTTGTTGAGAAGTATTATCATCTAACTGGTCAGACCACCAGCCATAGGATATAAAAAGAGGCTGAATCAGCCTCTTTCTTGGTGTCTCTCTATTGGTGTAGGAGTGCGCCAATCACCCACTCAACCGCTTCGCGTACCGTCTCAGGGTGGTCGTCCACTGGATTGATAGTAATGTCGTGAGGGAGCATTGTGGTGCTCTCATCGTCACCGTCACGGTAGAGGACATCCCACGACTCGAAACAAGTGTAGTTTTGACCGACTGCCATCATTTGGTCGTTGGCATCCGCTACCCAAAAACGTTCGTCTTGAGCATCGTAGGCGTAAGAGTATTCAATGCCATCGACAGTGATAAAGTCGGGCGTATTGTTAAAGTAAAACGAATCTAATTCCATGTTGTGTCTCTCTCTGCTTGGTTGATGTAGTTATAATATATCTATTCTATCTATGTGTCAACAACTTTATACAATTATTTTTAAATTATTTTTAGTCCATTTGTTGAGAACTATTCTCATTTAACTGGTCTGACCACTTGCTACTGCTCAATTGACATTAGTGGTATTCAGTGTTACAGTGTCCATCATATCAACAACAGGACAAACATTAATGAAGAAATCAGGCATTAAGGCAAGTATTGATTGGAATATAAAGGGTACTAGCGTAGGAGTAGAGGACGCGGAAACAAGGGCGTGGGCTGAGTTTATTATTGATAACCTAACCACTAAGAACAAAGAAATTTTATCAGGGGTACTCCCTTTTACGGTTAAACATAATGGTTGGCTAGACTCTGTAACTGCTGGTTTGTTTGGTAGTGTGATTCGTGATCGAGTGAATGCGTTGCAAAAAGCGATAGTAGCCAATCAAGTCAATTCATATACGATCCCAACTCTAAATCGTCAGCATGATCGATATGCAGTGGGTGCGGTCATATGTGAACTCATTCATGCAGGTTATGAAAATGAATTCCTGCAAAGTTTAGAGACACCATAACAGGATTTTTATTCCTGTTATGAGAACTATTCTCATTTAACTGGTCAGACCACTTGCATACTATAGACCAAAAAAAAGGGCTTTCGCCCTTTTCTTATTTGTTCTTAATTACCTTGCGTGCCTTTAACACATCACGAAGGAAACCTAGAGGATGATCCGTTGGGTAACGGTCTACTAGGGTCACGTCCATTGACATATAATCACCGTCAACGCCATAACGTGCAATCAGTGATTGTTCCGTTGGGCAAAAGTAAAGATCAAACAGTTCACCTTTGCTCACGTAGTTACCGCAGAACTTACAGCACTCGCAGTCGTGCTCGTGAATTGGTGTGATTGTAGCAGGAGTAAATGTATTCATAACTTGCCTCTCTATGTGTGGTTGAAAGCGTTCCCCCTTGGAACACTTTCTATAATACGCCTATTGAGAGTTATTGCAAGCACTTTATACAATTATTTTTGAAATAGTTTATATTTCAGAATTAACATATATATGAGATAAAATAAAAGGCATGCCCCTGCATAGTGTGCAAATAGTGATAATACCGTCATGCTGTCACCGCCAATTCCGTTGCTAAGGCTCTCACGTTGCGTATGACGACTTCTATCTGTTTATTGAGGGCAAACCCAAGGGGTTCGTTTATTTCGTCCTCTGTGCGTCCCTGAGAGGTCATATGACCGCCAAGCAGTGTACATTTAGAGGCTTTAGAGTACGCATAGAATTGGATCATCAAATCGCAGAAACGCCACAATTGTTTATCAGTGAGCGCAAGAGAATCACCGAAATCGGTTTTGATTGCATCGAACATATTAACATTTTGATTCATGTAATGTTCAAGGTGATAAAACCCGTGTCTATGTGATAGACATCCACCCGACCAATACCAACCACATGACCATTCAAAATCACCCATAAAAATAGTGGCTTTGTTATGTTGGCTGTAACCTAATTTAATTAATTTGCTCATCTGTCTCACTCCGTGTTGGTTGACGTAGTTAATTTACTATTAAACAAAATGGATGGCAAGGACTTTATACAATGTATTTTTGTTGAGAAGTATTCTCATGTAACTGGTCAGACCACTTATAATTTGAACCAAAAAAAGGGCTTTCGCCCTTTTCTTATTATTCACCAATGGCGTAAATTACATCACTGGTATTTAACAAGTTCACGATCATGCACTTGGTCGCGGTGGAAATATCTTCAAAAATATATTCAATGTAACCCTCGTCACCCACTTCCATAGCAAATGAGCAATTATATTGCACTTCGATAGCGCGTAGAGTGTTAGTAAGATTAACAAGATTTTTTGGAGTATTTGAAGCGGAAACGATAGCAAATAACATGTGTATTCTCTCTCTGTGTGGTTGGTTTAGTTCCCCGTTGGAACACCCTTAATATTATAGATTTAATTTTATATGTCAACGATTATTTTATAGAAAGTTTTCGAGTCCACCAGCGCGATTCTAAGCGTTTAAAATGGATCATTGGTGGCATTGCATTGCTAATAGTCTTTTCGTTTAATCTGATGGCACTGGGGAGCGTATACACGTATAAAATGGGATAGATTGTTACATGATTAATAATATGTGTTTGATTGGATTAGTTGAGAAGAATTCTCATTTAACTGGTCAGACCACTTACATACTATAGATATAAAAAAAGGGCTTTCGCCCTTTCTTTTAGTTGTTCCACCAATCGTTTAGATGTTCATCAACAATGCCAGCATTGTTAAGTTCATCAAAACCATCTTTTGTTGTGACTTCATATTCAGCACAGATAAACCGAGCGAATTTAGTCACACCACGTTGATTTGGTTTGAACCATTCAGCAAATTGAAAATTTGTATAATCCTCAATATACTTGATTAAACCATCTTCCAACGAGTTAAAAAACTCAATGCTTTGAAGTTTCGCCAAATATGGCTTTAATCCAAAGGATGCGTTTTTAACGTTGGCGATTGCCTTACCGCTTTGCGGAAGGCGAATCACGCCATTTTCATCTAAGATGAGTGGGCGACGATTCATTTTTGTTAACTGTTCGTTAACTTGGTTGAACATCGCTTCGCATGGCGTAGCCGTAAAAGTAGTCATAAGACCCCCTTAGTGGTTGAAAAAAAATAAATTGTTAAAGAGCGGTTGGTGTCCCTTGGGAACAGGATCTATAATACTAGAATTGAACTTTATTGCAAGCACTTTATAGAATTATTTTCACTTTTTTTTGTTGGGAAGAATTATCATTTAACTGGTCAGACCACTTGCGGTTGAGTATAAAAAAAACCTAGTCAAATGACTAGGCTTTTTATTTGATTAGTTGAACATTGCTTCATTTTGGGTAGTTTGTTTCGCCTGTTCTACCAATGACGGCACTTGTTCTAATAGTGATACCATATGCGGTAAATGATTAGTGTTGATGTAGAATTTATCATTATAGAACATGTTTTCATAGTCTTTAATATGAACATGAATAACAGAGGATTGACCACCATTCATTGATTCAAATGATGCGGTAAACATACTATTCTTAAACCCTTTGATCTCGGTGATGTCCTTTTTAATATCTACGCCATTTTGTTTAGCGACTGATGCCCATTCAATGCCCTTTTTAGCCACGTTTAATAATTGTTCTTGTGTGGTGGCTGATGAATCTAATGTAAAAAATGTTGCTGGCATTGCTGAATCCGTAGTAAATGCTATATTGTGCTCATCCACATACATTTTCATTTGTTGTTCACTGGTCATGTCCCAAAATTCGTTATAATACTCACCCGTGACAGTTCCGATATATTCCATATTACCTGCATGGGCGGTGAATGATGCAATTAATGCTAAACAAACTGTGAAAAACTTTTTCATGTTAATAACTCCGAATATTAATTGGTTTGGTTTTGAATTACGATAACTTGCTTAGGACGTGTGAACAACACAAACATCCCAAGAATAATGTCACCAAATAACCAGATCCCACCGATCATGATTGCCCCTAAACCAGTGCCAATGGTTGCGCCCACGGCTTCTGCATCATTTGTGGCGGATGCAATAACATCGGCTGATCCACTCATACCGCCCCACATCCAAAGTAACATAAAGATATTAAATAGAATAAATGTCCACTTAATGATCTTGCCCATGATAGTGCGTTTTGGTTTTTGCATTTCTGTTGTAGTCATAATAGTTCTCACTTGGTTAAATTACAAAACAATAAATCCATAAATGAACGGGGATGCAAACATAAGGATAAAAACTATTGCTGATAAAATCCCATCTAATGTTATTTGTTCATCTCTCATGTCTCTTACTCCTGTTCTGTGTTGGTGTGTGAATAATACCAAATTATAGAATGATTGCAAGAACTTTTTTATAATTATTTTTGTTGAGAAGTATTCTCATATAACTGGTCAGACCACCTATGATATGAACAAAAAAAGGGCTTGCGCCCTTTCTTCTTATTGCTGAACTATATCAATGAATGCCCCAGTGATTTTATACTTCATCGACATGCAAATTTTTCCGTTATTATCCACGTAGAAATCTTTGTCCACTTCTTTCATCTCGTGTTCTTCTAGCATAGCAGTGAAACCTTCCGCACTAGTGAACGAATAATTCTCATCAAGTATGGCTAGAATATGACCGCGCATCATACTATTCACAGTGTGTATCGCTTGTTCAAGTGAATCAAATTCGCTTGTAAGTTGTGCGTGCTCTGTAATATCGGTTGTTAACCATGCTGAAACTTTAAACATAATCTTTACTCTCACTGTGTAATTGATGTAGTAATAATAAACTTTATAGAAAGATTTTACCGTGATCTAAATCAAAGATCTAAAACATATACAATATGACTTACTGTGTTGATTACATCAGGTGCAAACATGTTATAGAATCCAATTGCAACAATACTCAAGGCAACGCCTAAGAATGGCGTTAATACCAATAAGAAAATGAATGTAAAGAGGTGTGATATAAATGAAAAAAAAGTCATGGTGCTCTCAATTGGTGTGGTTGAAGTAACTATCATAAATTTTATAGAAATAGATGTCCGTGATGTAAGTCACATTTTGCGTAATCGACTTAATGCGAATTATTCTCATGTAACTGGTCAGACCACCTAGCGTTGGGCATAAAAAAAGGGCTTGCGCCCTTTTCTATTATTCTGCTTTGAATAGTAAGTGTGTTATGCTGTTATTTGGTCGCTTCATGTTCACTCGAACTTTTTCGCCATCGGCTAACTGATGACGTGTAAGCATTGCGGTGGTGGTCGCTTGCTCATTGATGACTGGAAAACATCCTAGCACTAATGTATTAATTTCATCCTCTTTGATGATGATAGTGTTTAGTAGTTCACGACCTGATTTAAATTCTACAGTGATTTTGTTCATGTTCTTTACTCTCGTTGGTTGAGGAATCTTTACTTTGTTGAGAAAAAAGAGGGGGATTTCTCCCCCCTCTCCTTAGTCGATTTCTAGCCCGTTTAGTTGTTGGTATCCAATTCCGCAAACTTGGTAGATGTTACCTGTTTCCATGTTTTTCACCAAATCGCCAACCTGTGTACTACTGTTGAACGTATTGCTATTCACTTGGCTAACCTGTTTATTGTCTACCCAAGCACAATCAATGTTATTCGTGAGGGTAAACAGATCGTTGATATGGCAATCAACTACCGCACCGCATTCAATGTGTTGAGGAAAACGTGCCACCATATCACGTGCCCATTGTGCCAAATTTTCGTCATTGAACATTGGAAACATTGGACGTGCACTGAGCAATTCAATAAACTCTGGGAATTTCTCGATTGCTCGTGAGTTCATGACTTCTTGTGTAAAACGATATACTTTAAACATCTTGTGTCTCTCTCTGTGGTTGTATTGTTAAAGAACGTTGTTGCTTGACCTTCATAATAGCAAATTGAGCGGTGCTGTCAATCACTTTATAGAATTAATTTCACTTTTTGTTGAGAACTATTCTCATATAACTGGTCAGACCACACCCCCTTTTAGGCAAAAAAAGAGGGGGCAAATGCCCCCTCTGGTATTACCATGCCGATTGAATTTCTTTGCGTTGTTCCTCGCGTACTCTTACCGTCCTTTTAACTCTATCGAAAATCTCTTTCCAAGTGTTTAGGCGGTTGCCGTCATAATCATGAAAAAATTCTTCTTTGATTTCTTCTGCGCTGAAACACTCCACGATATAATCAGCACCGTTTTCATAATTATCCATTGCCCATTTTTGGATTCGTTCTACCATTACTTCGTCAGATAATTTTTTAGCCATGATATGTCTCTCTCTGTTGGTTGGTTGGTTTGTATTGTTAAAGAACGTTGTTGCTTGACCTTCATAATAGCAAATTGAGCGGTGCTGTCAATCACTTTATAGAATTAATTTCACTTTTTTTTGTTGATAATTATTCTCATATAACTGGTCAGACCACCTATGATTTGAACCAAAAAAAAGGGAGGCTTACGCCATCCCCATTCTTTGTAAACATCTTGGGCAATTCACTTTCTTTCGTTCATCCGTAAATCCTCTGTGTGCATCCCCTGATGAGCATTTAACGTTAAAGTCTTGCCTTGGGTCAGGGCAGTAATGAATCACGCTTACAATGGCATAGGGACGCTTTCTGGACGTTAATATTGATAGGATCTCGTGTGCCTTTTGTCTGCTATATGTTGTGAATGGTTTAGCGTTCATTAATAATGGTTTTTGAGTCTCATTGTTAATGATCATACAATGATCAGATCTACCGTAGTTTAACATTTTACATCATACCTTTTTAAAAAGTAGAGCGGTATATTACCGCTCTATCATTTAACTTATTCAAAACATTCCATATCTTCTAACTGTGTTACTAGACCATCAAAATCCTCATTTGAACCTAAAAGATCTGCAAGCATTAAAACTGTATCAATATCAACTCCATGATCTTCTGCTAAGTTCTCTAGGTAATCTTTACGTGATTCAAAACCGTTATCTGTGTAAATGCTCATTTTGTGTTACTCCGTGTTGGTTGATGTAACTAATATAACTCTATTCAAACTATGAGTCAATCACTTTATAGAATTATTTTTCATGTAAGTGCATGATACATTCACTACGTTGCAATGATGCAAATAGTATAATTGATGCTCGTTTAAGTTCTGGTGTAGTTTCTAATGGTTCATCATATGCAGATTCAAGCATTAAGAAAATAACTTGCTTAAGTGGTCCAGAAGCCGTTCCCTTGGCTAGTTCTATTGATTCTTCATGCGTGATCCCACTTTGACGATTTTCCATAACGCCCGTTGCAATCTCGCTCAAACCATCACAAATTGCAAAACTATCAAGGTTTTCCGTTGCTTCTGTGTTAAAAGATACCGTTGTAACTGCAAATAAAAATAATGAAGCGAATAAAGTTTTCATGATGTGTTCTCTGTGTTGGTTGTTTAATCTAATATATATCGAATCAAACAACTATGCAAGGACTTTATACAATTTATTTTGTTGAGAAGTATTCTCATATAACTGGTCAGACCATGTATAATTTGAACCAAAAAAAAGGGCTTTCGCCCTTTCCTTTGTTTTATAGTGTCATGGTATTAAGACAAAGTTCTTTTGTATTATCAGCAAACATATTCGCTCTTTCGACTTTTTCCTGAACGGTATCACCTACTGGTAAACTGTACGCTTCTTTGATTAATGTATTCGTAATGTCTGAAAGTGCAATGGTTTCAGGCGTAATAAAGATATTTCGTACCTCTTGTTGTTCAGCACCCACTTGGCGAAACGACATTACATTATAGGAAAGTGTACGCATGTGCTCGCATAGTTTAGCAGTATCACTATTGTTAGCGTAAGTGTTAAAAGATGCCGTTGTAACTGCAAATAAAAATAGTGAAGTAAATAACTTTTTCATAATGTATCTCTCTTTGTGTGTTGGTTTATGTGACTAATATATCTTGAATCAAACTATCATGCAAGGACTTTTTACAATTTATTTCTTTAGTTGTATGGTAGAATATCCCAACATGCCTTGTATTGTTGAATTCCAAATACTTGTGCCGACATCTCTTTTTGCATTTCGCTGTCTTCTATTGGCACTTGATATGCTGAATCAACCATTAATAAAAATACTGGCGTTAATGGTTGTTCAACAAGTTGATTGACTATTGATATTGCCTTGCTATATGGTAGACCATTTTGACGACCTACCATTATATTACTTGCGGTATCTCTCATCGCATCACAAACGACATTTAAATCATAGTTTGGGGATGCTTGAGTGTTAAAGGATACCGTTGTAACTCCAACTAAAAATAATGAAGTAAATAACTTTTTCATGCTGTGTTCTCTGTGTTGGTTGATGAATCTAATATAAACCCAATCAAACAACTATGCAAGGACTTTATACAATTTATTTTGTTGAGAAGTATTCTCATGTAACTGGTCAGACCATGTATAATTTAAACCAAAAAAAAGGGCTTTCGCCCTTTTCTTGTTAGGTTATAACATATGCGTTAATGTTGTCCAAGTATTCACGTCCGATGATTGTGCGCTTTGGCCGCGGGATTCATTACGGTTCATGAATTAATTGCACTAGATAAACGCACAGTGCATATAATGGTATAGACAAGAAAGGGCGCAAGCCCTTT
>Ga0180438_10011118_pt1 | contig 10928 bp, 12 predicted proteins | sample SS_ome_12_FD_132455 | JGI IMG/M metagenome (GOLD analysis project Ga0180438, IMG submission 132455) | Hypersaline lake sediment archaeal communities from the Salton Sea, California, USA - SS_3_D_2 metaG | ecosystem: Environmental > Aquatic > Non-marine Saline and Alkaline > Hypersaline >... | reverse complement strand
TCGCCCTCATAGCCTGGCTATTCGAGTTCTTCAGCCCGGGCCACGTCAAGGCCTCAGAGGACAACTGGAGGGCACGCGACCCCAAAAGCTGGAAGATGGCCACGGACCAGGCGACCTGCCCAGAGTGCGGCAGCGACGAGGTCGTCTACGACACGCTGGAGCTCTACAACTTCCCCGTGGAGGCCACGTGCAAGAGTTGCGGCCACAAGTGGTGGTACACACCCCCGTACGCCAACTATCGACTCTGAGGCTAGGGTGTCTTCAAGACCTTCCGAGTTCCTCCGCCGACTCGCTGTACAACGTGCTCCTGATCAGGGGAACAGCCTTGATCCGGGTGTACGGGGCGACCAGCGCCATCCTGTTCGCCAGCTGCTTCGGGTCATCGATCTCCACGACGGTCACCCCCTTGTATGTCGCGTAGAAGTGGGGAGGGAGAACCACCTTCCCGAACCTCTCCTCGTCCCTCCGCGCCTCCCGGGCCCCCCTGGAGAACTCCGCCCGCTCCACCGGATCCATCTCACTCTGCTCCCAGAACAACAGGTACTTCATTACGGTCACACAGCCAGCTCGGAGTAGAGCCGTTCGCCTGATAACGTTGTTGGTGGACGGCGAGATGAATCGAAGGCACATAATCCAGTTACAACCTCTGTGTGGAACCCTCAAATGAGGACCGTGGGGCCCCCCAGTCATCCCCTTGAGGCCCTCAACTGGATCATGGATCGGTAGTAACGATGCTACCTCCTCAAGAACGGTCCTGAGGAGCCCCTATAAGCCTCACAGGCGCCATGCTCCTTGAGGTGCGCCCATGAGCGACACGATAGTGGCCATCTTCCTGATGCTGAGCATGACGCTCTCAGTGGTGATGCTTTTCAACATGAGGAGGGAGGCCAGCCCCAATGGAGGACGCTAACCTCCGCCAAGCTGCCGTATACTCCTGAACCCTCCAAGAAACCCACAACCACGCCACCTCGACGCCATCCAAGGCGTGACCCTCAAGCTCCGCGTGATTGACCCAGAGGTAAGGTTCATACATCGCCGTCTTATTCAACGGAATATGGCATCACCGAGAAGCGTCCCACGCCCCCTCCTCGCAGGAATAGCGCTGATCATATTCGCCTCGGCATACGCCTACTACATGACCCCCGCCCAGGAGTACGGGGACGTCACGGTCGCGGAGGCTAAAGCCCTCATCGATGAAAAACCAGGCATGGTGATCTTGGACGTCAGGACCCCCTCCGAGTTCGACGACGGCCACCTCGAGGGGGCCATCAACATATCCGTGGACACCCTCGAAGGGAGGCTCGAGGAGCTCGACAGAGACGACGAGATACTAGTCTACTGCAGGACTGGGAACAGGAGCGCCAGCGTAGTGGAGATACTGAAAGGCGCAGACTTCTTGAAGGTCTACCACATGGACGAGGGCATCACCGGCTGGCTGGCAGCGGGCTACCCCGTTGTAGAGTGAGCCCTACTTGTCCACGTAGTCCACGACGAGCCCCTCCTTGGTCAGCGTGTAGAAGGGCCCTCCGTCCCTCTCATCCTTCTCTACGCAGAAGCCGTGCTCCAGGATGCTCAGGTGCCATGAGAGGGTCTTCTCGTCCAAGCCCGTGACGGCGGAGAGGGAGCCCAATGAGCCGTCCGCGTCCTTCAGGGCCCTCAATATCTCCCTCCTGACGGGGCTGTTGACGGCGCGGAGGTAGCGCCTGTGGTACTCCTTCGTCTCCTCCATGTCCCTCCCGATGGTCTTGGAGTCCTTATCCGACAACTCGCCTCAGCACAAAAATCCTCACTCTCCCTTAAACAGTTACCGAAGGGACGAGAACGATGGACAGCGTCCCACCCTCCGTCCACCGATTTACAGAAAGACTTTAAACTCTCGCCCGCATTTCCAAGGTGAGCCCAAGGCAGGTCTTGGACTCGAGACAAATCACACAATCACATTGAAGGTTCAGACATGAGCGTTGACGATGAGAAGGACCTCAAGGAAGAGGAGTCCGAGGAGAAGGTAGAGGAGGCTCCAGAGGAGAAGCCAAAGAAGGCCACGAGGAAGAAGGCCGCGAAGAAGACGACAACCAAGAAGACGGCCTCCAAGGCGAAGAAGGAGGAGCCCAAGAAGAAGGCCACCAAGAAGAAGACCACGAAGAAGGCCGCCAAGAAGGAGGAGCCGAAGGTGGAGCCCGTCAAGGAGGGGGACTTCATCCTCCTGGAGATGACAGGCAAGTCCGCGGACACCGGAGAGGTCTTCGACACCACCGACGAGGAGCTGGCCAAGACGGAGGGCATCTACGACGAGAACAGGACATACGGCCCCCGGCTGGTCGTCGTCGGCGAGAGCTACGTCCTCAAGGGGCTCGACGACAAGCTCCCAGGCCTCAAGCTGGGTGAGTCCGCCGAGGTCGAGATCCCCCCCGAGGAGGCCTTCGGCGAGAGGAACCAGGACAGCGTCAGGACCATGCCCTTCAGGATGCTAAGGTCCAAGGGGGTCAACCCCGTCCCCGGGCAGCAGGTCGAGATCGACGGAAGGACCGCCCAGGTCCGCAGCGTCGCCGCCGGAAGGGTGCAGCTCGACTACAACCACCCCCTGGCGGGGCGCAAGATCGTCTACGAGGTGAAGCCCACCGCCCGCTACGAGGGGGAGGAGGAGAAGATCCGGGCCCTCATCGGCCGCAGGTTCTTCGGCATCGACCTAGACCTATTCAAGATAAAGGTGCTCAAGAAGAAGGTGCGCATCGAGATCCCCGACGAGATATTCTTCGGCGAGAACATCCAGATCGCCAAGAGGGGGGTCGCCCTGGACATCCACCGCTACTTCGAGGGCGTTGACGAGATCGAGTACAACGAGATCATAAAGCGCACCTGAGAGGGGGGCATTGAGGGCCGAGGCCGTCGTCGTCGGCGGGGGGCCCGCTGGGCTCATCGCCGCCCGGGAGCTCGCCTCCATGGGCGTCCAGGTCAAGGCGTACGAGGAGCACGCCACCATAGGCGAGCCCAACCACTGCGCAGGCATCCTCAGCGTCGAGGGCCTCGCAAGGCTCGGCGTCGAACCATCCCCTGAATTCATCCAGCACGAGGTGAGGGGAGGAGTCGCCCACTCACCCAACGGCACCCCCATCCGCATCGCCGGCAGCAGGGCCCGCGCCTACGTCGTCGACAGGGGGGCCTTCGACAGGCACCTCGCCGGGCAGGCGGAGGACGCGGGGGCCGAGCTCATCCTAGGGCATCGCGTACGAGGCCTGATCCTGAGGGAGGGCAGGGTCACGGGAGTCTCTGGGGCGGACGGAGCCGTGGAGGCCGGGGTGGTCATAGACTGCGAGGGGGTCGGGGGCCCCCTGGCGAGGAGCGCCGGCCTCAGCCCGCCCGAGAAGGGGATCCTCGCGGGCATCAACGCCGAGGTCTCAGGGGTAGAGGCAGAACCCGGCCTAGTGGAGGTCTGGCTGGGGGAGGAGGTAGCCCCCGGCTTCTTCGCATGGGTCGCCCCCACGGGCCCAGGCTCTGCCCGCTGCGGCCTCGCCTGCGAGGAAGGCGACGCGAAGGCCCTCCTCGACAGGTTCATTGAGAGGCGCTTCGGCGAGGCGGAGCACGCAGAACCCGTGCGGTGGCCGGTCCTCAAGGGGGGTCCCGTGGCAAAGACCTACGGCGACGGCTTCCTCCTCGCCGGGGACGTGGCCGGGCAGACCAAGCCCACCACAGGGGGAGGGGTGGTCTTCGGGGGGCTCTGCGCCATCGAGGCGGCGAGGACAGTCAGCAGCGCACTGGAGGCCGGCGACTGCTCATCCGAGCGCCTGAGCCGGTACGAGGCCGCGTGGAGGGGGCTCCTCGGGAGGGAGTTCAGCTCGATGCTCGCGGCCCGGAGGATCGCGGACGGGGTCTCCGACGAGAGGATGGACCGCCTCTTCGCCTCCCTGAAGGCCTCAGGCCTCGAGGGGACCCTGCAGAGGCTCGTCGAGGAGGGGGACATGGATATGCAGAGCGGGGTCATCCGTTCCGCCCTCACCGACCCCGGGATGATCGGGGTCCTGGCGGGGAGCCTGGGGAGGCTTGCTGTCGCCGAGCTGAGGGGGCTGTTTAACCTTTAAATAGATGGCTGTCGGCTTTAGAGTGGACTGATAACATGCCTTCGTGTATCTCATGCGGGAAGAGGGTCGTGCCCGGGGAGAGCGCCGTCAAGTTCAGCTGCCCCTCCTGCGGAGCCGTCACCATCTGGCGATGCGAGAGGTGCCGCCTCTTCGGAAGGGAGTACACCTGCCCCGCATGCGGCTTCAAGGGCCCCTGAGACCCTGGCCGGACACGAGCGGAATAAAACAAGGGATCCTAGAGATCCTCGTTCGTTATCTTCTCAAGCATCTCCAGGTGGTGGTACTCCTCCCGTGTCGTCTCCTGCATCCTCTCCAGCTCCTCCTGGGTTAGGTGCCTGAACCTCCCCTGGGCCCCCAGGTACTCGGAGACGGGCCTCAGCTCCTTCGGCCTCACCGTTATCCTGTAGGCACCCCCCTCGACCTCGTAGAGGGGCCACATCCCGCTCTGGACGGCGAGCCTCGAGACCTCGATGGCCTTCTCCGGCGGGTACCTGTGCCCCGTGGGGCAGGGGCTGTAGATGTGGATGTACTTGCACCCCCTGATGGAGAGGGCCTTCCTTATCTTCCTCTTCAGGTCGGGGATGTAGGCCGCGCTCGCCGTCGCAACGTAGGGTATGCCGTGGGCCGCCATGATCATGGGGAGGGGCTTCGTGGGCTCCTGCTTCCCCCGTACCACCTTCCCCACGGGCGTCGTCGTCGTCCATGCCAGGTGGGGGGTCGCCCCGCTCCTCTGCATCCCAGTGTTCATATAGGCCTGGTTGTCGTAGACGAACATGAGTATGTCCTCGTTCCTCTCCGCCGCCCCGGAGGCCGCCATGAAGCCCATGTCCCCGAAGCTGCCGTCGCCGCTCCCAAGGATCACGTTGGTGCTCGCCTTCCCCATCTTCACGAGCCCCCGCTTTATGCCTGCGGCCGTCGCGGCACCGGCGGGGAGGTTGCCCCCCGATCCGCCTGTCCCCATGGACATCGTGTGGGGGCCGCTCCACCCCCCGCAGCCCGAGGTGCTCACGTAGACGCTGTTCCTCCCTGCGGTCTCCATCACCGTCTTCCAGACGAGGGTCATCCCGCATCCCTGGCATGCCCCTGTCCCGGGGTAGACGAAGCTCCTCTTGACCTCCTCGGGCATCGGCGGGACGTCGAAGCGCTCGGTCACCCTCATGTTGGGGTACCAGACCAGGTCCTCCTCGAACCCGCCCCGCTCCACCGCCTTGAGCCCCCTCTCGGCGAGGACCGCGAAGTCGTCGGAGCCTATCTCCACGCCGCAGATCCCCGAGACGACGTCCTGGATGATGGGCCTCTCGTCCATGTTGTAGAGCGCCGACTTGACGTCGTACCCGACGGGGGCGCCGGCCCCGCCCGCGGAGTCGTGCCTCGAGACGACGACGAAGGCGCTCGTGTCCTCGGCTATCCTCTGGAAGTCCTCCGTCGGGAAGGGCCTGAAGGACCTGAGCTTGACGAGCCCCACCCTCTTCCCGTCCCTCCTGAGGTCGTCCACCGCCCTCCTCGCGTTCCCCGTGAAGCTGCCCATGGTGACCAGGACGACGTCGGCCCCCTCGACCCTGTACTCCTCTATCAACCCGTTGCCGTAGGTCCTGCCGAAGGTCTCCCCGAACTCCACGTTCACCTCCTTGATGAGCTCCTTGGCCCTGAGGGAGGCCTGGTGGACAGCGTACTTCATCCCCATCATCTGCTCAGGGGTCCCGAAGACCGTCGGGGACATCGGGTTATCGGCGTCGATCACCCCCACCGGCTCGAAGGGCGGCAGGAACTCGTCCACCAGCTCCTGCTCTGGGAGCTCGACGAGGTCCGTGGTGTACGATATGTAGTACCCCTCAGCACCCACCATCGTAGGGAGGAGCACCCTATGGTCCTCCCCGATCCTGTAGGCCTGGATCGCCGTGTCGAGCACCTCCTGATGGTGCTCCCCGTAGAGGTATACCCACCCCCAGTCCCGGGCGGTCAGCCCGTCCGAGTGGTCCGCCTGGAGGCCCCCAGGCGCCCCGAGGGGGCGGTTGATGTTGGCGAGCATCAGGTTCCCGAGGCGGAGCCCCGGAACGGAGACTATACCCTGAAATCCATAGGCGAAGCCCGCCGAGCAGGTCGATGTGAAGACCCTCGCCCCCGTCTGGGCGGCCCCTATCGCCTGCGCCATCATCCCGTGCTCCCCCTCGGACCTGATGTACTCGGCGTCGAGGTCGCCGTCGTTGACGAAGTCCGCCAGGTACTCGACGAGGGTCGTCTGGGGTGTGATGGGGTACGATGCTATCACCTGGACCCTGGAGAGCCTCACGCCGTGTGCGAACGCCTTGTTCCCCGTCATCGCCTTACGCGCCATCAGGACCCACCTCCCTCAGGCTCCTCCTCGACCTCAAGCTCCATGGCTATGGCCTGGGAGGTGCACTCGTTGGCGCAGACGCCGCAGCCCTTGCAGTAGTCGTAGTCCACCTCTGCCTTCCCGTCGACCACCTTGATGGCGGCCTCGGGGCAGAAGCCCTCGCATATTCCGCATCCTATGCACTTCTCCACTTCGACGACCGGCCTCAGTGTCCTCCAGGTACCCGTCTTCTGCGCCGGCCTCGGCGTGCTGACCCAGCCGCCCGGCACCATTTCCATATTAATCTCCTTCTCCCTCATCTTCAGACCTCATGTACCTTCGTGGCGGTATATGCCTCCTTGATGGCCGTTACATTGGCCTCCGCGATGCTGCCGCTCCACTTTTCCTTCACAGTCTCAACGAGGCTGCCTATCTCCACCAATCCCATGGTCCTAGCGAGAGCCCCGAGCATCGTCGTGTTCGTGATGGGGAAAGCCCGTTTTCCGAACGCCTTGCCGGAGACTGCTATGGCGTCAACAACGCCTATCTTGGACAGGTTGGAGGGCAACTCAAGGTCATCTAGGGAGCCAGGCCAGTTCAGGACGGCGACCCCACCCTCCTTGAGCCCCTCGGCCCAGGGGATGGAGACGACGAGACCGTGGTCCAGGACGACGCAGCAGTCAGGCTCATAGATCTGCTGGTGCAGCCAAATCCTCTGATCATCTATGCGAAGAAAAGCCATCACCGGGGCTCCTCTTCTCTCACCACCGAAAAAGGGAAAGGACTGGGCCCACCTGCCCTCGAGGTTGACGGCGTTGACCATCAGCTCTCCGGCGGTTACGGCGCCCTGTCCACCCCTTCCGTGAAATCTGATTTCTATCATAATTTCACCAGGAGTATCCTGATTAACTATTCGCGTCTACATGTATAAACTAATGGTAATGATGTATATTCTGGTATATACTATGATATTCATCTTACATTTTCACGTGGACCGGATTCTATGTATTGAATGTATATACTGGCTCGTTCCGTCTCCAAACAACAGCCTCCCAATCTAGCTCATGAGCATCGAGAGTCATTAGGCCGCGACGTTGATCCTCACACGTTTTTATCCGTATACTGCAATGAGTTACGAGAATGTAAATGTCAGATCCTAGAATCGACTACGGGACCTACAGGACCTACGAGGAGCTACGTGACGCAATGGCGCGCCTCGCTGAGGCGTACCCTGGCCTCACTAAACTCTACACGATAGGCAGGTCGCTCCAGGGGCGGGAACTCTGGACCATGGAGGTCACCAACCACGGGACAGGCGCAGCGGAGGAGAAGCCCGGCCTCTGGATCGACGGGAACACCCATTCGGGGGAGGTGACGGGCTCAGCCGTATGCCTCTACACGATCGGATACCTCCTGGAGAACTACGGGAGGGATGGGTTCGTCACGGACCTCCTGGACAGCACGGCGATATACGTCTTCCCGAGGGTCAACCCCGACGGCGCCGAGATATTCCTGACCCAGCCCTACCACCGCACGGGGGGCGGCATCCCCAACCCCGACTTCCAGGACGGTGAGGGGCACTACGAGGAGGATGTCGACGGGGACGGCGCCATAGTGTACATGCGCGTCGAGGACCCAGCCGGGGACTGGAAGGTCTCTGGGAGGGACCCACGCCTCATGCTCAAGAGGGAGCCCGAGGACCCCGATGAGGACGGCCCCTTCTACAGGGTTCTCAGGGAGGGCAAGTTCCTCAAGTACAAGCCGGGGAAGGAGGTCACCATGGCCCCCCAGAGGTTCATAGGGGGGACGAACCGGAACTACCCCGCCTACTGGGCACCCGGGGGGCTGCCTCTGGGAGGCGCCGGGCCCTTCCCCCTCTGGGAGAGGGAGCCCAGGGCGATAGCCGACTTCTGGGCCGACCACCCCAACCTCTCGGGTATCCACACCTTCCACACCAGCGGGGGCCTCATCCTCAGGGAGAGCGCCACCCGCCCCGACAGCTGGTTCATCGACCAGGGCCTAGAGGCGGACATCGCCGTCTACAAGGTCCTCGCCGACATGGGAAAGGAGCAGACCAGCTACCCGGCCATCAGCATCTACGAGGACTTCACCTTCGAGGACGACCGCCCCTTCCGCAGGGGCTGCGCCACCAGCTTCTTCTACGAGCAGCTCGGCGCCTTCGTCTTCAGCATCGAGCTCTGGGACTGGCCGAGGCTGCTGGGATACGGGGGCTTCCTCGAGAGAGGGGGCGTCGACTTCAGCTACAGCGGCCTCAGCGAGGACGAGCAGCTCAAGGAGCTCCGCTGGATAGACGAGAACTACCCAGAGGGCTTCGTGGACTGGCACACGTTCGAGCACCCCCAGTTCGGCCCCGTGGAGATCGGGGGCATCAACACCAAGTACACTAGGCGCAACGCGCCGCCCGGCAAGTGGCTGGAGCAGGAGGCGGAGAGGTGCATGATGTTCGCCCTCCGCCACGCCGCGATGCTCCCCCGGCTCGAAATAGCCGAGGCCAAGGCGACCAAAGTCGCTGACTCCGTCTACAAGGTTGAGGCCCAGGTGAGGAACCTCGGGTTCATGGCGACCTACGTCACCCAGATGGGGGTCAAGATCAAGGTCTCCAAGCCCGTGACAGCCCAGATCATGCTCCCGGAGGGCGTCGAGCTCGTCACGGGCCACGAGAAGGCGGACCTGGGGCACCTCGACGGGCGCTCGGCGAAGCTCCTGAAGCCCCGGGTCGTCGGGGGGGAGGTCATCGACAGGTCCAGGCGCAACGTGGAGTGGGTCGTCAAGACCGCCTCGGAGGGGCCCGTGGAGCTCCTCCTCGAGGTGAGATGCCCCAGGGCGGGGACTGACAGGAGGACAGTCACCCTCTCCTGACTACCCCGTGTGGAACCTGTAGACCGTCGTCTGTGTGTAGGTCTCGCCCTCCCTGAGTACCGTGGACGGGAACTCGGGGCGGTTGGGGGAGTCCGGGAAGTGCTGCGCCTCGAGGCACAGGCCGTGGCGCGGCCCGTATCTCCTGCCGCCCTTCCCTCCGATGTGGCTTGGCAGCTGGTTCCCGGAGTAGAACTGGACCCCAGGCTCCGTCGTGGACACCTCCATCGTCCTCCCGGTCCCGGGGTGATGGACCCTCGCAGCGAGGGATAGCCCCTGGCCTCCACCGTCGAGAACCCAGTTGTGGTCGTACCCCCCAGCCAGCCCCAGCTGCTCGTAGTCGTCATCGATCCTCCCGCCGATGGTCGTGGGCTCCCTGAAGTCCATGGGGGTGCCCCGGACGCTCCGGAGCTCACCTGTGGGGATGAGCTCCCCGTCCACGGGTGTGAACCTGTCTGCGAAAAGCGTCAGCTCGTGGTCCAGGACGTCCCCGCCCCCGGCCAGGTTGAAGTAGGAGTGGTGGCTGAGGTTGACCACCGTGTCCGCGTCCGTCGTAGCCCTGCACTCTATCCTCAGCTCGTCCTCCTCCGTAAGCAGGTAGGTCACCTCGGCCTCCAGGTTCCCCGGATACCCCTCCTCCCCGTCCCGGCTGAGGTATGACAGCATCACCCCTGCCGAGCCCTCCCCCTCCACGGATCTGGCCCCCCAGACCACCTTGCTGAACCCCTTGATGCCGCCGTGGAGGTGGTTCCACCTCTCGTTCGCCGTCAGGACGTGCTCCACCCCGTTGAGGGTGAAGCGCCCGCCGGCGATGCGGTTGGCGTACCTCCCGACGATGCAGCCGAAGTAGGAGAGGTCGTCAACGTACTCGGACAGAGCGTCGTACCCCAGGACGACGTCGTCGATCCTACCATCCCCGTCAGGCACCGCTAGGGAAACCACTACGCCGCCGTAGTTGGTGATCCGCGCCTCTGCTCCACGATCATTTGTGACGGTGTAGAGCTGGACAGGTCTGCCTTCAGGTGTCTCCCCCCATTCCTGGCTCTCGATCCTCATCTCGCGTGAGACCTCCGCCGGGCCTTACTATCTTATTTCAGATTTAATAAGTGAAGGCGGATCAGGTTAGGTGAGGGCATGTCCTCGGAGGGTGTCCGCAGAGTGGACCCTGTCAACCCGCACGGCCTCTGCACCTGGGGTGACGGATCAGAGTGCGAGGGCTGCGAGCTCCGCGGCAGGCTCAACTGCCGGTGGGAGAGGCAGACGCTCATCAAGTTCCTAGCGATCATCGCCCCCTTCGTCGCCATAGGCGTCCCGGGGATGTACCTCGCGGGCCTCATTACAGGGAGCTGGGGGCCGCAGCTTCTCTACGCGGCGTTCGTCGTGGTCTTCTTCACCGTCCTCGAGACCAGGGTGCTCTGCAGGCACTGCCCCTTCTACTCGAGGGGGGGCTCAATGCTGCGCTGCTACGCCAACCACGGCCTCCCCAAGCTATGGAGCTACCAGCCGAGGCCAGCCAGCCTCTCGGAGAGGGCGACCCTGCTCCTCAGCTTCATCGTCATGGCCGGCGCCCCGATCCTCATCGAGCTCAACGGCCTCGCGGTCCTCCACGGCCCCCTCCAGAGGCGAGCCTACGCGGGGCTGACGTTCGCATCGGCCTTGGC
>Ga0180438_10011117_pt1 | contig 10928 bp, 6 predicted proteins | sample SS_ome_12_FD_132455 | JGI IMG/M metagenome (GOLD analysis project Ga0180438, IMG submission 132455) | Hypersaline lake sediment archaeal communities from the Salton Sea, California, USA - SS_3_D_2 metaG | ecosystem: Environmental > Aquatic > Non-marine Saline and Alkaline > Hypersaline >... | reverse complement strand
TCGCTATCGCTCCTCGGTCTGCATGGGCTCACAATGCATTAGGATACACTCTCGCCAAGCTAGGTAATCCGGACGGGGTGAAAACGCTACAGAAGGCTCATGACCTAGATTATAGCCTTGATGTTGCCCCGCAACTAGCAGAATTTTACAAAGCCTTGGGTGAGAATGCCAAAGCTGAACAAGTATTGAGAGATGTCTCTCTGGGTTAGTGGAAACAGAGCTTATCATTGAGAGAATTGAATAACAGTGAATAGGCCGAAAGCCTTTTGCGGTAATTGAATGAACTCAATGAACGCGATTGAGGCAGCCATAATGATAGATCTGACATTGCATGAATCTCAACTTGAGAGGACCGTTCAGAGGTGTCGTGAACGAAACATTGTGATTCCGACATTCGAGGAGATGAAGAACCCTAGTAGGGTTCCCGACAAGATCCAGCAGGAACTTCGCAATATAGAATTGTGGGATGTTGTCCCCCAGAACCTATTCAGGATCACATGGAAGAACGAACCTGTGGATAAAGGAGGTCTGTACCGACCACTCGCAAACTATATGGAGATTCCTCCAGAGCTAACGGGCGTTGAAGCAAGAATCATTGCGTTGGTCGGGAAGTGGTTTCCCACTGGGGCACACAAGGTAGGTGCCACCTTTGGTTGTCTTGTCCCACCTCTTGTCACAGGTCAGTTTGATCCTACATATCACAAGGCTGTCTGGCCATCCACCGGCAATTATTGTCGAGGTGGGGCTTATGATGCCACATTGCTAGCTTGCGAGAGCGTTGCGATTTTACCCGAGGAAATGAGTCAGGAACGTTTCGACTGGCTAAAGACTGTTGCAGGTGAGATTATTGCCACTCCCGGTTGTGAGAGTAATGTAAAAGAGATCTATGACAAGGTCTGGGAGCTTCGCAGAACCCGTGAAGATGTGTTCGTGTTCAACCAGTTTTCCGAGTTTGGCAATTATCTCTTTCACTATGATGTCACTGGGCATGCCATGGAGGAGGTGCTTGACCATGAGCTCGGAACTGATACCTACAGAGGTGTCTGCTTGACTACTGGCTCTGCTGGCACCCTCGGCTGCGGTGATTATATGAAGAAGATCTACCCAACCTCCAAGATTGCTGCTGGTGAGGCTGTGCAGTGTCCAACCCTCTGGCTCAATGGGTATGGCGGTCACAGAATTGAGGGGATTGGTGATAAGCACGTTCCCTGGATTCACAATGTACGCAACACTGACATGATCATTGCTATCGATGATGAGGACACCATGAACCTGATGAGGTTGTTCAATGAACCTGAGGGTAGGAAATATCTCATCAACGACATCGGAGCTCCTGAGGGGACTGTCAAACAACTCAATCTCCTTGGTATCTCAAGTATTGCTAACCTGTTGATGAGCATCAAGTTCGCCAAGTACTACGAACTGACAAAGAATGATGTTGTACTCACTGTCTTCACGGACTCGATGGAGTTATATCAATCACGTATTCGTGAAGCGAGAGTCGCACATGGCAAATATTCCCTCAAGACTGCCGTGAAGGACTATCATGGTCATTTGATGGCACAGAAGATGGACGCTATGATTGAGCTTGGTCACTACGAGAGAAAACGTGTTCATCACCTGAAGTATTTCACGTGGATTGAGCAGCAGGGTATGGAACTAGATGAGCTGAATGCTCAATGGTACGACTACCCAAGATATTGGGAGAACATCCAGCAGCTGACTCCGAAGATTGATGATCTCATCATCCGGTTCAATGAAAAAGTGGGGTTGATTTAGAGACCTTTCTTGCCTCCAGAATCAACGCCTTCTAAGAAATAGAACTATAACGATAGCTATGGTGGCCACCCCGGTTAGTATAATTGCATACAACCAGGGGTTTAGAAATCCATCAACAATCGTGACTATTTGTGTGTGTACTGTGACCATGACTTCATCAGAGTCTGAATTCCCTCTTATGTCATAGACAACCAATGTGTAGTTATATTCACCTAAACTTAGTCCATCAATCACTATAGTGATTGCTTCCCCTGTTGAGTTCCATAGACCCGATCGATTCAGAGTTCCATCTAACAGAATCTCATAGCTACTTGGATAGTCATCCGTAGCATGCCATGTGATGTTGTTTCCAAATTGCCCAATGGGATATTCGATATCAAAAGGATGGTCAATAGAAGGAGCCGTCGTATCAGAGTATTGCTCAATGTCCAATCGTTCTAGAGTGATCTCTCCTGTCTTTTCCAAGGTTGTGGTGTTGTAGCTATCAACAGAATAGTGTGTGAGATACCCATCTAGTTTGAGATATGCGACATGGACTTGAAGGGTATAGTTTGAATATATTGTAGCTCCATCATCGCTCCGTTCCCAATTATCATCCTCCCAGCTATATCCCCAGAAGAATGGGTCTTCAGTGTCAAGGGTGAAGTTCTCGACTTCGTGTGTGTTCTGTGCCAATGTGCTCAACAATTCCCAGTTGCCGATGGGCAGGTAAACGTTATACATGGCTACAAAGGCTAGAACCTCAATTCCCAGCTCTGTTCCATTTGCGTAAAAGACATAGACTGTTTGCCACGGAATGTCTGTCCAGTTGTCCATAGAATCTGGAATAACAGGAAGTGGATCATGCAGCTCGATGTAGATTTCCTCGTCAATCTGGATGTTATCACCATCAAGGTGCATCATGAAATGAAATTCATCATCATATGCAAATCCCCATTCAAATCCCTGGTCTGTTTGTGCACTCACAGGGACTGAAGATAGCAACGTGATTAAAAATAATAGAATCACCAATTTTGATACGCGATTCAAACTTCTCTCCCTCAGATATACTAATCCACATACATTTCAACAAATTCTGTTAAAAACAAATTGAAAGCAGATGAACTCGATAGTCCCGCTTCAGATGGAAATCTGGAAAAACTATACGCCTGTTGGCTGATGGGTTCAAACACCAATTCCTGAAATAGGTTGCTTACTTACAAAATGCATCAACGTTGAGAAGTTGGGATGCGAATAAGAAGGCGTTGCTAGTTAAAACTTGCAATTGGTGAAATTACTTCTCTGCGGAGGCCAGCATGTGAAAAGGACCCATCTAGCTACAGTAATTTTACTTGGGTTTATGCTAGTGTGGGTTCCATTTGACATACCTTTTGTATCAAATGCTAACTCTCCATCGATAATCGAATATAGAGATGAATCGATAGTTCAAAAGACTACGAGTCAAGATATTGGGACACTAACTGGTATTCTTGATCCAGTTCTTGTCGAACATACTGGAGCCGCGTCAGGTAGCGTGCAGTATCAAATTGGTAGAACAGACACTGAGCACAATCCCAGCTCAGAAGTATATCTACCAACAGGTGCACAGGGAAATTCCTATTCGGCAGACTGTAATGGTGGTTACTTTCGTGTCGGTACCGGTGGGTCGACTAGCTTTGCATCTCCTGCAGGAACAATCTCACTTTGGATAAAGTGGGACGTCAATGCGCCTCATGGTCGATTTTGGGGGCAGCACACTGATTTTGAAACACGTTGGGAAACTAACAGATTGAGACTTGATTGGGGCTCAGATAACACCCTACTTGGAAACAAAAATGATTGGATTACCGACTACTGGTACTTCATCTCAATTGTATGGGATCAATCTGCAAATTATTTGGGTATCTATTGGGCTGACGAGGACACTGAGCCTACTGAGGATGTTTCCTCCTCTTCATGGACCGGCTCGGTGGTTGGTAGGCTTTCTGAAAATGATATAATGAGTTCCAGAGCCTCACCATCATACGCTGTCGATGGACGTGTGGATGATTTCCGTTACTTTACAATTGTTAGAAGCCTCGAAGACCTGAGAAGTGATTACAAAAAGGTCCTAACTGGCTCCGAGGAAGGTTTGGCACACTACTATAAATTCGACAATGACCTGACTGATTCTAGTGGGAGTGTCACCCTCGTTTCAACAGGAAGCTATTCCTTCACAAAGGATATTGTTTTTGGAGAAAGTGACTGGAAGGCGGAGCAGATTGAGGTGGATGTTAGAAATCTGCAACTTCTTCATGTATTGAATGGGACATTTGATACTGGCTATCCTGGTGAGAATGTTGATTGGGAAATAGGCTCAGATGGGCAATACTATGCTGATGGTTGGCTTGCTCGTAGAGAAGTTGTCACTTATTATGGATACCAGCATGCTGGATATATCGGTTTGAGTCCTAAATATCTTCTAATCGAGAATGAAGGATATGAGGTCCAGAGTCCACCTGGATCTCGTCATTATGACGATACGAAAATCTATTGGTATCAGTTTGTTGACAACAGCCGTTTGACAGAAGAATTTGAATTCAGCATGAATTATTTGTATCAACGAGGTCCTATTGGATTACATTACCACGATATTTTCAATTTTAGTTTTGATATTCTCAATGGTTCAAATATCATCTGGAGTTGGTCCATAGATCCAACTAATATTACGCAGAGAGATGTCTGGTATCATATTAGTCCAATTACCATCAATATTCCTGAGGCTCCTTCAACATTTGAAGTCCGTATTAGCTTGCAAGTAGATACAAACTCAAGCTATGTTGAAATCCCAGATACCGATCCTGATCTCGATGGTGACCCAACAAATGGTGCCTCAGTCAGGCTACTTATTGATGATGTTTCTCTTGTAGCAACTGATGTTATGGATCTAGAGGATGTAGATTTCTCAATCAATTTTGAACCACTGGGAAGCATGCCAATCAATGGAAGTGATGGGGCTGGTTCAATAACACTAGAATATAACTATTGGAGTAGAGTTGCTAATCCGTTTTCATTTTCATCGAATTCGAGTGTCTGTTTTGAGTACTATGCAAGGATTACTAGAATGACTAGATTCCATAATTCTACTTATTCTGAAGATCTTCAGGATACAGGAGTAGCATTTGAGGTAGAGCCCAATCAGAATCCAGAGTTTCTATTCTACACGTATATCCCGTTGTATTCGGAAGCTATGAATCTCGGTCTGAGGATACATTATCCTCAAGATTGGGAAAATCCTCGAATAGAGCGCCCTGATGGTTTTGATGTTTCTGAAGAAGCTACTATCGAACCTGGTTATATAGAGTTGACTTCAGGAACGATTGATACTGAAGGTTGGTGGAAAATAACTATCGATGGACCCAACTATGTATATTCTGTTTATACACAAGTATTGACGCCAACGGATTTGACCTGGAATGTTGAATCCGAATTTAATTGTGGAAATAGAATTAGGTGCAGAGCAACTCTTGGAACAGCTACTGAAATTATGCAAAATGTGACTGCTGTCGAAATTAACTGGCATGGACCATCCGAAGATATTTGGTACAGTGAGGTACTCAGCAATCCAAATAGTTCATTGGTTACCAGTCGTGGAAATACACTAGGTCCTAACAATGCATCTGTTGGGGCGTGGACAGTTACTGCATTATGGACCAATGGTACTGAAGTTGCCTTTGGTCTTGCTAATTTCACATTATATCACAGATTGACAGTTTTTGCTCACACGCCTAACATTGAGATAGAATCAGGTGATGAATTCACTGTCGCCATCTATTTGTATGATCAAGATAATGGTAATCCTATTTTGAGTGAGGCTGATGTTAACGGTAATTGGTCAACGACAACCATCAGGTTCAGTCCAAACCTTGCTAAAGGTTGGTGGGAATCTGACTTCAACTCAACTGGTCTAAGTCCTGGTAATTATACAGTTGTTGTCGAAGTTGTAATGCCATATTTCCATATTGCGAGTACTTCTGTTTCAATTAAAATTCCTGACATTGAATCACTAATATATGCGATCACTGTAAGAGCTAGCTTCTTTGGTGCATTATTAGTACTAGTATCGGTCGTAGGAGTTGTTCTAGGCCGCCGTGTCTATATGACAATGATGTCAAAACGTAACCTCGAATTACTTATTCTTGAGCGACGAATTGATGATTCCAAGAACCTCATAGGACTTCTGGTCATTCATAGAGGGATAGGATTGCCAGTTTATTCCAATATCCTCAAGGGAGGGTTCCAGGAAGCTCTGCTTAGTTCGCTCATTTCAGCAATCTCTCAATTCAGATCAGAGTTCTCGATAGATGAACCCACTTGGACTGCAATTCCAATTACTGAAGTCATTGCTGCAGTGCAGACTGAAGCATTAATCTGTGCGATCATCACAGTCGAACCTGCTTCAAGTCGACTAAAGACACAACTTGAAGCATTTGGACGTGAAGTTGGAGGTCTCTATGATCACGAAGATGACACAATACGGGAAATGGTTAGGTCACCCACACTCTATGATACATTTGATTCTATTTTCGAAAGCTATTTCGATGGTCCGTTAATGAAGAAATATGTGGGTGTCAAGAAGAGCCTCCCCAAACATCTAATTGCAGTGTCACGAGCAATTGAAACTATGGAGATCGATCATGGAGTCACTGTAGAAGCCATAATCAAATCTACTAGTCTACTTGGGTATAGTGAACGAACTGCACACAAAATGGTCTTAGAAGCTGTTGATGAGGGTCATCTTATTGCAGCTGAGAAGAAGCTCCCTCCACCTACAGAAATGGTTGGATAGACAGTTCACTTATTTGGTGAGCAATAGTTCTTTTGCTGAGAAAACGAATCACAGAATATGTGGGCAGACTCTAAATGGATGAAATTACTATCAGATACTGGAGTCCTCATGGACGACAAGAAGAAACAAAATACAAGTCTAACGATAAGAATATCGACCTGACGATGCGAGCGGCGAAGCAGGTAGATCTCTTGGATTTGAGTAAATGTACTAGTCTCATGATTTTGAATCTATCAAACAACCTTCTTGAAGATCTAGACCTCTCTCCATTATCTGGAAACCAATCGTTGACCGAAGTGAATTTGGAGAACAATCACTTGGCGTTCATTGATCTTTGGCCGCTAGGGAATTGCCCATTTTTGGGACGCCTAAAACTCACCCACAACCGTCTTCAAAAACTAGACATCACACCAGTCCTGGCTAAGGTCCAAGCTTTGATTGACTCCTCAGTGGTCATATCAGCAGACAGTGTCCTCAGATACTTGTTGACTAGTCATGAGCTTGCTGAGAGATTCTTACTTGTTCGACCTGATAGAGCACCATGGGCTGCTGCCCCTGTTTTGATGTGGGTGACATATGATGACTTGGCAAAGAAATATGATTGGTGTGTGATTCGAGAGAGGATCCTCACTGTCTTGAAACAGACAACTGAGAATGATTGGTATCAGATACAGAGGGGTCTCCTAATCGGACTTGGCATGGAGGAACTCGCAGGATTTGATGGCAATCCAGTAAACCTGCTCGACACAACTGACAATACAATGGACTTTGAAGAGGCAAGACGGGAAATTTTTGACTGTACAGTTGAGCTTCTTGACCACCAGATAGAGAATGAAGGTCCAACTCTTTTCCTCGATATTGAACGTATGAGAGATACACGTGCATCCAAACTGATAGGCAAGATAGTCGATGCGAGGAGACGTGAGATTGAAGACACGGTCGTACCGATGAAGGGCAGCATAGCGTTGATGAATAACCTCTGGCTCACGCACTATGGGTATAGAATTCTCGAAGCTTTAGATGTCGGGTTGCGTCAATTTGGTGCAGGCATCGAAAAAGTGCGAGCTAGTCTTGAAGATTTAGGCTTGCCACTGAAGACATTTGAGGTTGAATCGATAGAGAATGACATAATAGAACCCGCTGTTGTTGTTTCTAGGAGCATGAAGAGATTCATCCACTCGCAGATTGAGAAAGCATATCTCTGAAACATTCGTGCATTACCAGCTTCGATACACTAAATTACCTGCCGTGGCGACGAAGCATGTCTGGTGAATGTAGTTGATAGATAGGAAACAACGATTCTACTTTGATACACCACTAGTAAGGGTGAAAGTAAGTAGAATACGATTTCCCAGAATTTGTCCTGTCTGTGGAGCCCCAGCAACACAGACTACTCGAATTTTAACATCCCCAAGAAGAAAAGTCTGGCTACGCCCCACCTTTAATCCTAGTCTGTATCAGAAGAATACCAATCATACAGTAAGTCTAGAAACAAAGAGCTTCTTAGTGGATGTGTGTGATGAGCATACAATTTCTGACAACGCTGAATTAAGAGCGCGAGGTCTCTCCTCAATTATCGCATCAATAGTAGCTGGAGTGTCAATCTTTGCATTGATTTATGCCGGTGCTGATTACTGGCTCGGAAGACCAGTTAGTCCATGGGTGTTTTCATATCTTCTTGTGCTAGGACTCTCATTGCTGTTTGTCTATATTTCATTCCGTCCTTCAGCCTTGGAATCATCCTTCAGGATTATCGGGTTTGATTTCGAACTCCAGCATGTCTGGCTTGCCCTGGACAATCCGGCTTATAGGAACTCATTCATGAGTGAGAATCAGCTTGACTCAGAACTCGTGACATGGATAGTTAAAGTCTAGGACATTGAGCTTCTTTTAGCCTGCGTTTCATAATAGGAACATACCCTTGATAACGCGCTGACTGATTCATTGATGTTTCTAAAGACTGGGAGTCCACTATCAACAAACACTTGCCATGCATCAGCTCTTTGCTTTGGGTACGCCACTTCTGGGATTGTGACAAGGACTGGTTTTTCTTGGTCCAAAACCACCTTCTTTCCTGCTTTTGCCATAACCCGCCAATAGTCCATCAGAACATCTTCGGCATCCATGATTGATGCAGCCTGGAACATATTGTGCACATCTGCACTGATGATCAATGAATCAAATCTAGATTCTTCCCCAAGAAAACGTATCACTTCGGAGGTTGTTTGATCTTGGTAATAGTCTGCAGCAAGGTCTATCGGATTTCCAAGACCTGTTCCTACATCAAGGATTAATGGGTCAAGCTTCTTGATGGTGTCCTCGGAAGTCTTTGGCACCTTGAGTCCCTTTTCAATACACAGGTCGGTATAGATGACACTGGTTCCCCCACTGATTGCCACAATTCCAACATTCCTTGACTTTGGTCTTGGACTCAGAGAGAATATGCTGAGGGTTGCGACGAGATCTTCGATAGTATCAACAGATACTACATTTGCTTGTCGAAAGGCTGCAGTCCAAATCTCCCTATTCCCTGCAAGTGCCCCGGTGTGCGAGGCTACTGCACGAGTGCCTTCTATAGACCTTCCTCCTTTGAGAACAACAAGTGGTTTCTTACTTGCTGTTCGTTTCAGAGAGTCCAGAATGTGCTTTCCATTCTTTGCACCTTCCAGATATGCCCCGATGACAGCAGTTTCATCATCATCACATAAATAGTCAAGAAGCTCATGTGGCGTGATGTCAACCTGATTGCCAAAGCTGAAGACCTTGCTAAAACCTACTCCTGCTTCCACTCCTGCTGAGTAACTTGCTATTGCCACACCACCAGACTGTGAGAGGAATCCAACATTTCCTGAAAGTCTCTTCACTGTCGGCATGAAAGAGAATCCTATCTTGGGATACATCAGTCCCATGCAATTAGGTCCAAACGCTCTCATTCCTGTTTCATCAAGGATGGCACGGATCTCAACCTCCCTTTGTCTGCCCTCCTCAGTTCCTAACTCAGAAAAGCCGCTTGTGAATATGGTGACACATTTCGCGCCTTGTTTGTGACATTCCTTCAGGGTTTCTGGTACAGCCTTATATGGTACCCGAATGATTGCATAGTCAATCTTCTCAGGTATGTCTTCAATTCTCGTCAATATCTTATGTCCTAGAACTTCCCCTCCTCGCTTGGTAACTAACCACACACTAAGATTGTGCTTCCACTGCAACATCGAATGCGCCCAATAATAGCCCATGCTAGGAGAAACACCAATTATGGCAACCGATTTGATGTCGAGGATTTCTGCGATTGAAGGTTTCTTCATAGGGTTCATCTAGGTGTCTCCGACTATGGGCGGGGGAGTCCAGCTTCGATTTAAGAGTACCTGAAGGACACAAAAAGGAACAATGGGTGAGGAGAATGCGTCGGTCGACCATGGGGATCGATGCTTCTTTGCGCAAGCCTGCGGAAACGAGCGCTACAACCCGTGTGGGTCTCTCGAGGACAACCAATATAGTTTATCGTGACCGACGCACATGATAAAGTAGCTCATAGTTTCTAATATAATATGTGCGTATATATTAAGAAGGCACCAAAGCACTTCTTCCGCTCTGGTACAAGAACCATTTCTTTAATATGTATAAGCTTGTGAATGGCTTTCATGCGTCTGGCACTTCTGTTCTGCATCGCTCTAATTCTATTTACAATGGTCCCATCAGGTCATCATCAACAAGCACTGACCACAATACCAACAACTCTTAGCCAGGGTCTCTTGTCAATAGAGAGGGACTGGACTACCAACATTGTGATCGTTGGATATGAGCCCGGATTGATTGATGAAGCTATTCTTCTCCAAGACATGCCTACAGTAAGGGATTACTTTACAGACCGTGTCCACATTGAATACAATATCGATTATGTTGTTTCATATGCTGATTCAGTGTATCAAGATGATCTGTGTCAAGAGATGCTTGACAACTCAATAAATGGCACAGGAACCGGAACATGTCTTAATGAGAGTGCATTAGCGTACCAGAAGAATCATCCTGATGAACTGCAACGCATCTTCTACCCTCGAAACGGTCGAGTTATCGATGGTTACGCCATTGAAGATTGGCTAGACTCGAATCCCTATGTCCCTCCATCTGAACTTGGATATACTCTCTATCTTGTGAATTTCTCAGAGTTTGATAATGTTGATCACAGCCTTGAACATTGGTATGACTACCATCCAATCGATCCCGACACAGGTGAAGAACAGAACTGGTTTCGACTTGAGTGGGACAACGCATTAAATCCTGATGTCACCATGGACTACCAATCATTTGGAGGACGCTACAACACCTTTCTCGTAGATCCAAG
>Ga0180438_10011116_pt1 | contig 10929 bp, 7 predicted proteins | sample SS_ome_12_FD_132455 | JGI IMG/M metagenome (GOLD analysis project Ga0180438, IMG submission 132455) | Hypersaline lake sediment archaeal communities from the Salton Sea, California, USA - SS_3_D_2 metaG | ecosystem: Environmental > Aquatic > Non-marine Saline and Alkaline > Hypersaline >... | reverse complement strand
TGGGTGGGCTGGCCCTATTGGTGGCCAGCATCGGCATCGCCAACACCATGATCATGGCCGTGTACGAGCGCACGCGGGAAATCGGCATCCTCAAAGCGGTGGGCGCTGCCCCGCGCCAGATTCGCGCCCTCTTTGTGCTGGAGGCGATGCTCATCGGGCTGCTGGGCGGAGTGATGGGCACCATCGGTGGCTGGCTGCTGGGCCTGGGGCTCAACCGGCTCATCCTGTTCATCCTGGCCTGGCAGGACATTGACTTCCCCCCGACCAAATTCTTCGCCGTCTCGTGGTGGCTGGTAGTGTTAGCCCTGACCTTCGCCGTGCTGGTGGGGCTGCTGGCCGGGCTTTATCCGGCCGCACGGGCGGCGCGGCTGGATCCACTGGAGGCGTTGAGGCACGAATAAGGATAACGAGCCAGTTCTTGTCCGGAAACACAGGTGCTGCCCCAGTTGGGAAGGCCGGAGTCCCGAACTTGTTCGGGGGGCGCCCACCTGGCAGACAAAATCGCCCCCAACAAGTTGGGGACTCCCCATGACCTGGGGTTTCCAGACAAGAAATAGCTAGGGTGGTGGGGCGGTGGCCGAGGGCGTCGCCGTCGGCGGGGGCGGTATCGGCGTAAGCGTAGGGGGAGCAGTAGTGGATGTCGCCGTCGGCGAAGCGGTAAGGGTAGCTGAGGGCAATGGGGTAGCGGTAGCCGCCGGCGGAACCGTGGTCGGGGTCCCGGTTGCCGTCGGCGTGTCCGTTGCAGTGGGCGTCGCAGTAGCCAGCGGTGTGGCTGTAAAAGTCGGCGTCCAGATAGGCACGGAAGTCCAGGTGGCCGTGGGTGTGGGCATGGATGTAGGGGTCACCGTCGGCGTCGGTGTGGCCGGCAAAGGCGGCAGGTACAGATTCTGCCCCACATAGATGGCATAGTCGGTCAGACAATTGGCTTGGGCGATGGCGTAGACGGTCGTATTGTAACGCTGGGCCAATGAATACAGGGTGTCGCCCCTCTGCACCACGTATATCTGCCAATCCATCGGTGGTTTACAAGGGGTCGGTGACAGGGTTGGCGTAGGGGTGATGTAAACCGGCGGCAGATAGAGCCGCTGTCCTGGATAGATGCTCGGACTGCTCAAACAGTTGCCCTGCATGATGGCCTCGGGGCTCGTACCATGGCGTGCAGCCAGAGTGAGAAGGGTGTCCCCCGGCTGCACAATGTAAGGCCACCACGAGGCGGGTGGCAAACAGGGCGGAGTCGGTGTGAACGTGGGAGGTAGCCAAGTCGGGGTCGGTGTGGCTCGAGGTGTCCAGGTGGCCGTAGGGGTCTTTACAGCCGGGACAGAGGTTGGGGTCAACGAGGGAGGAAAAGTGGGCGTCAATGTGGGCAGAGGTACAATAGTCCGGGTGGGCAAAGGTACAAGAGTCCCGGTGGGCAACAGCGTCTGAGTAGGAGTGGGCCTGATCACTACCACCGGAGGGCGTTCCTCTGGCGCGTCTTGATAGGCCAACAGAAGGCTGCCAAATACCGTCACCAGAACCACCCCCACGATGACGCTGGTGGGCCAGAGGTGATGGAACAGATCTATGAGATCGTTGCCGCTCTCGTTCCTCTTGAACTCGGCATTACCCGACATGCCTTTTACCCTTTGTCCTCTCAGGCCCTCTCATCCTCAGCAATAGGCAGGATGTAGTTAAAAGTGCTGCCCACACCCATCTCGCTTTCCACCCAGATCCGCCCCCCGTGGGCATTCACCAGGGCTTTGACTATAGACAGGCCCACGCCCGTCTCGCCCAGGCCCGCAATCAGGGGCTGTTCAGCCTGATAGAAGCGGTCGAAAACCTTGCTCTGGTCTTCGGGGGCAATGCCACCGCCCGAATCAGTGATGGACACCAACAAATAGCCAGTAGCCGCCTCGCCGAGTTCACGCTTGTCGTAAGCCATAGCTCGAATGCTAATCCTCCCACCAGCAGGAGAGCACTTGCAGGCGTTGGCCAACAAGTTGGTCATGATCTGACGGGCGTAATCGGCATCTGCTTTGACCAAAGGCAGGTCTTCGTCCATATCAACGTCCAGGATGATTTCTTTCTCCTCCAACTGGGCACGTGCTCCAATGATAGTATCTTCAATGACCTCGGCCATATCGAGGGGCTCGATTTGCAATTTCAACTGGTCCGCGTCAATAGCCGACACGCCGATCAAGTCGTTGAGCATAGTACCCATACGTTCGGTGTTGGCTTTGATCCGCTGCAAGAATTTGAGCTGCATGTCCGTGAGGGCACCCACTGACTCACCCAACAGAAGATCTGCGTAACCTGTAATAGAGGTCATGGGAGTACGCAATTCCTGAGAGATGGAGGCGATGAACTGATCTTTGGCCCGCTGTTCCGCGCTCTTCCTGACATCCCCCTTTTGACGGCGGATGATCTCCGCCAACTGCTTTATCTTGTCCGTGGCCTGGTTCAGTTCCGCTTCCAACTTGGTCCTGAGCTGATCAAACTCCGCCTCCTTTGCCTGGAGTTCCTTTGCCAACTGCCGAATCTGCTCTTCCTTTTGGTCCAGGTCCGCCTCCAGATGTCCCTTTCGGCTCAACTCCGCTTCCAGATTCTCCCTGACCTGGGAGATCTTTGCTTGCTGGCCCCGAAGCTCTTCGCTCAGTTTTTCAATGTTTTGGTCTTTGCGCTTCAACTTGGCTTCTTGCTCGGCCTTGCGCTGGCTGAGCAACTCTTCCTGGTTGCGGAGGGTCCAGGCCAATTGCTCTGCTTTGGCCTGCACTTTGTGGTGAAGGCGGGCGTTCTCGATGGCCGCTGTGATTTGATCAGCCAGCGCCCGAGCAAGTTCAAGCTCACCGGATGAGAAGGTACGTTTCGTCTGAGGATTGCCGACAATAAGTATCCCGGTGATATCGTCGTGCTCGCGTGACAAAGGCTGGAGGAGAAGGGGCCCCATCTCACTGAAGCCCATCAGGGCGTATAACCTCATGACCTGGGCGTCACCTTCCGCACTATCAGTCACGATCTGTTCTCCCCGCCTCACAACAGGTTGGATCATTTGTTGCTCGCCGAGAAGAAAGGAGATGTCCTCCTTCCTCTCACCCTGAGGGTAGATGGCAGCCAGATGGAATTCGTCCGTCTCGCCGTCGGCAGGTAAGGCGATAGCGCACATATCAGCCCTCAGAGCCTGAGCAGTCCCTGCTGCTGCGCTGTCTATAACGACGGGTAACTCCAGCGAGGCACCGGTTTTCTGGGCAGCCCTGAGCAACGGGAGAAACCCTTCTATCTCGTCCTCTGGCTCTGCACTTACAAGTTCGTGGCCCTGAAAGCTGATTTCAGCGATGATGATGCGATAGACAGCGGCAGCCAGGAGAGGAAAACTCACAAAATTGGCCAATCGCTCCCAGCCAGCGATATGAGCTACGCTGTAGAATTGGGGCGCTAGCCAGACAACCATTTGGTGCAGAAAGCTGCCGACCAGCAAGCAGGTGAAAACGCTCAGCAGCAGACCCCGCTCACGGCCCGCCTGCCACAAGAGGATCAGACAGGCTGTACAGAAAAGGAGCAGCTTCCAAAGATCCCAGACAATGTCTTGCCAATAGCCATTGTAATCGAGGTCAGCAGCCACTCTAAAGTCCAGATACCAGAGGGGGGTCAGGACCAGGCAAGCCATAATCGCCAGGCTCAGGTTGGCGATGAGGAACAATCGAGAGAGGTCGGGGCTGTCGAGGGCGGGAAAGACAAGCGCCCAGCAGAGCAAGACTACCCCCACAGTATCAAAGAAGCGTTCCAGCGGCGGAACCAGGGCCGCTGGGTCAAGGAAGCCCTGCCAGGCCAACAGAGCCACCAGCATCAAGCACAGCCTCATCAAAAGCAGGCTGCCAAAGGCTACTGCCATGCGCAGGGGACCTCGTTGTCGGGTGCGCTGCCACTGCCCCAGGGCCATACCGAGGGCTGCCTCGATGGCGAAGAGAGTCACCAGATGGTAGACTAACCCGCCGGGGGGCGCACTCAACAAGTTGAGAGCACCAAAGATAATGGACATTTCCTTTCCCTTTCCCAAGGCACCTGATTCCAGGTTGGCGGCTCATTGTTCCTTAGTTAATTATACCACATTTTGTCATCTTTGGGCAATAGGCATTGTTCCAGACATTGCTGGAGCAGAACGTGGAGAAAGTGCGGGGCGGGTCGTTCGACCCGCCCCGCGTGCAACATTGGGGAAAGAGGTGATGATAAGAAAGGGATGGGCGACACGGCCTGCCCTTGATAAACATCCTCATACCGGAGGATGAACGAGTGGTGTTTAGGTTATCCACCGGGCGCCATTCAAGTCAGCGATGGCAAAAGCATGGCAACCCGCCTGCACCAGGCCCGAACGCCTGGTGAAATAAAGGATCCCGTCCGCCGGCGAGCAGAGTTCTTCCAATTCTTCGAAGGTGTAAGGGTCAAAGACTCGCCCTAAAGGGTCGCCAGCGGATACCTCTATACCCAGTTTGTCCCCTTCGAAAAGATCCTCCCGGTCAAATTGGCTCATCAAGTAGCCAGCTACCGTAGGCCTGACGTGGGGAGCGACCGCGAAGACGAATTGCCGCTCCGGGATCTCGGGCTCTCCCTCTGCCATCTTCAGGTACTTCATCACGTTCAAGATGCCCCTCACCCCGAGATGGACACACCTGGCCTCTACATCCGACCTGAGCCCTATGCCTCCGATCTCGACCACACAGGAAGCGATACCCAAAGTGGCCGCTTATCCTGTGGAAGTGTGAGGAGATACCTCATCCTCATGAATGATCCCCAAACCAAAGGCCCGACACATGCCTCGGGTGATTTCCCCCAACTCTTCCCCCAGCTTTTTTTGGATCATTTTGGCTATAGCCATAGCCGGAGGGCCAGAATGAAAATCAATCACATAGTTGAGCCGGGGGAGAATCTGCTGCGAGATGGTAGCCGCTATCATCTCTGTCAGTGTCCTGTCGGTGGGATGAGATTCTCCTGCACCAAAGACCGCCCTTTCTCTTACGCCGGGGAAAACCCGATTCAAGTTCGCAAAATCTATATCCTCTTCGTCAGGACTTAGTCTGGTCTGCCGTGCTAGGGCCAGAGGGTTGGCCACGGGCAAGACCAAGATCGTCCCCTGCAACAGAGAGGGATCTATCTGGTTCAGGGTTTCCTTCAAGATGAGGATGGACATAGGTTCTGAGCCATGGATGGCGTTGGTCAAGCCCAACACCGGCCCTGGCCTGGAGCCGTGAAGTACGTGAAGAGGAAGAGCGAGCTGATTGCCGGTCAACAGGCTGGTTACCGGCAGTCTAACAAATCCCCTCTCTCCCGGAGGGACGGAAAGACCGGCGATTTCGAAGTTCTTTGATGGCAATTCTTTTCTCCTCTACCTTTCCTTACAAGGGGAAGAAAGATCAAGCCTGGCTGGATGCCAACCCCTCGATCTTTTCACATATCGCATCGCCTACTTCAGTCGTTGAGGACTCTCCTCCCAGGTCTGGCGTCCTGACTTTCCCCTCAGAAAGGACCGCTTCTACGGCCCCTCGCAGCAGGGCCGCAGCCTCCTCCTCTTGGAGGAATTCCAACATCAACCCCGCTGCGGCTACCGCAGCAGTGGGATTAGCGACTCCCTGGCCTGCAATATCGGGCGCTGATCCATGGATGGGCTCGAACATGGAAGGGTAACGCCGCTCGGGGTCAAGGTTGGCACCTGGAGCCAACCCGATGCCCCCACAAACGGCCGCTCCCAGGTCCGACAAGATATCTCCAAAGAGATTGCTGGCCACGATGACATCATAGTGGTGGGGTCTTGTCACCAAAAACATGGTCAAGGCGTCAATGTGCACCCGCTCGGTAGCGATATCGGGGTACTCGGTGGCCACTTCTTCAAAGACTTGATCCCAAAAGGCCATAGAGTAGTTCATGGCGTTAGACTTGGTAGCAGAGGTTACCAACTTTTGGCCATTTCGGCGACGGGCCAACTGGAAAGCGAAGCGGATGACCCGTTCCACCCCCAACCGAGTAAAGACGCTAATCTGGGTGACCACTTCGAAAGGATGGCCGCGGTGAATGCGTCCCCCAGCGCCTGCGTACTCTCCCTCTGTATTTTCTCTGACGACCACAAAGTCAATATGGCCTGGATCCTTCAAAGGGGACAGCACTCCGGGCAGCAAAGAGATGGGCCGTAGGTTCACATATTGATCGAACGCCTTGCGCACCTGTTGCACCAGGCCCCAAGAGATGATCCGATCGGGGACGCGAAAGGGGTCCCCCAATGCTCCCAGATAGATGGCCTCATACTGGGCGAGAGTCTCCAGGCCGTCCGGGGGCATCACACTCCCCGTGCGCAGGTAGTGCTCGCTGCCCCAAGGGAAAGAGGTCCACTCTATCTGTAGGTCGGTCACCTCCTTCAGCCTGCTCAGCACCTTCAGGCCTTCGTGGATCACCTCCGGTCCCACGTTATCGCCGGGTATGATTGCAATACGATGCTTAGCCATACGCTACCTCACCGCAACTGGCGACGCATCCGCGGGTCGAGGGCGTCACGCAGCCCGTCTCCGAGGAGGTTGTAGCCCAGTATGGTCAGGCTGACGGCTATCCCGGGGAAGGTGGGTATCCAGGGGGCATCAAACATATAACGCCGTCCTTCCGCCAACATCATTCCCCAACTGGGCGTAGGGGGCTGGATGCCCAAACCCAGGAAACTGAGAGCTGCTTCAGCGTTAATCGCCGTCGCCACACATAGAGAAGCGTAAACGATGATCGGTGAAATGCAATTGGGCAGGATGTGACGCCAAAGGATGAGCAGGCTACGCTGGCCTACGGACCTGGCGGCTTCAATGAACTCTACCTCCTTTATGGTCAGCACAGACCCCCTGATGATGCGGGCGAATTGGGGGGCCCGTATGATGCCGATGACCAGGATGAGATTCCGCAGACCCGGGCCGATGATCCAGGCAAGGACGATGGCCAGGACAATGTAGGGAAAAGCCATCCAGATATCCAGCACCCGCATCAAGACCTCATCCCACCATCCGCCCCAGTACCCGGCCGTGGCTCCCAGCAAGATGCCCGCCACCATGGCCATTGCCGTTCCACCCAAACCTACCAGGAGCGAGACCTGAGCCCCATAGATGGTGCGAGCCAGGATATCACGGCCGAATTGATCCGTGCCCAAAATGTGGTTCCCCGTGGGGCCAATGAGTTTGTCCTTGATCGTCATCTCATCGTACTCGTAAGGGGCCAATTGTGAAGCGAAAACCGCTACGCAGAACATGGCCACGATGATGATGATTCCCAAAAGGGTAGCGTAACTTTTAGAAAGAGTGCGCCAGGTGAGTCGCAATTCGTACATCGGCTGATGCTCCCCAGAGTTATTTTAACGATACCCGAGGGTCAAGAAAGGCATAGAGGATATCCACTGCCAGATTGGCGAATACGAAAAAGAAGGCAATGAACAAGACGCAGCCCTGGATCACCGGGTAGTCTCGACTGTGGACGCTATCTATCAGGAGGCGGCCCAGGCCAGGCAGGTTGAAGATGGTTTCAGTCAGAACCGCACCCCCCAAGAGCCGCCCAAATTGCAGCCCCACCACTGTGACCACAGGAATGAGGGCATTGCGCAGGGCGTGCCTATAGTAAACGATGGACTCTCTCAATCCTTTGGCCCTGGCGGTGCGTATATAATCCTCTCCCAATATCTCTAACAAGGTGGAGCGGGTCATGCGGGTCACGAGAGCGGCCTCGGCAACACCCAATGCGAACCAGGGCAATATCATCACTTTGAGCCCTGCATCTCCTATACTCCCTCCTGGAGGAAGCCAACGCAATTTGAGGGAGAAGACGAGGATGAGCAAGAGTCCCAGCCAAAAGATCGGCATGGAAACACCCGTGACAGAGATGGCCCGAGTAAAGTTATCAAGGAGGGAATCTCTTCTCGCTGCGGTTATCACTCCCAGTGGGAGGGCGATGATCACCGATATGACCATAGCGCCCACCGTCAGCACGATCGTAGTCGGCAATCTGGCCAGTATCAGCTCCAGGACCGGGTCTCCACCCCCGGCTTGCGTTATCATTCCAAAGGGAAAGATGGATCTCCCCAGGCTGCCCCTCAACGCCCGGCCAAGCCAGTTGAGATATTGGATGTAAAGGGGCCTGTCGAGACCGAGCACGTGTCTGAGTTGCTCGGCGGTCTCCTCTGTATATTCAGAGCCCAGGATGGTCACCACTGGATCGCCGGGGATCAGGTGAATGAAGGCAAAGACCACGATGCTGATGCCCAGCAAAACAGGTATGAGCATGAGCAAACGTCGCAATATGTATTTTGACATCTTTCTCCCTCGTCAGCAAAGGTAGAGTGGTCGGTCATAAACGCTTTCAATTTCCTATCCGTGGGGAGATCGAATTCACTCACACATGTAGTTTGATAGCGTAGACATATCGATCACCACGATAGAGCGCCTTGATGTAAACCACCGGCTTTCCCTCACGAGATCTGATGACGACTCTGACCAGCAACAGAGGAGCTCCAGGCGCAGTCCCAAGCAGTTCTGCCTCATCAGGTGTACACAGCGTAGCCTCTAGGGTTTTCTCGCCTCCGGTCAGTATGATGCCGCACTGATCCAGGAGCAGCGATTCGAGGTAAGTGTGGATAGCTACTCTCTTGGTCACCTCCTCGTGGCTGATGCTAAAATCGCCATCCACCGCCAGCCATAGCTCAGCCAGCGCCAGAGGTTTTCCTTCGGCCAGTCCAACGCGCCGGATGAGGTAAGTGGGTGTGCCTGGTTCTACCTCAAGCCGTGCAGCGATCTTGGGGGGAGCGGGCACGCTGCCGTTGAAAAGGATCTGGCACCCTACCGGAACGCCGCGCTCAATTAACTCTTCCATAAAACCGCTCAACTTCTCCGATCGCGTATCCTCTACCTTGGCCGCGACAAAGCTGCCCCGGCCTCGCTCGCGGGTGAGGTACCCTGCTCTGGCGAGTTCGTTCAAAGCCTGGCGGACCGTAGTGCGGCTGAGGCCATAATCCCTCTCCAACTCTTTCTCAGTGGGGATCGCCTGGCCAGGCACCAATTGCCCCGATTCTATCTGTTCCAACAAGATCCGTTGCAACTGATAATAAAGGGGGACGGGGCTGTCTCGGTCTATCTCTGCTTCAAACACGATTTACCCCTTTCCCGTAAAAGATACAACATTATACCTTGTCCCATATAATACACGATAAAGCCTGCCTTGTCAAGTAGGTAAACGTGTCTATTATGAGTCCCACTTGACAACTAGCCCAAGTTGTGAGATAATAATGTTACAACAATACGCCCACGCTGCCAGGGATCTCTCGGAAGGCTGGTCAAAGGCGGCTGGGGAGTCGGAAGAGAGAGGAGGTGGTCTATCGGATAAAGAGCACAGTCCATCGTTCAGTCACCCATTTTATTTTTACACACAAGGAGGAAACAGGTCATGAGAAAATTGCGGTGCGTTCATCTAGCGATAGCTCTGGCTTTGCTACTGACGCTGGTATCCGGCGTGGTCAGTGCCGCCCCACCAGCCCAGGACGGCCAAAGCTATACCGTGCAGAAGGATGACAGCCTGTGGGTCATCGCTGAGAAGTATCTTGGCAACGGAACCGCCTACCGTGCTATCGTCGCCGCCACCAACGTCAAGCACGAAGAGGATGCCACCTTTGCCATGATCGGTGACCCCAGCCTGATTCAGCCTGGTTGGAAACTATTTGTCCCCACTGCCGAGGCAGCAGAGAATTACCTCGCGCTCGCTCAGCCCAAACGGGGTGGCACGTTGGTGTTCATCAACCGAGCCTCTCCCAAGAGCCTGGTCTCGATCATTGACCCAGGCAAGTCGGGCATCGGCATCCTACACAATACTCAGGACGGGTTGTTGAACTTTGATGAGGACTATAGCTCGGTCTACCCGGCCCTGGCCAAGGACTATCCCGAGGTTCCGGATCCCTTGACCTATATCTTCCGTTTGCGCGAAGGGGTCAAGTTCCACGACGGGAAAGAAGTCACCTCTGAGGACATCAAATACACCTATATGCGCCTGGTGGACGAGTCCTATGGGGCTACTTTTGGCGCGGTGTACCGCGAGCACATTGACAGCATCGAGACGCCAGACAAGTATACCGTCATCTTCCACCTGAAGAAGGAGTGGCCCATCTTCCTGTCCTTCGTAGGGGGTAACCATCCCAAGGTGGTCAACAAGGAGTTGGCCGAGTTGCCGGAGTATGGGACCTCTGTGTGGTCAGGGACCGGACCCTTTATGATTACGGAGTGGGTAAAGGGTGAGTATGTGACCATAGTCAGAAACCCCAATTACTGGAACGCGGGCGAGGAGGACCTACCTTACCTGGATGAGGTCATCTTCAAGGAGATCCCCGATCCCTCGGCCATGTACGCTGCCTTTGAGGCGGGCCAAGCCGATATGGTCACTGACCCCGATTTCAAGGACGTCTCGCGCTACGCAGAGGACCCGAATTATGAAGTCTACGTGGGACCGAGCCCGGCCTCTAGCCTCATCGTCTTCAATACGACGAAAGCGCCCTTCACCGAGAAAAAGCTTCGACAGGCGATTTCCAAGGGTATTGACCGCCCGGAGATCGTGGATGCCCTCTTCTTCGGCTACGCTGAGGCGGCTGGCGATTTCTTCCCCTCTTTCCATTGGGCCCATGACCCCTCTGTCGTTGCGGCCTATGACCCCGAAGGCGCTAAGGCCCTGCTGAAGGAAGCCGGTTACGACGAATCCAACCCCTTCAAGTTCATCCTCATGTCACGCACCGAGCCTGTCTACCTGGATCAAGCGGTGTTGATCCAGGACCAGCTCAAGAGGATCGGGGTGGAGGCGGAGGTCTTGCCGGTGGAATACACCACCCTGTCTGGCATGACGCAGAAACCGGACGGCTGGGCCGGCGATGCTGCCCTGTCCCGCATCACGCCGTTACGGGGTACG
>Ga0180438_10011115_pt1 | contig 10929 bp, 7 predicted proteins | sample SS_ome_12_FD_132455 | JGI IMG/M metagenome (GOLD analysis project Ga0180438, IMG submission 132455) | Hypersaline lake sediment archaeal communities from the Salton Sea, California, USA - SS_3_D_2 metaG | ecosystem: Environmental > Aquatic > Non-marine Saline and Alkaline > Hypersaline >... | reverse complement strand
CTACCGCCGACCAGGTGACCTGCGCCGTCAACTCCGGCTGTTGATGATGACAGTCAACGAACAGCATGTTCATCCGCAACTGGGTTACAAGACGCCAGCCCAGTATCGCCGGACCAAACGGCTGCGCGTGTTGCCTGCCAACTTCTCACTTGATGGTCAGAAGATCCCCATCTGTGTGGGCAAGGTCACCTTCATTCGCTTGGTCTCTGCTGAGGGTAACATCAACATCCTGGGGCAGAGGTTCCAGGTCGGTAAGCGACTCAAGTTCCAATATGTCAAAGCTACCCTCTACACCCAGTACCAGACCTTGAAGATCTACCACAAGGGCCGTCTGGTCAAACAGTTTGACTACGAACTGCCCAGGAAATAGACTGAAAAGTTACGACACATTGGCAGCTACCACTGCCATTTGAGTACACGATGCGTTGACATCTCTTAATACCATAAATCTACACGGTGATGCGTTGACACCTCGCACGTAGCCTTGCCCCAATACGCCCTAAATACCTTGAAGGCGTTGGCATGTGCAGATACTCGATTTTGATTTCACTTCGCGAGTAAATTGTGTCGTAGAGCCGTGACAGATAATGGAAGATCATCAGACAAGTGCTGTTTCCTCTTCCTGATGCCACACGGCTTCGCGCATCAAAGCCGTTTCCACCCGCGTTTTCAACTTGAGGAATACATCGTAAGCACTTGCCCAGCCAATGCAGTGTTGCAATTCGTCATCAAGCTCACCAAGATGGAAGCGCTTAAGGAATTCAGTGGAACTCATACCATAGCGTTGTTCGTACTCCCGCAATTCTGCCGCAACCTGCAATAAATCGTCTACTGGGTTGCTCTCACTCATTGCCTGGTTCAGCATCTGACGTAATTCTTCAGGCGTGGGCTTGTTTTCTTCTGTAACAGTAATCTTGGCCATTGTGGTTACCTCTCATCTATCAGGCTCGGCCTTGCGCTTGGCTGGGTTTCTCTGCAATGCAGATGATGGACGTGCCGACAGGGAGGTTCAGCCAGCGCAGAATTTGGGCCTCCACCCAACCTACGGCTGACAGGATCGTGTTCAGCAGGGGGGGCACCGGTTCCATCTCCACCTGGTACTCGTCTTGGTCCAGGTGATGGGAGGCCAGACGGGGTTCCCGCTCCGTGCCCCGCCGGGCCAGGATCAGGGCCGCCGCCAGGGGGAAAACCAGGAAATTGTTGTAGGTCATACGCCGGGTTCGGAACCCGACCTGCCGCAGTTTGTCCCCCAATTCTGCCGCTGTGTAACGGCGCACGTGGGCGTTGATGACGTCGTTGTGGCTCCAAAGCCACATAAAAGCCGGCACAGTGATGACGACGTGCCCGCCTGGGCTGAGCAACCGGTAGCACTCTTGCAGGATGCCCATGTCGTCCTGGTTGTGCTCGATCAGGTCCAGGGCGGCCACCAGGTCAAAGCTGCCCGCCTGGAAGGGCAAAGGCTGGGTAGCATCGCCCTGCTCGACGTCGTAGCCCCGCTGCCGGGCCACGGCGATGGGACGTGGGTCAATTTCCACTCCCTTCACCTGGCCGTAGCGGCTCAGGTGGTGGATCATGTTGCCGGCCCCGCAGCCCACATCCAACACCCGCAGGCCTGCGGTGAGCCCTTCGACTGCCCCTTCGCTGCCCCTTCGACTCCGCTCAGGGCATGGTTCAGGGTTTCGGCTCAGGGCAGGCCCTTCGACTGCCCCTTCGCCGCCCCTTCGACTCCGCTCAGGGCATGGTTCAGGGCTTTGGCTCAGGGCAGGCCCGGCCGGACCGTCATGGCCCGCCACCACCCGGTCCAGCATCCCCAGCAGGGCCCAGGTGCGGCTGGCGAACCACCAGTGCCTGTCTTCTTCGATTTGCTGCGCTGTCCGCGCTCTGACTGCCTCACTCATAACGATGGCTTACCTCCTCTCCTATTTTACACCAATCGGCAACAAAAGTAAACTCCAGGCTTCTGCAATGGGTCAGGGTGTTCGGCAGACCGGACTTTGGAAGTATCCTTTGAGACCTCCGATGGAGTGGAGCCTTTAGGCGGGAAAAACCGGCTGAAGCCTCGACTCCGGAACCTTAACTGAACCGTATTGGTTTTAAGAGCTATTGTGCGGAAGAGGGAAGAATGTGGTATAATTGGGCGCGGGCTGGGGAGCATCTTACGAGGTGAGTGATGAGCGAAGGGAACGAGCGGTTGTACGAGGCGGTCCAGCGTCGGCTGCGAGAAGCCACAACTCTGTATGAGGCCAGTCAGGCTTGCCTCTCCATCTCCGATCAAAAGGGTTTGCTGACGGCTGTCATCGAAGCGGCAGCCCGGGCCACCGATGCCGCCGTGGGCAGCGTGATGCTGATAGAGGAGAAGAAAGGCGAGTACGTTTTCGGGGCCCACTATGGTCTGTGTCAGGGAACCATCGCTGCTATCGAGGCCGAGCTGCACATTCCTTTGGGTGAGGGTCTCATTGGGGCCGTGGTCACCACGGGCCAACCGCTGGTGGTAGCCGACGTCAGCACGGACCCCCGTTGGATTCCGATGGAGACGGAGGAACCCATGCACTCTTTCCTGGGGGTGCCGCTGGTAGGCAGGGAGGGGCAGCCGCTGGGAGCTCTCACCCTGTCCCGTCCCGAAGCGGGCGCTTTTGATGAAGATCATGCCAGATTGCTCTCAACCTTTGCTAACCAGGCGGCCATGGCCATAGAGAACGCCCAACTGTACGAGCAGGCGCAGCAAGAGATCACCGAACGCAAACGGGCCATAGAGGCACTCAGAGAAAGCGAGGAACGTTATCGCCGTCTGGTGGAACTTTCTTTCGACGCCGTTGCCATCCATAGAGAAGGGAAGTTGGTTTACATAAATGCCGCTGGAGCAGAACTTTTGGGCGCGCTCAGTCCAGAGGAACTCGTTGGTAAACCGATACTGGATTTTGTCCATCCAGACTATTTGGAAATGGCCGAGGTGCGGGTACGGCAAGCTACAGAAGGGAAAGTAGCGCCTCTGACGGAGGAGAAACTCGTCCGGCTCGATGGCGCCAGTGTGGATGCAGAAGTTGTGGAAATACCCATCACCTACCAGGGTCAGCCGGCAGTGCAGGTTGTCGCCCGCGACATCACCGAGCGCAAGCGGGCGGAGGAGGCACTGCGGAGATCAGAGTTACAATATCGCACAACACTTGATTCGATGGGCGATGCGATACATGTCGTTGATGCTGACTTGCAATTCGTTCTATTCAACTCGGTCTTTAAACAATGGAACAAGGAATTGGGTTTAGAGATAGACGTGCTTGGTCGAACAATATTTGAGGTTTTTCCCTTTCTGCCGGATGGCGTTCGTGATGAATATCAACAGGTATTCGACACAGGCAAAATTCTTATTACTGAGGAAAACACTCAGGTTGGTGGACAGGAATTTATTACCGAGACACGAAAGATACCCATCTTTGAGAGGGGAAGAGCCGCCCGGGTCGTCACCGTCATTCGCGATATCACCGAGCGCAAGCGGGCGGAAGAAGCGCTGAAAGAGTCTGAGGAGAAATTCAGGAACCTGGCAGAACAGTCCCCCAATATGATTTTTATCAACAAGAAGGGCAGAGTAGTGTATGCCAACAAGAAATGCGAAGAGATTATGGGGTACAAAAGGGAAGAGTTTTGCTCCCCCGATTTCGACTTTCTCACCTTGATCGCGCCAGAGTCTATAGACTTGATAAAGGCAAGCTTCAGCAGGCATATGGGGGGTGAAGAGGTCCCTCTATATGAATATACGATTATCACCAAAGAAGGCAAAAGAATTGAGGCAATAATTACATCAAAATTGATAAGATACGAGGGAGAGAGTACTATCCTTGGGATAGTAACTGACATCACCGAGCGTAAACAACTGGAAGAGCAACTCCGCCAGGCTCAGAAGATGGAGGCCATTGGCACCCTGGCTGGCGGCATCGCCCACGACTTTAATAACATTCTGACCGGCATCCTGGGCTTTGCCTCCATCGTCCACTCAGAGTTGCCCGCCCACAGCCCACTGCGTCCCGATGTGGAGACCATCATCCTCTCCGCCCAACGGGCCTCGGAACTGACCCGTCAACTGCTGACCTTCGCCCGGCGAGGCCGGGTCGAGGTGCGTCCCCTCAGCCTCAACGACATAGCTCGCGAAGTGATCAGACTGCTGGAACGCACCATAGACAAAGCCATTGCCGTCGAGCCCTATCTGGCCTGCGATCTGGCCATTGTAGAAGGCGACGCCAGCCAGCTTCACCAGATGCTCCTCAACCTGTGCCTCAACGCCCACGACGCCATGCCCCAGGGCGGCCGGCTCATCATCGAAACCCAGAACGTGGCCCTGAGCGAGGAAAAGGCCCGCACCGGGTTGGACCTCCAAGCTGGCCGCTACGTCCTGCTCAGCGTGACCGACACCGGCATCGGGATGGATGCCGAGGTCCAACAACGTCTCTTTGAGCCCTTTTTCACTACCAAGGAGCAGGGGCGCGGGCTGGGCCTGGCCATGGTCTATGGCATCGTGCGCGGACACGGCGGGGCTGTCCACGTCTACAGCGAACTGGGCCAGGGAAGCACCTTCAAGGTCTACCTGCCAGTTGTCAGCCGCCTGGCGGAAGATACCGCCCCGGAAGAAACCGAGTTCGTGGGAGGCAGCGAGACCGTGCTGGTGGTGGATGACGAGGAAACCGTGCGGGAACTACTCCGACGCATTCTGGAACAGGGGGGGTACACCGTGTTGCTGGTCGCAGATGGCGTCGAGGCCGTAGAGTTGTACACCATGCTGAGTACCAAGATAGATCTGGTGGTGCTGGACATTATCATGCCCCAGATGGGTGGGCGGGAGACCTACCAACGGTTGCAGGAGATCAACCCTGGGGTCAAGGTGCTGCTCTCCAGTGGCTACAGTGAGAACGGGCAGGCCCAGGACATCCTGGCCGCCGGGGCCAGGGGCTTTTTGCAGAAACCCTATGATCTGTACGCCGTGTTGCGCAAAGTACGAGAGGTGCTTGACGGTTAAAAGCAGGGGGTGCTGTATTCGGATATAGAACAGTTGAAACACACTGTTGCGGCGATACGGGCTGCGAGAGCAGCCAGGGATGTACATAATGAAATCAATGAGGAGGAAAACATGCAAGTGCGCATCGGCGTCATCGGCGGCAGCGGGGTCTACCAGATGGAGGCCCTCACAGACATCGAGGAGGTGCGCGTCTCTACACCCTTTGGCGACCCCTCGGACGCTATCACTGTCGGCACCCTGGCTGGCCAGCGGATAGCCTTCTTGCCTCGCCACGGGGTGGGCCACCGCATCATGCCCACCGAGGTCAACGCGCGGGCCAACATCTACGCCCTGAAGAGCCTGGGGGTGGAGCGCATCATCTCGGTCACTGCCTGCGGCAGCATGAAAGAAGAATATGCTCCCCGCCACGTCGTCATCCCCGACCAGATTTTCGACCAGACCAAGGAACGTCGCCATTACACCTTCTTCGGCAACGGCCTGGTGGTCCACATCGGCCTGGCCGACCCCTTTTGTCCAGAGCTTGCCAGACTGGTCTACGAGGCTGCCAAGAAGGCGGGGGCCACAGTGCACATGGGTGGTACGTTTATGGCTATTGAAGGGCCCCGTTTTTCCACCAAGGGCGAATCGCGCATCTACCGCCAGTGGGGGATAGACATCATCGGCATGACCGCCGCCCCGGAGGCGACCCTGGCCCGCGAGGCCGAAATCTGCTACGCGGCCATGGCCCACGTCACCGACTATGACGTCTGGCACGAGACCGAGGGGCCTGTCACCGTGGCCATGCTCATCGAGAACCTGATGGCCAATGCTTCCCTGACCAAGGAAGCCATCCAGCACCTGGTGCCCACCATTCCCCAGGAACGCACCTGCGAATGTGCTACGGCTCTGTCCAACGCCGTTATCACCCAACGCGACCTGGTCCCGGATAAGGTGAAAAAAGACCTGGATCTGCTCATCGGCAAGTACCTCCGGGCTTGACCCCTCCCCTAACCCCCTTTCAAGGGTAGGTTTTTTGCAAGGTGGGGAGTCCCCAACTTGTTGGGGGCGATTTTCACACTCAGGTGAAGCAGCCCCAAACAAGTTTGGGACTCCGGAAGCCCATTTTCCCCACCCCTCACCTGCCGCGGGGCCTGCTCTGAGCCAAGCCGAAGGGATGGGGATTCGAGCTACCACAAACTCATCTGATAGGGCGGCCTCTTGCCGTCCAGCAGGATAAAGGGCGCAGCTCGGCTGGCCACAGCGCCGATCTTTTTCAAGTCGGTCAGCGTGCGAAAAGCTCCCTGGCGACGCAGGCGCAAGATGCGGGCGACCGAACGGGGGCCCAGGCCCGGAACGCGCAGCAGTTCCTCGCGGCTGGCCCGGTTGACCTCGATGGGAAAACGCTCCGGGTGGACTTGGGCCCACATCATCTTGGGGTCGGCTTTGTGGGGCAGGTTACCAGCCTCGTCAAAGATCAGGTCCTCGAAAGCGAAATCGTACTGGCGGAGGAGCCAGTCGCTCTGATAGAGGCGGTGCTCGCGCAGAGGGGGAGTGGGGAGATGACCCTCCAGTGGGGTGTCTGCGACTGGCTGGAAAGCGCTGAAGTAAGTGCGGGCCAGTCCCATTTCTTGGTAGAGCTGCGCCGTCGTCATCAAAATCTCGCGGTCCGACTCATCGGCCGCCCCCACCACGAACTGGGTGGTTTGCCCGGCCGGAACCAGACGGCCGCCGCCGGCCTCTATCAGGTCCCTGGCCCAATACATCGGTTGCAGCAGATTGGCGGCAAAGTCTTTGCGCGGGGCGATGCGGGCCAGCCGCTCGGCGTTGGGGGCTTCCAGGTTGACGGAGACGCGGGTGGCCAGGTGCACGGCCCGCTCGACGTGGGCGAGGGAAGCGCCGGGCAGGATCTTGAGATGAACATAGCCGGGAAAGGCATACCTCTTGCGTACCAATTCCACCGTCGCGATCATCTGGTCCATGGTGCGGCCGGCATCGCCGCAGACGCCGGAACTGAGGAAGAGGCCCTTCACCAGCCCTTTGTGGTGCATCTGGTCGAAAGCCCTGGCCAACTCTTCCGGTGCAAAGCTGACCCGTCGAAAGTCCCGGCTGGCGCGGTTGGCGCAGTAGTAGCAATCCTTCTGGCAGGCGTTGGAGAGCAGCACCTTGAGCATGGCGACCCTGCGTCCGTCGGGCAGGGCAGCCGGGTAGATCCAGCGCCCCAGTTCATCCTTTTTACGGGCAGCGTCGGTGCCACAAGCTTCCCCGCAGAGGTCGTACTGGGCCGAACGGCCCAGGATTTCCACCTTCTCAAAGGTATCCATGGTCATCCCCCTCTCATCAGCACTGTCTATATTATACGAACAAACGTTCCAAATGTCAAGAGCTTGCGACGAGTTCGTGGGTTTGAAAATAATAGGACTTTGAGATATAATAGAATCGTTGGGCCAGACATATCTGTGTAGGGACAAAGATGTCTCAGAACAGCGAAACGGCTTACGGCAGGTGCTGGGGGAGGTAGTTCCCGATGCCCGAAACCAGAAAGTCTATAGAACGCAAGCTGGCCATCTCCCGAAAACAACTCGCTATCCTGGAAGAGAAACTGGCCATGTATACCGAGTTGGAGGCACCGGTGCATTTGATTATGCAACGGGATATGGAGCGGGAGGAGACAGCCAAACTGAAAGCTCTTTTGGAATCCATCGAGCTGTCGGATGCCACGCGACAAAGGCCGGAGGCCACTGCTGAGGGAGATGCCCCCAGACGCCCCGCCTATCCCCGGAGATGGCTCTGGCCAGCTTTGCTCCTCGTGGTTTTAGGGCTTGCGGGCGGTCTATTTTGGGCGTATACTCGCCTCAGTGCCCAGCTTGCTCCCATACCCTGGCCTACCCCCAGGGTGGAAGCCATCCGAACACCGGTGCTGGGGTTCGGCGATCTGTGGAACGGGGATCCAGGCGTGCAAAGCCGCCTGGGGATGGCCGTGAACGAGGAGCAAAAAGTCCTCTATCTGGAACAACGCTTCTCTGAAAATGGGCGCATGTTGCAGTCCATTGACCCTCCGTCTCCCTTCATTTACGTGCTCTATGAGAACGGGCAGTGGGAAGTTTACAAGGGCGGACCGGCTGTGGAAGGCCAGGGGATTCCCACAGGAGAGGTTGCTGTGGCTCCCAGCTTCGGGTCCATCTATGGAAGGAAGAGTGTCCGCGAGTGCCTCGGTTCGCCGCAGTCACATCCTCAGGAAATCCCGGGTACGACCCAAGGTTTTGAGCGCGGGCAGATGATCTGGACGGGAGCCGAAGACCGTCACATTTACACCCTGGTCGTCGTGGACGGCCAGCCGGACAGGTGGGCTCTCTACCCTGACATCTGGGTGGCGCGCGGCGATATCGTGTTCACCTCCAATGGGACCGGACATTGGCAGATCCATATCGTGCATTCCGATGGCAGTGAAAAGGTTCAGTTGACAGTGGAGCCGGCCGACGTGGACAATTTTGAACCGGTGTGGGTCCCCCCGGAGAGAAAAAGCATTGCCTTCGTTTCGACGGCCAGTGGCCTTCCCCAAATATGGCTCATGGATCGCAACGGCAGCAACCGGCGGCCGTTAACGACAGGGCCCGGTAACGATGGCCACCCGTCGGTGGCTTGGAACGGCGATTTTGTTGCTTTTCACTCCGACCGGGATGGCATCTTTCAAATTTATCTCATTGACCTCAACGGGACCAATGTGCGCCGGTTGACCAACGACTCCTTTGACAACCGGAATCCCGCCTGGGCTTCGGATGGCCGGTCGTTGGTGTTCGACTCTGAGCGTGAGGGCAAGAGGGGGATCTATTCCGTGGACGTGGCGACCGGTGAGCTCAAGCTGCTCCTCAATCCCGAGGAGGGCGTGACCTATCAGCAACCGGCATGGTCCCCCGATGGGACACGGTTGGCCTTTGTCTCCCGTGCGGCAGGCTGGCACGCCATCTGTGTGGCCAATGCCGACGGCAGTGAGCTGACCAAGATCGAGGGGAGCGTTGGCTTTGACAAAGTAGACGCCCCTGTCTGGTCCCCCGATGGACAGCGCCTGGCCTTCACCGCTTACCAGGGCGGCAAGGCCAGCATCGTCCTGGTGAACGTTTCAGATGGTTCTGTTATGCCCGCGATAAGCGGCTATGGAGACTATAAGGATCCAGATTGGTGATGGGAGCGAGGCGACTATGTCTATGAATGATGCTTTCCCAACTGATCGGCGGGGAAACTGGGCCGAGGGCGCACAGCAGTGGCAGCAGGCAATGGCATGGATCAATAAAGCCACCTCTGCCCTGTCCATCTCTCAAATGATGATGCCTTTGGAAGACCTGCTGGACTTGCTTCTGGATGCCGTCCTTTCGGCCGCCCAGCAGGAGACCCGGCTCTCTGAAATAAGGCGGTCCTTCGCCCAGCGATGGAATCAGGTGGCCGAACAGACCATCAGTGGAGAGACCAAGAAGAACAGCCAGAAAATCCTGATGGATCGGACGTACGATCTGGGTGGAGGCACGGTGTCCTTCGGGCGTGAACTGGCCGAGATCTTTGGGGCTGCCCTGGCCGACCTGGATAACGATCGCCCCACGACCGAAGCCAAGGATCTGTTTCCGGTGTACGAATCGGTTCGGCCGTTCTTGCGCGTAATGGCCACCCGTTGGGGGGAAACCTACCTGCCAATAGTCGCTTTCTCCCCCCTGGCAGATGAAGAATGGGCCGTCTTGCTGGCCGACCTGAACCGGGTGATTGACCTGGCCCTTCAGATCGAAGGGGTATTGATCCTGTGGTTGATCGGCAGTTTTGTGACCGATGCCTCGGGGCGACGGACCTTATGGCCACGTCTCTCTTACGGCCCACCTCCGCAGGGCACCAGAGCCAAGCAACTCAAGATCATCCTGGGAACCAATTATTATGGCAAAGTCCTTCAGGCCTCAGGTCGAGTAGAGAAGCGGCGGCACCTGCGAGCCACAGAGGAAATAACAGCCCACTGGTCGAGGCATCGGGTCACCATCCAACTGGCCGCAGATGTCAATGACTATGAATTTTTCAATCGGGCTGACCTGGCCAACCTGGAGGCAGAGATCAGCCAGCGGATTGTCATGGCCGAGGCAGCACCGCAGCGGGATCGGACGGCCGTCGTCCAACCTGGGGCAAAGGAGAAGCCTCGCCCGACGGTCACACCCGAGGTAGCCGAAGCCCCGAGGCCGAAAACAATGCCGGTGGAGCGAGGTGAGGTCAGCGCGGAAGCCGATCCCGAGCGAGACGCCGAGGAACTGCGTCGCAAGGGGGCGCTGGTCAAAGCCTACGATATGGCCCTGGCCAAAAAGTACCTTCTGGCCTCTACCATGCTCGACAATTCCAGCGTGGACGTCTGGCTGGAGTTGGCCGATATGAGCGACAAGGAAGAGGAAAAGGCCTGGTTTCGCAAAGAAGCCCAACGTTTGCTGAGCCGATAACCTGACCATTGGGCTATCTGGCGCAGCGGAGGCCCAGGTTGTCGTTGGTCGCCTCTATGCTGGTGCAACTGCGATAGGTTGTCCGCACCCGGTCGCTCTCGGCGAACCAGCCCCCTCCCCGGATCACCTTGTACTTCTGGCCGAAATACTCGGACCGCTACTCAAAGACCAAACCACGTCGCCAGCACGTATCCCACCGTCAACAGCAGGTCGGTGCCCAGGATGGTCATCACGTTGGCCCCCAACGCCGGGATCAGTTTGGGGATGTCGTCGTAGTGCTGCAAGGCCCCTTGCACCGCCTTGAAGGCCACCGGCAAGGTCAGCAGGCCGACGAGGGCCGGCAGGGGCATCAAGCGGAAGGCCACCCCCAGGACGATGCACAGGTAGGTCGCCGCCACCAGGGCTGTGTACAACCAACTGGCTTTCTCCGCACCCAGGGCCATGACCAGGTTCCGCCGGCCCACTTGCCTGTCGGCCTCCAGGTCG
>Ga0180438_10011114_pt1 | contig 10930 bp, 5 predicted proteins | sample SS_ome_12_FD_132455 | JGI IMG/M metagenome (GOLD analysis project Ga0180438, IMG submission 132455) | Hypersaline lake sediment archaeal communities from the Salton Sea, California, USA - SS_3_D_2 metaG | ecosystem: Environmental > Aquatic > Non-marine Saline and Alkaline > Hypersaline >... | reverse complement strand
TGTTGGCGGTGGTGTGGCTTGCGTGGTTGCTGTTGCCCGAGGAGCCTGACGTGGGCTGGGCGGCAGGCTTGGGCGCGGCCGTCTATCCCACCCACCTCTACATGGTCACCCACATGCAGGTGGCCGTTTGGGCCGCGCTGGTGCTGGTGCTGCTGGTGGCCGTCGTGGTCTCGCCGCGATGGCGGAAGAGCGGCCGGGGCGCCGTCCTGGCCGGCCTGCTCTCAGGGCTGCTGCTGTTGATCGAGCCGATCCTGGCGCTGGCACTTCCGATCTGTGCCGTGGCCTTTTGGCGGGGCGAAAGCTTTGCAGGGCTAAGATCGCGTTCCCCGACGCGGCCGATCCGTCGCGTGCTCGTGATGGCGGCCGTTGCCGCGGTGGTGATCGCCCCGTGGACCGTGCGGAACCGGGTGGTTCACGGCCGCTGGATCTTCATCAAATCGACCTTCGGCTACGCCCTTTGGCAGGGCAACAACCCTTTGAGCTGGGGAACCGACAAGATCCCCAAGGGGTCGGCGGAACTGGCCCGACACGAGCACGACGGCACGCTGTTGGGCATCGACCGTGCGCTTTGGGAGGCGCGGCACGAAACGCTGTACATCGACGACGTGCTGTTGAAACCGGCCGGCTACGCCCGCTTCGCCGGGCTGAGCGAACCGGACCGCAGCTGGCTGTTGGGGCGCGAGGCGGTGGCGTTCATTCGCCAGAACCCGGCCCGCTACGCACGGCTGTGCCTCGCCCGGCTGCGATACTTCCTGTTATTCGACCAGACCAATCCGAAGGCGGCCAATCGGCTCTACCGCGCGGCCACGGCGACGTGGCTGGTGCTGGCGGCGGTCGGCGTGCTGGTGTCGCGGTCGCGGTGGCGCGCACTGTGGCCGACTTACGCGATTTTTGCCGTGGTGACACTTTTCCACGCGCTGGTGATCAGCTCGGTGCGATTCCGCGTCCCCCTGGAGCCCCTCTCGTTCGTCTGGGCGGCCACGGCGGTGGCGCCCCTGGCGGTTCACGTGATTCCGCGGCCGCGGATCCGGGTTTATCGGCCCGGCGAGCGAGGCGACGCTCCCGTCGGGCCGAAGCATACCCTGGCCGGACCGCATTGGAAGGTCTGGGCGGGCCGCCGCTCCGTGCGGCGTTGAGCGCGCCGAACGCCACCCTGTTGCCCGAAGGCAACACCGGCCGCCGCCCTCCTCTTCCCGGCGACTCTCTTCTCGACGCAACCAATTGCCCAAAGCGACTTTGCGCTCGGTGGCCGCGATCACGACAGAAAACCTGCTGTATCGGCACCCTGTTTGCTCCCCTCAAGAAGCGTCTTCCTTCCGAGCGGCGGGAGAGCCCTGGTCCCCTCGGGCTTTCCGGCCGTCTCGCCTGGCGATTCTGATGGGCTTCGTTTCCTCATGCACGCTCGCGAACTGGTCGAACTGGCCGCCTTGGTTGCCGCTCATGGGCCGGCGCTGGCGCGCGTGCGTGTGCCGATGCCCGAAAGCAGCCTGGAAGAGTACTGGGTCGCCTCCAAATGCCGCCTGGATCGTTGGGCCCGCACGCTCAAAAGTCTCGAACCGGCCGGCGATCGGACGCCCTCTTTGCCCGCGCGGCGGCGGCCCATCGGCCAGGCGGTGATGGAAGAGATTCTGATCAGCGAGGTGCTGGCGCGGGTGTGGGCCGCGATGGCCTGCGCGAGCGACCGGCACTCCAACACCGACGCCGCCGAGCCCATCGCCCGCAGTGTCCTCGTTGGCCACATGGAGGCCCGCCACCGCGTGCTGACGCTCCTGGTTCGCTCGCCGGCGATTGACGCCGACGACGCGGTTCGCCTCAACCGGCTCCGGCGCCAGAGCGAGCGGTGGAGCGACCTGCTCATCGGGCACCTGATCGCCCTGGCGGACGTCGCCGAGCTGGCCGCCGAGCCGTCCCGCGCGCGGGAGTTTGCTCGCGATCTTCACGATGGGCCGCGGAAGCCGGGCGGACGTCACGTCCGATCCCTCGTGCTGGCGTCGCTGCGGGGGGCGTTTCGGCAAGGACTCGCCGCCGAGAGCCCCAACGCCGACCTCAACGCCCGCATCGCCGGCAGCGTGCTCGCGGCCTTTCCCGCCGAGCTGTTCGACGCAACCGGCCTGCTTCGTTCGGCGTGGCTGGTGCGGCTGACGAGCTTCGCCGACGACGCGGAGGGAGTGGTCCACGAACTCTTGAAGGCAGATGCCAGAGGCTCCCGGAGCGACGGGCCGGGGTCCAGCTATCGCCGCCTTTCCGGCCGCATGCGACGGTTCGAGGGGTGAGGTTCTCCCCCGGCCTTGTGCCGGGGGAGAAGGGATTTGGAAACCAGGCGCGGTAGTCGCCAAACCAACTTCCCCCGGCACAAGGCCGGGGGGGAAACCGGAGAGTTATTCTTCGGCCGGTCCTTACAGGTCCCGGTTCAGCGATTCCTGGCGGCGTTTTTGATACTGCCGGCTGGCGTTCTGGAGGATGCGGCGTTCTTTGCGGGTGAGGCTGGCTTCGCCCTGCTGGTGGATCTTGGCGAGGATGCGGTCGACCTCGTCGCCCAGGTCGTGCTCGGCGTCCGGCAGGCTGCCGCGGTCCTGCTCGGGGTCGTGGACGCGGAGAGAGGGCCGCGGCTTGAGCCAGTCGAACCGCAAGCGGCCGGGCATCAGCCGGCCGAAATTCCAGCCGAAATGAAAGTAGAGGAAAGCGAAGGCCAGACCGGCCAAATGCACCAGGAAGGCGGTGTGCTTCACGGTGTCGGGCTTGTCCGAGACTCCCGTCATCCACCCAGCCTGGCCGAACACGTTGTACACGACCAGAAGCACGCCGATGACCCACGCCTTCACGGGGATCGGGATCGGGAACAAGATCAGCGTCCGCTGGGGAAAGTTCAGCACGAACAGCAGCACGACGCCGCAGACGGCGCCCGAAGCCCCCAGCAACCGGAATCCCTGCCCTTCTGCCAACCCAAGCTGCTCCCGCGCCACGACCGCCGGGACCGTCCACACCAGCGAACCGGCAACGATCATTGCCAGGTAAAGCCGCAGGAACTCCATCCGGCCATAACGAAGCTCCACCTCCCGCCCCAGAAACCACAACTGCAACATGTTGAAGAGCACGTGGAAGGGGGCGGGCGAGTGGACGAAGCCGTAGGTCAGCAGTTGCCACCACAGCAGAGGGTGGCCGAGAGTCTTTTCGGAGGCGGCCAGGAACTTGGCGAGCTGATGGTGCTCTGAAAAAAACAGGGCGTCGACCAGGTAGAGGGCGACGTTGATGAGGATCAACGCCCCGACGACCGTGCGAGGGCCCCGCAAGGACACGCCCGACCGCTCCTCTCGATAGTAATCTCGATCGTATATGCCCATGCTCTATTCTACGGCGTCGGCGAGGGGGGGGTTGCCTGCCGGCGGGCCGCGGGACCGGCCGGCGGGGAGGCGCCACCGTCAACACGGGGCGCCCGGCGACCCATTCCATTGTGCGCCAGCTTGCTGCGACTGGCCAGTGGTGCTCGCCCAGCTGGGCCGAAAGACCGCCAGAACGCCCCGTCACGCGCCAGGTAAGAAGGGGGTGGCCAAGGCACCCGACCGCGATTCCTTCCGCGACAGAAACGGATTCCGGCTCCACGCCGCACTATCGGCCGCCCGACGCCTGCGCCATCCGCCGCGTCTGCGCGTCGATCGCCCGCGTCGCCTCCAGTTGAATCCTGGCGAGCTCACCGGCATACTTGCGATTCTCTTCCATCACTTCCTCGATGCCGGTCTGCACCTCGGCCAGCTTGGCTTGGACGGCTTCCAGGTGGGCGGTCACGAGCTGCTGTCGCTTGATTTCCTCGGTCTTTTCCTGCTCGAGCCGGGCAATCTCATCGCGGCGAAACTGCTCCTGCCGCTTCGCGTCGGCCAGCGCCGCCTCCAGGTACTCCAAGTCGCGGCCGGCGGCCGCCATCTGGTCGGACAACATCGAACGCAGCTTGTGATGCTCGCCGAAGAGGATCTCGTAATCGCGAAGCTGACGGGCCGGCTTGGGAGCGTCCGGGCCGGCTTCCGCGGCCGACGTCGCCTGGCGGTCCGCCAGATACTCGCCTTCCGTGGTGTCCGGGAACATTGCGCGAATCTCATCCTCGTCCAACTCGGCAAGCACTTCGCGCTGATCCACCGGCATGACTTCGTACAGAGACCAGGGCCCCTGGCTCTGCTGCAGCCGCTGAAGCTCGCGAGCGTTCAGCATCAAGCTGGGCACGAGCTGCAGGTCCTTTTCTCCCACGCCGGTGACGGTGAATTCACCCAGGTAACCACCTCCCTGGGTGATGTCGTTCTCCTCGACGATGTAGAGCACGGCCTTGACGGGAATGCCGTGCGGGTCGGGCAGATCCGTGGCCACGCGGAGGTTGACGCCCTGGTTGTCGGCGCGGACCTGAAGCGGCCTCGCGTTGCGCCACACGCGGCCGCGGTCGACCATCAGCTCGTGCAGCGCCAGCTTGGCCTCGCGGACTCCCATCGCGGAGTCGTCACCTTCGCGCAGGAGCACTTCTTGCTGCTGGGCCGTTTTCAACTCCGCTTCAAGCTTCACCGCCGTCGCCCGCCAGTACTGGTGGGTCTTCAACACGCGGGCGGCGAGCCAGAAGAAGACGAGCGAGGCGACGAGGATGAATCCCAGCAGAATCTTGTTCCAGATGCTCATAGCGCACCAGGTCACTCGTTTAGGGTGTTTGCGAACCGCACGGCTTCACGACCACGGTCCAAGGACGCCGGAAAAGAAGGGCCGCCGAGCGGAACCCATTGAGTTTCATGGTATTTGGGGTCGGTGGCGGTGTCAAGTTGCTGCCTTCTCGGGCGAGCTTGCCCCCCGCGCCCCGCCCTTCCAGTCGCCGGCAATCTCATCCTAACCGATACGGTCGGCAAAATCGTTTAAGTCCGAAGCTGCATGAGTCGAAACGTTTAGAGGCGACGAAGGTCCGGAAGGCCCCATGCTTCCGGGGGGTGCTGAGCTGGTGGCTTTCTATTGCGGCAAGCAACAACATGCCAAACAACCGGATCGTATCCGACTCGCTGACCGACCCCTGCAAACCCCCAGCAGGGCTGGTTCGACGCGCCTCCTTCGGGCGCATCTCGCTCTTGTTGGTGCTGTTCGCTTTGGCGACGGCCGGGTGCAACCGCGCGACCTATCGCCAGCGGGCCGACAACGACGTCTACGGGCTGGTCCAATGCGGCTCCAGCGACCCGCGGTGGAGTCAGCCGTGCTACACCATCCAGGTCGACACGCAGTCGCGGATGTACGACCCCCACGATCCCGACTGTCCCCCCATGCCGGCGGACGACCCCACGTCGCACCAGTTGATGCACTGCGTGGACGGCAAGCGCGGCTATCCCTGCTGGGACAAGTGCGGGCTGACGGCGACGGTGGAGAACCCGGCGTGGCGGGCGTTTCTGCCCTATGACCCCCAGGGCCGCGTGGTGCTCGATCGCCAGGCGGCGGTGGAATTGGCCTTGCTTCACTCGCCCACCTACCAGCAACAGTTGGAAAACCTCTACCTGTCCGCGCTCGACGTAAGCCTGCAACGATTCCAATTCGACCTGCAATTCTTCGGCGGCAATTCGACCTTCTTCACCAAGAATGGGCCGCTCAGCGGCGACGCATCCGATTCGAGCAAGCTGAGCACCGCCACGCCCATCGGCGTGGGCAGAACCTTTGCCGCCGGCGGCCAGTTCGCCGCCGACGTGGCCAACTCGATCGTCTGGGAGTTCTCCGGGGCCGACGGCCACAACGTCACCACGCCGATCACTCTCTCCTTGGTGCAACCACTGTTGCGAGGAGCCGGCCGGGAAGTCGTGCTCGAAGCGCTCACCGATTCGGAGCGGGCGCTGTTGGCCAACATCCGGCAACTGCAACGCTTCCACCATGGCTTCTACCTGCAGACGGTGTCGGGCCGCAATCCCGGACCCGGTCCCTCCACGGGCGGGCTTGGCGTGTCCAGCTTTGCCCCGGGCGGCGGAGGCGGGGTCGGCGGCTTCCTTTCCCTTCTGGAGGAGCAGCTTCGCATCCGCAACCAGAAGGCCAACGTGGCCGGCCTGCGGAACAGCTTCGATCAGGTCAACGAGTTCTACCAGGTGGGGCGGATCAATCGCACCCAGGTCGACCAGATCGTCCAGAGCCTCTACAGTTCACAGATCACTCTGTTGAGCACCACGGCCAGCTACGAAGATCAGCTCGACACGTACAAGGTGAGCCTGGGCCTGCCGCCGCAATTGGAAGTCCAGATCGAAGACCCGCTCTTGCGGCCCTTCAACCTCATCGACCCGGAGCTGATCGCCATCCAGGAAGCCGTCTCCTCGCGCCTCGCCGAGCTGCGGAACCTGGAGGCCGAGGTGGACGCGACGATCCATCCCGAGAACCTCAGCGAGATGACTCGCCAGATCATCTCCGTCATCGAGCTGATCGACCACGACATCGAAAAGCTCCGAGAAACGCTGCCCAGCCGCCGCGAGAGCCTCTTGCGCCTCGCCCACCGCGAGGAATTCCAACGGGGTGACGTGGATTCGGGACTTGTGGATACGGAGGACCTCGACCGCCGCGCGGCCGCGCTGGAAGAATCGCTCGCCACCCTCGAGCCGGTGCTCCAGGCCACGATCGGAGTCGCCCAATACAGGGCCGGCGATTGGCACGCCGCCATCGACACGATCCAGGAATCGATGCAACTCCGCGACGGCGGAAACGCCGTGGACTGGTACTACCTGGCGATGGCCCACTGGCAACTCGACCAGAAGGAGCTGGCGCTGGAGTGGTTCACGAAGGCGGCGGACTGGACCGACGCCTACGAACGGAACGACCAGCGCCTGGCCCGGCTCCGTGCCGAGGCCGCCGACATGATCGGCTTGATGGACACGTTGCCGGAATGGGTGCAAGAGCTGGAAAGCGGCGAAGACCCCGCCAACCTGAAACGGCAGCGGCTGATCCGGCTGCTCTCGCTCTTGTCCGACCAGTTGGGAGAGCTCTCGCTCGTGCAGGCCGGCGTGCGGCTCGACACGGCCATGCTCGTTCCGATCGATCTGAACCCCGACGTCGCGCTGGAAATCGCCCGCCGAAACCGCCTCGACTGGATGAACGCCCGCGCCGCACTGGTCGACCGCTGGCGGCAAGTCGAGGTCGTGGCCAATGAACTCAAGGGCTTCCTTGACGTAAGCGTCGAAGGCACGCTGACCCCAAACAGCAACACAATTGATACAAGACACAACACCACCGGTGATATCACGGTGGGCCTGGCGTTCGATGCCCCGCTTAACCGGCGAGAGGAGCGCAATCGCTATCGCGCCATCCTTATCAACTACCAGCAGGCGCGGCGGGAATACTATACCTTCGAAGACCGCGTGGCCCAGGCCCTTCGCGACACGCTCCGCTCGATCCGCCTGAGCCAGCTTCAATTCGAGCTCCAGCGAGCGGCAGTCCGCACCGCCATCAACCGAGTCGACCAGCAGTTCACCGAGCTGCGGGAAGTGCCGAAGCCGGGCGTCGAAGAGTTTTCCCTCGGCGCCACGACCGCCCGCGACCTCGTCGATGCCTTGAACAGCCTGTTGAACCAGCAAAACAGCTTCCTCAACAATTGGGTCCGCTACGAAGTGCTGCGGATGGACCTCGATTTCGACCTCGGCACCATGCTGCTGGACGAGCGCGGGATGTGGCTCGATCCAGGCCCGATCGATATGAGCGACGGGGCCGACCTTCCCGAGCTGGAGGAAGTTCCCGTGCCGGAGCTCGCCCTGCCCTTGGACCTGATCGAGCCGGGCGAACCGCTGCCGGAGGCCCCGGATCTGTTTGCACCGCCTCCTCTGCCAAGCCCGTAGCGCCGAATCAGCCGGCCGCACTAACCCGAAGCGCAAGCGAGGGCTGCAAAAGGAGTTGTCCTCGCTTGCGATTCGGGTTGGTATCCAGCGCGGTGCCGCGAGAGCTCCGAGCCAAGAAGCATCCTGAATCGAGGGATGCAGGCACACCCAATTTCCACGCGGGGGCTCTGCCGAGGGGGCTTCGTGGTGACATTCCTCCGCCGAACGGGTATAATCGACTGCGTTACTTCGCCACGGCCTGAAACCCTGGCCTGATCCGGCTTCCTGGCGTTTTTTGCGAAACCGTGCGCAGTCAGCGGGGTTGGGTGTTGCGGGGCGATAAGATCCACATATTGAGTTTCCTTGCCGGCGAACCGACCCCTCGGCGAAATCCCTCCTGCCGAGTGGGTCCCAATTAAGGCGCGGTTGCGATGACCTCGACCGATGGATTCCGACCGAGCAGGCCGTCGTGCGGGCGGGCTGCCTTCTCCTACCGTGGGCTCCTGGTTGCCTTGGCCGTCGTGGCTGCTGTGCCCGCCATCGCCTGGTCCCTGCGGCCCGAGTTCCCCTGGAATTCGAAGGGGGCGGGCCCGATGCTCCAGCGCGTGGAGCGGAAGGATTTCATTCACGAGGTGACCGAGCGGGGCACCGTCGCCAGCGCCAGCAACGTCGAGATCCGTTGCATGGTGGAAAGCCGCAACAGCGCCGGCACGCAGATCCTTTACATCGTGCCGGAGGGGACCTACGTCACGCCGGCCCCCGACTGGGAGCCCTCCGATTCCCAGGCCAACGAGGAACCGCCCGATCTGCTGGTGAGGCTCGATTCCTCCGCGCTGGAGGCCGATCTGACCCAGCAGCAGATCATCGTTGCCAACAGCCATGCGTCGGTGATCCAGGCGCAGAACGTCCTCGATACGGCCGAGATTTCCCTCGAAGAGTACATCAACGGCACCTACGTGGAGAAAAACCAGGAATACGAGGCCGCCATCGCGGTGGCCGAGGAAAACCTCGCCCGTGCGCAGGAGTACCTCTCCTACAGCGAACTGCTCTACTCCAAAGGCTACATCTCCGACCGGGAGTTGCAGGCCAATACCTTTGACGTAGAGAAGAAGCGGCTCGAGTTGGAGAAGGCCAACACCGCGCTGGACGTGCTGGAGACGTACGTCAAGCCGAAGACGGAGAAACAGCTCCAGGCCGACATCGACACAGCCAAGGCCAAGCTCGACGCCGCCAAGTACAGCTACGAGCTCGACGTGGAGGAGCTCGATGACGTCAACCTGCAAATCGCCAACTGCACGATTCGCGCGCCGGAGGCGGGGCAGGTGGTCTATGCCAACATCACCGACCGCCGCGGCGGCAGCGAAGTGATCATCGAGGAAGGCGCTTCCGTCCGCGAGCGGCAGGTGATCATCAAGCTCCCCGACCCCAAGCGGATGCAGGTCGAGGCCAAGGTGAACGAAGCGAAAGTCGCGCTGGTCCAGCCGGGGCTGTCCGCCACCATCCGACTGGACGCGTTTGCCGGCCTGGAATTGGAGGGGGAAGTGGAGAAGGTCAGCAAGTATCCTGCCCCCAGCAGCTTCTTCACCGCCAACGTCAAGGAGTACGACGCCGTCATCCGCATCGACGGTCCGGCCGGCGGCTCCGCCAAGGCCGGCAAGGCGAGCGAGGCCGGGAAAACCGGCACGGACGCCGGCGGCCAGGCGGTTGAATCCAACGGCGAGAAGGAGAAAACGCCGGATGACGACGACTCGACACCGATCACCAATCTGCGGCCCGGCATGACCGCCGAAGTGAAAATCCGCGTGGAGGAGATCCCGCAGGTGCTCCAGGTCCCGGTCCAGGCGGTGATCGAGCACGGTGCCCACCACTACTGCGTCGTTCCCGACGGCGACGGCTACAGCGCTCGGGAGATTTCGATCGGCTCGACCAACGACAAGGTGGTGGTGATCGAAGGCGGCCTCGAAGAGGGCGAACAGGTGGTGCTCAACGCCGCTGCCTTCCGTGACAAAATCGATCTGCCCGAGGTGCCGCCCCAAGAAGCCGCTCGGCTCCGAGCACGAGCGGACGAGGGCGGGTTGACTCCGGGCGGCAGCGGCCCAGAGCAAGCGCCCAACGATGCCGCCGCCGGTTCCGACCGCGTCGAGCAGATGCTCTCTCGGCTCGACGCCAACGGCAACGGCCAGCTCGAAATGGACGAGCTGCCCGAGCAGATGCGGTCTGCCATTGCCGAGGCCGACACCAACGGCGACGGCGTGATCGACCGCGGCGAGCTGGCGGCCGGCGTCGCCCGAATGGGTCCGGGCCCCGGCGGCCCCGGCGCAAGACGCCCCGGCGGCGAAGGACCCGGAGGCGGTGTGCCGGGAGGAGGGGCAGGTGGAGGCGCCCGAGCCGGCGGCCCCGGAGGCGGCCGGCAAGGTCTCGCGCCACCGGGTGGAGGTGGGCCCGCTCCCGGCGACCGGGAACCAAGACCATGAACTTCGCCGCCCGCATCCGTGAGGTCACCAAGGAATATCACCTCGGCGGCGAGGTCGTCCGCGCACTGCGGGGAATCACGATCGACCTGCCGGAGGGCGACTACGTAGCGATCATGGGGGCCTCGGGCTCCGGCAAGAGCACGCTCTTGAACCTGCTCGGCTGCCTCGACCGGCCCACCACGGGGACGATCCTGCTGGGTGACGCCGACGTGGCGAAGCTGAACGACGACGGCCTCTCGGAGATCCGCGCCTCGCGCATCGGTTTCGTCTTCCAGTCCTACAATCTCATCCCGCAGCTGACCGTGCTGGAGAACATCGAGGTGCCGCTCTACTACCAAGGCCGCCTCAGCGCCGAGTCGCGCCAGCGGTGCCGCGAGCTGGCGGAGATGGTCGGGCTGGGCGACCGGCTCAAGCACCGTCCCACCCAGCTCTCCGGCGGACAGCAGCAACGCGTGGCCATCGCCCGCAGCCTCGCCAACGACCCCTTCTTCATCCTTGCCGACGAGCCTACCGGGAACCTCGACTCGGTCACTACCGCAGAGATCCTGGGACTATTGGACCGGCTGAACCTGTCGGGCAAGACGATCATCATGGTCACCCACGAGCCGGACGTTGGCTCCCGCGCCAGGCGGGTCGTGCGATTGAGAGACGGCGAGATCCAGTCCG
>Ga0180438_10011113_pt1 | contig 10931 bp, 6 predicted proteins | sample SS_ome_12_FD_132455 | JGI IMG/M metagenome (GOLD analysis project Ga0180438, IMG submission 132455) | Hypersaline lake sediment archaeal communities from the Salton Sea, California, USA - SS_3_D_2 metaG | ecosystem: Environmental > Aquatic > Non-marine Saline and Alkaline > Hypersaline >... | reverse complement strand
TTTGCCGCCTGCGGCCTTGTCGCCGACCTTTTCGCTCGACCTCGCTACAAAGCCAGTTCTGTTACCGGCTCTGAGGTTAAGGCGTCTTTGCGGAAAATGCAGCGTGCGGGCCGGAAAAGGCATTTTTCGTAAGCATTTATCCGGTATGGAGGCCGCCGGATGTGGTATAATAAGATTAACATAAGCCTTATGGCCTACGCGGGAAGGAGTCGCCAATGAAATGATGCGGTAATGCGGTTTGAAAAGGGATTAACGTGAAAGAAGGAAATGCGAGAAAAGGAGGCGTATTATGAAAACGAAAACTTACGTAATTGTGACAGCAGTGCTTCTGCTTGGGGCCTGCTCGGGGCAGGCCGTGCTGACAGATAAAACCTTTACGTCCAGCGGGCAGATACTGCCCGGCGAGGAATGGGGCAATGTTGGCATCTATAACGACGATACGGTTGTGGATATGTTGGGCGGGGGCGTCGATAGCATGGGCACCTACGATGCAAGCACGCTGAATGTGTTAGACGGTTACGTTAGCACGCTCGAGGCCTACGAGTTCAGCACGGTGAACGTGTCAGGAGGGCAGGTATATTCGCTCTGGGCTCGCGACTTTGGCACTGCACGTCTTTCTGACGCTGGAAGCGTCTTCTCCCTAATCGCAAGAGACTACGGAGTAGTAAACATGACCGGCGGCACCGCTGACCATGGGAGCGCGTTGGAATCAGGCATTCTGAATATATTTGCTGGACTAATCTCTGATGGTATAGGAGCAGACTATACTGGGACGTTGAATATGAGTGGCGGTGTTACACAAGGTGCAAATTTCCGAGGCGAGGCAACAGCAAATCTTTACGGCGGGACTATATCTGAGTTTCTGATGGCGACCGAAGAGAGTACAGTCAACATTTTCGGTTACGACCTCGTCCTGACGAGTTCCGGGGGAAGCTACGGATATGGTCAGGTCACAGGCTTCTGGCTCGATGACATGCCCTTCACCATCAACTTGAACGGGGCGGACACATACACCCATATCAACCTGATCCCCGAACCAGCATCGTTGCTGCTGCTGAGCTTAGGGGCGCTGGTTCTGGCGAGAAAAAGATAAGCACGCGAGAAATCGAGTCGATGCGGAATGTAAACGCTTAAATCAAAAGTTCTATAACCTTCAGTCAAAGGAGGACTAACCATGCACACTCTAAAATCAATCACGGTCAACAGGGTTTTTGTAGTTCTATTGGTGGTCGGCGGCTTTGCCGCAACTGCCGAGGGCAGGTCCGTCTATGCGATAACGGACAGAGACAGCAACGTCAGCGCCTACGATATTAGCGGGGTCACAATAGAGTATCGAGCAAGCGACACGGACTTACCCCACCACGGCAGCGGGGCGGTGGGCCTTGCTCTTGATCCGGAGTCCGGAATCCTCTTCGTAACTTACGAAGACTCAAACGCCATCGAAATGCTCAATGCCAAAACCATGCTTTACGAAGAAAACCCGGAAGCAGTGCCTGGAGCAACAAGCCGAGCCGGCATCGTCTTCGACCAGGCCAAGCAAAAGCTCTATGTCGTAAAGAGACAAGACAATAGAGTCTATGTTCACTTATGGGACCCAGCGTCCAAGACTTTAACCTTGGGGGATGGGACTCGGTGAATCAATGGCGGCACAGAGCGCGGCGGAGCAGGTTGAAGCCGAGGCTTACGAGGCGCAGCCCGACGAGGCTGATATCGAGGAGTTAGTGGAGTGGCTGGAGGAAGTGTGGCAGGAGAATGAGGAGGTGCGTGAGAGTATCAGTGAGCAGGAGTGGGAGGAGTTTATCGAGGCGGTCAAATCCGAGCTTGAATGACAATCACGGGCGGATTGTTAGAGAGGGCCGGCACCGGCAACAGGGTCGGGCGTCGTGCGGAGTTGCGGGGCGAGTCGCGAAATTGATGGGTCGCGGTTGGGGCGACGGCTAAACCTGGCTTCGGGGGGCAAGCGGCGAACAATCGGCGGGGGACCCCACCCACAGGTGGTGGGGCTAACGGATGCGGAATGGCCACACAAGGTTTCGCGAATCAAGACTGTGCAGGCTCAAATCAATCTGGAATAATTGATTTGGCCCTCGTCTGGAAGAAGCTCAGCAGCATAATAGCCGGGTAAACATCATCCCGCTGGTGTGTTGACCAGTTGGGCCCTGTGTGCTATAATAAGAGCGTCGAATGTACGCTCCGAGGAATCTTTGGCGCCGTGGTGATACGGCGAGGTCGAGGGTGGAGCCGGGTCCGTATGCGTCGCAACGGAGCCGGGATGCAGACCTGTCTAAAACCAGAGCACACCCGAAGGGAGCTGATGAAGTGAACAGACGGCTGATTGGCCGGGTGCTGCTAAGACACGAGATGGGTGCAGCGGCCTTTCTTTGATAGGCAATGGCTATGTGCAGAAAATGTATTCTTCTGGTTTGTTTTCTCTGTCTGCCGGGGCTGGCTCAGAGGGCTTTGGGGTTTGGCCTCAACGTGGACATCGGAGATATAGGCCAGCCGGTCAAGTCCGGTTGGCAGGAGTTCAGCGGCGACGGCAACAACGAAACAGACCCCAAGACTGTGGTGTACTTCATCGGCGGACTCAGCATAGGCGTCTCGATTCAGACCGGTTACCCCGACGACAGCGGCTATCGCAGCTACGGCGGAGGCGACCTTGGGGGAGACATGGTCTATCCGGACAATCACGACGGCCCCCTCGAAGGCATGGTAATTCTCACACTTCAGGGCCTTCCGGCGGACAACTACGTCCTTACTTCCTACCACAACGATTCCAAGGCCACGCACGCGCAACAAGACCCGATTGATGTGGCCGTCATGGGCGCCGTTACTGGTTGGATGGGTGACTTTGGTGTGGCCCAGACCAAAATGCTGGACGACAACGGCCTGGGTCAGAGCACGGTGACGTTCACGGCAGACGGGACAGGGGACGTGATGATCACCTACACTCCGACCACAAACAATGGGGCCGTATCAAAGGCGGTCCTCAATGGTTTCCAGCTCGAGACGTCAGGGATCACCGTGGATTTTGATTCGGCGACTTCAGGCGATTTCGAAACTGTCACCCCGGCGCTTCTTTCGGTCAGTCTCTCAGGCGTTACCTCCGATACGGTGACGGTGGACTACAATGTGACCGGCGGCACCGCAATTGGCGGCGGAGACGACTATACTCTTGAAGGTGGGACGCTCACCTTTGAGCCTTACCAGGCCACACCCGAGTACATCAACATTATCGTTGTGAACGACCATGAACCTGAACAAAACGAGACAATCGAAGTGACGTTGTCTAACCCTGTCAATGCCGGATTAGGGGCACTGACACAGCACACTTACACAATTCTGGACCCCCGACCGGAAGTCGAGTTCGATGCAGCCGCGAGCGAAGGCCCGGAGAACATCCCTGTTGCTTATATACCTGTGAGTCTGTCCTGGGCCTGGTCGGATACGGTTGCCGTGGACTACAATGTGACCGGCGGAACCGCTGCCGGCAACGGCGAGGATTATGACCTGCCCGCCGGAACGCTCCAGTTCGACCCCTGTGAGGTCACGAAAAATATCAGTCTGACGGTTGTGCGCGATGATTTTTACGAAGACCCGGATGAGACGGTTGAAATAACTTTGTCGAATCCGAGCAACGGCAGGATGGGAGCGAGGACAGAGCACCTCTTTACGATTCTGCCGGCGATGTTCAGGGTTTGTCCTGAAGGCGACCTGGATGGCGACTGCGACGTTGATTTTAATGATGTGCGTATCTTCACAGGCCAGTGGCTCGACGCTCCCGGGAGCTGCTCGTCGGGGAACGACTGTGCGGACATAGATGGTCTCAACGGCGTTGAGGGACAGGATTATGCGCTTCTGGCCGGCAACTGGAAGACAGAAGCATGGCCTGTTGTTATCAACGAGCTGATGGCGTCCAATGACGAGACTATCGCTGACCCGCAGGCCCAATATGAGGATTGGATAGAGATTTACAACGGCGGCGGCATACCCTTTGACGTGGGCGGCATGTGGCTGGCGGATTCCGGCAACTTGTGGCAGATTCCTGACGACCGTCCCGGCGAAACCACGATTGCGGCCGGAGGGTACCTGCTTATCTGGGCCGATGACGACATCGCCGACACGCCCGGGCTCCACGCGGGCTTCAAACTATCCAAAGATGGCGACCAGGTCAGTCTGTACGCCGCCGACGGCGTTACCCTGGTTGACAGGATTATATTCGGCACCCAGGTCAGTGACATTTCTTACGGTCCCTACCCCGACGGCAGCGATAATCTACGTTTCTTGGGCACTCCGACACCGGGAGCACAAAACAGCGGTGCTTATGTTGGTTTGGTTGAGGATACGAAGTTCAGCCACGACCGGGGTTTCTATGACTCGGTGTTTAACGTGTCTGTTACCTGCGAGACCGACGGCGCCGAAATCCATTATACGCTCGACGGCAGCGAACCAAATGAGCTTCTCGGGTCAGGCACTTATCTTTACAGCGGCCCGATAGAGGTGAACCAGACCATGGTGCTTCGCGCGGCCGCCTTCAAGCCGGGGTACCTGACGAGCGACGCCGATGCGCAGACATACATCTTCCTCGATGACGTGCTGACTCAGCCGAATATGGACCCCGGCGTCATCGGCAGCTACGGCTCCAGCGTGGTCAAGGCCGCTCTCAAGTCGGTGCCGACGCTCTCAATTACAATGGACGAGGACGATTTTGCAAATCTTGAGGCGCAGGACAGTCGCTGGCCGAGCACAGGTTTGCCCAAGCAGGAGCTGCCGACCTCTATTGAGCTGATTTACGCCGATGCAAATGACGGAGAGGGACTTCAGATGAACTGCGGCATTGAAGGGCACAGTTGGGCGCAGAGCAAACGCAGCTACAAGCTCATATTCAAAAGTGTCTTCGGGCAGACGCAGTTGAAATATCCATTTTTCGAGTCGGCGCCGGTCAATGCCGATTCGGCGGTGGACCAATTCGACCGAATCGTCCTTCGCGCCGGCAAGAATATGGAAGTGACCTACGCCGGGGACCAATGGACGCGGGATTCCGAGATTGCAATGTCCGGCGCCGGCGCTCGCGGCACGTACGTGCATCTTTACGTTAATGGCGAGTACCGGGGACTATACAATGCGACGGAGCGGCCGGACGCATGGTTTACGTCCTCATATTTCGGAGGAGAAAAGGAAGACTACTTCGCCACGAACCACGGCATCGAGCGAGGCGAGGACCACATCAGCGGTGACAGCACCCGATTTGATACGATGATGTCAATGGCGTTGGCGAAGAACCTCGAGGTTCCGGCCAACTATGAAACATTCAAAGGTCTCTGCGATGCAACGAGGTTTGCCGACTATACGATTCTATTCTGGTTCTCCGGTTTCGGGGATAACATCGACAACAACTGGTATGCGGGGATGCGCAACATTCCCCTGACAGGCGAAGTGCCGCCGGAAGGTCTTATGATGTTCATGTGGGACGCCGAATACGTGTTCCTGAACGCCGGCGGCCCTCCGGGCCATGAGGTCCCCTGGGTGCCGAGCTACTACTTTTCAATGACTGGCTATACGATTCCGGACGTATGGAACGCCCTGCGAGAGAACAGCGACTTTATGGTGTTGTTCGGCGACAGAATCTACAAGCACTGCTTTAACGACGGTGCGCTGGCCGAAGAGAACGCGCAGCAGAGGTGGAATACGATTACCGATCATGTCGGTGATGCGGCGATATGTGAGGAGGCGCGATGGGGCGAAGGGCTGCCGGTTGCGGCTGTCGATATGAATGGGTTTGTGGATATCTTCATGACGGCTCTGGACTCGTGGGGCGGGCTTTATCCGACCATCGATCCGCCCACATTCAGTCAGCGCGGCGGGCACGTTGCGGCCGGGTTCGGCCTCACAATGACCAATCCCAACGGTTCAGGTACGATTTATTATACGCTTGACGGCTCCGACCCCCGTCAACCTGTGACCGGAAATCCGGTCGGTACGGCATACATGGGAGGAACCATCACTCTCAACCAAAGCTGCCGCGTCAAGGCCCGCGTCTTCGATAATCCGAACTGCAGCGCCTTGAACGAGGTTGCCTTTGCCGTGGGTCCGGTGGCTGATAACCTGCGCATTACCGAGATTATGTACCATCCGCAGGATACGAACGACCCAAACGACCCTAACACCGAATTCATAGAACTCAGCAACGTCGGCGCAGAATCGATTAACCTGAATCTGGTCAGGTTCACGGACGGGATTGACTTTACGTTTCCATCGGTAGTGCTTGCTCCGGGCCAATATGTGGTTGTGGTCAGGAGTCTGGATGCGTTCAACTCGCGGTACCCGAGCTTCTCAGGGACAGTTGGAGGTCAGTATATTGGCAGCCTTAACAACGGCGGCGAACAAATCAGACTCCAGGATGCGATTGGCACGGTGATTCTGGACTTTGAATATAAGGACGGCTGGCGGTCCATAACGGATGGTGCGGGCTATTCGCTGACGGTCATCAACCCGGGTAGTCCGGATACCAACGACTGGGGCCGCAAGGATGCCTGGCGGCCGAGCGTTTATATCGGCGGCTCGCCCGGCGCCGGCGATTCGGGCATTTTGCCCAACCCGGGAGCGGTGGTCATAAACGAGGTTCTGGCGCATTCGCACGGCGCCCCCGACTGGATCGAGCTGTACAACACAACGGGCGCACCCATCGACCTTTCAGGCTGGTTCCTCAGTGACAGCGACTCGAATGTGATGAAATACGAGATTGCGGCGGGCACGGTCATTGGCTCCGATGAGTATTTAGTCTTCTATGAAGACGTAAATTTCGCCGACCTGAACGACCCCGGCTGTAACATACCTTTTGCCCTTAGTGAAAACGGTGAAAGAGTATGCCTGTGGTCGGCAGCCGACAGCAACGGTAATCTTACCGGCTACCGGGAGCTTGAAGACTTCGGGGCGTCGGAAACAAATGTCTCCATCGGCCGTTACTACAAAGCCGGCACGGGCAACTACAACTTTGTCGCGCTGGAATCCCGCACGCCAGGGGCGGCCAACACCGACCCCCGGGTGGGGCCGATTGTGATAAGCGAAATTATGTATCATGCGCCGTGGCCCCCGAACAGTCCCTACGATAACGAGAAATACGAATATGTGGAGCTGGTTAATATCAGCGGCTCGGACGTGGTTCTATACGACTACAACGAGCACGCAGCGTGGAAGTTTACTGACGGTATCGATTTTGCGTTCCCGTCGGAGCCGCCCTTTACTTTGCCGGCCGGGGGATATGTGCTGGTGGTCAAGGACCCGGAGGCCTTCACCTGGTTGTATCCGAGCGTGCCGCAGTGGCGGATTCTCGGCGGGTACGACGGGCACTTGAGCAACGGCGGCGAGAAACTGGAGCTTTCCATGCCGGGTGATACGGATGAGTTTGATGAGCTTCATTACATTCGGGTCGACAGGATAAGCTACAGTGACGGCTCTCATCCTGAAGATTGTCCGGGCGACGTTGACCTGTGGCCGAGTGACGCTGACGGGGCAGGCAATTCGCTCACGCGGACGAACCTGACGCTTTACGGCAACGACCCGTGCAACTGGCACTCGGCTTCGCCGAGTCCGCAATCGACGGTGAAATTTCTTTATATAAATGAGTTTCAGGCAGACAACGCAAGCACCATCCAGGATGACCACGGCGATTTCGACGACTGGATAGAAGTTCTCAACGCCGGCACGCACGAAATCGACCTGAGCGGAATGTATCTGACCGATAGTCTGAGCACGCCGACCAAGTGGCAGATACCGGGCGGCGTAAGCATAAAGGCCGGCCGCTACCTGCTTTTCTGGGCCGATAGTGAAACAGGAGAGGGTGATTTGCATACCAACTTTGGCTTGAGCAAGGGCGGGGGTGAGGACGTGGGACTGTTCGATACTGATGGAACTACGCAGGTTGACGGGGTGAGCAGTTTCCCGGCTATGTCGACCGACTATTCCTACGGCAGAAGTCCTGATGCTGGCGACAACTGGATTATCTTCAGCTCGCCAACCCCCGGAACAACCAACTGATACCCCTGCACGAGCAGACCGCACGAAACGTGCGGTTCCCCAGTTGGGCTTCTTGGGTCCCTTTGTTTTCCCACAATCGTGAAGTCGGGTTTCGGCGGACAACTGGCCCCTCTGTTTCTGTATCCGTGGGAGTCCGCAGCAGACGCGATTCAGGCTCGTTGGAGGGGTAAAACGTTTGACTCGGGCCGTCGAAAATGTTAAAATAGCTCAAGAGCCGCCGGTACGACGTACGCCCACGCGACGGGCAGCACGGGCGATGAGAAAAGCCGTTCCACATCCATAAATGGTCTGATAAGAGGAGGTGTATTACTGTTATTCCGGCAATCAGGAGGCAGGGCTAAAAAGAAGCGAATTTGTTCACGGCCGGGTGATTTAGTATGTTTGAAGATTTGCTCAACCGGTTTTGGGGCCCGAAGGCGGGCATGTTTGAGTTGATGGCAAGCCGCCACCAGCCTGCCGGAGGTTCTCATGCACACAGGTATGTAAGCAAGGCGCGGCGAGACCGTACGGCCGGCCTGGAGTTGTGCCGCTATGAGCTCAAGTACCGTGTCAGTGAATCGGTTGCCGAGGCTATCACGCAGTTCGTCAGGCCCTATCTTCATCTTGACCACTACTGCAGGTCGCAGCCGAACCGCTCTTATCCGATTGTCAGTCTCTATCTGGATTCGCGGGACCTGGTACTCTGCCGGCAGAGTCTCGAGGGTCAGAAGAACCGGTTCAAGCTCAGGATACGCAGCTATACGGACGACCCGGCATACCCGCGTTTCCTGGAGATTAAGCGTCGCCTCAACAGCATAGTTATCAAGAGCCGGGCACGGGTCAGCCAACAGGATGTGGCGGGGCTGATTTGTCGAGCAGGCGTTTCGCAGGACGGCAGCAGGGCGGACGAGCAGACCTCGCAGCAGTTTCGTTTCTATCGGGATATGATTGGCGCCGGACCGGTGATACTCGTCAGGTACATGCGTCAGGCGTACGAAGGCGATACTGAAAACAGAGTCCGGGTGACATTCGACAGAGGGCTGTGCTTCAAAGCTTCCAGCCGGCCCGAAGTGATGTTGGACGGCGGGCGGTGGCGGCATTGTCCCGGAAACAGTGTGATTCTGGAGATCAAGTTTACAGGGGCTTTTCCGGCGTGGCTCAGCCAGATGGTCAGGTGCTTTAATCTGCGCCAGCAGTCGCTTTCCAAGTACGTTTCCTCTTTGAAACGGTCTAACTGGAGCGGCCTGGGCGAGCCCTGATTAACGGGGTGATGAGTATGGACAGAATGTGGCAACTTCTTGAGGAGTCCCCCTCCGCGGGGACGGTCTTTACACCCGAAGGGATTTTGATCTCACTTCTTCTCGCATTCTTTCTTGGCCAGGGTCTGGCGTTCGTGTACTACATAACCCACAGCGGTTTATCCTACTCGCGGTCATTTGTGCAGTCGTTGATTCTGATTACCGTGGTGGTATCGATGGTGATGACGGTGATTGGCAACAACATCATCACGGCCGTCGGCTTGATGGGTGCGCTGGCGATCATCCGGTTCCGGAACATAATCAAGGATACGCGTGACATCGCTTTCATATTCTGCTCACTGGTTATCGGAATGGCAACCGGCTCACAGCGATACGCAACGGCCGTTGTCGGGACGGTGATTCTGTGTCTGATAGCCTTGTACCTGTATCTGGTGGGGTTTGGGCGGTATCAGCCGACCAACGGGTTTCTGCGCTTCAGTCTCCGAACGCACGTCGGACCCGACCATCCGCTGGTTTCTATTCTCAGGCGCTTTTGCAGCAATTTTACACTGATCTCCGCCCAGGACAGCGGCTTCGGCAGCCCCAACGTCGAATATGCCTATCAGTTGGTGGTTCGCAACGTCAAGAAGAACGAACAAATGCTCAAGGAGCTCGGCCAAATTGAGGGAATCGAGAGAGTCAGTTTAACCATGCAGGAGCAGTTGCTGGAGATTTGAGGTCCTCGTGAAAGAAAATCCTGCTACATATAGAAGAAAAGGTCGCCTCCGGACGCAGGTGCTTCCGGTTCTCGTGTGGGTGGCAACGCTGGCGTGCATTGTTATATTGTTTCGCCACCGCGCACGACGATTTGAGGTTGTGGGGCTGGCTCGGGCCGAGCTCTACCAGGTAGCTGCAACATGCACGGGCCGATTGAACGAAGTCGCCGTGGAGCTGTTTGAAAACGTCCAGGCCGGACAGACGCTGGCGGTTGTCGAGACGGTGCTGGACAACGAGCACGTCGAGGCTGAGCTGGAAGTTGCGCGAGCGGAAATAGATCACCTTCAGGCACAGTTGACGGCTATGCGGGGACAGCTTCAGGCTGAGGCGGCCAATCTCGAGACCGACAGGATAGCAGCCATGCGGCGGTATGCCGTGGATGTCGAAGCGGCCAGGCTCAGAATTCTCGAACTGAAAGCCCAGCTCGAAACAGACAGAATGACCCTGCGGGACCTGGCTTTAGACGTGGAAACGGCCGCCGAGCTCGTTGGCAAGGATGCGGTCGCACCATACGAGCTGCAGAAAGCACAGGCTCAGTATGACACGCTGGCGCGGCAGATAGAGCAGAACGAAAACGTCCTGCAGCAGGCCACGGGGGATTTCGTGCTGGCCCGGCAGCGACGCGATGAGTTTGCCGGTCGGCAGTTTGAACATCCGCCGCTCGACAATGCGCTGGAGGTCATCCGTCAGGCAACAAACGTTCAGCACAAAACAGTTGAAGCGCTGCTGGCGCGGAATATTCCGGTGGAATTGAAGTGCCCGTATGACGGCGTCGTCAGTCAGATTTGGCGCCGCTCCGGCGAGGCGCTTCAGACGGGCGAAGCGGTTGTGACGGTCGCCCAGGCGGTTCCCACCGAAGTTGTGGCCTATGCAAAAGAAAACCAGATAAGTCAGGTTAGA
>Ga0180438_10011112_pt1 | contig 10931 bp, 4 predicted proteins | sample SS_ome_12_FD_132455 | JGI IMG/M metagenome (GOLD analysis project Ga0180438, IMG submission 132455) | Hypersaline lake sediment archaeal communities from the Salton Sea, California, USA - SS_3_D_2 metaG | ecosystem: Environmental > Aquatic > Non-marine Saline and Alkaline > Hypersaline >... | reverse complement strand
GGTCGCGCCCGGCACAAGCTCCGGCAGCTCGTCGCGATCGACGTGCACCGTTGCCGGCACGAAGGCGGCTTCGGTTTCGCTCACTTCGGTGCGGCTGGCGAGGCGTGCCAGCCTTCCGCGCAGCTTGGCGCTTGCGGCGGCGGCCAGGACAAACGACACGTCAAGATCCCCTCCGGCCTGCCGCGCCGCGTCCAGCACGTAGGCCACGCGGTCATCGGGCACGCGGATCTCCAACCCCCACGGCCCGGCAAGGTCGGCCACGGACATCAGGACCTGGCCGCGGGCGACCGGCCGCGACTCGAGCAGTTGCCGCAAATCCCACGTGACGACCTCGCCGTCGATCGGGCTCGAAACGCGCAGCTCGGCTTGCTGGGCTTCGAGCACCGCAAGCTGCTTCCGGAGGCCGTCGATCAGCTCTCGCAGCTCCTCCTCTTCGGCCGTCAGTTGGCTGTGGCGGCGGCGGTCGTCGTCCGTCTGGCGGACGTTTTGCAGGCGTTCGGCCTCGACGGCGGCCAGCCGTTTTCCGGCCGTCTGCATCTCCCCCAGCACCCGCTTCAGCTCGAACTCCAGCTCCGGCCGGCGAATCTGCACGAGCAACTGCCCTTTGCGAACCGCGGCCCCGTGGGCGACTGCCACTTCCTGGACGATCCCGTCATACGGCGCAAAGACGTCCCGCCGCGCGAGCGGTTGCAGCTCGCCGGACGCCTCGACCTCGAAATCAGCGGGCACCACGGCCAAGGCCGCCACCAGCCCCGCCAGCGCCGCCACGGCAAGCAAAGTCTTGGGAAGCTGCCGGGCCTGCACCAGCCAGCGGGCCCTGCCGATCGCCCGCCAAAGCCCCGCCAGCGGCACGCTCTGGAACTGAACGGCATTGCCGAGCGCGGCGGCAGAGTGGCCCGCTGCCGCCGCAACGGTCTGCTCGATGCGCTCGTCGAACCCCGCGTGAAACTGCTCCACGATCAAGGCGGCGATCACTTCGCCCGCCGCGGCGTCCGGCTCCGGCGGGGGCATGCGCAAGGGAACCACGGCCACGGCGCGGACGTGTGCCGCGTCGAGATAGGCGTCCAGCGCGGTTTCGATCTCGGGCGGCAAGTCGTCCGCACGCCCCGGGTGCCAGAGCGGCTCGCCGACGGCCGCCACCGCCCGGCACAGCCGCTCCAGATGCCGCACCACGTTCGCCCGCCGATTCACCGCGTCGACGCCGCTCATGGCCGTCAGCCGCCAGCGCGAGCCGCCGGCGACCGCCACGCTCAGCCGGTCGCAGCCCAACAGCAGGCGGCCCTCGTTGGCGACGTGATAGGCGGTCGGCCTCAAGTCGAGGCGGGCGTGGATCCGCTCGACGAACTGCTCGAATTGTCCCAGCCGCTCGGCCCGCCGGCGGAAATCCCGCAGCAAGCGGCCGCGATGGAAGTCGCCGGTCAGCTCGCAGACCGCCGCCAGAAAGCGAAGCGCGCCCCGCTGCGCCGACGGGCTCGCGCCCGACCGTTGGAACAACTCGACGAGTCCGGCCGAATCGTCCTCGACGCTCCAGGGTGAGACCAGCAGCGCGAAATCGGTGGGATTGGCCGCCGCCCGGCCGTCCACCGCGCCCGAGCGAGGCGGAACCGCCCTGGGGCTGCCCGACTGGAGGACCTCGGTCATCAGGCGGCCGTGGCAACGCTGGGCCTCGGCCGAGGCGGCAAGCTGCTCGTCGGGCAGGCTGACCTGGGCTTCCAGCCGCAGCGCGCCTGCCGGAAGCACGGTCCATACCGCCCCGCCTGCCGACCCGAGGACCGGCACGATCCGCTCCAACACCGCGGCGTAAAACTCGCGCGGCGACGTGTCCGCGGCGGCAAGCTCCGCCAGTTCTTCGATCAGCCGGTCGAGCTCTTCGAAGGCTTCGCCCGTCCGGTCTGCTCCCAAGAAAGAGGATTCGCCGCTCATAGGCTCCAGTATACCGTCGGCAATGGAAAGTGCCCCCGGCGCTCTCCCTGTCCCGGGCACTGGGCCGCGATCTGGGCAAGATGGGGAGTTTATTCCGAATGTACGGGAAACCCGGGATATGAGGCATCTTTCCTGCCGACAGAAAGAGAGGAACAAAAGGTATGGAGCGCGGTACTTCCGGCGGGTGCAAGCCGATTGGGCAAGAGGCGCGCGACCCGCCGGCCCCGCCTCCATGCGGTTGCCACGACCGCACAGGTTCAACCGCCGCGCCCGAAGCAGACCCGAATGCCATGAAACAGCATACATTCTGGATCGTTGCGGTCGTGCTGAGCGCGCTGATCGCGTCGTCGGGCTGCTTGGGCCGCAAGGCCGGCGTGATCTTCAACCGCCGCACCGACGTCGCCGATTTCGACGCGGTGGTCACCGAGATCGAGTATCCCAACAGCCCCATTCCCGACCAGGGCGAGCTGATCGGGGCCTCGACGCCCCACACGATCGGCGACGCCCAGGTGCAGTACTGGGACATGTCGCTCGAGGAGGCGGTCGAGCTGGCGCTGACCCACTCCAAGGTGCTGCGGGATCTGGGCGGCACGGTGCTGCGGTCGCCGCAGAGCGTGCAAACGCCTTACGAGCCGGCGGTCCAGGAGACCGATCCCCGCTTCGGCGTCGACGCCGCCTTGAGCGCCTTCGACGCCGAGTTCACTTCGAGCTTGTTCTTCGAGAAGAACGACCGCCGCTACAACAACCGTGCCCTCGGTGACGTAGGCTTCTTCGAGCAGGACCTGGACGTGTTCGAGGCGGCGTTGCGGAAGCGGGCGGCCACCGGCACCCAGTTCGCGCTGCGCAAGCAAGTCGAGTTCGACAACAACAGCAACATCGGCAACGAGTTCGAGCGGGGCTCGTGGACCGTGATCCTCGAAGGCGAGGCCCGCCACCCGCTGCTTCAAGGCGGCGGCATCCAGTTCAATCGCATTGCCGGCCCCAACGGCCTTCCCGGGGTTTTCCAGGGCGTGCTGGTCGCCCGGCTGCGAACCGACGTCAGCCTGGCCGACTTCGAGGCCGGCATGCGGGACTTCGTCGCCAACGTCGAAAACGCCTACTGGGATCTCTACTTCGCCTACCGCGACCTCGACGCCAAGATCACGGCCCGCGACACCGCCCTGGAGACCTGGCGCCGCGTCCAAGCCCTCTACCTTGCCGGCCGGCGAGGCGGCGAGGCGGAGAAGGAGGCGCAGGCGCGGGCGCAGTTCTTCCGCTTCGAGGAAGAAGTGCAAAACGCCCTGGCCGGACGGCCCCTGGAGGGGACGCGAACGCGAAACGGCAGCACGCCGGGCACGTTCCGCGGGTTGCCGGGGGTGCAGGTGGCCGAACGGCGGCTCCGCCTGCTCGCCGGCCTGCCGCCCAACGGCGAACAGTTGATCCGCCCGGCCGACGAGCCCGTCACCGCCCCGGTCGCCTTCGACTGGCACGCCGTCGCCGCCGAGTCGCTTGTGCGGCGCGTCGAGCTGCGGCGGCAGCGCTGGCTCGTCAAGAGCCGCGAGCTGGAGCTGCTGGCCAGCAGGAACTTCTTGCGGCCCAACCTCGATCTGGTGGGCCTTTACCGCTTCCGGGGCTTCGGCGAAGAGCTGCTCGACTCTTACCGCGACGACAAAGAGCGGTTCGACAACGCCTTCATGGACCTCACCAGCGGCGACTTCCAGGAGTGGCAGTTGGGCGTCGAGTTCTCGGCGCCGATCGGCTTCCGCCAGGCCCACGCGGGCGTGCGAAACGCCGAACTCCGCCTCATGCGGGAACGCACCGTCCTTCGCGAGCAGGAGCGCCAGGTGGTGCACGACCTGAGCAACGCGGTGGCCGAGGCCCAGCGGGCGTACGCCGTCGTGCAGACCAACTACAACCGCCGCTTCGCCGCCAAACAGCAGCTCGACGCCCTGCAGGCCGCCTACGAAGACGATAAGGCCGACTTCTACGTGGTGCTCGACGCCCAGCGGCGGCTGGCCGAGGCGGAAAGCGACTACTTCAAGTCGCAGGTCGAATACGCCCTGGCAGTCCGCAACGTGCACTTTGAAAAAGGCACGCTCTTGGACTATTGCGGGGTGATGCTGGCCGAAGGGCCGTGGCCGGACAAGGCCTACGTCGACGCCGGCCGCCGCGAGCGGTTCCGCGGCCGCCCTCGGCCGCTCAACTACGTCCTCGACCATCCGCCCGTCGTCAGCCGTGGCCCGCAGCCGCCGCCCCACCGGTACACCGTGCCGTCCGGCGTGAAGCCGCTGCCGGACGAGCCGATTCCCGAGATGCCGGCGCTCAAAGAACTGTTCGACGCGCCTCCCTCGCCGCCGCTGCGACTGCCGGAAACGAGCCCGGAGCCGTCGCCGACGGGGAACTAGAGGTAGGGTGGGACCAGCGTAGCGCAGGCCCACCGGCAGAAATCGGCCGAGGTTCCAGTAGGCCTGCGCTGCGCTGGTCCCACCCTACTTCAGCGGCCCGAGCCCGAGCGACTGCCGCCGGCGATTGACCATCTCCAGCGCGCGGGGTTCTTTCTTCAAGAGCTTCACCAGTTGCGAGGGCGTGCACCGCAGCCGGCCGGCCGCCGCCGAAACGTCCTGCCCGCAGGCGGCAATCGCGTCCAGCGCCTCGGCCAACAGCGCCGGAAAATCCTCGTGCGACGCGGCGGTGAAGATCTTCCCGCCGCCGCACCGCGACTGCCACAAGGGACTGGGGGCGCGGTCGGGCTCCGCCGGGCAGCGGACCTCCAAAGCCAGATGGATGCGAAGGCGAAACAAAGCGACGCGGCGGTTTTCGGCCTGGCTGCGCCGCTCGCTCGCCTCCGCCCGCACGCCCGTCGCACGGTGGCAGCACCGCACCGCCGTCTCGACCTTGTTGCGGTGCTGCCCGCCCGGCCCGCTTCGCCGCAGTCGCTCGAAGTCGCACTGGGCGGCCAGCGCGTCGCCGGGAAGCGAGGCCGGGTGCAGCAGCGCGTCTGACATCTCACCTATTGCGGCGATGCCACAACCAGAGTGCAAGACTCGAAATCCGAAATCCGAAATCCGAAACAAATCCGAAAAACGAAATCCAAATGTCTGAATCCTCCCACACCAAGTCGCTCAAATCCGATCGGTCCGGTGCGTTTGTTTGGAGCCTTTGATATTCGGCATTTGGATTTGTTTCGCATTTCGTGCTTCGGATTTCCAAGACGTGTGCCGCGGCGGCCGGCACGCGGAGCGTGCCCGCTGCTACGCGGCCTCGGCGTCGTCGAAGCGATCGTCGTCCGCTTCGTCGCCGTCACGATCGTACTCGTCTTCGTAGCGGTCGTCCCAGCCGTCCTGGCGGTTCATCCCGCCGTCCGCCCGATCTTCGCCCTGTTCCAGGAAGTCGTCGCTCTCCTCTTCGTCGTACTCATCGGCGTCTGCTTCGCAGTCGTCCTCGCCGTCTACCTCCTCTTCCTCATCATCATAATCATAGTCGTCTTCGATGTCCTCCTCGTCGTCTGCCTGGTCGTCTGCTTCGACGTCCTCTTCGTAGTCTTCCTCGTCGAGTTCGTCGTCGTCCTGGCCGTCGGCCGTCACCTCGACTTCGACGGGCTCCTCGTCCACGTCCTCCTCGTATTCCTCGTACTCCTCTTCCGGCTCTTCGTCCTCCTCTTCCACCTCTTCTTCAAGCAGATCGTCGTCTTCTTCTTCGGGCTCTTCCTCCCACGGTTCGAGCTCGTCGGCCCATTCGGGCAGTTCTTCCTCCTCGTCGTCGGGTTCGGGCGGTTCGATCGTTGCCGCGGCGGGCTGCCGCCGTGCGGGCGGGCCGGGGGCGACCTGCGGTTTCGGCTTCCGCCTGGTCTTCGCCGCCGCTTGGCTCACGGCCAGCGTCACGCCCGTCTCGGAGTTGTCCGGCAGCGTCAGCACGTCCACCCGCAGACTCTTGAACAGCTTGACGATGTGCTCGTGGCAGGTGAAGACGAGCAGTTGGTGCCCGGCGGCGAAATCGCGGAGCAGCGCCGCCGCGGTTTTGGCCCGCCGGGAGTCGAAGTTCACCAGCACGTCGTCGAGGATCAAGGGCAGCGGCGCGCCGCGATTGGCGTAGCCGGCAGCCAGCGCCAGCCGCAGGCAGACGAACAACTGCTCCCGCGTGCCTTGGGAAAGGACCTCGACCGGCAGCGATTCGCCTTGGGAATCTTCCACCAGCAGCACTTGCCGGTCGAGCGGGGTCCAGACGCGGACGTATCGGCCCTGCGTGAGGTTTTCGAGGTAGGCGGAAGCGTCCTGCAGCGCTTGCGGCTGCCGTTGGCGCTCGTAGGTTTCGCGAATCTGGCCGAGGATCCGCCCCGTCACGGCCAGTCTCCGCCAACTGCGGACGGCCTCGTTGAGGCGCTGCTGGACCATGCCCAGCTCGAGCTGCTTGGCCGCGGGGGTGCGGTCGTCGGCCAAGGTCTTCAACTGCTCGGCGAGCCGTCCTCGCTTTTCGAACTGCTGGCGAAGTCCGGCCTCGACCGCCTGGCACCGCTTGCGGATCTGTTCGAGGCGGGACTCGAGCGGATCCTGCTCGTGGGCGTCCAGCGCCGCGGCGACCGCCTGGCGGGTCGTGTGGCCTCCGATGGCGGCGTCGATCTCGCGCTCCAGTGCTTCGCGCTGGCGGCCGAGCGCGGCGGCCTCGGCGGCTTCCTCGGCCGCTTGCCGCAAGTGCTCTTCGCTCTCCACGCCGGCCGCGCGGAACAGCTTCCGCTTGAAGTGCTTCAGCCGGCTCGTGGCCGCGTCGCACTTGTCCAGCTTGCGTCGCAGGCGGCGCGACTGCGCGCGGAGCGCCTGGCGGCGGGAAAGCCGGCCTTCCTGCTCGGCCAGCCGGGCAACAAGCGCGTGCAACCGCTCGATCGGGTCGGTCGCCTCCACGGGCAGTCCGGCGTCGACAGCGAGCTGGCCGATGCGGCTGCCGATCGCTTCCAGCTCGCGGCTTCGCTGCTGGAGCTCTTCGTAGTGGAGTTCGAGCCGCCGCTGGAGCTGGCCGATGCGGCTGCCGTGCGACGCCAGTTCCCGCACCTGCTTGGGCGAAAGCTTCACCGGCAAGCCGGCGGCACGCAACACGTCGCGCCAGCGGGCGGCTGCTTTCGAGGCCTCGTTGTTGGCCTCGGCAGCTCGCAGCGAGGCCGTCTCGACCTCCTGCTCGGCGGCTTGCCGGCGGGCGTCCAGCGGCACCAGCTCTTCCAGCCCGGCGAGGACCTTCTCGGCGGCCTCCAAGCGGGCTTCGAGCGGACCGCTGCCGCCGGCCAATTGCTCGTCCAACTGCCGGCGATCGCCTTTGGACTGCTGGATCTGCGCCCGGAGCATGCCGGCTTGACTGCGGCAGGCGTCCAGTTGCCGCGCGTTGGAGTGGTCGATGGCGGACTTCGCGGCCACCGCGGCCAAGGTGCCGACCAGACCCAAGACGGCCAGGGGCCAGCCGAGCGAGCCGGTAAGCGAGTCCGGCATGAACAACCCTGCCATCAGCAACAGCACCCCCATCACGAACACCGCGCCCAAGCCGACGAGCACCCAGGCGGGCAGCAACTGCCGCCCGAGCAGCTCGCGGCTTTGCGATTCCAGCTCTGCCTGATGGCGGGTCATCTGTTCGAGCCGCTCGTCAAGCTGCAACCGCTTGCGGAGCTGCGCGACAAGCCCGCCGGCGCGGGCCATCGCTTCGGCCAGGTCGCGCTCGCCGCGGGCGGCCAGGCCGGCCTCGATTTGCTTGCCGAGCTTCCGCGCCGACTCCTCGGCGGCGGCGACTTGCTGCTCGGCCTCCGCGAGCCGCTGGCCCGCGCGGCGAAGCTGGAGGGCGGGGCGTTTCAGCTCGTTCCACTGCCGCGTGGAGAGGGACGGCAGGCCGCCCTCGACGGCGTCCAGCCCGAGCCGCGTTCGCTGGTCGCGAAGCTCGTTTTCGAGACTGCCGATTTCGGTTTCCAGCTCGGCGGTGCGGCGGTGGAGGCCGGCGATCCACTCTTCCTGCTCGCCGAGGGCCTCGATCCGCGGTGCAAGCCGCAGGAGGGCCTCGTGGATTGGAAGGCTCGCCGCCTCCGCGCGGATCTGCTCCCGCTGGCTCTTCCAGCGCTCGATGCGATCCTGGTATTGCCGGAGCCGGCCGTTGATCGCTTCCAAGCGCCGCACGGCGCCGGCGGGGATGCCCCGGGCCGTCTCCAGGGCCGCCAGTTGCCGGGCCAGCTCGGCCGAACGCCGCCAGCGATCGCCGACGGCGATGGCCGTCTCGGCCGTGCGGAGCTGGCCTTGCAGCCGGGTGCTCTCTGCTTCCAGCCGGGAGACTTCCCGCTCGGCCTGCTTGTGCTCGGCCACCAGTGACGCGTAGCGGTGGGTCGCCACGGAGAGCGATTGGATCTCCTCGCGGAGCCGCTCCCGCCTGCCCAACAACTGCACCAGTTGGCAAGGGCGGCCGTCGGGGTCCAACAGCCGCCGCCGCGACGCCTCCAGCTCGCCGACGACCTCGACCAGCGAAACGCGGTCCAGTCCGATGCTCAGGTTGTAGAGCTGGGCGGCGGCTTCGGTATCGCTGAGCGTCGCCAGCTCCTGGAGCTCGTGCAGGCCGACGGCGAAGACGTTGTTGAATGTCTTTTCGTCGACGCCGTACAGGAGGGTTTTCAACAGATGCTCGCCTTGCCGCGTGCCGTCCGCAGCCAGCAGGGACACCAGCTCGTCGTTGGCGTGCTGTGGGCTCTGGTGGCGCGAGACCTGGTACTCGCCTTGCGGCCCGGCGACGTAGAGCGAGCCGCCGGGGCTGCCGCCCCGCAGCGGCGGCAGATAACGCCGCCGCTCATTCGCGAAGCCATAGAGCACCGACCGCAGAAACTGCATCAGGGTCGTCTTGCCGGCCTCGTTCGGCCCGTAGAAAACCGAAAGCCCGTCGGAGAGCCCTGCGAGCTTCAGGCCGGTCCAGACGCCGTAACCGTCGACTTCCAGCGCAGTGATCTTCACGATTGGGATACCTCGCCGCTTAGCAGATCTACGCCCAACATGGCCGCTTCCCGCAGCGTCTGCTCCCGCCGGCCGGGATCGGCAACCGCCGCGGCGTCGCCCCAGAAGCCGGCCATCTGCTCCTCGGACAAAAGGGTCTCCAGCCCGAGCGGCTCGGCCGGATCGCCCTGGTAGCGGCGAATCTCGCGAAGGAAATCGCCGAGGATCGTATCCTGCTCGTACCAGTCCGGGGGCAGCTCTTGGGGGGCCTCGACGGAGAGCGACACGCTCCACACGGCGGGCGGGCCGAATCCGTACTGTTTCCGCAACGTCTCCAACAGTTCGGCGGCCAGCCGGCCGCGGCGGAGCTCGGCCGCCAGCGGCTCGCCCGCGGCGACCTCCCAAACGACCATCACGTCGATCCCCGAGAGCGACTCCTTCAGTCCTCGTGCCCGCTGGTGCAACTGCGATTCGAGTTCCGCGCGGGTGGCCGTGTCGTCGAGCCGGATCCGTTCGGTTTGCCAGCGCAGCACGTCGGTGGGGATCATCGTGATCCGGGGGTGGCCGTGGCCGTCGACGTCGACGAGCGTGCAGCCGTGCGGCCCGCTCTCGCTCGGCCGGCGGCCCTGGGGGGTGCCGCAATAGCGGGCGACGCGCGGTCCGCCGAGCAGCGTGTGCGCCGAATGCCGGCCGCCCAAGGCCCAGTAGTCGACGGCCCGCAGCCGCAGCGAATCGGCCGTCGCCCTGCCGTGCGCGACGGCGATGGTGAACAGCTCATTTTCGTCGCCGTCGAAGTCGGCCGCGCGAATCCGCTGCCGCCGCGTGCGGCTGGCCCCGACCAGCCGCGCGATCGGCTCGTCGTCGCGGCGGTGGAGGAAGTCCTGCGGCCGCCCGCGCGGAAAGACGCGGACGTTCTTGGGCAGCGACAAGGCGGCGGGCCAGACTTCCGGCGGATCGACGCGACCGCCGGCCCAATAGACGGCAATCGATCGGGCAGCCAGCCGCTCGAACTGTTCGAGGAGGAAACGGGGCCCGCGCGGGCCGGTGCCGTTTGGGTCAAGCACGTCGCCGGAGAGAACCACCAGCCCGGCCCCCTCCGAGATCGCCGCGTCGAACACCCGCTCGGCGGCCCAGTAGCACGCCTCGATGAACAGGCGGCGGAGGTGATCGGGGACGTCGGCAACGCCGAACGGCGGCCGCTCCAGATGCAGGTCGGCAGCGTGGAGAAAACGGAACGGGCAACGTGGCATGCGCGCCTCCTTGCTCGCAGACTCCTGTACCCACCCCTTTCCGATAGGCTGCCCCAAGCCAGCAGGGTATGGGGCCGGTCGGGTAGTGTAGCCGGGATTGGAAGTTCGTACTACCTCGATTCTTCCCCATGAGACCCCCTACCGGCGACGCGCACCAACCCGAAGCGCACACGAGGGCAACTTGCTGCGCGGCCCTCGCTTGCGCTTCGGGTTAGTGTGCGGCCAGGAATAATCCGAGGTAGGGCGTCTGGAAGGACTCCCGTCCTTTGGAGGGGTTCCCTGGTACGGTCGCGGTCCGATATCCTCACAGACGGTGGTTTTGGAGACGGCCGCGTGGGGCGATAAGGGCGGCTCCCGCCATGCCCCCTGGACGGCCGGAAATCTCCCCTCAGCCCGTTTGCAGGAGGGGCCTGCACGACGGCTTGACGCCGAAGGGTTTGACGCTCCAACAAGCTCAGCACCTGACCGGCATGAAAAACCTGGCGCTATGGAAGAGAGCTGTAGCCGAAGCGTGGGTGCAACTGCTCGTCAGTTCCGTGGTGCTCATCGGGTTCGGTTGGCTGTTTGTGTGGCTGATGAGCCTCATTAAGGTGGGGGCTTGGACCACCCTGCTGAGTTTACTGCCCGACTTCGTTCATCCGCTTTTCGGCGTGCCGCTGGCCGATCTGGCAACGCCTGCTGGCCGGCTCAGCTTTCTTTATGTGCACGTGGTCACGCTCTTGGTCTGCCTCGGATGGGTGATCGGCCGGGGCTCAGACTTGGTCAGCGGTCGGATCGCCCGTGGAACCATGGAGTTGCTGATCACCTTGCCGGTTCGCCGCGTCACGGTGCTGGCGAT
>Ga0180438_10011111_pt1 | contig 10932 bp, 16 predicted proteins | sample SS_ome_12_FD_132455 | JGI IMG/M metagenome (GOLD analysis project Ga0180438, IMG submission 132455) | Hypersaline lake sediment archaeal communities from the Salton Sea, California, USA - SS_3_D_2 metaG | ecosystem: Environmental > Aquatic > Non-marine Saline and Alkaline > Hypersaline >... | reverse complement strand
GACGAAAATGCATTTGATAATGGTTTGCTGAACGAGAGTGATGCTGACATACACGGTTTTCGCAACTTTGATATGCTACTTAAACCGAAGGTGTATTATGTCTAAATTATTGACTGAAAATCAGTTGTTGGTTAAGCGGGCTCAGTATGCCGGCAAACTATTTTTAAGTCGTAATGATTGGCGTAGAGGTATACATGCCAAATATCGACAGCTTACGCCGAAATGGGGTATGAAGTTCTTTTCGACCAGAGAACATAGAGACCATACATTTCAAATGCATCGGCACTTAATGTTGTACGATTTAAGTCCAGAAGTTAAGTGTCCTTTTGAATTTGTAGCGTCTGTATATCAAGATTATTTTAGTTGTGATGTTGGTCGTTATCGTGTTGGTTCACTCAGCAGATATACTTTTTATGGATATATTGTGCAGGTAGCTCAATCAGTATGTCTTACTAGCGCTCAAGAAAGTGACTTTAATAGACGTATTGAAAAATATTGTCCAGCATATGATATGTGGGATATATCTTGTGCTAATATTGGCTGCATTGATGGTCGTTTAGTAGTTATTGATGTTTCATGTTGTGAACAGCGGGATAATGAGTTAACACATCGCAGTTCTTCTCGTTTACATGGATTTGGTTTAGTACGGCCTGAATATGAGCCATCTGTATATTATGTTTAATAAGTAGGGTATACAATGTGTATGACATCTGATAAGCTGTTGATTAAACGAGCCAAGTTTGCTGGCATCCTATTTCTAAATCATAAGCATTGGCAATATGGTGCTCATGCTTTCTTTCGACCACTAACTAAACATTGGGGTATGAAATTTTTTACTACGGCATTCCATCGTAATCATACATTTGATGTTCACACAAAACTTGCAAAGCATGGTTTAAGTCCTCGGGTTAAGTGCAAGTTTCAATTCAAAGCTCGCGTGATTGATGATACAAACCAATTTATAGATAAGGTGTCATCCCGCCGCACATTTTATGGTTATTTAATGAAAGTGGTTAATATACCAGGTAGTGACCATGTTGACCATTATCATGCAAAATTGAGTGCATTAATACGTCATGTGAAAGACCTAATGCCGACTATTGATTGGTCAGATATTTGTGGTGTTAATGTTGGAGCTTGTGGTAATCAATTATTGATTATTGATGTGTCATGTTGTTTACCTCGTAATGATTTTTCAGCAGGCTCTATACGTAGTATCAATTTCTCTGCACTCTCTAGTTCATATGATTATGGATTTATTCCGAGATTGCAGTCTATGGTTGAAGACAGTCAAGAAGCATTTAAATATATTTATTGATTGGTCTGACCATGTAAACTAATTCTTACATGATTACTTTTTATTGATAGAGAATGAAAAACATGAAAGTAATCATTATTATCGTATTTTAAGACTAATACAGAGAAGAAATATGCGTGTATGGTCATTTTGGGTAAGCATAAGTCCTTATCAGTCCTACACTTAGTCAGTTTCCTATTACTCCTAGTCATAAGGCAGAATAAGAGGGCGCGAAAGAAAGGGGGAAGGCGCGTATAATGACGTGTAGGTGGACTATACATTAAGCATGACTACTAACTTTGTAAACTATTATTCATTCATGACATAGAGGTATTATATCATGTGTAAACCTACTACTATTCCGGCGTCACCAAAACCGCAAACTATTGTGGTGCAACGACTTGCGGTATTGTCTACGTATGTAGTGGTTGAAACTATCAATACATTATCGCCAGCAGTTGGTGCAACATTTAGTCCAGATATCGTTCAACGATGGATAGATACACCCGGTCGAACAGTTATTATTCGTCGGCAGTCATAGTCATATACAAATGTATACCTAGTTTTATGCTCCTTTTATGTACGTAATCTAGCCCTATCATTTAGTCTACATTGTATACGACCCTCTATATTGCTGTCAAGTAAATTAACAGAATCATATCCATATAAGGGGGTCTACATCAATTTTGGAGGAAATAAGTGGTCATTGACGTTGTTTTCCTTTAATTCTTGGTGATAGGCGATGTATATGTACAATTCATGTACTTTTTATGTTCGGGAATGGCCTGATTATGACCCATTTATGCCTCATATGACCCATAATGATGTAAGAAATACCTTACATTGAGCGCAATACAGTATTGCGCATTGTAATATAGTGTTACACTTTAGAACAGGAGAAAGATATGTATGACATATCGCCGCAAGACAAACTTAATCTTAATGATGCCAGCATTCGATTTTGTAATGCCGTCACTGAGTTATTTGATGTTTGTAAGGTTTATATAAATAGCATGAAAGCACAAACACAAGGTCAGCAGAATGTAGTGAATAACCCTACAGTGTGCCATCGCCGCATTATTATACGAACAGAATGGACTGAGGCTGGCTTAGTACAACCTGGTCGTGTAGTTAAAACTGTTAATACTACTATAGTACAAGCCGGCACGTTACTTACCCATGAAGAGATTAAAAAGCTTATTGCGCGAACTTTTCGTGAAACTGACCTAGTTGTTGAAATTTATGGGCCGAATGAACCTATTGCATAAAGGAAACAATAATGAGCGAATTACGTAATCAAGGCCGTAAAAGTGGTTCTATTGAACTATTGGACGGCAGTCGTGGTGTTTTTATTACTAAGGAAGATGCTGAGGACTATGCGGCAGATATACTTGGTTTTGTCACTTTATGTGATAACTACTGGAGTAATCTTATTAGTCGTAAAGAGTTTAATGTTAAGGCTGCCAAATATTTTGCGCGACTGGGCAAATTAACGGAATTGTTGGGGTCGTCTAAATAGTGGTGTCGCCGATATACTTTTCTTCCTGTTCAAAATAGCCAGGCTTGGTTCGTTAATCGACTACCACTAATATTAGTCATTATTCACAGTGGCTATGACCCCTAATATGGGGGAGCCATATTGTGGTATATACAAACCCCCCATTAGGCCGCATAATTCTGACCATACCCCACACCCCCCGTTTTGACCAGGAATTTAACTAATAAAAGACAATGCGGATAGATTAGGCGAGACTATCACTAATATTACTGATTATTATTATTGCTATACCCCTATGTAGGGGCATCCATATGAGGTATAGTTAAGCCCCCCATAATTTACATCATACCCCACACCACCCATTTTGACCAGGTAGTTGAACAATTCATATATGCGGCAAGATTAGGCGAGACTATCACTAACATTAGTCATTATTATTAGTGGGTAATGTATGTATATCACCTTTATGGTTGATACCCATACCCCACACCCCCCATAAGTATAGAGGTATTCGATAGCCCCCCAGCAGAGGGGGATGGGTGGGGTGCGACACCCCCCATAAGTGGCAATATCATTACATACCCCACACCACCCATAGGTGGCACTATCGAATTTACTACTTTTAGGGGGCTTGGTATACCCCATAAAATACTTTGAAAATCATCAAAGAATATGGGTTGACAGGCCGATATTTAATGATAGAATGGGGGCATGTCAGGGGCAATCACCAATAACTTTGGAGGATGTAAGTATGGCGCGTGAGCATGTAAGCATGGAGGAGTTCATTCGGGCATGGGAAGCTGGCGAGAATGTCGCGGAGGTTTCTGCTGCGACCGGCATTAAGCCGCAATCCTGCCAAGTCAGGGCCGCAGCGTATCGTAAAAGAGGCATTGCCCTAAAGCATATGCCGCGTGGTGGCCGGCGTAAGCTGGACGTGGAGGCCGCCAAGTCTTTTTTGGCGAGCCTGCGGGGGCAGAGTGTCCCTGCGGGCACCGATACGCCCGATACGGCCGATGCCGATTCTAACCGCGTACCCCCCGGCGTGGGTGAGCCCGACACCCCCAATTTTGGGTAGGATGGGCCGGCAGTCCCCCAGAGGTGGCAATGCCACCTTTGGGGGGTTTGCCTATCTCGAAAATTCTTGGATTTTGTGGGTTGACACGGATTCCAAAAAATGGTATAATAGGGGTGTTGTGAGAGCATGTTAGGATTATTATAGGTATTAGAGGGCCGACAAAAAAAAACCTGACAAATCGGCCGATGTTAGTTTCAGGTGCTAACATAAAGCGGCATTTAGTCGCCCTAACATGTACGACTAGGCTATCAGCGGTGCATTATGCCGTTGATAGCCTAATTTTATATCCCTCTTTAGTATGGTGTGGGGTATGCGTTTAGTTTGTTTGCGTACCCCACACCCCTCTAGCGACGTACCACCCGATTGGGTGGGGTGAGACACTCTCTTCATATCCCACCCCCCCTATTTTATGTGCTTCTATAGTAGGGTGTGGGGTACGTATTTTGCGACTACAAAAAAAGTTATACCCCACACCGTCCAAAGGTGGGGTTAACCAAAACGGGGGAGGCGAACCTCCCCCGAATTGGCCACCAATTATTAGGTAGCAGTGTACTGAAGTTTGCCGCTTTTGACGGCAATGATGTTATCGACGCTAATCGTGCGCCAAACCACTTTCCGCTTGAGGGGTAGCCCGTGCGAGCTACTATCGTTGCGCAGCCGAAGATATGGCTGTACAACCGATTTGTCCACTTGTTCACCGTCCAGATAATAAACGGTTTCGCTGTGCTGGTGTACCAAAACTTCAATGTATACTTTATCCTTGTAGTATACAAATGGGGTGCCCGGTACACGCTGCCCCCACTTTCGGGGGGACAATGCCGGTAGGTCTAATCCGGCTTGTTTACAACGGTTCTTGACAATCCGGCCATAGTTAAGACTACGGCCAGTTGCAACCGTCATCGTGGTAACTTTGTGAATGCGGCTTGAACCGTCCGCATTAACCAGCCCGTTAGTCTTGGGAGACTTCAAGGGGGGCACTGTGCGGATTGTGAGGCGCATCCATCGGCACTCATGCTTACAGAATACCGAAACCAGTTTGGGCGGCAATTGTGTTGCCAGCATTGTAACTCCTCCAATTGGTGTTATTGCCCCCTGCGATAGCCTTATTCTACCATTTATTATCGGTGTGTCAAGTGTGAAACTTGAGGAAATTTTTGTGAGGGGTACTTGGTCCCCCATTAGAATGGTCGGGTGGTGTGGGGTATGTAGTATTTATGCCGATGGGGGGTTAACCTATCCCCCGAAAAATACTTTGGAAAATAGTGCAGAATAGGGGTTGCGTTGGCCGATAATAATGATATAATGGGGGCATCAGAGGGGCAATCATCACCACAAACCGGAGGAAAGTATTATGGCGCGTGAACATGTTGGCATGGAAGAATTTATCCGGGCATGGGAAGCTGGCGAGAATGTCGCGGAGGTTTCTGCCGCGACTGGCATCAAGCCGCAATCCTGCCAAGTCAGGGCCGCAGCGTATCGTAAACGGGGCATTGCCCTAAAGCATATGCCGCGTGGTGGCCGGCGTAAGCTGGACGTGGAGGCCGCCAATACGCTTTTAGCCAGCTTGCGAGAGCAGGCTAACCCCTCCAATGAGGGGTAGGACTACACGACAACCCCCTGAAGGTGGCAATGCCACTTTCGGGGGGTTTGTTTATCTTGGTGGCATCATACCCCACACCCCCCATGACCATGCAAAGTCATACCCCACACCCCTTAGAAGTGTGGTTATAAAAAACCCCCCGCCTAGGGGGCGGGGGTTACCGGTGTTCGGCAGTACAAACACCACGACGATAAAGCTCGTCGGTCATCGTGGAAAAGTCAATCAAAACCACTTTGCCACGCAATAGGCCATAGTTACCAGAATGCATATCGTACACATTGCATCCAAGCACTTTTTTTGCTTGTTGCATAACTTCCGACAATTCGTGAGACTTATCGCCACCATTGAAATATCGGCGTTTTTCTTCCCAACGAAGCTTTTCCATAACTTCCACCACTTCGGTCAGAAAGCCATAAAACCGCCGGTCGCCGTACTTGAATGAAAACTTGCATTTTGCTTTTGGAGCCAACCCGTGACGAGCTAACTTTACTTGCATAGCGTAGTTTTCATCCCTTTGCGTCTGAAACGCAAAAAACTTCATGCCCCATTCAGTGGTAAGCTGACGATATCGGGCATGCACGCCTTCATGCCAGTGTGCCCATCGTTGAGACGCAAGGGCCTTGCCTGACATAACCGCACGAAACCGCAAGTTATCTGCCATAATTTATCCTTTCATGTTTATGGTGTCGTTTGCGATGCACGTATTCTACCATTTATTATCGGCCTGTCAACCCGTAAACTTGAAAAAATTTTTGGGTTATAATAGGTTGACCCGGTTGTCGAAAATGGTATAATGACATAGGAGAAAAGAATCATTAGTCATTAAGTAACCAGGCAAAGATTGTGTCGGACTAGCTCTAATGGGGTGTGTGGGGTATGAGTTTGGGGCGTCTCAGATTTGAGATGAAAGGCATACCCCACACCGTCTATAAGAGGGGTAATAAAAAACCCCCTCCGAAGAGGGGGCACCACGGGAGTTGTTCTACATGGTGTATGTTGGTTCCCATCGGAGGTTTTGGCAATTCCGATTGAGTAAATCGAGTATTTGCCTCATCCCATTAGGGGTCCAACAATACTCCTCTAAAATGGCCTTGAGCCATTCGGGAGGGGGGGCCATTTCGTCCCATTCGGGACAGGTGGTATTACATCCGTGAATGCATCCTGCCGACTTGACAGCGATATAGTCGATAGCATCCCGTGTCACTATCTCGCCACGCTCTGGCCACTGGAAAGTGACATCAACCGTGACTTCGGCCAATTCCACGCCCCCTTTGCGTACCGTTACGTTCACAATCATATCAGACTCCCATCTGTGGTTATTGCCCCTGTGACGCTTTCATTATATCATTATTATCGGCATTGTCAAGTGGTAAAATTGAGAAAAAAATTATGCGGGTGGTATCGAACCCCCCGCCTGGTTGTCCCTCGCACGGGGGGTGTTTAGCAGCAACACTTATGGGGGGTGTGGGGTATATAGGTGGGTTATAAAACCCCTCTGCCGATTGGTGGCGAACTTGGCAATTTCGCGGCCACCTACCTCAGCAGAGGGGTGCTAAATTATAAGGTAATATATTATGTATTTGTTACTTGCGGTCCATAAGCCGTCTCCCGTGTTTACCTATAGTGATATCGTAAACTGCCCTCTTATCATGCACGGTTTTCTAGCCTGTCCCACTCCGCACCGTGCCGCGCTGGGCGTAAGGCTTTTAGTTGCAGAAGACTAATTCTCCTTATGTAAGTAGTCTAAGTCTCATGTAACAAGTAGTCGTTTTATCGCAATGGTCAACCGTTCGCGGTTAGTGGAACCCGTTGTTCCCCTGCGATGCCCCTATTATACAATTTATTATCGGTCTGTCAACCCCCAAAACTTGAAAAAATTCGAGAATCATATTGATGACACTTGCCCAATGAGTGTAGTCAATTTGACGACACCGGCGGAATCATAATGATGTCACCCTAGTGGGGGCCGGTCATACTCCACACCACCCATTGTTTATTTTGTCGTAGTAATTGTGAGGGGTGTGGGGTATCATATGAAAAAAAACAAAAAAAACATAAAACAGAAAAGAAAAGCATAGTGCTTTCGGCGGGTGTGGGGTATAATATACTGAGAGCGACATAAGCAACCGCTCGGAGGATTAGGGTGGGCACCTTCAGAATATACATAGGCTAGATGCCATTATTTGATTTGATGTTCTGGAGGGTCAAGTTAAGATAATGGCTTTGACATATATGCCGCTATCTTAACGGATGGCGGCTTTTTTATTGCCATACGCAGATGCTACCTGCGCGTATAAGGTCTTTAGATGAATAGAACCAAACTAATGAACATTCCAACAATACAATATGATTCTATTTGTCCTGACAAACAAAGATTGCCCGGTGCTAGCGTTACTATGATTACCGTGGCTGCGGCCGAAACATTATTAGGACGATTATCCTTTTCGTTGTGGTTTACGACACGGACGAAAAATATAAGCTTCATCCCGTTGAGGCGAGTATGCCGCGAGTTAGCGCCTATGCTTCTAATCAAAGCGTTAGTGGGCCACTCACAGCAAGGTGGATAGTCATTTTCTGCTTTTTTTATCAAATTTTTTTTGGTAGTTGAAAGTGCCGGTGGGCGTTTCGTAAGATAACCGTTCTAAAATATATTGCGTTAGCAATGCATGCAATGGCCCGGTCTGTTCTATCATATTTTACACTTATTCACACAGAGAAGAAATAGCCGTGATAGACCTTTCTATTAAATTTGCCGGCAGTATTTATAATTAGACTACGGCTGCCGCCCTATTTTCTTTTCTGTATTACATACCCCACACCATTCTGAAGAGGGGTCAATGAAAAACCCCTCCGAAGAGGGGTCTCTCGCTGGTCGGCTTTAGATTTTCCTATTAATGCTTTCGAGTACAAAACATAGGAAAAGGGCGGTGATGACCGCCACCGCGAATAGTGCTGATTCCATCATATTATCCCCGCCAATACAAAGGCTGACTTGATGGTTCCCCGTTCACAATTTTCACACCACCCCTTGTCTTGGTCGGGCTCGACATCGGTCGAGTAACGACACCCCGGTGTGGTGCAAATACCGGGACATACACTGTCGAACATGGCACTTTCGAGAAGACTATCCACGTCCTCGAAACCGTAATCCGCCGCCAATTGTTCCAGCAAACCCATATCATATTCTCCCGTGTTAGTGTGTGTGCCCCTCGTGACACCCCCATTATATCATTTATTATCGGCTTGTCAAGACCCTAACTTTAGAATTATTTTGATTTTATGGTGTAGTCAAATGGATGACACCGAGGCCGACTAATGTAATCAAATTGACGACACTTGGTTGGCGGTTGCATACCCCACACCATCCTATAGTAGGGTAAAAGAGAAACCCCTCCGAAGAGGGGTAACTCTGCTTTTTAGATGTCGAACCGTTCGTCATCATAGGGTTGTTCGATATCTCCCATGATTAGCCCCACCCAGTCAATAGGCTGGTAATGAGGCTTTGCCTCTTGAATTTTGTCGCTTACTTCGTCGATACTGGTGGCCCCATCCCAAATCTCAAGAAAGCTTTTCATATCCATTACCATCCTCCGCCAAAAAATTGGTTGTCGAAAGCGGCATCCATTGCTTCTTGCAATTGGTCTTGGTTGTCTTGGTGAACGTGGCCATCGGTCCACCGGTACACCTTGCCCAATCGATTATTGTAGTGAGTGCCCACTACTCCACAGGTTGGGCACACAGGCGCACCCGTGCTAAAATCGTGGTCAAACCGATGGTTCTGTGGACAAGTGACTTGCATATCGCTTTCTCCCGTTCAAGGTTAATTGCCCCTGTCGCCTATCATTCTATCATATATTATCGGCTTGTCAACACCTTAACTTGATAAATTTTCGCGAATATTCAATCCCCCAGAAGAGGGCCCCGCACACGGGGGGTGTTTAGCAGTGACACCTACGGGGGGTGTGGGGTATGTTAGGATAGCCAAAAACAAAGCCCCCCTTTCGGGGGGCCGGTGGTCTTATCGCTAGACCATTAAATGTTCGCCCAGCCACCGATGTCTAAAGACATAATAATCCGGGTGACTGGTTTCGGCCGCATGGAAATAGCCGTAATGATAAGCTAGGTGTTCACTATTCCAACTCCATCGCCACGGGCGCAGGAATCGGAAAACATAAAGGGCGGTTTCAAGCTTACGCCACCCGCTAATGTACATGATTCGGCAGCGGTGAACACCACAATGCCAGTCGATGCGGATAATCCGCTTGGCACGATAAAGGTTGCCCCGAAAGCCCCAGACTAGCATCACAGTCACAACATACAAGTTGACCGAAACGAAACCTAGTCGGCGGTCCAAATGAAACATAATCCTTTCTCCCGTTGTTAGTGACTTGCCCCTGCAACACCCCTATTATACAATTATCATCGGCATTGTCAAGGGCCAAACTTAAAATAAAATCGAATCAGTTTGATGACACCAGCCAAATCAAATTGATAACACCTAGTTGGTGGTAACGTACCCCACACCCCCCACGATAACTAACTGTGCAAAGAGAACCCCCTCTTGTGAGGGGGTTGGAGGTTGTGCTACTAACCACGTACGATATAACATCGCCGTGTCTCATCCGGGAAAATTCGTCGCAGGTGGGTATCGAACGCTTCACCCGCCAATTGCCCGTGCGGTACCTCGTCGGCGCGGAGATATCGAAAACCCCCATAGGCATTACATTTCATGAGGATGTCTTCGAGCAGGGAGTTCCAACCATCCCTACACTCCCGACTACAAATTGACGCGCGGTTTCGGTCATTAACCATAGTGACCAACTGAGACAACCCGATAGTTTTTCGCGGTCGCGACATTATCGTAACTCCCATAGAAGGTTGATTGCCCCGTGATGCCCCTATTATACACTTTTTATCGGTATTGTCAATAGCTAAAATTGAAATAAAATCCAAAAGTAAACCCCCTCTTACGAGGGGGTTGGGGTTGGCATGATGTTAGTCCATTCTTGACAGTGGTTTACCGCTATTGACGTGGAAGTTTGCCTGCCGTTTGATTCGACTACTAACTTGCTCGATAACCCCATCATCGTCTGCGACTAGCTCGATTTTTTGTGAGCTAGTATTGTATGATATATGCGCCATTTCGCCATTGGGCAGCCACAATATCATCAATCCATCCAAGGGCATTTGGTACACTTTCCGCATGGCGTAACTCCCGTATTGGTGACTTGCCCCGCGATACCCCCATTATATCATTTATTATCGTCGCGTCAATCCCCAAACTTGATATTTTATCGACTATTTTTCAAATCAGTTTGATAACACAGAAAGAAAAGGGTGTAGTCATTTTGACGACACCGGCTGAATCAAATTGACGACATACCGCGACCAGGTGGGCACTATACCCCACACCACCCACAAGCAGGGACCACCCGGTTGGGTGGGGTGCGACCCCCATCGGT
>Ga0180438_10011110_pt1 | contig 10932 bp, 7 predicted proteins | sample SS_ome_12_FD_132455 | JGI IMG/M metagenome (GOLD analysis project Ga0180438, IMG submission 132455) | Hypersaline lake sediment archaeal communities from the Salton Sea, California, USA - SS_3_D_2 metaG | ecosystem: Environmental > Aquatic > Non-marine Saline and Alkaline > Hypersaline >... | reverse complement strand
TATCAGGAGGTACAGATTATATTTAGCGCATTTGCGTGTTCGCAATGGCCTGCAGTTGGGGCGTGTCACCCAGAGCTACCACATCGTTGCATTGCGGGCTTTTCTTCGGTATCTATTAGTTCAGCGTGATATACCCACTTTGTCTCCTGATAAGATAGAGCTCCCAAAACAAAGCTCCCGTTCCATTACCTTTTTAAACCTGGAACAGCTAGACAGACTTCTAAACAGTCCCAAAATAGCAACTGATGCAGGACTCAGGGACAGGACTATTTTAGAAACCCTATTCAGCACCGGTTTGAGAGTATCAGAATTAGTTAGTTTAAATCGTGATCAAATAGACTTAGAGCGCAAGGAATTTGGCGTCAAAGGTAAAGGGAACAAGCTACGAGTAGTTTTTTTATCGGATACAGCCGTGGAGTGGATTGAACGCTACTTGAGATCGCGCCAGGATAACTTTAAGCCCCTGTTTATACGTCATAACGGCAAGGTAGATATCCTGAACAACGGTGAAGGAATGCGGCTGACAGTAAGGTCCATACAAAGAATTGTTGCCAAGTATGCAAAAAGAGCCGGTCTGCCGATCGAAGCGACCCCCCACACCCTGAGGCACTCCTTTGCCACAGACTTGTTGATAAGTGGCGCTGATATACGCTCCGTCCAGGAAATGCTGGGCCATGAAAGCATCAGGACAACCCAAGTTTACACCCACGTTACTAATAGGCATCTGAAAGAAGTTCATAAAGCCTTCCATAGTAGAAGTAAGCAAGTGTGAATTTTATGCCTAGAATATTATGTCAAGTATTATTAGGGGAGGGCTGTCTACTAAAAATTAAATACAAAATTTTTAGACCACATACACTGAAATTCTAATAAACAAATACAACTACGACTCTGCCACATATTTATAACCACAGCCCTACCATTAATGACCTTAGTTTAAAAACTCATACACCATACTTCCTACATATTTAGTAATGGCGGGAGCGGCAGTTAACCCCGGGGATTCTATCCCGATTAGATTTATTAAGCCTGGAAAGCCTGCCTTCTCTTCATGTGTAATGACGAAATCTCGGAAACCTTCTCCTGGCCCTTGAAGCTTGGGTCTTATGCCAGAAGACTCGGGGGTTAAATCTTCAAGTTCAATAAATGGAAGGAATCTCTTGGCTGAATTGTAGAAATATTGCTTATGCTTCTCATCAACTGCATAATCTATCGCTGCAACATAGTATGCGCTGGGGCCAAGCAGTATCCTACCGTCAAGCCCTTGTTTCCAATGAATACCATGTCCGGCTTGCTCTGGGGCCGGGTAGATCAACTTGCTTACCAGATTTCTATATTTTGAGTCTAGACTGAAATATTCGCCTTTGCAATAATGAAGCTTATAACCTGCTTTGACTATATCTATGCCGACTAGCTGGGCTATCCTATCAGAGTTTAAGCCGGCGCAGTTCACGACAACATGAGCAATGAAAGTGGAAAACCCATCTCGGTCCTTGATTTGAACCTTATACTTTGTCCCTGCCCTCTCTATTCCTATTACCTCAGTGCCGAAAACAAACTCAGCTCCTTTTTCCCTCGCCTGGTTGTAAAGCAACTTCAGCAAAGTATGGCAATCTAAAATCCCACTGGATGGGGATAATAACCCTGCTTTGCCTTTGATGTTTGGCTCGAGTTTCTTCAATTCTGGCCGAGAAAGGAGCACTAAATCATCAACGCCATTTTTTCTTCCCTGCTCGTAAAGTTCACCGAGCCAGCTAATCTCATCTTCGTCTACTGCTACGATAATCTTTCCAGATTTCTTAAAGGCGATATTATGTTTGTTACAAAGCCTGTAAAGGAGGCTTTTCCCTTCTACACAAAACTTAGCTTTTAGGGAGTCCTCAGGATAGTAGATACCGGCATGAATTACCTCGCTATTCCTGCTGCTGGTCTCGAGCCCAAACGTACGGTTCTTCTCAAAGACGAAAACTCCTTTTTCCCTTTGTGAAATTTCACGAGCCGTAGCCAGGCCAATCACTCCAGCACCAATGATTGCTATATCGATTTCGGCAAGCATTTATCCTCCTGGTTCTTATACGTGACGTCAGTCAGGGCTATTTACACTCATTTTATAGAGGTCAATTAATTACTCGAGCTTCCAACCTAGTCTTGAGTATAAGACTGTGCCGATAAGGAGAAGTGCGAAGGAAAGAACTATGGTGAGAGTCATTTGGCCGGAAGTTAAAGGGTTATATGCAACCATATCGGGTCCGGCCAGTAAGTGTACGATAGATGCCTGTGCTGAGGAAATGGGATAGACCCGAGCAAACGTCTGAAGCGGCCCCGGCAGGCCCTCGTATGGGAAAAATAGGCCTGATATGGCGGATGTTATTACTGCAATGCCGACCCCTGTCATAATTGCGCCCTGAAGGTTCTTAATCAATGTGCCGGTAATAAGCCCCACTCCGGCAGATGCACAGATCACCAGAAAGACGAAGCCAATCGCCTGTGGAATCTCGACTCCAGCTCCTGTGAAACGTGCACCGACTATGATACCGATTACAATAACCAGAGCTGCTGCCAGTAAAGAAAGTGTAATAACAGCAGAGATTCTACCAAGGAAATCCTTGTAAGGTTTTATGGGCATTGATATGAGTTTGGAAAGCAAACCGTTCGCTCTATCACCGGCAATACTGGCGGGCAGGTTGGACATGCCGGCTATCATCAGAGCAAAAACCATCATTGAAATGGCAATAGAGCCTTTAATATAGGGAACCACTTGTTGAGGGGCACTACCTGTAAATGAAAAACTTCCAATGAGTACCCAGATTATTGGCCAGGCTATGGTCCAAAACAGTGCCGCCTTCTCCCTGAGTAGCTCCTTGACTGCCTTGGCATAGGCTGCAGATATCTGCCTCAATTATCCTGTTGCCTCCTGTAAGTGTCTTTCAGTAAGTCTGAAAAAGACGTCTTCGAGGGTGGGTCGCGCCATTTCGATACGCATCACTTTGTGTCCGGCTTGGTCAAGGCTCCTTACCATATCCGCCAGTACTCTATCACCATTGCCTGAGTAAATCTTGTAGCCAGCCTCCGATTCTGCTACCTTTCCATTGATGCTATAACCCTTTAAAACCGAGAGTACACTATCGGTCTTCACAGCCGTCTCCACAGTTATCACATCCTCGACAGCATGTTGCCTCTTGAGTTCATCAGGAGTGCCTTCAGCTATCATTTTGCCGCTGTCTATAAGACCCACTTTTGAGGCTAACTCAGCATCGCTCCCGATATGAGTAATCAGAATGATACTGGTTTTCCTGCCCATAATATCCTGAACCATACCGAAAAAGGACCTTCTAGCAGCGGGGTCGAGTCCCGTCGTTGGCTCATCCAGAATAAGGACCTTTATACCAGGGAAAATTGCCGTGGCAACCTCTAATTTTTTTCTCATCCCACCTGAGTACTTGGCGACTCTTTTATCCGCTTCTTCAGAAAGCCCAACGTTTTTTAGCACCTCAGTCACTAGCTGATTTGTCTTGCTCCCGGAGTATCCCAGGAGATTAGCGAAATACACGAGGTTTTCTCTTCCGGAGAGCTTGGGCGAGGAGAAATTCTCCTGGGGCACATAGCCTATAAATTCCTTAGCTTGTGCCGGCTTTTTTCCATAGATTTCAACAATACCGCTATCCTGCGTTTTCACCGCAGCAATTATTGAAGCGAGGGTTGTTTTCCCGGAACCATTTGGCCCCATTAAGGCATAGAACTCGCCTTCTGGTACATCAAGATTAACTCCGTCAAGCACACGTCGATTGTCATATATCTTGACTAAATTCTCTATATGTATCGCAAACACTTAGAGCTGCCTCCAGTCTTTAAGCGGATACAATATTATATCTCATTAAGCAAATTATCTATATAGAAAGCTCATTATGACACCTGTGACTCATCGGAAAGTAAGGGGTGAAAGTAAGCTACTGAAGGACTGACGTAGAGTCTTTGGATTAGCGCAATATGATGTGTAAAAATATGTATCCTGGACTACCTGGCCAATACGGGCTGCAGCTATATTCTCTCTTTTATCCCAGAATTTTCTCTGCCTCTTCCCTATAGGCATCCATCAGATATGGTATACCGGTAACTTTGGTGCATTCTTCGGTTAAGGACATCAGTTGACGCCTGGTAATAGCTGGTAAGCTGAAACATCTTGCCCCAGCCATTAGTTGCTGTAAGCCTATTCTAATCTTTTCGCTAAAACTGTATATTCCCACAGCACCTAGCGGGATATTCTTCATTTCACCAGCACCTACTATACCCTTGACATCTTCGTAACAGACGAAAATCTCTTCGGGGGTTGAACCGAATTGACCAACTGTGTTGGGTAACTTCCCATCCTCAAGCCACTGCTTAATATTTTTACCTACCATTCCCGGTATCATTAGAGCCCGTCCCATGCAGACTGCTTTTGTGAAGGGTGCGCCAAGTGCCAGAGCCTTGAATATGCCATCTTCACTACTGAATCCACCGGCAAAGGCGATATCGGGTACTTGTTCACCTTTATCTGCCAGCTTCTGGCAAAAATCGTAAGCAGCAGCGTGCAGGTAGAGACTTGGCATGCCCCATTCTTCCATCATTCGCCACGGGCTCATACCAGTACCACCGCCAGCGCCATCAAGTGTAAGCAAATCAATCTTGGCATTCGCTCCCCACTTGATAGCCATAGCTAGTTCTCGCAACCCATATGCACCGGTTTTCAAAGTAATACGTTTGAAGCCCATGTCTCTGAGCCGTTTAACCTCAGTATAAAAACCTTCTTCATCAATAAAGCCGAGGCGGCTGTGGCGTTCAAACTCCTTTAGAGAACCATCCTTAAATGCTGCCTGGGCTAATGGATTTGAAGGATCAGGAGTGATAATATAGCCACGTTTTTGAAGCTCCAGTGCTCGTTCTAGACTGCTGACCTTGATTTCACCACCAATACATTTGGCACCCTGTCCCCATTTGAGTTCAATTGTGTTCAAGCCATGTTTTTTGCTAACATATTCAGCGACACCCAATCTGGTATCCTCTACATTCATCTGAACCAGGATTTCACCATATCCTTGGTGATAACGCCGGTAGACCTCGATTCGACGATCCATATCTGGCGATGAAGCAACCTTGCCATTTGAATCTAGCTCAAGCTGAGGGTCGATGCCACAAACGTTCTCACCACAGACCAATGTAATCCCACTGATAGCAGCGCCAATAGCGAAATGCTCCCAATTCTTACGGGCTATCTCTGTGGAACCTAAGGCTCCAGTAAAAATGGGGACCTTCATGCGGACTTTAATGTCCCAGCCGTATTCAGTCTCAGTATTTACTATTGGGAAAGTAGCTGTATCAGGGTCACCGATTACTCCAGGTGGTAATCCTTCGGCTCCTAAAGCATATCCCTGGATATTCAGATGCGAGTAATCAACCGGATAATCCTTGTCACCTCCGGCAGTAACTTCACCGTAGGGTCCGGGATATATTAGCTCCCTACCACGAAAAGTTGCCCTGAAAACCTCGCAGTTGCCGGTGCAACCGTCAAGGCAACGGGAACAGATACCACTCATAGGTACCACACTTCTGGAACGATTGGCGGTTCTAGTGGCTTCATTGGCATTTGGTTGTTGCAGATTCATTCTTTGAGCGCTCCTTTACTTACTATTTCTTAACGGGTATCCCTTTTGTTCAGTTGCTAATTCTTACATAGACTATGGGAATATCCCTCTGAAAGCCATAGCGCATGCCAGTCGGCGCAGTGCAATCATATAAGCCGCTGTCCTCATATCCACTTTCTCTTGCTGGCTAGTCTGTAGCACCTCAGCAAAGGCTTTAGTTAGAATCTTCTGTAAGTGATTATTTACTTCCACTTCATCCCAGAATAAGAATTGCAGGCCCTGCACCCATTCAAGGTATGATACTATCACTCCACCCGTGTTAGCTAATACGTCAGGAACAATAAATATGCCATTGTCCCCAAGAATCCTGTCTGCCTCAGGCGTGGTTGGACCGTTAGCACCTTCTATAACTACTTTGGCTTTTACCGAACTTGCATTAGCTTTGACTAGCTGATGTTCGATAGCTGCTGGTATTAAGATATCACATCGCAGTTCCAAGAGCTCAGCATTAGTTATAGTTTCGGCATTCTTAAAGCCGATTATTGAACCTGTCTCCTTTTTTTGATTCATCAAACCTTCGAGATCTAGACCCTTTGTATTGTAAACGCCGCCCTTAGAATCGCTCATTGCTATTATCCGAAAACCCTCTCTGGCGAGAAGCTTAGCTGCCGCCACCCCCACATTTCCGAAGCCTTGAACGACAACTGTTGCTTCCACAGCATTTATACCCAAATGCTGGGCCGATAGTAGTGTACTTATCATACAGCTGCGTCCCGTAGCTTCGAACCTGCCCATACTCCCGCCAACTTCCAAAGGTTTGCCTGTAGTAACAGCAGGTACGGAATAACCTCTACCCATACTGAAGGTATCCATAATCCAAGCCATGATTTGAGGATTAGTACCCACATCGGGAGCCGGGATATCAGTTTCAGGACCTATTAAAAGAGTGATTTCAGCAGTATATCGCCGAGTTAATCTCTCTAATTCACTTTGGGACAAAGCCTTTGGATCACAGATCACGGCTCCTTTGGCACCACCATAGGGAATATCAGCAACCGCAGTCTTCAAAGTCATCAAAGCGGCTAAGGCTCTAACTTCGTCTAGGGTAACGTCTGGGTGGTAGCGGATTCCTCCTTTGCCTGGCCCGCGAATATCATTGTGCACCACCCTGCATCCAGTAAAAATCTTTACCGTTCCTTCATCCATTTTAACCGGGAAGTGGACTATCAATTCCCGCTCACATTCCATCAATCTTAAACGGCATGCTTCAGCGATATTCATCCTGTCACAGACGTTACTAATCAGCTTTCTTACATTATCGAATGCTTGCTCGCTACTAACTGTACTCATAAACTCCCCTCCTGTTATCTGCCTTAGGTTTTTACAGGTATCGCCCTTTCATTAAGATATCTCTTCGCTTCAGGTATAGGTATTTCACCGAAGTGGAGGATGGAAGTAGCCAGAACTGCTGAAGCGTTGCTACCAGTCACAACTTCATTAAGATGCTCAAGCTTTCCTGCTCCGTGCCAAGAATTTTCATGATTGCGATTGTCTTTCTTTATACGGCCTGTGCTTCGAAGCTCACAGCGAAACTTAGGTAGTCTGGGTAACTAGAAATCGTTTCCCACAATACCAGAATAAAGCCGTGGCTGTCAACTGCAATCCATTCCTATTGTTTTGCAGTATACCGATTAGGCGCTTGCCTAGTTCCGGCGTTTGGTGTATCATGAAGCTCTCAGGAAATCGACAAGATATGAAGGTAGGGGTTCTCTCTCTACAGGGAACATTCATAGAACATATTGAAATTCTGCGGCAATTAGGTGTAGAAGCCCCTCCAATTCGCCTACCCCACGAACTTAACGCACTAGATGGGCTTATTATCCCCGGTGGAGAAAGCACTACCATTCTAAGGCTCATGGAGAGTTTCGGGTTGATCCGCCCTATAAAGGAGATGGTGCTAAATGGTACAGCTATATGGGGGACCTGTGCCGGGATGGTTTTGCTTGCCAAAAGCATCTCGAACTATGAAATGGAGACTCTGGGACTCATGGATATGAAGATCAGGCGCAACGCATTTGGCAGCCAACCTGATAGCTTTGAGGTGGACTTAGAGATACCAGCTGTGGGCAGAAAGCCATTCCATGCTGTTTTCATTCGAGCTCCAGTCATCGAGGAGGTTGAACCAGGCGTAAAAATACTATCCCGCCTTCCCAATGGCACCATCGTAAGCGCCAGGCAAAATCGGTTGCTAGCCTGTGCTTTCCACCCGGAGTTCACCGACGACTTAAGATTCCACAACTATTTTCTAGGCATGGTAAACCGAAGACTATCCAGTAACCCTGAGGACGGAATCCTCCAAATTAGCAGGCCTGCGGCTTGAAGGATACTCGTTTTCTGGAAATTGTAGAAAGGTAAGTCTATTGTTTCGAATCGAAGTCTCAGTAAGGGCAAGTTTCCCTGACCCCAGGGGAGACAGGCTTGAGATGGACATCCGCGACATCGGCATCATGACTATAACACGGGCTAGGGTTAGCGATTTGTATTTCCTGGAGGGAGAACTGGATGAGGCGGAGGCAAGAAAAATCGGCCAGGAACTACTCGCTGACCCTCTAGTTGAAGACTTTTCTTGGAGCGAGAGTCCCTTATCTCCTATTAATGGTGGGGATGTCCACAATATTGAGGTAGCTTACAATCCTGGCGTGACCGATCCTATAGAGGAAAGTGTAGGCAAGGCTATCCGCGACCTCGGCATAACCACGGTTACATCAGTGAAAACGGCCCGCAAATATTCTTTATGGGGCGACCTCTCGGAGGAGATCCTGCAATCTATCTGCGATAAGCTGCTGGTCAATAGCTTGATCCAGCACGTAGTCACCAAGAGGGAAGCGGTTACCCTCCCCTGCACAACCTACAAATTTGCATTAACTACTGTAGATTTGCTTAACCTGGACGATGACGGCCTAATGGAGGTTAGCAAGGATAGACTTTGGTTGAATCTAGATGAGATGAAGCATATCAGGGATTACTTCTCAAAGCTGGGTCGCAATCCTACCGATGTAGAGCTTGAGACTCTAGCACAAACCTGGTCCGAACACTGCATTCACAAAACCTTCAAGAGCAAAATCAGGCTAGGCCAGCTTGTTGTCGACAACCTGCTTAAGAGCACTGTGATGAGGGTCACTGAGGAGTTAAAAAAACCTTGGTGTCTTTCGGTTTTTCGAGACAATGCTGGTGTAATAGATTTCGATGGCCGTTATGCTGTCTGTTTCAAGGTAGAAACGCATAACCATCCCTCGGCAGTCGAGCCCTACGGAGGAGCAGCGACGGGTATAGGGGGTGTAATCCGTGATATCCTGGGGACAGGACTAGGAGCCAAGCCCATCCTAGACACGGATGTTTTCTGCTTTGCTCCCCCTGATTTTCCCGATAATGAACTCCCCCATGGTGTCTTGCATCCCCGCCGTATTTTCAAAGGTGTCCGAGCCGGTGTGGCTGACTACGGGAACCGACTCGGTGTACCAACATTGAACGGCGCTATACTCTTTGATGATCGATATCTGGGCAACCCCTTGGTCTTCTGCGGTACAGTGGGCTTATTGCCCGCGAGCATGAGCCAGAGAGGTCAACAACAGGCTGGAGATTTGGTAGTTCTGGTAGGTGGTAGGACTGGACGTGACGGTATTCATGGCGTTACTTTCGCATCAGGAGAGCTTACTAAGGAATCGGAGGCTATTTCAGCCAGCTCTGTTCAGATTGGTGACCCGATTACAGAAAAGAAGTTGATAGATATTCTCCTCAAAGCACGGGATCGGCAATTATACAGGCGCATCACCGATTGTGGAGGAGGTGGGCTTTCATCAGCGGTGGGAGAAATGGCTGAAGAAACAGGTGTGCGTGTTTATCTTGAGCGGGTTCCTCTGAAGTATTTGGGGCTCTCCTACACAGAGATATGGATATCCGAATCTCAAGAGCGAATGGTGCTGGCTGTACCACGAACTGCAGTCGACCAGTTACTTTCTCTTTTTCAGAGTGAGGGAGTAGAAGCTACCATCATTGGAGAGTTTACCGATACTCAACGGCTTGAGCTTTTCTACGACAGTAACCTAGTTGGTGATCTCGATATGCAATTTCTGCATAAAGGACTGCCTCAACGCGAAAATGAGGCTGTTTGGGAGCTACCACACCATACGGAGCCGGACTTTCCACAACCAACTGACCTGTGTGAAGACCTGTTGACTATTTTAGCCTCGTGGAATGTTTGCAGTAAGGAATGGGTAATACGCCAGTACGATCACGAGGTGCAGGGTGGTAGCGTTATGAAGCCTCTTACCGGGGTAAATAACGATGGCCCCAGTGATGCCGCAATCGTTAGGCCGCTTCTCGATTCAGATATGGGCATTATCGTTGCCAATGGCATCAATCCCAAGTATGGAGACATTGACCCCTACTGGATGGCAGCCTCTGCTATAGATGAGGTGTTACGACAAGTGGTGGCTGTGGGGGGCAGTCTACGAAAGGTAGCGCTGCTGGATAACTTCTGTTGGGGTAATCCAGATAAACCGGACAGGCTAGGGAGCCTTGTACGAGCGGCACAAGCTTGTTACGATATTGCTCTCGTCTACGAAACTCCTTTTATCTCTGGAAAGGATAGTCTCTATAATGAGTTTGAAACCGAAAAAGAGAGCATCTCGATTCCACCTACCCTGCTCATCTCCGCAATGGCAGTAATGGATAATGTAGAGAGGTCTGTTACAATGGAGTGTAAGCGAGAAGACGACCTGATCTACATGATCGGGACCACATTAAATGAGCTTGGTGGCTCACAGTATTACGACATTCATGGTTATGTGGGAAACAGAGTCCCCAAGGTTGACTCCACGAAAGGAAAGAGGCTTATGGATACCCTCAGCGCTGTCATAGAGGAGGACTTGGTTAAGGCTTGCCATGACCTTAGTGAAGGGGGTCTTGGAGTAGCTGCTGCTGAGATGGCCTTCGCTGGAGGTTTGGGGATGGAAATCCATTTAGGGCAGGTACCGTTGGGTGAGAACATTAATCGAGACGATTACATACTATTTTCCGAGTCTAATACCAGGTTTCTGGTGGAGATATCCCCGGAAAGCAGGCAACAGTTTGAGGATATGATGGCTGGGATCGATTTTGCTGCCATCGGTGAGGTTACAAACAAAGAAAAACTTGAGGTTTACGGTCTTAACAGAGAAATAGTGCTTTCGGCTCATATTATTGAACTCAAAGAAACTTGGCAAAGACCTCTTCGTTGGTAGGGTTTGACATGGCGACCAAAGTGAAGACG
>Ga0180438_10011109_pt1 | contig 10933 bp, 9 predicted proteins | sample SS_ome_12_FD_132455 | JGI IMG/M metagenome (GOLD analysis project Ga0180438, IMG submission 132455) | Hypersaline lake sediment archaeal communities from the Salton Sea, California, USA - SS_3_D_2 metaG | ecosystem: Environmental > Aquatic > Non-marine Saline and Alkaline > Hypersaline >... | reverse complement strand
CTCAGGGCGCTGCTCGCCGGCTCGGGCGTGGAGACCATCGACCTGGGCCTGATTCCCGACGACCGCGAGCAGTTGCGTCACGCGCTTACGGAGGCGGCCGCCGTCAGCGACGCCATCCTCACCTCGGGTGGCGTTTCCGTCGGTGAGGCGGATTTCATCAAGGAGGTACTGGCCGAACTGGGCGCCGTGGCGTTCTGGAAACTCGCCATCAAGCCCGGGCGTCCGCTCACCTTCGGCACCCTCGGCAAAAGCCTGTTCTTCGGCCTGCCCGGTAATCCCGTGGCGGCCATGGTGACCTTCCTGCAATTTGTGCAACCGGCACTCGAAAAACTTTCCGGAGCAACGCCGCAGCCCCCGGTACGGCTCCGCGCGCGTTGCCGTGATCGCCTGCGCAAGCGCCCGGGCAGGCGCGAATTCCAGCGCGCCATCCTAACGCGGGACAATTCGGGACGACTCGAGGTCGCACTGACGGGTCGGCAGGGATCGGGCGTCCTTACTTCCATGAGCCTGGCCAACTGCCTGATCGTACTCACCGAGGAACAGGAAAGCATCGATCCCGGCACCGAGGTCGGTGTGGAACTGCTGCCCTGGGCCACGATCGCGACGGTGCATTCCTCCTGATCACTTACTACCAGAGACCGGACAACCGACGATGAACAGTTGCTGCTCGCCCGACCCCGCCGCGCTCAAGCCCTACGAGGAAGCCATGGCGCAACTGGTCGCCGCCGCCAGACCGATCACCGACTTGGAACTCGTGCCCCTGGGGGCGGCGCTGGGGCGCGTCACCGCGTCACCGGTATTCAGCGGGATCAATGTCCCGGCATGGGACTACAGCGCCATGGACGGTTATGCGGTACGTACAGCCGACATCGGCGCCGCCGACGTCTCGCTGCCCCTCTCGCAGCGCGTGCCTGCGGGAACAGCGCCGGTTCCCCTCGAACCGCGGACCGCGGCGCGCATCTTCACCGGCGGTCCCATCCCCCAGGGTGCCGACGCCGTGGTGATCCAGGAAGTCTGCCGCGAGACCGATGGCAGCGTGGAAATCCGTGAGCAGCCGACCGGCGGACAGAACATTCGCCGCACCGGCGAGGACATCCGCCAGGGAGACGATATCATCCCTGTTGGAACCACGCTGCGGCCGCAGCATCTGGGGCTGGCGGCATCGGTGGGCGTGGCGGAACTCGAGGTGGTTCGGCGTCCGCGGGTAGCGCTGTTCTCCACCGGCGACGAATTGCTGATGCCCGGACAGCCGCTGGCGCCTGGCAAAATCTACAATTCCAACCTGTTTACCGGCACCGGTCTGCTGCAGGCGCTCGGGTGCGAGGTGGTTCCGCTGGGCATCGTCGAAGACACCCTCGAAGCCACCTGTGACGCCCTGGAGCGCGGCGCACGGGATGCCGACCTGGTGCTGGCATCGGGTGGTGTCTCGGTAGGCGAAGAAGACTACGTCAAACCCGCGGTGGAAAAGCTTGGCAGCCTCGCTCTGTGGAAAATCGCCATACGGCCGGGAAAGCCGCTGGCCTTCGGCCACATCGGCGACACGCCTTTCATCGGCGCCCCCGGCAACCCCGTGTCCCTGTTCGTCACCTTCCTGCTGTTTGCCCGTCCGTTCATCCGCAAGCTGCAGGGCTGCGCGGATCCCATGACGCACACGGTCACCGCCCGCGCGGGGTTCGACTGGCCGCGACCGGACAAGCGTCGCGAGTACATCCGCGCTCGAACCTACCGCGGCGACGACGGCGAACTCTGGATCGAGGCCTTTCCCAGCCGCTCTTCCGGCGTGCTGAGCTCGGTCACCTGGGCCAACGCGCTTGCCATCATCCCCGAGAACAAGGCACTGACCCGGGGCGATCGCCTCGAGTGCATCCCTTTCTGCGAGGTGGACGCATGATCACGATCCGATACTTCGCTCGGCTGCGCGAGACAGTCGGCCGCGGCGAGGAAGAAATTGCCCTGCCCGATGGTGTCTCCAGCGCCGGCGCCCTTCGCGACTGGCTCTGCGAACGCGGCGAGCCCTGGCGCGATGCCCTGTCGGCACCCGCCTTGCTGGTGGCTGTCAACCAGGAGAATGCCCGTCCCGAGAGCCCCGTCGCGGACGGGGACGAGGTCGCCTTCTTTCCGCCAGTCACCGGGGGCTGAAGGGCGCCTCCCGCACCAGCCCCCATGGACTAACCCCCGTGCTGCCGGTATCCTAGGCGCCCTCGTGACATCGGAGCCGATTTGCGAGGGCCCGGGAGGCCACGACGCCGCCGCGCTGCCCACAGCCTGCAAGGCTGTTGATGGACCGGAAGGCTCCGCCATTAGTCATACGAGTTTTGCGCCCGTAGCTCAGCTGGATAGAGCGCTGCCCTCCGGAGGCAGAGGTCAGGGGTTCGAATCCCTTCGGGCGCGCCATCTTTTCAAGGTTATGCCCATTCGGCGGTCACACTAGGCCGCTTTTTTGCTTCTGAAATCCTGATTAAGTCCGCAGATCCAACGCTCCCTGTCCCGAGGAGGTGATGACCTGCTCTCAGGGTCTGCGCCAACCTTTCTCTAGTTGCGTCCCTCGCCCCCGCGACAGGCCAGCCATGGCCAGTCTGGATCTGAGAGCAAACATTCCAGACACAGGCAGAAATTTCCAAAAAGGGCTGCGAACCCGGTCATTCCCGGCAACGGGTCCTAGTTCTGGAAAATGCTGGAAGCGGACCTTTCCAGAGAAACTGGCCGCAAATGAAAAATGGAACCCGAAGGTTCCATTTTTCGTTATATGAGGGGTGCGCTCGGCAAAGTCCGTCATGAGCGCGATGACTATTTGCGTGCGAGAATCCTTAATGGTTTCAGGCTCACTTTGGGCGCAGGGGGTGACTGCGCTGCAGATAGCGCCAGGCACAGTATCACCGGAGCAACACGCCATCGATACTTTTCCGAAAAGTCGTTTCAGGGTGACCTGGGGGAAGAGGTGTCAGGTAAGGCCGATGGCCGATCACGCACAGGGCCACCGGGCTGCCGGTCATCCCTAAGGTCGTCGTCGGGCACGACATCCTACAATAGACGTTGAGGGGTGCGCTTTCCCTCTGCGCGGGCGGGGTGGTCCGCGTGGGTACATAAACCGAGGCAGGTGATCTTGACCGTTGTCTACCGTTATCTTTTCTGGGCCATGCTGCTGTTGGGCGGCACGCCGCTGCCTGCGGCCGGGCAAGCGCTGGTGCTCGATATCGACGGCACTATCGGCCCGGTGACGGCGGAGTACGTCAGCACCGGCTTGATGCGAGCGGAACAACGTGGCGCCAAATTTGTCGTTTTGCGGCTAGATACCCCCGGGGGGCTCGACGTCGCGATGCGCGAGGTCATCAAGGAGATCCTGGCGTCGCGCGTGCCCGTGGTGGGCTACGTAGCGCCGAGCGGCGCGCGGGCTGCGAGTGCGGGTACCTATATCCTCTACGCATGTCATGTCGCCGCCATGGCTCCGGCCACGACGCTGGGCTCGGCCACGCCGGTCAAGCTCGGCGGGTTCCCCTCGTTGCCGAGCGAGGAGCCGGAAGGGCCTTCCGATGGAGGTCGCGACGACACGCCGACGCAAGGCGGCGAAACAGGTACGGGGGACGACGAGGCCCCGGATGACACGGCAGAGGCCGGGGAAGAGCCGCAACAGAGGGATGCCCTCGAGCGGAAGCTCGTCAACGATGCGGCCGCCTTTATCCGGGGACTTGCCGAGCTTCGGGGCCGCAATTCGGAATGGGCCGGGCGAGCGGTGCGCAAGGCGGCAAACCTGACCGCCGCCGAGGCGCTTGACGCCGGCGTGATTGAACTCGTCGCCGAGGATCTCGATCAACTGCTGGCGCAGCTCGACGGCCGCCGGGTCGAGGTCCTTGGCACAACGCAGACCCTCGAAACGGCCGGTGTAACCGTGGAGACATTCGAGCCGGATTGGCGCGTCCGGTTGCTGTCGGTGATCACAGACCCGACGGTGGCCTATGTCCTGCTGCTAATCGGTTTCTACGGCCTGATTTACGAGCTAGCGAATCCGGGTGCGATGATCCCGGGGGTCACCGGGGCCATCGCGCTGATCCTGGCACTGTTCGCGTTCCAGACGTTGCCGGTGAACTATGCTGGCCTTGCACTGCTGGCTCTGGGTATCGGTTTCATGGCGCTGGAGGCCTTCGTTCCCAGCTTCGGTGCCTTGGGAATCGGCGGGACTGTCGCGTTCATCATCGGCTCGGTGATCCTGTTCGACGACGAAGCCGGCCAGATTCGGGTTGCGGTGCCGGCCATAGCGACCTTTGCCCTGTTGAGCATGGCGCTGTTCGTCGGCGTGGTGGGCTATGCTGTCAAGACCCGGCGCAAACCCGTGGGCACAGGGCAGGAGCAGATGATCGGGGCCGTCGGCGAGGCGCTGGAGGATTTTACGGGGTCGGGTGCCGTGCGGGTTCACAGCGAGATCTGGACGGCCGACAGCGGTGGGGCGGTCCACCGTGGCCAGCAGGTGCGGGTCACAGCAATCGACGGCCTGCGTTTGAAAGTGGAGGTGATCGAATGATCGGTAGCGCGACACCGGTAACCCTGGCGATCGTCCTGTTCGTTTTTGCCTTTCTCGTAGCGGCTATCAAGATACTGCGCGAGTACGAGCGCGGCGTGGTTTTTTTCCTTGGGCGTTTCCAGCGGGTCAAGGGACCAGGGCTCATCATCGTGATCCCCGGCATCCAGCAGATGGTGCGCGTCGATCTGCGCACCGTGGTCATGGACGTGCCGACCCAGGACGTCATCTCGCGGGACAACGTCTCGGTGAAGGTCAACGCGGTAGTCTACTTCCGGGTGGTCGATCCCGAGCGGGCGATCATCCAGGTCGAGGATTTCCACGCGGCCACGAGCCAGCTCGCGCAGACCACGCTGCGATCGGTGCTGGGCGCCCACGAGCTCGACGAGATGCTGATCAATCGCGAGCGACTCAACCAGGACATACAGGGTATCCTCGACCAGCAGACGGACGCCTGGGGCATCAAGGTGTCGAACGTTGAGATCAAGCACGTGGACCTCGACGAGTCCATGGTACGCGCCATCGCCAAGCAGGCCGAGGCCGAGCGCGAACGACGGGCCAAAGTCATACACGCCGAGGGCGAGCTGCAAGCGTCAGAGAAGCTGTTGGGCGCGGCCGAGGTGCTGACCCGCAATCCCGCCAGTATCCAGCTCCGCTATCTGCAGACCCTGACCGAGGCGGCAAGCGCCAAGGGCTCGACCATCGTCTTCCCGTTTCCCGTCGACCTCAAGGATTTCCTGGGGCGGACAGACCGGGACGATGGGTCCCGGTAGACCGGCGAGGGTCCGGGCCCAGCCCGGGCGATCGGTTTCCGCGACGCGGCGGCCCGGGTTGCGCTCCAGACGTTTGTGGTCGTAGCGAAGGATAGGAATTTGCATTCAGCGAACGCAGAGGATGTTGTCGTCAGCAAGGCCAACAAGCCCGCCATTGCCAGTTTGTCATCCCCCTGGTTATCCGCACTGGCCATCGGACTCTACGAAGATCACGCTGGTACCGAAATCGGGGAGCAGGTCAAGGCTTCACGCGTTTTTCACTTCGAATAATTCGATGTTTATGCGATAGCTTTTCGAATTTTCGAAAAGTTCTCGCGTCTGCATGATGAGTCTTCAAGGAAATCTAGCTGTCGTTGTGTAAGCTGGAAGGAGATTCGACATGAGCTTGTTTGCCATTAATCACGAATACCAGCGTTCCATCGATCGGACCTGGAAAGATTTTTCTGCTCACTCTCGAGCACGGACTGCGACGGGCGCGGAGGAAGCGCAAAGCAAGAGCCACCGTTCAGTTCTCGATCTGGATAATCAGGGAGAAGTCTTCGTGCAGAACGAAACTCAGAACGCCATCACTCCCCAAGTGGCGGGCGGGTCAGAATTGATACAATTCAACGCCATAGCGTGGGGGTGTTTCCTGGATAGCAAGCGCAAAGAAGAAACCAAGATTAATGGTTCAGAATCTGATTACCGCCGGAAAGGAGGCTAGAAGGCGCCTCGGCTTCCGGCAAGAATGTATGAGTTACGCCTTTAACGATTTACGGCCATAGCCCACCGAAATCCAGCTAATACCTAATGCCGTCTACACTCGCGTGGTAGTTGATCCTTGGTCTTACCCAATCGTCGCTAATCGCCGTTAGTAACGAGACCGTCCCCACGCGCCAAGGGCTGCTTGGTGTTGGTAGTTGACCCACTGCCACGTTACCGCCTTATCTGCATCGGCAAGCGGAAGCGGTCATTCACCTGCATCGAGCTGAAAGACGGCTCCTGGTCGCTTTCGGACGGTCACCCCACACCGATTTAACGTCTGCTCACGCGGCAACTCCGCCGCTGCCGATGTCCGCTTAGGGCATCCTCCAGTCTTCCCAACGGCCTAACGAGGGCGGCTGGTCTACCTTCCAAAGCGGACATCAACCCGCCCGCTCACCTTTGCGGCACCGCAACAGTCCGGGTTCGGGTGAGGAACAGACGTTCAGATTTGGCCTGGCGACGGCGGAAACGGGCTGGAAGCGGTCATTGAGGGAGGGCTTGGCGTCGACCGGGTAATGCTGGAATCGGTCATCTACTACTGAAGAGAAACTCGCTGATAGCGTTGTTTAGTGGCGGATTCCCACTAACTTCGAAAGCCCAGTAGATCAAAATATTGATCTACTCCCATTGCGCACTTGCCGAACGCCATTTCTGTTCGTCTTTGTCCCAGATGCTCGCGGTCACGCAGGGTGTGGGGTTGATGTCTCCACACTGAGATCCGTGCACATCAGCCAGAAGTACGCGACGGTGGCCGAGACTGATGACCTCCCACCCCTGATTGAGCAGAGAACTGATGGAATTTCCCACCAGGAAATGAGATACACATCCGCCCGTGCCGCAATACAGCGACGCGGCACTGGAACACGCGAACAAAGCCTCATTGAGGACCCAATCCACATTGAGATCACCGTCAAGGTCTGTTCGCGTCACCGCGCCCCATTCCAAGGCGAATTCGCCGTTCTGGTTATCCTTACAGGCTTGCCGAGCGACCTCCACCTTCTCGGCGAGAGGTTGCGGTAGCCTCGCCAGTTCGCCGGCATTCGCCGCCAGAGGCAGAATGGCTAGAACGCTCGTGATAACCACAGTGTTCATCTGTATTCCCTTCTGCTGTCCCCACTTGTCCGAGTCGTTTCTCATCGCCATCTCCCTCCGAGTCTTTGCTCGCAGTACCCCCCGGATTGGTTCAATATAAGCGGTTCAGGCTGATCGATCTTCGTCGCATAAATCGACTAACAGCACTCAATTGCACTTGCGGTAGGTGTAATCGCCGAACTCTAGCCAATCATCGCCTCCGTCACTGAAGATAAGGAACTCTGAGCGATCCTCGCCTAACAGCGCGACCACGAATCCATTCGGCGGTTTGCCATCGCCAAAATAGCTGTAGGCTGTCATGGCACGAATGGTCTCGTCGTTGATCGTGACCCGAGCGTCCCACTTGTCCTCTGGCTTGTCGAGGATCCTGTATTCGATCTGGCGCTCAATTGTCCCACCGCCGCAATAGACAACCCCCTCGGGCGTTTCGATCAATACGGCAGCGCCCGCACCCTGCGAACCGCAGGCACCACGCAGCGACTTGATCGCGGCCCCGGAACCCTTCAGGTCGAAGATGCCATAGCTGACGTCCTGATCGATCATGGAGAGATTCAACGTGGCATTTTCCCCAATCTGATCAAGGACGAACTCGTAGTCCGCCATGTCGCGAAAAATCACCTCCACAGGGTAGTTGTCGACGATGTGAATGTCGGCGTTGTCTCCCCCTGCCTGGAAAGCACCAGCCTCGGTCGCGCCGTCCTTCATGAAGCGGATCGAAAGGCCCTGCTTGCGCTCGATGTCCTGGGCATCCTCGTAACCTGCAGGTGCAAAACGCATCCGGTCGCACTGCAATTCCAAGGTCATGTCACCGGCCTGAATGAATGCATTCGGCGAGGGCGCATCGTTGAAGCCCCAGCCAGAGAAAGCCAGTGAAGAGACCGCGAGCATCGCAACCGAGAAGGTTGAACCCATAGCTAGCCGACAACACATACCACGCCCTCCGAGTTACCGATCTGAGTTGAAGATCACCACTGTTCGAATTCGGTCACATCACCGCTGCCGTCGACGTTGCAGTAGCCACGGGCGTCCTTGCCGCTGACTTCCCAGTCGAAGGAAGCACCCTTCACCTGCAGGTCTTTTACGGTCATCGCGCCTGAGTCGATGTCCTGCTGCAAGCTGGCACCCAAGCGGACAGTGATGTCTGAATTGGGCACATCAAACTGCTCTAAGACCCTGTTCTTACAACCAAGGCCTAGCTGACCTATAACGGCATCAGTCTCGCTACCAGCTTTGATAGGCAGAGAAAACATCAGGACGGCAAAGGTGAGGAAGACGGTTACTAGCGAAATGTCGCGTTCCATGTTCATGAGGTAAGCCCTGCAGGAGAAACGAAAAGGTTAGATTGGAATCCGCCAAAGCACAGTTTTGCAACTTAAGGATGCAAGTTTCTAAAAGATACGAAAGGTACGCTCCCCGTTCGCACCAGAAGGATGCAGATAGGAAACTGGTGGTTGGAACGATTACCCATCAAAGATGCAATTCTAAATGGCCCCTGCGAAACCAGTCTCCGAGCGCTGCCCCGCGATTGAGTGTGGCCCTTGAAGCCACCTTCACTCGTGGCAAGCAGAGCCGGCAATCCCAGTTGTCCTTAAACCCGGTCCGAGCCTGCTATGCGGCAGAACCCAGCACGTCGGCGACTATTGAGTCAGCTTAGCCCTTGCGGCGTCGCACAACCAAGCCGCCGCCCAGCGCCAGCAAGCCGGCGGTGATCGCGATTGCTACCGGGCCAAGCGCCGGGACCGAAGTGGCAGCGCCGAGGACGGAATCAGACAGTTGAAAAGCCAGCAATTCCGTCACCTCGTTCCATGTGACTGTATCACTGTCTCGATTGAACCGCGGGCCGGTGTTGCCGCCTTGCTGAGTCGACCATTCCCAACGCGAAGCCTCGCTGGTGTTGTTGACGATACTAAGGTAATAGGGAGTCGATGACGTCAACGCTACCGGCGACGAAAGGTTGAAGGTGTACTTGAAAATCGGCTGCCCTCCGATGGCAGTCTGTCCGGTATCCACCCTCGTGGCTGCGACACCTCCCTGTTCCTCGAATGGCGTGGTCTCGGGAAGACCAGAACCATTGTCGTTGAAGAACCGAATCGAAAACGTGTCGGTCGGAGCGCTTCCGTCAAGATAAGAGCCCCAAGCCGCGACTGCCTGAATGGATGTATCGCCGCTCAACTGGACTCTCTGCGCCTGCTGGTTAACTCTGGGCGCTGCGAAGTCGCTAGTGCGACCTTCATTCGCCGGCGGGGACTGATCGTAAACGATGGCTGCTGTAGCGCTGCCGCAGAATACGAGAGGGAAGATTAGGAAGGCGAGACGAACTATCGATTTTTTCATTGGCAGCGTGTTTCTGAGAAGGAAATCCAGACGTCAATGCTACCCGATTTCGTTGATCTACGGACCTCCGGCGTCGGGGCAGTGGGGGCTTGGGGTGTCGGACACACGTATGGTGGCGGCCGGCAGTTTGGTCGCAATGCATTGCTGCCTGTTTGATGCTGTCTCAATCGGCGGCACCCGGCCGTGATCGCTGTTAGGCCGGTATTTTTCGCACGTCCCGCCCGGCGGCTTTTCCGCCATCCGACGGTTTGCTGGATATGTCCGCAATGGGCATCCTCCAGCCGTCTCAGCGACTCGGCCAGGACGGCGGATCTACCCTCCAGAGCGGACATCAACCCGCCCGCTGAACTTTGCTGCACCGCAGCAGTCTGGGTTCGAGTGAGGAGCGGACGTTCAGATCCGCCCTGGCGACGGCCAAGAAGGGCTGGAGGCGGACATTCGCAGTACGGCGTCACTGCATCGGGTGTACTGAAGAACTGAGTCGCACCACAAGATTTAGTTACTCTCGGCGCAGGGCTGTCCTAGTGTCTTTCTGTTCCAGTTAAAACGACAGCAGAAGTCGTTCTGACATTTTCCGTTACATCCTTTTGGCAAATTGACCTAACGCAAAGACCGTCCACCGCTGCCCTTGACCGTCGACCACGCCGGGACTAAAGAATCTGGGAGAAGATCTGTTGTGTCAGGCAGATTCATCCCTCGGCGTAAATATTCGTGGAGGGTTCTTCGCGGCAGCACCGTCGCCATCCAACGCCTAGAACCCGAATGTCACGGGCGCTCACGCCACGGGGGCTGTAGAGGTACGGGCGAGGATACCTGGCCTAACGCGGCCGATCCTTGTTAAAGGATCGACCCACCGGATGCAGGGCTTCAGCAATGAAGGACTGCCCTGTGGTCTGGTCCAGACAAGCCGGCAGAGGACCGGCACGCATCCTCTCGAAACGAAGTATTGGTGTAGGGGAGGAAAGGGTCATGACGAAAGCACGATCGACGCTTTGGATCGCATTGTCGGTCATAGGTCTTCTGGGCGGGTGCGGAGATTCTTCGTCCGTCCCCTTCACCGAAGCACTGATCAGCAAGCTGCGCAGCAACGGTATGGAGGTCAGTGTCGGATACCCGAAGCTATGGACTGATGCGGACTGCGCATATAGCTACCCGATATATCACAACTGCTTCGGCAACAACCCTGCCGCACCTTACATAGTGCCGGTCGTCAAATCCTGGCCGGAGGAGTATGTCGATCCGGAGATGGAAAACAGTCTAGGGATCACGCTACCCGGCTACAGCGTGACATACCGTCTCGATCCCACGGAGGCGATCGTCGTGTTCGGCAGGATGCCCCCACCGGCGCGGTACATTGGACTGCAGACCTGGATCTGGTCCACCGGATGGCTGAGTGAGAAGTCGCCGTGGGACGAAGACAAATACAAATTCTACGCCGACGCGGCGGGACCGCTGATCCAGTACCTCTTCGCCACCG
>Ga0180438_10011108_pt1 | contig 10936 bp, 9 predicted proteins | sample SS_ome_12_FD_132455 | JGI IMG/M metagenome (GOLD analysis project Ga0180438, IMG submission 132455) | Hypersaline lake sediment archaeal communities from the Salton Sea, California, USA - SS_3_D_2 metaG | ecosystem: Environmental > Aquatic > Non-marine Saline and Alkaline > Hypersaline >... | reverse complement strand
GTACAATCGGGCAATCTGGGCTCGAAGTTCCAGATCAGCCACCAACTCCCCGTCGGGGCGGCCCAGGTTAAAGGTCCTTTCGACGCCCAGAACGCGCGCTGCCGCCTCGGTTTCGTCCAGCCGGGTGACGGCCAATTGCGGCCGGCTGGTGTCTCCAGCCTGTGCGCCGATGTCGCCCAAAGTGCAATTGACAGAGAAGACCAAGGTGCCTTGCTGGGCGAGTAGCCCGACCGTACCACCGCACATGGTCTCCATATCGTCTGGGTGAGCGGCCACCACGATTAGGCGCCGCACCTCTTCAAAGGCTTTTTGTCCCTTTATCATATGTCCCTATCTTTCTAGCCGATCGGCGGCGGGCATAGGGATGCCCCGCCTGCGTTTGGCGGCGAGCAGCGGGCTTGGGGGATGCCTCGCCTGCGTTTGGCACTCAGCGGCGGGCACGGGGATACCTCCCCTGCGTTAATATGCACGTTTTATTCCAGTTCAAGGTTTCCCAACACCACGTGATCGTTCACCGGCGCATCGTTCTCGATCACGGGCAGGCGTTCCAACGTCTCCCAATAGTAGGCGCCGGCTCGAAGCGAGTACGTCCCCGGGGCCAGGTCGGTTGGCAGGTTGAGCCGATGCTGATCGCGCAGTTCCTCCCCCGGCTCCCAGGTGCTGGTTGGCAGAGAAACCTCCCACCACGGCTGGCTGTCGTGCTGAGCGATAAGTTGGCCATCCAGGTCGACCAGGTGCACGAATACCGTGTAGTCCCGGTCCATAGGGGCCAGGGCTCGCCAATGGAGGGTCACTTCCAAATCGTCGCCCCCCGAGCTGACGCCGGGTGAGACATCATAACCACGCAGCTCCATTTTGCCATCCAGGTTGGCCTGAACGAGGTTGGAAGGCTGTAAGTTTGGCTCGCCGGGCGTAATCTCGATCAGCTCCCGCCCCTGTTGCTCGAAGCTCCCCAACCTCACCCAGGTGTTGGCTTCAAAGCGACGGGGCGCTTTGGGCGCCTCAACTACATTGGCCTTGAGTCGTTGGCTCCAGTCCGACCAGTCGAGGCCGGCCAACACGCCCACAGCCAGGCTCCACTCGTCACCCAATTGCCACGGCATGGTCTCGGTCACCAGTATCTCACCTGGCTGCCACTGGCGCGGGGGGTACCAAAGTTGGGCGATCAGCGGGCGTTGTCCCGTGTCTTCGATCACCTCGCCCTCGCTGTTCAAGAAGAAAGGATAGAGGCGTAGGTCGCGTTCGATGGGGCGAAGCGCCTGCCAGTAGAGGCGCACCGCCATTTGGCCGCGACGAACGTCCTCCACCTGTTCACGGCGGGAGTCGTTCAGCAGATCAAAACCCAACAATCGGAGCTCGTCACCGAAATCGACCACAAGCCGATACTGGGGATCGGCTACGTCAGTCCGGGCGAAATCGTAGAATGCGTCGGGCAGTGTGTGCTGTTTAAGCCCACGCCTCAACAGGATATAGCCATCGGCCGCATCCAGCACGCCAAATTCGCCAGTAGCAAGGGATCCCTGCATTTGGGCCTTGAAGTCATTGGGATGGATTGGCCAGGTGCCGGTGGTCACGTCGAGAAAAATGTACTCAGCATCGTTGACGTCCGGGTACTGGTAAGCGATGGTCCGATTGCTGAGATGGGGGTACAGCTTACTCTGGGCAGATATCGGGGCATTGGGTGGGATCTGGGCGATGAAGCGTTCGGCCAGCCGGTCGTGGTCGCTGATTTCCCACTGCGGTCGATTGAGCGACAGGGGGGAGTAACCCCGGAACAGGTGCCAGATGATAACCACGAGCAGCAGGGAGAGGCTTATGGCGTGGGTTACCTGTCGCTGGTGCCCCGGCCACACCCGGCCAAGTCGGCGGCGCAGATAAAAGAAACCGAATACCGCGCCCCAGGCTAACCATGGCGCGACGTCTGCGCCATACTGTCCCCCGGTCGCGTCGTGCATCGCGGTGTTGGCGCTGAGCAAGTTGATGGCAAACATGGGGAGCCCAATGAGGAGCACGGGCAGGCCCAGCAGCGGCAGGTAAGCGAAGGGGGTGAGCACATCGCGAAGATAGGCAAGTCGGGAAGGCTCCCACAGGGCCCTGAGCACCAGGTCGGGCCGCGTGACCGCAGTAACGATGATGTCCAATGGGGAGTCGCCCAGATAGGAGTAGTAGCCGAGGAATATATGATCCCCAGTTACGCTGTAGGTGGGAATGATCCAGTACATGAGGACGAAGAAGTAACCCATTGCCAGGGCAATCGTGATTCCGCCAAGCAACCAATCACGGTAGCGGATGATGGCATACAACCCCATGAAGGCGACCACCAGAGGGATGTGCTCCTTGCACATCATGGCCAACACGGAGAAGAGCAGAAACCAGACCGGCTTGCGCTTGACCAGGAAATAGAACGCGTACATAAGGAAGCCGACTGCCAAGGCCGGTGGGTGGAAGTCCCAAAGCGTCACGACGGCCAAGGTGGGGAATAGCAGGTAGGCTACCAACAGGCTGAGCGCGGCGAAGTCACTCTCCAGCTTCTCGCGGGCCAGCCAAAAGATAGGCATGCCGCCCAAACCGATCGCAGCCGCTTGTAGGAAGAGGAGCATCTCGGGACCACTGTAGATGAGATAAAAAGGGGCTACCAGGGCGAGAATCGGGTCGGCGTGGTTCGATAGGTGGAGTAGTGGCTGGCCGGTGGTGGTGTAGAAGAAGATGCGCCCGTGCAGCGTGTTCCAGACGACCTGGTCGTAGATACCCAGGTCAAAACCGCTCGAGTTGAAGCTGGCGTGGCGTTGGATCGCCAGCCAGGTAAAGGTGATGATATAAAGCAGAACCAGCACCCAGGCAAGAACATGGGACCAGTCGCCCCGAATTCTGCTCAGAAGACCATTGCGGCGTGTTGAAGATAACGGTTTTTGTGGCTTGGCGCTATCAAGACTCATATCATAAGCATGTTTAGTTGAATTTAGACCTGGCTTTATTCTACTCGTTTTTTTCCGCTCTCCAAAATTTCGATCATTCCCGTATGTTTCCTGGTACATTTCTATTTGGGGGAAAACGAGAAGCCAGCATCCCCGGGTGTGGCTCCGTTCGGCATATGGGGGTGCCTCCCTCCGCGAATTAAAGCAATTCGCGGCAAAAGTGAAATATGCCGTAAGTTTCCGGAGCGCTTTGCGGTGGGAATAGGGCATGGTAGAATGAAATCGGGATTCTTGAATCTGGCAGGAGGCCAAGTTATGATCTCGGCCATCGTGGTCGCCGCCGGCCTTTCCACGCGGATGGGGCAGTTGAAGCAGCTCTTGCCCTATGGGGAGCATACGGTTATTGAGCAGGTCGTGTCGGTGTTGCTGGCGTCACCGGTGGAAGAAATACTTGTGGTGACCGGCCACGAGCGGGGGTTGGTGGAAACCGCCCTGGCGAAGTGGCCGATGAAAACTGTGTTCAACGCCGATTATGCCGAGGGTGAGATGTTGTCCAGTGTCCAGGCCGGGCTGCGGGCGGTCGATACCAAGAGCGAGGCAGCGCTGCTGGCGGTGGGTGATATGCCAGCCATTGAGAGAGACGTGGTCGCCCAGCTTATCCAGGCCTACACTGCGGCGGGCAACGACTCCGTTTACATCCCCAGCTACCGGATGCAGGCCGGGCACCCCGTGTTGGTGCCAAGTTCCTATTGGGGGGCGGTTCTGTCACTGCCAAAGGGCGACACTCTGCGATCGGTTTTGCGAGCCGAAAGCACACGCGTGCAGTGGATGGTAGTAGACACACCCTCGGTGCTGCGCGATATAGATACGCCGGACGACTACCAACGCGAGCTGGGCTTGCAGCAGGGATAGGTTCGAACTCAGGATGAAACTCCCTAAACCCTTGGTCCCGGCTCGCTTCGTACGTCGTGACAACCGTTTTCGTGTCAGTGTCAAAGTGGACGGGCGGCTAGTTGGGGCGCACCTGCCCAACTCCGGTCGCCTGGGCGAGTTGCTCACGCCAGGGCGTGAGCTCCGTCTGGCTTCAATGCCTGATCTCAGACGCAAGACCCGGTATGACCTCAAATTGGTTCGCTATGCTGGTGTTTGGGTCAGCGTTGACGCCCGTATCCCTAACCCTCTCTTCGCCGAAGCCTTTCGCGCCGGAGATATGCCCCGCTTTGAAGGCTACCTCCACCTCCAACCCGAGGTTACTCTGGATGATAGCCGGATTGACTTTCTGCTGACTGGTCCAGGCGGGAGACTGTGGGTTGAGACCAAGTCAGTCACGTTGGTGGAGCAAGGAGTGGCCCGCTTTCCCGATGCGCCCACCGAACGCGGACGCCGTCACCTGGAGACGCTGATCCGCGCCGTTGGGTGGGGGGATCAGGCGGCCGTTCTTTTCATCGTTCAGCGGCCCGATGCCTGTGCTTTTCGAGCCCACACCGAGGCCGACCCCGCATTTGCTCAGACGTTGCGCCGGGCTATGGCAGCCGGCGTGGCGGTTCTGGCCTGTCGCTGTCAGGTCTCAGAGGAGGAAATCACCCTGGACGAGTTTATCCCCGTGGAATGGTATGGGTTAGGTTAACGACTGACATCTTTACCACGAACCCGCCAAAACCTCGGCGATGGTGAACCAGGCAGGGAGCCGGAAATGCTTCAGCATCCGGCTCCTTGTGGCCTTGGATTGAAGGTTACGGGCTCGGGGTTTCTGTCGGCGTTTCGGTGGGCACAGGTGTGTCGGTGGGCGTCACCGGCGTATCGGTGGGCGGCACCGGCGTATCGGTGGGCGGTACAGGCGTATCGGTCGGCGGTACAGGCGTGTCAGTGGGTGTGGGAGTGCGAGTAGGCTTCGGTGTCTTGGTCGGTGTTTTGGTGACGGTCGATGTGGGCGCGAAGACCTCGATTTCTACCTCCAGCTCAGTCTTTTTCCCCGAGTTGAGCACTACCTCAAGTGTGTAGGTCTTGGTTTTCTTGGGACACACCTCTTTTGAGCCTTGCCAGTCCACGTCGTCACCCTCCAGTTCGACAGACCGCGCATCATCGGCTATCCAAACCAGGGTGGTGCACTCACCAGCCACCAGTGCATCATCGGTCGCCTCAAATTCGAGCCGGCCAGGGGTGGGCAAAGGGGCCTTTGTTGGCAAGGTAGGCGGTGGCGGCGTGGCTGGTGGCTTGGTGACAACTGGGGTGCTGGTAGGCGGCTCCGGGGTGGCGGTGGGCCAGGGTGGTGGCGTGGTCGTTGGTGTGCGAGTAGGCGCTGGCGTCCAGGTTGGGAGGCGGGTATCGGTAGGTTGTGGGGTGTGAGTGAGAGTCGGCGTCCAGGTGGCAGGGTAGGGTGAAGGCAGCGATTGCTCAGGGGCAGGGGCGGCGGCTGGCTCTCTTGATCCAGGCCGAAGCGTCTTCAGCACGTCGGCGGCCATCACGATTCCCAGGACATACACGGTGATGACGGCCAAGCCCAAAATGGCCAAGGCAATCAGTTGTTGACGCGACATAAGCCACACTCCATTTACGTTTAGCGTGGGTTATGACTATTATACCACATGTTATGGCAAGTTGTCCAGTGCGATTTCTTCCAGTTGAGACACACTTTCGAGCACCAGGTGGGCCCCCGCTCGTTCCAGTTCGTCCCGTTCACCGAAACCGCTTAGGATCGCCACTGCCCAAGCGCCGGCAGCCCGCGCCGAACGGACATCGGCCACGGTATCGCCCACCATAACGCAACGTGTTGGAGATACCCTTAGCTTCTCCGCGGCAAAGCGAACGGGTTCAGGATGCGGTTTGAGTCGATGGGTGCTTTCGCGGGTGACGACCAGTTCGAACAGGTGAGCCAGGTTGTGCTGGGCCAGAAAAGCTTCCGCGTCGCGGTGGCCGCGCGTTGTGACAACCGCCAGACGAAAGCGCTGGGACAACTCGTGAAGTGTGGAGTCTGCACCAGGGATCACAGGGAGCCTGGCGCGAGGATGTAATCCGCGCCAGCGACGCAGTGTGTCACCGACGGCGAAGATATTGTCATCCAGGCCAATCGCGTCGAAGAAGGTCATCAGCGCATTGCCCGGCGTCTCAGCCCACATGACCAAGCGGCGGGCCAGAGAGGTGGGGTTGATGAAGGAGAAAGCTGACAGCGGAGCCAGGTAACGGGCCAAAGACGCCACAGCCTGGTCATCGGTGTCCATCAGTGTACCATCCAGATCAAAGAGGATGGCCTCGATTATTCTGTCCAGACCAGATATTGTACCAGGCCCCATTGATTTGCTCTCTAAGATGAAGACCTCAAGGGTTTCGGAAAGCCCTTGAGGTCTGAGTAGTTGTTAATCCAGATCGTTCAATGGACCACACCCCATTGACCGGGAGGCCAATATGAAACCCAGGCCCGGCCTATGATAGAATCAAGTGGGAGGGCGCCAAAAGCGCGCGAGTCATTGGAGAAGCCCCGGTTGTCCCCTAGCACAAAAATGTGTAACGGCGGCACATCAACCGGGCCGTAATCGCCGTAGGTGGGGCGAGTTATGTATGGCTCGTCCAGCGGGGTACCGTTGATAATGACCTGACCCGACCGAACCTCCACCCGGTCGCCCGGCAGGCCGATGACACGTTTGATAAGCAGATCAGAGTCTGGATCAATACGGAACACCACCACGTCACCACGTTGTGGGCCGCGCACAGGCCACCACCGGCTGTAGGAGATTTTCTCCACAACCAAACGCTGGTCGGTGTGCAGATTGGGCTCCATACTCTGGCCATATACCCGTGTGGCCTGTGCCAGCAGCAGGTTGATGAGTAGCGCGATGATCACTGCCGGGATCATCGTCTCCAGAATCTCGCGCAGAACCCTCAGAGCGTGGCGTCCTGCCGATACGTGCTCATCTGGCAAGGTGTCTTGTGAGTTGTAAGGAGGTTCCTGCATGTCGGCTCCCTGTGCCGTGAAATCTTAGACCTGACGGATTTCCGGAATGCTAAGTTGGAAATCCGTCAAGTCTTTCTCGAAGCTTACTTATCAATCAGCGTCTTAGCGGCGTGATTGTTTACGCCCACCGCGGTCGCGCCCACCCCGGCCACTCCGTCCGCCGCTAGGCCGGCGTTGGTCGTTTTGGCGCGCCTGCTCGGCCGTCCAGCCTTCCAGCACGGCTTGGCGCGAGAGACGGATTTTGCCCTCGCGGTCAATGTCGATGACCATGACCATGATCTCGTCTCCTACACGCACCACGTCTTCCACGCTCGGCACGCGATAGTCAGCCAACTGGCTGATGTGAACCATACCGTCTGTGCCAGGCAAGATTTCTACAAAGGCACCGAAGTCAGTAGTGCGAACGACCTTGCCGGTATAAATTTTACCGATTTCAGCCTCCTCTGTCAACGCCTCAACCATCTGGATGGCGCGCTCGCTGCCCTCGCCATCGCTCGAGGCGATGAAGACGGTGCCATCTTCCTCAATGTCAATCCGGACACCTGTTTCCTCTTGGATGGTACGGATCGTTTTGCCACCAGGGCCGATGACCTTGCCGATTTTTTCGGGATCGATCTGGACGGTGATGATACGTGGCGCGTAGGGTGAGAGTTCTGAATGTGGCTCGCTGATCGTCTCCAGCATTTTGTCCAGGATATGCATCCGGCCTTGGTAAGCTTGAGACAGAGCCTTTTCCAGTATATCGTAGCTCAACCCGCGGACTTTGATGTCCATTTGCAGGGCGGTGATGCCCTTACGAGTGCCAGTCACCTTGAAGTCCATATCACCCAGAGCGTCCTCGATGCCCTGGATATCGGTCAGGATCACGTGGTGGTCTCCCTCTGCGACCAACCCCATGGCCACACCACTGACGGGATCTTTTATGGGGACGCCAGCATCCATTAACGATAGTGTGCAGGCGCACGTGCTGGCCATGGATGTAGAACCGTTGGATGACAATACTTCGGACACCAACCGCAACGTGTACGGAAACTCTTCCTCGTCGGGGATCATAGGTAGGAGCGCCCGCTCAGCCAGCGCGCCGTGTCCGATCTCTCGGCGTTTGGGACCTCGCATAAACCCAGCTTCGCCAGTGGAATACGGGGGGAAGTTGTAATGATGGATGTAGCGCTTGGTTTCGTTGGGGCCCAACGTATCCAAGGTTTGTTCCTCACGCGGGGTACCTAGCGTGGTGATGGTCAACACCTGAGTTTCTCCCCGGGTGAAGAGCCCGGAGCCGTGGGTGCGTGGCGACAGCCCCACTTCACACCAGATGGGCCGGACCGTGGCAGGGTCCCGGCCATCGGGTCGAACGCCTTGGTCGAGGATACGCCGCCGTACGGTGCTTTTGAGTTCTTCATCCAAGACCTTAACAATAGCTTTGGGATCAATACTCTCATCTTCTGCGAAATTCTCGACGAGTTCATCCCGCAGTGCGTTGAGGGCTGTATCAAGCTCTCCTTTAGTGTGATTGGCTTCCAACATTGGGACAATGCGGCCGTCCAGCCAACCCAAAGCAGCAGACCGTGTCTCCTCGGGCACGTCAGCCAGCTCGTACTTCATAGGTGATTTGCTGACTTGAGCAGCCATCTCGCGCTGCACACGGATGAAATCCTGCATAGCCTCGTTGGCCACCCGCAGCGCCTCAAGCATCCTGGCTTCCGTTACTTCATTGGCCCCGGCTTCGACCATCAGGATAGCGTCTTCGGTCCCGGCCACCCGTAGATCCAGATCGCTGCCCTCCATATCGCTGGCGGCGGGATTGACGACAAGCTGGTCGTCAATGAGACCAACACGAACGGCCGCCACTGGCCCGTCGAAAGGGATGCCGGAGATCATCAACGCTGCCGAGGCAGCATTGATGGCCAGAATATCGATCTGGTTTTCGCCGTCAGACGATAGCGCGGTGAGAACGATATGAACATCGTTGCGGAATCCCTTGGGAAAGAGGGGGCGCAGCGGCCGGTCAGTCAGCCGGCAGAGGAGAATTGCTTCCTCGCTGGGTCGCCCTTCGCGGCGGAAGAAGCTTCCGGGGATTCGTCCGGCGGCATACAGTCGCTCTTCGTAGTCCACGGTGAGGGGAAAGAAATCGATGCCCTCGCGGGGTTGCTTGGAGGCAGTGGCGGTCGCCAACAGCATCGTTTCGCCGGTGCTAATGACGACGGCACCATCTGCCTGACCGGCCAACTTGCCGGTCTCAAAGATGATGTCTCGACCCGCGACGTTTGCCACGAATCGATGAGGTTGAATAGAATTTGACATGTTATAATTTGCCTCCTGGGCTTGAGTTAGGCCCCAGAGGTCAGGGACTGGGGCGTGGGTCATAGCCTCTATTCTGACTAAGGCACACGCCCCAATTCCTGCGCCTCTGGTTGCCTTAAAACTTGTGTATACAATTCAAACGAGTAGACTGCGTATCTCGCATCTACTCGTTTGCTCCAAACTGATTTTACTCCTACTGTTGTGTGACCTGACTACTTTCTCAACCCTAACCGCTCAACAATTTCCTTGTAGCGAACGGCGTCTTTGTGACTAAGGTATGATAGGTGCCGCCGGCGTTGACCTACAAGCTTGAGCAGACCTCGCCTGGAATGCTCATCGTGCTTGTGCGTTTTCAGATGATCGACAAGCTGGTTGATGCGTGTCGTCAATAGCGCAATCTGCACTTCAGGCGAACCAGTATCATTAGGATGAACGTTATAGGTCTGAATAATCTCCTTTTTCTGTTCCGTGCTGAGAGCCACAATGTCCTCCTAATTCTATGTCGGGCGGCGGGCAGACGTGACACCGCCCGGGCCCCTTATCTAATTGGAACAAATTATATCATAAAAGAGGATTAGGGGCAAGAATTAGACCCGTTCACTCCATCTTTTGTCGCGGTATATACTTCGTGCTACAATGCTCTACGGAAAGGACCCTGGGGGGTTACTCTGGCCTTCCGTCCACGGATTGAGATGGGAAGGGCGGGTGGAAATCCTTGGGGTCTTCAGAAGAATGAAACGGTTGGTGGTGTGGTGCGGTTCGACATTTTTACCCTTTTCCCGGAGATGTTCAAAAGTCCTTTTGAGACCAGCATCATCCGACGCGCGTGCGAGGCAGGTCGGGTAACGTTGGCAGTGCATAACGTCCGTGACTATGCCACTGACAAGCACCACCAGACCGACGACACGCCCTACGGCGGTGGGGGCGGTATGGTGATGAAGCCTGAGCCGATCTGGAACGCAGTTGAAGCGGTCTTGGGGTTTGACCCAGCCGGCCGCTCCGATGCACCGCCGCTTATTCTGCTCACGCCTCAAGGCCGGCCGTTCACCCAGGCGGTGGCCCGCGAGCTGTCTGCTCACGAACGATTGCTGCTCATCTGCGGACGCTATGAGGGTGTGGACGAGCGAGTGCGCCAATATTTGGCCACTGATGAACTGTCCATCGGCGACTACGTGCTTACTGGCGGCGAGGTACCAGCTATGGTTGTGCTGGACGCCGTGGTGCGTTTGATACCTGGTGTGTTGGGCGACCCTGGCGCGACGGCCGACGACTCCCACGCCACCGGACTGCTGGAGTATCCACACTACACACGCCCGGCCGTCTACCGGGGGCATCCGGTTCCCGAAGTCTTGCTCTCCGGTCACCACGCCGAGGTAGATCGCTGGCGACGGCGCGAGGCATTACGGCGCACCCAGGAGCGCCGGCCTGATTTGCTGGACCAGGCCGAGCTCAGCCAAGCTGACCGCGAGTTCCTGGACCAGTTGCAGGTTGAAGAAGGGGACAGTACAGTCTTGAAACGCGAATAACACGAATGGACAAATGCTACTGGAATTTGCGATGTGTCGTGCCTGGTGCTATAATTATTTTTTGTGACTTAAACCAAGAGACCTAACAGGTCGAAAGATTTGTCAGGTGTGCTGGATATTATTTGTGACCCATCAGGAAGGGTGGCGATATTATGGCAAACGCAGTTGATCTAATCCAATCCATTGAGAATCTTAAAGAAGAAGCCCCAGAACTTTCACCTGGCGACACAGTGAAGGTTCACGTT
>Ga0180438_10011107_pt1 | contig 10936 bp, 9 predicted proteins | sample SS_ome_12_FD_132455 | JGI IMG/M metagenome (GOLD analysis project Ga0180438, IMG submission 132455) | Hypersaline lake sediment archaeal communities from the Salton Sea, California, USA - SS_3_D_2 metaG | ecosystem: Environmental > Aquatic > Non-marine Saline and Alkaline > Hypersaline >... | reverse complement strand
TAGACGCCTTCGCTGAGCACCAAGAGCCAGTAGACAACGAAGACAGCCAGCAGCAGCAAGAATAGCGCGATCCAGATCACGGCGTGTAGCCGAGCGCCATGGCAGTGACGATCATGCTAGCAGCCAGAGGAATCTGTACGGTGCGAAAGTACTGCGCGCGGCCAGGCTCAGTTTCCAGAAGTGGGGCCAGGAGCAGGAACAGAGATCCGAGCAAGGCCACCGCGGCAGCGGCTACCGGTTGCATCACACCAATGAGGCTGGCCAGGGCAACTGCCCAGGGCACGGCAAGCCACAGTGTGTTCTGCCTCACAGATCTGAGCCTGTGGCTGATGGTAAACAGGGCGGCGCAGACGAGGCTGAACCCCACAGCGGCCAGCGCCGAAAGGGGCGCGATCCTGGCATAGGCAGCGTGGCCCAGCAGCCAGGCGCCCAACAGTGGCAGGGCATGGCTTACCAGCGGGTTGTGGGCCAATCTCGGGCGCAGCAGTCCGCTGGCGTAGGCTACCACAAGGCTGGCAAACACGATCACCAGGCTCTGTTGGCCAAGTTGCGCTGCGATGGCCAGGGCAAAGACTGTGCTCAGGGCCAACTGCGCCAGCGGTCTGCTCAGGCGTGGTTCAACACGCTTCCACCAGCTGCCTAGAGCCGATATGCGTGCGCTCAAAGCAGCGCTGGCGGAGCCTGGCAGGGTGTAGGGCAAGACCGGCACGCGGTTGCCATCAGCGTCCCCCGGGGGATCGTTGGGCAGTTCTTCTCGCCATCCATTGCGCGTGCAGGCTGCCCAAGCCGTGCCGAGCAAGGGGCCGACCAGCAAACATCCGGACAGCAGACGCAGGATGTGGCTGCCGCTTCCGTGCCATCCAGCCGATGCGGCTACGCCGCACAGGAAAGACCACCACGGCAGCAGCCAAGACAGAGGCGCTAGCGGATAGAGCGGCTTGCCATACAGGTATTCGGCGACAAGTGCGTTTGGCATCTGGCTTTTCATGATGGGTTCATTGGCTACAGCGCGCACGTGCCTGACTGTGTCTCGCCTCATGCTCGCGCTCTAGTCGGTGAGCTTGAGCACGCTCATGAATGCTTCCTGCGGAATCTCCACATTGCCCACGCGCTTGAGCCGCTTCTTGCCTTCCTTCTGCCGCTCCAGCAGCTTCTTCTTGCGCGTGACGTCGCCGCCGTAGCACTTGGCCAGGACGTCCTTGCGCAGCGCCTTTATGTTGGCGCGTGAGATCACCCGCGACCCGACTGCTGCCTGGATCGCAACTTCGAAGAGCTGGCGCGGGATGGCGCCTTTGAGCTTGCTGACCAGAGTCTGGCCTTTGGTGAAGGCTTGATCTTTGTGCACAATGATCGACAGGGCGTCAACCGGTTGGCGGTTTACCAGCACGTCCAGTTTCACCAGATCGCCAGGGCGGTACTCGTGGAACTCATAGTCGAGCGAGGCATAGCCCCGCGAACGGGCCTTGAGCAGATCGTAAAAGTCGACCATCATTTCTGACAAGGGCAGCACATAGTTCAGCAGCACGCGACGCTCGTCGAGGTACTCCATCCGCTGCAGTTCACCGCGCCGGGTAGTGACCAACTCCATGATGGGCCCGATGTGTTCGGCCGGCGTGAAGATACTGATGCGCAACCAGGGCTCGCGGATGTCCTCGATCTGATCTGCCGGCGGCAATTTGGCTGGATTGCGCACCTCGGTGATCGTGCCGTCGCGACTCTGAACGCGATAGCCCACACTGGGTGCCGTGGCAATGATCTCCAGATCGTACTCCCGCTCAAGGCGTTCCTGCACGATCTCCATGTGCAGCAGGCCAAGGAATCCGCAGCGGAAGCCAAAGCCCAGCGCCTGCGACGTCTCTGGTTCATAGGACAGTGCCGCATCGTTTAAACGCAGCTTCTCCAACGCGTCGCGCAAGAGGCCATAGTCTTCGTTCAGCACTGGATAGAAGCCGGCAAACACCATCGGTTTTGCCGGGCGGTAGCCCAGAAGCGGTTCGCCGGCCGGGCGGTGCGCCGAAGTGATGGTGTCGCCCACGGAGCAGTCGCGGATGCTCTTCAGCCCTGTGGCTATATAACCCACTTCCCCGGTACACAGCACGCCGGTGGGCGCCATCTGCGGGCGGAAAACGCCAACCTCCAAAGCCTCCACTTCTGTGCCGCTGGAAAGCAGCAGAAGCGGTTGTCCCTGGCGCACTGCGCCATCGACCACGCGTACGTAGGCAACCACGCCTTTGTAGGGATCATAATGCGAGTCGAAAATGAGTGCCCGTGTAGGCCAGTCTGGAGCACCGCCAGGAGGGAGTACCCGCTGTACGATTGCCTCCAGGACCGCCTCAATGCCGATGCCATGCTTGGCAGAGATGCGCAGTGTCTGATCGTCGAGGACGCCAAAGAGACTGGTGATTTCCTGACCGACCTGGTCTGTACGGGCCGATGCCAGGTCAATCTTGTTGATCACTGGGATAATCGTCAGGTGATAGTCCAAAGCTAGGTACAGGTTGGCTAGGGTCTGCGCTTCAATGCCTTGAGACGCATCGACCACCAGGATTGCGCCTTCACAGGCTGCCAGCGACCGAGAAACCTCATAGGTGAAATCCACGTGGCCCGGCGTGTCAATGAGGTTGAGCTCGTAGGTCTCACCATCCTGCGCCGTGTACACCATGCGTACCGCCTTGGCCTTGATGGTGATCCCCTTTTCGCGCTCCAAGTCCATGCGGTCCAGCACCTGATCCCCCATCTCACGTGGCCCAAGCGTCCCGGTGCGTTCCAGCAGGCGGTCGCTCAGCGTGCTCTTGCCGTGGTCGATGTGGGCGATGATGCAAAAGTTGCGGATGCGGGACTGCGGTATCGTATGGTTGTCTGTGGTGCAGGGGCTGCTCATGCTGGGCAGTATACTCAGATTCGCGGAAACACGAAAGGAAGGCCGCGCGGCGGATTGATGGAATGTGGCTTTCGCAGGGCGTCTGGACTGGCTGTGAGAGGATTCTAGAATCGTCTGCGCACTTGGGCCAGAGCCTCTTCCGGTGGCAGTGGTTCATCCGTGAGCCGCAGGTAGAGGTAGTAGGCGACATCCCGTGCAATTGCCGTTAGTGGAACGCTGAGCACCAGTCCAGCAAAGCCACCAACGGCGCCACCCACCACCAACGCCACCATCACCAGCGCTGGATGCAGCTTCACCGTGCCACCGGTGACCAGAGGTAGCAGCAGGTTGTTTTCCAGCAACTGTACCACGAAGCTGATCATCACAACCCACAGCACTTTGCCAGGCGCAGTGGCAGAGGCCACGATGATAGCCGGGATGGCGCCCAACACGGGTCCCAGGATGGGGATGATCTCAAACATGCCGACTAGCGTGCCCAGGAGCAGCGCGAAATCCAAGCCGATGGCCTCAAAGGCTGCGTACGACAACACCGCCACGCTGAAGGACAGGATGACCTGCCCGCGCAGGTAGCTTCCCAGCACATCGTCAATCAACACGCGCATGCTGCGTGCATCGTCGCGATAGGGCGCTGGCACGAGTCTGAACATCGCCACCTCGATCTCCGGTTGGTCGCGCAGGAGATAGAACATCCACAGCGGGACGATGACAAATCCCAATACAAAGCTGACGGTGCTGAACAGCACACTGAAACTCTTGAAAACGCCGCTCTGCAGCGTTTCAAACAGTCTCTGCAGGCGGTCCTGAAGGCTCCTCTCGACGGCCAGGCGGACGTCCAGCGGTACCAGCTGATTGTATCTGTCCAACCAGACCTGCACAATGTCAGGCACGGCAAGGTATGCCTGCTCTACCAGCTGGGGCAGCCCCTGCACCAGGCGGCTGATCTGCGTGGCGATCGGTGGGATCACAAAGGCCAACACGCCGATCAGGCCGGCGGTCAGCAGCAGATACAGAATCAGCACCGCTAGGGTCCGGGTCACTCGCCAAGAGTGGAAAAGCACCTGGAATCGGGCATCCAGCCAGTCGATAATGGGCAGCATGATGTAGACCAGAATGCTGCCGAGCATGAAGGGCAGCAATGCTGTACGCGCCAGGTACAGCACGATCAGTGTCAGCAGAAGCATCGCTGCGCTGATGATGGCGCGTGTTCTCTGTCTGTCAGACCAGTTGACAACGCTCACGAGCCCCTACCTCTTGCTTCATCCCTCCGGCCAGGCTGAGTTCGCCCCAGCTTCGGCCGCAGCACCAGTTCCAACCACAGCTTTAGCAAATCGCGGCCCACCTCAAAGATGCGGCGAAAGTTGAAAAACTGCGAGCGGCCATAGGCACGGTGAAAGTGGTGCACTGGGGCTTCGGCGATCACAAAGCCGGCGTCCTGGATCTTCTTCATCATTTCGACACAGATCACGCCGCTATCGGAGTGCAGCTGCACGCGATCGAAGATCGAGCGGCGCATCAGCCGGAAGTCACAGTCCACGTCTCGCACCTGCAGGCCAAAGGCTAGTTTCACAGTCCAGTGATAGATCCTGCCGATGACCATCCGATACCAGGGATCGGAGCGGCTGATCTTGTAGCCGTTCACCATGTCCACGCCCTCGACGAGCGCCGGGTAGAGCACCTTCAGCTCACGCGCGTCGTACTGGGCGTCCCCATCGGTATAGAACACAAGCTCCTTGGTGGCGCTGGCAAAGCCGGTGCGCAGAGCGCCGCCATAGCCGCGGTTCGTCTGATGGTGGATGACGCGTACCTCGTCATACAACTGGGCCAGTTCGTCAAGCACCTGAGGCGTATAGTCCTGGCTGCCATCGTTCACAACGATGACCTCAAAGTCATCACTCAGCTCGCGCAGGGTCAACACGGCGGAGATGACCATGCTGGCGATGGTGCCGCCATCGTTGTATGCTGGGAAGAACACCGAGATGCCTTTGGCCATCGCAGCGCCTAACTCCGCCACTCGCGGATGTGCGCCGCAACCTGGCGCACCTTGGTGTCCGTCAGCTCCGGATAGATGGGCAGCGAGAGTACCTGTTCAGCAGCGTGCTCCGCTTCGGGAAAGGAGCCGCGCCCCAGCTCGAGCCAGTGGTATGCGTCCTGCAAGTGGATCGGTGTAGGGTAGTGCACTGCCGTTCCGATGTCTTGCTGTGCCAGGTGCTGCTGCAGCTTGTCGCGATGGGTACTGCGAATGACATACAGATGGTAAACATGTTTGACATCCGGTAGCTCGAGCGGGGGATCCACTTCGCTGTCTCCCAGCAACGCCGTGTACAACGCTGCCAGGTGGCGGCGCCGCGCGTTCCACTCATCCAGGTGCGCCAGCTTGACCCTCAGGATCGCAGCTTGAAGCTCGTCCAAACGGCTGTTACGCCCCAACAGCAGGTGCTCATAGCGCCCGCGCTGGCCGCCGTTGCGTAGTATGCGTACCCTTTCGGCGATGGCCTCCTTGTCCGTGACAACCATGCCGCCGTCGCCAAAGGCTCCCAGGTTCTTGCTGGGGTAGAAACTGAAACAGGCCACATCGGCCAGTGTTCCAACCTTGCGCCCTCGGTATTCCGCACCATGCGCTTGTGCCGCATCTTCGATCACCAGCAGGCCGTGCTGTTGCGCAATGGTGAGAATGGGCTCCATATCTGCCGGCTGTCCGTACAGATGGACAGGGATGATGGCCTTGGTACGCGGCCCAATGGCTTTTTCCAAGCGCTGTGGGTCGAGGTTGTATGTCTCAGGATCGATGTCGACGAACTTGGGAATGGCACCGGTTGCCGAAATGGCCAGTGCGGTGAAGGTTGCGCTAAGGGGAGTGGTGATGACTTCATCCTCGGGTCCCACGTCGCATGCCATCAGCGCCAGTTGCAGCGCTTCGGTGCCATTGGCGACGCCGACGGCGAAGGCTGCTCTGCAGTAGTCTGCGAACTCGCGTTCAAACGCGGAGACATTCTTTCCCAGAATGAACCAGCCATCTTCCAATACGGACTGAATGGCCCGATCGAGTTCGACCTTGATGGCTCGGTATTGCAGCCGCAAATCGCCAAAGGGAATCAAGAAGCCAGAGCCTCCCAGGGTTGCTAGTGGTCCATTATAGTAGATCAGCAGCCCGCCGCCAACCCGCCGTGCGTTCCATAATACTGCCCGAAGCTTAAGGCTAGATGAAGAGACAAGGGTGTTGCGCTATAGCTTTGTTCATCTTTATGCTGGGGGAACGGATGCGAGGACCGCTTCCACCAACTCCTCAACCGGTGCCTCAGCGGGCGTTTCGTTCGCTTCGAGGAGGCCGAAGAACTCGATATTGCCTGCTGGCCCGCGAATGGGGGAGGCGGTGACGCCGCGAACGTCGAATCCGTTGCCGAGCGCCCAGAGCAGGATATCGTGCAGCACCGCTCGGTGCACCGCCGGGTCCTTAACCACACCGCCCTTGCCGACTGACTTGCGTCCAGCCTCAAACTGCGGCTTGATCAAGGCGAGGATCTGCCCCCGTGACTTGAGCAGTTCTCTCGCAGCCGGCAGCACCAGTTTGAGTGAGATGAAGGATACATCCACGGTGATCAGGTCGACCTGTTCAGGTAGTTCGCGCAGGTACCGCGCGTTGACACGGTCCAGAACGATCACCCGCGGATCCTGGCGCAGCGGCCAGGCCAGCTGGCCATAACCGACATCGATGGCATAGACCCGCTTCGCGCCGCGCTGCAACAGACAGTCTGTGAAGCCGCCGGTGGAGGCGCCAATGTCGGCAACCACCTTGCCAGCCACATCGACGCCCAGCGCGTCCAGGGCTGATTCGAGCTTGAGACCGCCGCGGCTTGCGTAGCGCAGCCCTTGCTTCAGTACGATGTCCGCGTCGGTAGCCACGCGCGTACCAGGCTTGTCCACCATTTCGCCGTCGACCAGCACCTGGGCAGCCATGATCAGCCTTCGCGCGCGCTCCCTGCTTTCGGCCAAGCCGCGCTGATGCAGCAGTATGTCCAGTCGCTCTCTCTCCACAGGCCTAGGATAGACTGGGCCCGACCATAAGTCAAGTTGACTGGCCATTTGGAATCCACTATCATAGGCGATACTCTCAAAACGGAGGGAAGCATTTCTGACATGCTGGCTGCGTTGCTGAAGACGATGAGGCCCAAGCAGTGGACAAAGAACGCATTTGTATTAGCCGCGTTGGTGTTTGATACCAAGATTTTGGTACCACTCTATCTCACAAGGGCCTTGCTGGCATTCCTTCTCTTCTGCGCTATCAGCGGCGCTGTGTACCTGATCAACGACGTGGCGGACGTAGAGAAGGATCGCCAGCATCCGGCCAAGCGCAACAGGCCTATTGCATCTGGACAACTGTCATCCCAGGTTGCGATTGGGGCGGCAGTGCTATTGGTTGCGGTCTCACTGCTTGGTTCCTACCTGCTGGATCCGTTATTCGCCCTGTTCGGAGCGGCATATCTGGTCCTCATGGCTCTGTACTCGTTCTGGCTGAAGAACATTGTCATAGTTGATGTATTGACCGTTGCCGCGGGTTTTGTCCTGCGCGTCGCGGCCGGTGTGGTCGTTGTCGAGGCTGAGCGCTTTTCGCCGTGGCTGTACCTGTGCATGGTGTTTGGCGCTCTGTTTATTGCCATTAGCAAGCGGCGTCACGAGCTGGTGCTCCTTCACGAAAACGCCAATGCACACCGCAGCATCTTTGACGAGTACAACCTGGCGCTGTTGGACGACATGATTCGCATGGTCTCAGCTTCGACAGCCATGGCTTATTCGCTGTACACGTTCTCCGCCCCCAATCTTCCTCAAAATCACGCCATGATGCTGACGATACCCTTTGTACTTTACGGGTTGTTTCGGTACATGTACCTGGTGCAGGTCAAGGCAAAAGGAGGAGCACCCGAAGATCTAATCCTCCAGGACAGGCCTCTCCTACTGGCCGTTGTCCTGTGGGGTGTGGCAGCGATCGGCATCCTCTATCTGTCTTAGGCACACGGGTCCGTACAGCATGCGGCGCCCATGAGGTTCAGCCATGGCGAAACCCCTGGTGGCGATTGTAGGTCGCCAGAACGTAGGCAAGTCCACCCTTTTCAATCGCATCGTCGGAAGACGTCAGGCTATCGTGGAGGATCTCCCCGGCACAACCCGCGATCGTATCTATGCGGATGCCGAGTGGCAGGGTCGACCCTTCACACTTGTCGATACGGGCGGACTCGTTCTAGGTTCCAACGACAGCCTGCTCAACCAAGTGCGGGCACAGGCGCAGCAGGCAGCTAATGACGCTGACGTGATCATCTTCGTCACCGATGTCTTGGCCGGAATGACGGCGATGGACGAAGAGATCGTCGACATTCTGCGTCGCACCCACAAACCGATCATTCTGGCGGCCAACAAGGCCGAGACTGCCGATCGGCGCCTCGAGGCAGCAGAGTTCTACGGGCTCGGCCTGGGCCAGGTGCATGCCATTTCGGCGCTCCATGGCACAGGCGTGGCTGACCTGCTGGATGCAGTGGCGTCTTCATTCCCCGAGGCCGAGGAAGAGCCCGAAGTGCCAGCGCTCAGGATCGCCATCGTCGGAAGGACCAATGTCGGGAAGTCCAGTTTGCTCAATGCGCTGCTGCGCGAGGAGCGCACCATCGTCAGTGAAGTCGCGGGCACGACACGCGATGCTATCGACACTGTCCTGCGCTGGCACGGACAGAGTGTTGTTCTTATTGACACAGCGGGCATCCGCAAGCGCGGGAAGGTCGCTCCAGGCGTGGAAAAGTACAGCGTTCTGCGTGCGCTCAGGGCCCTGGATCGCGCGGACGTGGCACTGCTCGTGGTGGATGCAACTGAGGGAGTCACCACTCAGGATGCGCACATCGCCGGGTACATCCTCGAATCGGCCAAGAGCGTTGTCGTCGTCGTGAACAAGTGGGATCTGGTAACCAAGGACAGCAGCACGATGGATGCCTACCGCGAGTATGTGTGGCGTGAGCTCAAGTTCATCCCCTATGCGCCGGTGGAGTTTATCTCCGCTTTGAAGCGACAACGGGTTGAGCGTGTGCTGCAGACTGCAGTCCGGGTGCACCAACAGCGTTTCCAGCGCATCCCGACCAGCGAGCTCAACGATATTGTGCAAGATTCGCTCGTGCGCCATAATCCCCCATCCAAAGCCGGCAAGCGGCTCACCTTCTATTATGCAACGCAGCCAGCCGTTGATCCGCCGACACTTGTTTTTTTCGTCAATGACAGCCGCCTGGTGCATTTCTCCTATCAGCGCTACCTCGAAAACCGCATCCGCGAGCGCTGGGGTTTTGAGGGCACTCCTCTGGTCCTACACTTCCGAGGTCGCGACAAGAAGGAAAAGAGGTAGCGTGCGTCTGCCCGGCAATGCCCTGATCACTGCTGCCCGCTATGCGCTTGTCCTCATGCTGGCCGCTGTGCTATCAGTTGCTCCACCTGGCTTCGCAAGAGCGCCGCTTCCCAATCCACAGGGCTGCTATCACGAAGTTGAGGGTATCCACCTGCTGTGCTTGCACGGCGGGCCCTATGAGATGGGATTGCAGCAGGGCAGTCTGTTGGGCGTTGCAGTTCGTCAACTGGTGACAGATTATCTGTACCAGCACATCGTCTTAGAGCTGGGCGTCCCGCAGTCGCTGCTGGGAACCTATGCCCGCGTCATTGATGCCTCTGTGCCGGTGGATCTGCGGCGCGAGATTCGAGGCATCGCCGATGGCGCTGGGCTGTCCTACGAGGATGTCCTACTGCTCAACGTTCTGCCGGATGTCCTGTCGCTCACGCGGCGGCTTCCAGTTCTGGAGCTGTCGCCCTCGCTGCTCTTCGCCGTCCAGCAGTCTCGCCTGCAGCAGGCCATCGAGTACCGCACTCGTAGCGAGCAAGGGCTGTCATGTGCCAGCTACGCTGTATGGGCGGGCTCTACACTTGACGGCAGCCTCTTGTCGGGGCATCGCCTCGAGGGTGCCTGGGATGAGCTGCTCAACCGCAGCCTGCTGATCACCATTCGCCAGCCGACACGTGGCAATGTCTTGATCTCTGCGGGTCTAGTAGGTACGGTTGGTGTGTGGGCCGGCATGAACGAGGAGCGGATCACGGTTGCCCTATCTAGCTCACCTTCTCTGGACGTCGCCGCTGGCGGGCAGCCGCTGCCATTTATCCTTCGGCAGGTCTTGGAGGGTGCAGGTGATACAAGCCAAGGTCTGCAGCTCTTGTTGTCCGCTGACCGCCTATGTGGTGGCAATGTCTTGCTCGGGGATGCCAAAGTGCCCGAAGCGACGGCCGTTGAGTTGTCGGCACATCGACACGCCATCTTTGAGACTGCCGGGTCGGAGACAGTTCTGGTGCGGACCAACCACTTTGTGGATAGCGATCTGGCCGTGACGCAAACCGCTGTGCTAACTGAAGCGCAGCAGCTGGAGAGTATGGCGCATTCGGATAGACTGCACGAACTGCTCAAGTGGAATGCCGGCTGGATTAGCGCCACAAAGGCGCTTGAGATTCTGGACGACGATTGGCGCGTACAACTTCAGAGTAACGGGGCAGAGAGTGCGTCTGCTGCCGAGCTACAGGTGGCACAAATGCTGCTCTTTGATCCTCAGAGGCTCGAAGTGTGGGCCATGCAGGGCAGAAGCGAGGCGCGATTGGTGCTGACCGAACTGCTGACGGCTGGGGACTGTTGCACTGCGCCGTGAGCGCGTAGGCACTGCCTACTCAGGCGTCTCACTATCCTCTTTGATCAGCTCTAGCTCCAGCGCGACAACCCCTAATGCTTCTTTCTCAGGTGGATAGATGGCTCGCAATGCGGACAGCAGCTCTTGCCTGTCCAGGTGCGGTGCGATCCTCGCTGGGTCCTCGGATTGCAGGAGCTCCTCGAAGCTGCGGTAGCACCCCAGTCTGAGGACAACGGCCGCATGCCGCTCGTTGAGGCAGATCAGATCGCCTGGCTGTAGCCGCGTGATGTTTGGGTAGGCAACTCGGACCTCGATGGTCTTGTCGCCAGCGAGGATGTGCTGCAGATATTGCTCTTTGATCCACAGC
>Ga0180438_10011105_pt1 | contig 10937 bp, 8 predicted proteins | sample SS_ome_12_FD_132455 | JGI IMG/M metagenome (GOLD analysis project Ga0180438, IMG submission 132455) | Hypersaline lake sediment archaeal communities from the Salton Sea, California, USA - SS_3_D_2 metaG | ecosystem: Environmental > Aquatic > Non-marine Saline and Alkaline > Hypersaline >... | reverse complement strand
GGATCGTGTACTCAGGCTCTTCGAGGACAAGGGATTCGCGTTCGTCCAGGTGCTTCCTGAATCCTTCACATGCGATACTGTTAATCGCAATATGAACCTGACACTCAGGATTGTGGAGGGGAAGAGGGTCAGATTCTCCGGCACGAGGTTTCTCGGCATTCGGCAGACCAGACCGGAGTATCTGGCGAGGGAGTCCGGAATTGGGGAAGGAGACGTATTCTCAGCGTCCAAGCTGGAGAATGCCGAACGGAGGCTGGCAAGGTTGGCTTTCCTCAGCGATGTGAGCGAAATAAGGGCCGTGAGCGCCGAAGACAGAGAGATGGTCTGGGCTGAAGCCGAGGTCGTGGAGGGGAGGGCGAACACAGTCTATGGAGTGCTGGGCCTCGATCCCGGTCAGAAAGAGGGTTTGACCGGACTGGTCGATCTGAACCTCATGAACCTGACAGGCAGGGGAAGAGGCGTGAAGGCCCAATGGCGGAGGACGAGCACTCTCACCTCCCGGCTTCATCTGGCGTACAGGGAACCATTCCTTCTCTTCTGGGACGTCGCTCTGGAGGGTTCCTTCGATCATCATATCAGAGATACGAGCTACACACAGACCCGATTCGTGCTTGATTTCCAAACCAGGTCTATGGGACTCCTCGGGTTGTCCTGGGGCTTCTCGCTGGAGCAGGTCCTTCCCGGCTCCTATCCAGTTCCCAGGAGCAGGAGCGCCGGGCTGAGCGCCGGGCTGTCGATAGATACGAGAAGAAGCCCGCACCTGGAGGAATACGGGATTCACTACGATACACGAAGCGAATACGCGCTTCGGACGAACAACTCGACCGGTCTCGTGGCCGACCCCGAGCCTACCGCCAACACAGGGAAGCTCCTATTCGACTTCCATCACTATATCCCTCCAGGGTTTGGCAAGGTACTATATGCGGGGATTCATGGCAGGGAGGCATACACCAGCGAAGACGAGGTTCCAGTCTACGACTATTTCTTCCTCGGCGGAGCGGCCTCGGTCAGGGGATACAGGGAAGAGCAGTTCAGCGGCTACAGGGCCGGCTGGGTTAATCTGGAGCAGAGGTTCGAATTGGCGCGTGGCTCGTATATCTACCCTTTTCTGGACCTGGGATACTACCAGGGAGAAACGCAGGATACTGTAGTGGGATTTGGGTTTGGTCTCTACATTCGGACGAAGCTTGGAATGTTAGGCCTGGACTACGGGCTCGGAGAGACTGACGGCCCTCTGGACGGCAAGATCCACATCAAACTGAAAGGAGAATTCTAGACCTTCGATCCGGATACCTGAACCCTAGGTTCTTATTTCTCTGTCCCTTGCGTCCGCTCCTCCATTATCTCCTTTCTTCTGCCGATTGAATCTCCTTCTGCTCACAGCAGAGAAAATAGTGGGGAGATTGGATTTGGATCTTCTGGACATGGCAAGTAGGGCGAATCCGGAGAACTCCCTGGGTACGTTCTCGGCCTCATCGTAGATGCCGTATACGTACATGGCGTCGCGCCGTCTGTCCACGCAAAGCCTGCTGTTCTTGCTAGATTCTGTCCCGAGTTTCATCTTCTTGTGCCTCCATGAGGAGCCGGCCACCTGTGCCACCTTACACCCTGTCTTCCGCGCTAGATTGAATGAGCAAGAAACATGCCAGCTACTGCAGGCCCGGCTGGATACGGCTAAATCATGTAAGGGTAGTTACTTGCCGAAACGGCATAAACCACCTCATAACCGCGTCAGGGCGACTCGGAGGGTGGTTTTCTTGCCAAGGTCAAGCGGTGCGTTCACTTAGAGGGCGCAACACCACGTTGCATACACGAGCCCCTGTCCTGCCGGACTGTGTATTCTCCTGCCCTCTTACTTTCCCCACAGCCCATCCCCTCTCACCCCGACGCTATTAAGCTGGCGGCGCCGGAATCGGGAGAGGTACAGGCGGTGGCGGAAGCGCATCCGTCGGGTCTGCCATGACCATTGTTGCGCCGATGAGAACCAGCCCGGCAATCATCAGCACAGCGGCTATCAGGCCCTTCTTTCTGAACAACTCCACTCTCGACACCTCCCTTCAATGCAGTCTGTGTCGCCATAGGGTGACACTTAACATGCAACAGGATTGTAGTGGCTGCGTGACAGATTTGTCAAGTTTTTTTTTGACAGGGGTTTATGGAGCTGGAAACCAGCCAGCAGGGCCAAAAGCCACGCTTTCGGCAGGGCCGGTGCAACAGGTGGTTGCACGCCTTGGGAAGCACTCTACACAGATTCAGGAGATGGGGGTGAGCCTGAGGAATTCTTCTCGGCTGAGGGAGTGTTTCTTCATCAATCTCTGCAGCTGCTGCCTGTGGATCCCCAGTTCCTTCGCAGCTCTGGTCACATTGCCGTGGGTCCTGATGAGGGCTTCCAGGATCCTTGTCTTCTCAGTATCGTCCTTCAGTTCTCTCAGAGGAAGATTGTCGCTCTTTCTACCGAACAGAGGGTAGAGATCTTGCGCCTCTATCCTCTCTGACTTGGTCATCACAACAGCGCGCTCTATGCAGTTCTCCAGCTCTCGGACGTTGCCGGGCCAGTCGTAATTGAGCATGTAGTCCATCGCCTCCCTGTCGATGCCTGTCAGTCTCTTGCCGGTCTTATCTCCATAGACTTTCAGGAAGTGCTCCGCGAGCAGCGGTATGTCCTTCTTTCTTCCCCTGAGAGGAGGGATCGAAATGTTTATGACATTCAGCCTGTAGAAGAGGTCTTCCCTGAACCTGCCTTTTCTCACCTCTTCTGTCAGTCTTCTGTTCGTGGCGCAAATCACCCGGACATCGACCTTTCTATAGACAGTATCGCCCACGCGTCTTGTTTCTCCCTCTTCGATGACTCTCAGGAGCTTCGACTGGACGGAACCCGGGGCATCGCCGATCTCGTCCAGGAAGATCGTGCCGCCGTCAGCCTCCTCGAAAAGGCCTTTCTGGTCCGCGACCGCGCCCGTGAAGCTCCCCTTCTTGTGCCCGAACAACTCTGACTCGAGGAGGGTCTCCGGCAGCGCGCTCACCACCACTGTGACGAATTTCTTATCAGCCCTTCTGCTGGAGTAGTGAATGGCTCTTGCTACCAGTTCCTTTCCGGTGCCGGTCTCTCCCAGTATGAGCACGTTCGAATCTGAGTCTGCGACTCTCTCTATGAGGTCGTAGAGGTTCTTCATCTGTTCGGTGGCACCCACAAGGTTCCGGAAGTGGTATCTCTTCTTCACCTCCAGCCTGAGGTGATCACGTTCCTCGTGCACCTCTCTGTGGTGTCTGGAGTTCTCTATGGCCACGGCTATGAGGTTCGCAAGCGAATCAAGGAACAGTTCGTCCTCTTTTGTGAACAGGTCCGGTGACACGCGGCTGTCCACGTAGATCGTGCCGAGTACTCTGTCTCTCACCATGAGGGGCACGCACAGTAGAGACTTTATCTGGTGGTTGAGCACCGATTTCGACCTGCTGAATCTCCGGTCAACAAGGGCGTTTCCGCTTATGACAGGTTTCCTCTTGTTGGTGACGCGGTTGAGGACCGAAGTGGAGATCTGTGAAGCGTCCTCTATAGTGGAGCTGTCAATCCTGCGCCCGGCGGCGACCCTGAGGCTTCCGCTCCTCTCGTCCATCAGCATAAGAACGCCTCTCTCCGCGTCCAGAAGGTGTATTACGAGATCGATCACTCTGTTCAGCAGGTCGTCGAGGTTGAAGATTGAGTTGATGACTTCGCTGACCTCGTATATGGTCTTCAGCTGGTCCTCTCTTGCGGAGGGAGCCAGTGATTCCACGGAGAGCTTTTCAACGAGGTCCACGCCGGCCTCGTGGACGTGTTCCAGATCCCTTCTCGCGTTCAGATCCCTGAATATCACCTCGGCATCCTTCAGGAATGAACACGCTGCGCCGAATTCCTCGTTCTTCCTGCTCTCTCTCCAGAGACGTATTTTCCATTTGCCAGCCTCCAGAAGAGCCCTTCCCATTTCATACCGCTGATCGAGGTTCTTCATGGTCTCGATCGCCTTCTCGAAATGGTCATCGGCAGACCGCCTGTCTTCAAGGGCGACCGAGAGCAGTGCGAGCGCGTAGTGGGATGTCGCCACCTGGGAGAGGTTGTCCTGCTCGATCGCTTCAGTCAAGGCCTCCTCTCCGATTTGCCTGGCGTTCACAAATTCACCCTTGCCGGTGTGAATCTCCGAGAGTATGGATTTGACTGTGGGGAGCATATGGGATATGCCTCTCTCGCCATACATCTCGAGACTTCTGGAAACGCAGTCAAGAGCCCGCTTCCACTGGAAGCTCTCCATGTGGAAATACCCGAGGTAGAGAAGGGCGGAGGCCTGCGCCACCGCGTCCCCCGACTTCTCGGCCAGGTTGAGAGCCCGTTTGAGCCTGGTTTCAGCATCACCCATATTCCCCATCATCAGGTGCAACTTGCCAGCATCCTGGAGAGATGTCGCCAGGTTTGACAGCTGTCCCATCTTTTCGAATACTGATATCGATTTCTCATAGAGGGAGAGGGCGTCGGGCCATCTTCCCTGTTTTTCTGCCACCGAGCCAAGGTTAAGATAGAGGTGACCGAGCACGCTGCGATCATTCAGTCTCTCGAACACAGCGAGGGATTCCCTGAGATGAGAACCCGCCTCCTCCCAGTGTTCCCGCCTCATCTCCACGAGACCGATGTTGTTGTGAGCCCGCGCTCCAAGTGCTATGTCGCCCGTTCGCTCCGCCAGCTTCAGACTGTCCGTGTAGCTTTCGACGGCCTTGTCGTAGAGCCCCTTGTTCCAGTACAGTATGCCGAGGTTGATGTAGCTGCCCGCCATCCCCTTCGTATCGTTCATCTCCTTCTTCAGCTCCAGGCTCTGAAGAGTGTGATCGATCGCTTCATCATAGCGTTTCCTGTTCAGCTCTATGAGTCCGAGTATGTGATAGGAATACGACAGGACACCTCGATCTGCGGCCCCCTGGGCGGCCACGAGGGCTTTCCGGGCGGACTCATCGGCTCTCTCGGTCTCACTTTGAGCGAGATGGACGAGGGCCAGCTCGTTCAGTACCGTGGCCATGAGATTCATGTCTTCGCCTCGGGTCCCGTTGAGGGCGGATTCCAGGACTGCGAGGGCATTACCACTCTGTCCCATCCTGACGTAAGTCTTTCCTATTTTGATGCTCAGTCTCGGGGACGGGCCGGTCAGAGAGACGACCTTTTCGTACTTCTCGAGCGCCTTGTCATACTCTCCCAGCGTCCTGTGGAGATCCCCAGCTGACTCCAGTATTGCGGGACCGGTACCTTCACGATCCGGGGGAAGCACGCTCAGAGCTGCCTGGTAGTAATTGAGGGCGTTTCTCAGAGCGTGGACCTTGAGCGCATTCTCGGCGGCCAGAGTGTTGTAGTGGACAGCTTCGTCCACGGCGCGGGCTCTGAGCGCGTGATAGGCGAGGGAGTCGATCGGCCGCTCGTCCTCTTTGTAGAGCGATTCGAGAAGACGGAGTGCTCTCTCGTGAAGCCTTCCTCGCTCGCCTTCGGACAAGGTCTCATATATGATGTCCCGCACCCACTTGTGCGTGAAGCTCAGTCTGGCTGTCTCCTGGGACGACAGCAGAATGTTCTGGCTCTCGAGAATGTAGAGAGCGTTGAAAAACTCATCCTGCTCCAGCTCTGTGAACTCCTGGAGGAGCCTTGTGTCGAAAACCTCCCCCAGAACGGCGGCGTCCCTGAGAAGCTGCAACTCCCCTTCATTCAGCCTCTGAAGCCAGTTGTCGACTATCCCGGCGACCGAGACAGGGATCCTTATCTCCTTCAGTCTCTCGCCATTAACCACCCACTGTCCGTCCATCAGGACCACAGCCTGTTTCGACACGGCGGTGTTGAGAATCTCCTCGATCAGGAGCGGGTTGCCGTCGGAGTGGTCGTATGTCCAGTCCGTCAGCTCAGGGACGGCCCGGTCGCTGCCCAGCATCTGCTCTATCATGAGCGCTGTCTGGGTCTTCTTCAGGGAGCCGACTTCAAACTTCACGAACGGAGCTTCAGCGAGCAGATTCTTCTCGAGGGTGTCGCCCGACTGGTTTGTCTCCGTTGTGACTATGAGGAGTATTTGCTCGGTCTTGAGACTCCGGGCGATGAACGCGGTCATCTTCTGAGTCATCTCATCGGCGAAGTTGAAGTCCTCTATCGCGATGAGGACAGGTTTCTTCTCCTTTTCTGGCAGGACCGCCAACGATTCATAGATCTTGGCGAATACTATGCTTGCTTCGAGCTTGCCATCGAGGAGCGCGCTCATCTCCTCCGGTCCGAACTCCACGTTCATGGAATGTCCCCTCATTCGCACCTGGTCCGATATGGACCTCATGGGGACGAGTGGCTCACCCTGGGCCTTTGAACACGTGCCCACTAACGCGAGTCCGCCTTCCAGCTGAGCAACCCCCTTCAGTTCCTGTAGCAGCCTGGACTTGCCGGTTCCTCTGTCACCCACCAGAAGGCAGCAGGAAGGCTGACCTTTTGCGGCCCTTTGGAACATCGCTGTCAATCTCGACAGGTGGGAGTCCCTTCCTATCAACTCACTTGTGAGCAATTGCGGCGTGGAGGCGAGTACTGTTCCCCCGACAGCGCCGGGCAGGAGCCTGCTGAGCGCGGTCAGTACCTCCGCGGCGCTCCGATACCTGCGGCTGGGCTCCTTCTCAACCATACGTGACACTATGCGATCCAGATCCTCGGGGACGTCCTCTCTCATCCTGGAGAGGGGCTCCAGGCTCTTGTTCAGGTGTGCCCTGACGATTGCTACCGGGTCTTCCCCCTCGAAAGCATTCCGACCGCTCAGCGCTTCGTATAGAACCACACCCAGGGAATATATATCCGCGCGCTGATCGGCCTTCCCCCACCTGGACATCTCCGGGGCCATATAGGCGAAGGTTCCCCTCGCGCCGCTGGACCCAAGAACATCGGATCTGGAGGCGAGTCCGAAATCGAGAAGCTTCACCTCGGGTGCTTCTCGAGTGCCGCGAATCAGGATGTTCTCGGGCTTGAGATCGCAGTGGACGAGGCCCCTGCTGTGTATGTAGTCAAGTGTCGCCAGTACCCTGCCGGTTGCGCGGACGGCGAACTCGACGTCTTTGCCAAGCGTTCTGTCGAACCTTTCGCCCTCCAGGAGCTCCATGGTGAAATAGGCTCGTCCGTCCTTCGTGACCCCGAAGTCGAAGACTCGGACTATGTTCGGGTGGGAGAGAGCCCTGAGGGCGTGGAATTCCTTCTGGAAGGTGAGGGCTTCTTCCTGGTTGAGATCGGAGGCTGCCAGCTTCAGCGCCAGTTCCTTCTTCTCGGTGAGGTCCAGAACTCGGTACACATTGCCTGCGGCTCCCGACCCCAGCCTGTCAATAACGCGATATCTGCCGTCTACCACCATTTCGTGGTGCCACCGAGCAAGGTTTTGTCATCGCGCGCGCGGAAGATGCGCGCGACAGAGGATTCTGGCGTCTGCGGACTATACGCTGGCGTACTCCTTCGGGTTGATTCCGTACCGCTTGATCTTCTCGTGAAGGTTCTGCCTCGCTATTTGAGCCATCCGGGCCGACTTGGCCACGTTCCCCCCGTTCGCCTTGAGGATATCTACAATGTAGTCCCGTTCAAACGCCTCCTTGGCCTTCTTGAAGGGGAACTTGATCGCAGAGAGGGTCTGCTCAGGTGCGGGTGAAGTTATAGAAGTGGGGAGGTCGATGACCTCCACAGTGTCGTCGACGCACAGAGTGACCGCGTGCTCCACCGCGTTCTCGAGCTCTCTCACATTCCCGGGCCAGTCGTGCCTCAAGAACAGCTCCAAAGCCTCTCCCGAGAAACCCCTTATCGATTTCTGCTGCTCCTGGCAGTACTTCTCCAGGAAATGCTCAGCGAGAAGCGGAATGTCCTCTCTCCTTTCCCTGAGAGGCGGCAGGAAGATCCTCACCACGTTCAGCCTGTAGAAGAGGTCGCGCCTGAAGGTGCCGATCGATACTTCTTTGTGAAGATCGACATTTGAGGAAGCCATTATCCTCACGTCGACGGAGATTTCCTTTGTGCCTCCCAGCGGGATGAACTTGCTGTCCTCGATGACACGGAGCAGCTTCACCTGTGTGGAGACAGGAGCAGTATTGATCTCGTCCAGGAATATCGTTCCCCCTTCCGCGGCCTCGAACAGGCCCTGTTTTGCCCTGTCAGCCCCTGTGAAAGCGCCCTTTGTGTGGCCGAAGAGCTCGCTCTCCAGGAGCGTCTCCGGAACACCACCGCAGTTGATCGCTATGAACCTCTTGTCCTTCCTTGGGCTGGAGTAGTGTATTGTCTTTGCCACTACTTCCTTCCCTGTTCCACTCTCGCCCTGTATCAGCACGGTGGTCTTGGTAGGCGCGATCTTTCTCAGGAGAGCGTACAGATGACGCATCTGCTTGCTCTTCCCGATTATCTGGCTGAAGGAGAAAGCATCCTCCAGTTGCCTGTGTAGATATCTGTTCTCATCTATTAGGGACTTCCGCTCGATCGCCCTTTCTACGGCTACTCTAACGTTCTCCATGCCTATGGGTTTCCGTATGAAGTCATACGCGCCCAGTTTCATCGCCTCTACCGCGGTCTCGACCGTGGCATATCCCGTCAGCATGATCACTGAACTCTCTTGTCTGTTCTTCCGAATCTCTTTGAGCACGTCCAGACCGGTGAGGTAGGGCATCTTGAGATCCAGGAGAACCACGTCGAACTCTGATTGCTCCAGGGACCGTATAGCCGCCCTCCCATCCTCTACCGCAGAGACCTGGTAATCATCCTTGAGAATATCCTCCAAGGCATCTCTGATGTCGGGTTCGTCGTCCACTATGAGAACGGTCGGTTTTTGCATCACTCCTCCCTGGGCCGCTAGAGTGGTTATTGTCGTGCGGGGTTTTTCTGGGGAACCCCGCCAAACCCCTTGGCCGCATCAGCTAGTGAGCGACGGGGCGTGCTCAACGAGCTTTGCGAAAAACGATACCAACCAAGCGCAATCCCTCTCACCCCAAGCCTCGCGAATGTAAGTCTCCGTGAGATCGATATCTCCGGGAGAGGCTTGAGCGATCCGACCTATCGCGTTTGCCATCTGCTCGAGTTCATACGCCGTCAGTATTGGATTCTTCCTTCTCATCTCACACCTCGCAGGGGCATGTCACTCCCAGCAGAGGGAGCATGCGGGGCTTCCTTGGAAACCCCGCGACCCCTCATCTGCCTTCAGCGATTGAGCATTGGGGCATGCTCTACGAGCTTGGCGAAGAAAGAGACGACCCACATTGTGTCTGTTCCAGGCCAGCAGTCCTTTATGTAGTATTCGGTATAGTTGATGTCTCTCTCGTCCGCCTTTGACAATCTGCTGAATATGTTGGCCACCTGTTCGAGCTCATAGGTGGTCAGAACCGGCCTCGGTCTGTTCATCTCAGTTACCTCCAGATCTTGCGAAATAGAGCGCGGGGGTTCTCGGGTACCCCCGCGGACCCTTTTGCTCCCTTAACGGTTCAACGTCGGGGCGTGCTCCACGAGTCTGGCGTAGAAAGAGACGATCCACTCCGGGTCGCTGCCAGGCCAGCAGTCTTTGAGGTAGTTCTCCGTGTAGTTGATCTCCTTCTGTGATGCTGTGGAGAGCCTGTGAAATATGTTGGCCACCTGTTCGAGCTCATAGGTGGTCAGGACCGGCCTCGGTCTGTTCATGCGTATCACCTCCTCTCATACGCGGTTGCCCACTTAGTTGAAATTCTCCTCAAACACATCGTCTTCGGTCATGGTTTCATCGCTGAGAAGCACAATATCCTTCCGCCCATCCAGCACGAGCGCATACTGCCCCATAACATCCCTGCCCAGAAGGCTCGGGATCTGGTTCTTGTACTTCTCGGGTATGTGATCGTGCTTGTTCACAAGTACTTCACCGACCTCTCTCTGGTGCTCTCCGCATTCGGTTATGAACGAGAACGTCAGGTCGGTGAGCTTGAATATCTGGGTGAATCCGCCTATACCCAGCATGTGGGCATCCATTCTCTCCATCTCCGTGGGACCTACTTCGAGCTTGTCCGCATCCCGTTCACTGATCACAGTCCTTGGAGTTCCGGTGTCTATGAGGAAAGATATCCTTCTTGCCAGACCGGCGCGTCTTCTGTAGACGATGACATCCACAAAAGGCGACCCGTCAGCGTTGAAGTAGCCTTTTATCCTCAAAGTATCACCGTCGCCTTCTTCCGGGTTAAGTACTCTGTCGATACGAGCCTCGTCGCCGTGGGCAACCTTCTCTCCACGAGCTTCATTAGCTGAGCTATGTCCTCGTGAGAGGCAACGACCTTCTTGTTGAAGACCGCGACAAACTGTTCGGGGTACCGCCTGGCCAGCCTGGAGTAGTTCTTGGCCAACCACTTCGAATCGTCAGCGCTCTCGACCATCAACCTGTCGGTCAGGTTCAGATGCGCTCTTGGAGTAGTCGCTCTTCTCAAAGCATCCTCCTGCTTGTGGCTCCATCCTTGATTGCATCAACGCTGCACAGGAGTCTCGTCAGAAAGGTGTTGTACAGGTCCTTCCGCGGACCCGAGTTCTCCTTTGCGATGATGCCGCGAATCTGTCTCACCTCATCGGGCGTGGCTTGCCCCAGGCGCTCAAGAGTCCACCTTGTTGTCTCCAGCTCGTGCATGGTCACAACCCGCTTGGGCATCAGGAATCTCCTTTCCTTACAACTTGCCCGCGCCCTTCCCTCTTCTCGGTCATGAGGGGGAGGAGAATCGTAACCGTGGTGCCGATCTCTTCAACGCTTTCGACCGTGATGCTTCCTCCGTGCTCATCAACAATGCCCTTGGCGATGGCCAGTCCCAGGCCGGTACCGGCCTCCTTGGTCGTGAAGAAGGAGTCGAATATCTTGCTGAGATCCTCGGCCTTTATCCCGCAGCCCGAGTCCTTGAAGGATATGAGAACGCTCTTGCCGCCAAGTCTGTCCAGTCCG
>Ga0180438_10011102_pt1 | contig 10939 bp, 12 predicted proteins | sample SS_ome_12_FD_132455 | JGI IMG/M metagenome (GOLD analysis project Ga0180438, IMG submission 132455) | Hypersaline lake sediment archaeal communities from the Salton Sea, California, USA - SS_3_D_2 metaG | ecosystem: Environmental > Aquatic > Non-marine Saline and Alkaline > Hypersaline >... | reverse complement strand
GTGATTATGAGCTTATAGTGAGGGATCTAGTTGCTCAGATAGATGAAAACTCAAGAAAAAATCTGAGTCTAAAGATGAGCTTAAAGAAGTTGTCTGACCTTGGAGTCAAAGAGGAAGTGATTGGGAGAATTAATAGAATCGATTTTGGGTCAGGGGACGAATTATTGGAGAAGGTTTCCAAACTTGAAGAATATAACAAGCTGCTTGTTGATAAGGCGAGACTTGAAGACGAAATATCAATGGCGAATTCTGAAGTTACGAAATTAGGTGACCGAAAAAAGGAACTTCAAAAGAGTATTCAAACTGAAGTTAACCGGTTGGATGAGGTTAAGAGGGCTAACTGGTTGTATGAGGGAACAAATCAAGTTGTACAGGGGTTCCTTAAGAGAGGTTACGGAATTGACATCCTGCTGGATATTGCAGAGGCCTTGAAGACCCTGGAGATAGAGGAGGAGCCTGAGACTTCGATTAAGAGACTTGTCGATGGGCTGAGGGGTGTAAAGAATCTGAGAGAGCTGGAAGCAGCGATCAGGGGGAAAGAAGGCGAACTCCAGAAGACTAAGCTTGAGCTGATTCATTTAAATGGCGCACTGTTTGCAGTCAAGGAGCAGCTATTACGAACAGTGGAGGATGCCACTGATAAAGCGATAAAAAGGTTTGAGACTGGAACAGAAGGTTTGATGAAATTGCAAAGCTATCAGCTTGAAGAGTTCAGGAAAAACGCCGAGGCCACGATGTCTAAAATAGTGTTAGATAACTCCAACCACATAGAACGATACATCGGTTTACTGGAGAGTAGGTTGAAAGCCTACGAGCTTCAAGTGCAGAGATGGGGGGAAGAGAAACAGAAAATGGGAGAAATGAGAAAGGCAATGGATAACGCAAATATATTGCTTGATGTCATGGAGCCGAGGAAGGAATTGAGTAAGATACCCGAGAATCTGATCACGAGACTACAACAATCTATTACAGACTGGACATGGCATAATAAGCCCGAGGCTACAATAACCCCCATTCAAGTAGATATTGATTTAGATAATAATCTTCAGCATGGAAAATCCTATAAGGTAGCAGTGATGGGAGATATGCTCACAAGGTATTATGAAGGTATTTCAAGAAAATAAATCGCGCGCACATTTATGGCTTCGGGAATATCAATGTAACTTATATCTGATCTATTCATGTGCGCGCATCAAGATTCTATGTATTAGAGACTACAATTATGAGCATTCCTTTTTCATTCGTTTTTATCGATCTTTAAATAATATGTGCGAATAATACGTGAGCGATAGTACTGACTATCCTTATTAATTTTTACGCGGGAATTCAAGCGCGTTGAATATTAATTTTCCTTTTTTTTTAAAAAAGAAGTGAGTAAGAATTATCTGGATTTTACTGCTGTAAAGTTGTAGTGTATTCGTATTTATTATTATCTTCTATTATATAGAATATGTGTTCTTCGTTGTGTTCAGCATACATTATAGGTTTCATTAATATTTCCGCTGTTCTGGCTAAGTCTTCCAAGCTATTTATTTGAACTGTTATATCTGTTACTGGAGGTATGTTTTTTGTCCTCGTTATCAGTTCTTCATATTGCGATATTATTTTCTTTATGCTTATCACTTTTGGCTTCTTTTCTCTTAGCTTGAAAAATTGATATGAAGATACTGCTAAAGCTATTATTATAATGATTGTGATAAAATTTGAAATTGTCCTCATGTCCTTAACATTTTGTAGTGTAATCTCGGTGTTTTCAGTTATTTTATCGGATCTGGTGTGTGTTAACTCTGATATTTTTATGTAGTCGCCTAGCTCGCCTCCCTTGATGAAGGATATTGTAAGTGTTGGTGTGAAGAACTCATCAATATTGAAATTATAGCTTTCAGCTATTACGTGTATCTGCGGTTTAATTATCAGGTTGTATGTCGATGTTCTTATCCCCGTCTCTTTATCTATTGATTCTATGATCGGTTCGATTTTTGAGTTATTCAGAATTAAACTGAATTGGTTTCCATTTTTGTATTCAAATAATTCCTCAGTTTCAATTGCAGATAGTTGCCTGGTCCATTTCTCTGGAGATTCAAGTTCAAAGGTGATATCATCGATTATCGTGGTGTTAAAGGGTTTCGGATTGCACAGAAAATTGTACTTAAATGTTAGATTTAAATATTTTACTATTGCCGTGTAGAGGGTTCCATCTCCGGGTCTGAGATATGTCTTGTTATAGATCAGGTTGTTTTCGAGTCTGGCAAAATATGTGTACTTGGCGAAATGGTTGTATGAGCATATGGTTTTGGTGACGGATCTGGATGCCTGCGTCTGTATATTATACATTATGGACATTCTAACCGCTACTACAAGCAGAAGTGAAAGCGCGATGACCAGGTATTTGTAGAGTCTAGGTTTTTCCAATATGTTTTAAGTTCTATTGTTACCTTCATTTTATGATTTCGGTAATCCGGTTCAGGAAACAAGTTCTTTAGAGTTTATGGGTATCTATCCGTTTCCCACGGAGTTAAATATGGTAATACAGGTTGAATTTTTCCTATTCCGTTTTCAGGGATATCGTCGTCGACTACCATCAGGGTTATTGCCTCAGTTGTTGCGGAGAGCCTTGCGAGCGGTGATTTGGCGGTGACTGTTGCTCCCTCGTTGTTTTCAAGTTCCTGGCTGTCGCCTTCATCTCCGCTTGTCGGTTCATATTTATTGTTCTCATTTTGGAGGGTCTCAATCCATATCTCCAGACACTTCGTTTCATCAGGGTCCAGACTACCAACATCCCAGGTGAGTTCGTTGAAGGCAAAGTGGACTCCATCCCACTCTCCACCACCGGGAGCGTAATGTTCCCAACTTACTCCCTCCGTTGGGTACCACTCTCTGGGAGCCATGTTATTCTTTATTGTATCCGTGACAACTACATTTGTCAGCTTTGTTGAGCCGCAGTTCACTATGCAAATAACTAGTCTGAATCTCGTGGGGAAACTCGCGGCTATTGCTATGAGGTTTGTTGGCTCCTCAATGGGCAATCCAGTGTAGGGATCTGTGAAGGCTCCTTCCAGCGTTTTCCTTATCCTTATGCAGCCCTTCCAGCACGCCATCACGACCTGCCCACTTATTTTCACGTTGTCTGTCCAGGCGGAGTATGAAACTCCGCAAATGCTGAGTGAGATTGTGATCATGATTAGGATGGTAAGGATTTTGGCCCTCATCTACGATCACCCCCCACTCTCATTTTTCATCACATCAAATTGCGATATCATCCACGATACGTATGTACAGGACTACGGTCTCACCATTCGAATCTGGAGGTGTATCCAGGCAGTGAATCCAAATCCAGACCACGCTTTTTTCATAAGGATCTGTTTTGAATGGAGGCGTATTTGGAATTGTTGTGAATGTAACGTCTCCATCGGGCTTCAGAGGGCCCGTGTCACTTACCTTAGCAGTACCCCAGATTTCGAGAGTCCCAAATCCCATGTTCTCGGGATAGGGACCATAGAAGTAGTCTTTTACCTCGAAATAGTCCTCAAAACCGTCAGGGCCCTCAAAGTAGTACTCAAACGATTTTAGATCTGCGGGTACGGTTCCCTGGTTTTGCAGCACTAACCCGACCCAGACGAACCAGCATTGTTTAAGGTTGTTACTGGTGATTGCGAGGTAGTGTCCATCCTCTGATCTTTCATATGTGATCTCGGAGTACCTTTGAACCTCTTTCGATGTAAGGACCTTGTCCGATATGATCGTCATGGTCACGTGGGCCATCTTCACCTTTCCTTCGATGTAGACGTTATCTGTCCAGGCTGAGTATGTGATGCCTACTGCCGATAGGGCTATTGTGATGGCCATGAGGGTTGTGAAAGCTTTCTTGTTCATGTCATGGAGCCTCCTCAACTACAGGATTTATCTGGAATCTGTATGTCGTGAATTCCTTTACGTTCTGAGTTATGGAGATGGATAGCGTGAACTCTTTTTTGTTGTTTGGTTCAGTTGTTGTTAGTATTGTGTTAACTATTTCAGGGTCAAATTCGATGTATATTACGGGGTCGCCAAAACCATCAACCAGCGCTCCCTCGACCGAATCCCATGTAAGGACGCCGTCTGGATCAACAACGATAATGTCTTGGATGAGAGCGTCCAATGTACCAATATTAGCCAATGTGAAGGTGCAATGAATAATGTATCCCGGATAAGCGTTTGAAAGGGATACATATAGGTCTCGATAAGTGTCCAAGGAATCTACTTCACTGTCATAGAAGGCACTGCAGACCCCCACATCCTTGCCTAAATATTCTCCAGGCATGATGGTACCTGATATAGGATCTTCATGATAATCGGTGCAATCTAGAGGATATACAAATGCAATATCTACAGTGCCAAAAGTCATGGTGCTGCTTACCATGACAACATCATCCCACTGCGCATAACCCAAACCTAAGAAGCTCAACATGAACAACGTGCATGCGAGTAATGCGAAATACTTTTCTTTCATCTTTTCAACCATCCTCTCTTAAATCTATATGGTTTTGACCTTTTTTTATAATATATTATAAAATAAGATAAAATTGATACCATTATAGTTGTTAATATTGAATACATTATTAATAAATTAGTTTTTAAATATGACCAAATAGTGAATACTATTTGTTTTGTATAAATTGAAAACCATCCTATTTTCGGTATACTAAATATCATTTTACCTTTTATTTGACTCGAAAATACTGGATCTATGTCTGCAACATCATTAGCATCACCTTTTGTAGTATATAACTTACCTTCTTTACCATTATATATGTCTATTATCCTATGTAAAACCATTACATCCTCATCCCAATACTGGATAACATCTCCTTCTTTCACGTTCTTCTGATCAGCTTTTACCACTATCGCTATATCTCCTACGTCCATAGTTGGCCTCATACTTCCGCTCGCTATTATTGTAGGATAAAATCCAAGCAATCCAGTTGATGTCCAGGTAACAAGTACAAAAAATATGGATATCAACATCCAACCCTTCATTGAGCCACCTTTCTTTTTAAAGAGATTATTTCTTTTATTTCGTGATATCATACCTGCTTTTCTAAGATCCATATTAGTGGTTGCCGTAGTTATAGTTACGAATCCAATTGTTGGTGTCATAACGCCAATTATTGACTCATATCCCCAAGATAGGTCTGGCAAAACTGGAGAGAACCATTGAAACAATTTTAGGGGAGCGATGTAAGCAAGTGAAGCCAATGGGCCCCCAACTTGTGCCACATATGTGCTGAGCAGATTGCTAGCTAAAGTTGGCATGAAAGTTTTCCCCATGAATTTTGTGTACAAAAGCGGGTCTTTGAAATTTAGGACTGAGGATATGGACACGCTAGTAAACGTATATAAAATTGTGATCAATACTAGAGTGAACTCTATTTTCTTCTTGCTAAGTATTCTAACTAGATAACCTCTTGAGAGCTCTCTGCCAAGAAGATTGGAACTAACAAGAGCTGCGTTTATGATGATAAATATGGTATCAAATGAAAGTGGACTCTTTCCAAACCTGTTAATCAGACCTGCATCAATCATGATGAATAATTGGAAAGCGGCAGAAAGTAGAGCCATAAAGGCTATTCTCCTATTTGTCCAAGAAATAAAATTAGATAAACCGCCTCCCTTGTACAACGTAAAAAATGCTACAGCAGTCCAACATATTATTGGGAATATATATGCTAATAATCCTCCCATTTTAAGATAATTTATTGATATTGATACAATTAAGAATAAAATTAAAACTTGTATTAGAGATCTATGCTCTCCTCTAAATAACCTTTGTGGATGTCTCGATATCAGGCTTAATCCTTTCATCCACGAACCTTCTTATTTACCTCGACTTTTACCCTTCAGGACTATATATTTAAAAAAGGGAAACTTGTTTCTATACGACAGCTTTTGATTAAGGACCTACTTCATATAGTTTATTCCATTGTACTCCTAGGACCCTTACATGAAGTATGTAGGTATGGCACTCTTGTGCTTCCTGCTTGAAGTCCATGTCAAATTCTCCCTTGTTTATAGTACACGGTTCAAGCTGGTACGGGAAGACTCCATTCACCCATTCCATATTAATTACGACGTTTTCCTCTGGGTCTTTAACACCGTTACCGTTATAATCCTCGAACACACCCATGAGAGCTGGATCATAGATAACATCACAAACGAATGCACCTGTGTGATCTTCTTTGACACCTGTTATTTCCAATCCATATACCATAACTGGAATTGTACCGATATTGTGCAATACGTATGTTGTACGAACATAGAGCTGTGGATAAGCGTTTTCAACTAGGATCCAGAAACTCTTGTATCCATACTTATCTGAATGTTCATCGTAAACCTCGGAGTCTAAATCCCAATATGCCTCCGCATAAGCTATGTCTTTATCCAAATATTCACCTACTACTAATGATCCTGTAACTGGATCCACGTGCCATTCTGTAGCTAAAGGAGGTTCAAAATCATCCCACGCAAGTGTCAGGCTTCCCATAGCTACCGTGCCTTTAATCGTCACCAGATCAGTCCAAGCAGCGTAGGCATAGCCTATCATGCTAAGTGATATGGCCATCATGAGGCAGATTGCCACTAGTTTGTTCCGATTCATTTTCTACACCTCATATTAAGGAGCATAGATAGGTGCTTCATGCAGCTTGTTCCACTGTATTCCAAGTATAGTAATCTCGAATTCATATGTGTGGCATTCCTCAGCATCTTGCGTGAACTCGATGTCAATGCGCACCTCGTCAGACTCACATTCATCGATCTGAAGAGTATCATCGTCATCAAATATCTGGAAGGAGAAAGTCATAATAGCCTCACCAAGTATCGGGTCGACTATATTTCCTTCAACGAAGTACCTTCCCGCATCCCAATAGCCTCCAGCGGTTATTTCGAATAAAAGCTCATGATTGTCAGATACATCCCATAGATAGAGACCGAAATCCGTGTAGACGCAAACGGGTATTGTACCCCCATTCGATAAATACGCTACAAGGTGTACATCATATTGCGGATACGCATTCTCAACCTCAATTATCATGGTCTTGAACACCGTCTTCGGAGGATCCAGGTGCACGCTAGTCTCTGGATTATCAAAGTTCACAAAAGTATTAGCTACCCAATCTTTAGGCTCGAAATTGTGACCCGGTTCATCCTCTGGGAAACCATTGGTCGTCTCCACCAAGTCATACACATCTAACCAACCTAGAATCAACTCTCCCATATGCACCGTAGCATCAATTTCAACGAAATCATACCACGCAGCATACGTGACTCCAACCATGCTAAGCCCCAACAGGAGAGCAGCAAAGACCGCCATTACCTTCTCAGTCTTCATAGAGCATCACCTCTCAACCATCTTTGGGGAGCTCTCGTGCATCGCTTTCGCGAGCCGCTTAACGGGGGCTGATCCCCGGGCTAGTCCCCCGGTGAGGCCTTTCACCTCACTTGGATTGACGTGCAAATCTTCATCGTTCATTAGCTCTCTGATCTTTTTTCGTTCAGACCAAATTTTTTCCAGACAGGCCTCTCGCACGAAGGCCCCTCGACTAGGCCAGTAACCTAATTCCTCCATCAGGGCGTCGATTGCCTTGACAATGCCGACAGGGAGAGAGACAGTCACGTATCTTTTCTCTCTCTCCACTGACATGCTGATTCCTCAAGAGACCCCAATCTGTGCTTGTGATAAGAATTAGTTATATATTACATTATCTGTAATGATTATTTATACGATTAAGTCAAAAAATCAATAGTAAATTATCACAGAAAAGGTTGTATTGTAATGATAATGTAAGACAAAAACTCGTCTGAGGGTTTGGAACGGGCTTCGAGAACTTGAAGATTGGGGTCTCTCAAGGCTCAGCGCCCGCTCCAAAGATACATGTTACACTAAATATATTAAATCTTCCTAGATCAAAATATTTGTAATTACAAGTAATAAAAAACATCACCTTTTTCAACTATCTTTAATGTCTTATTTACTACCTATCACTCAGCAGAAATTTTCACCTATAAATAGATACATTCACAAATTCGAGAGCCCCTATTGACGAGGACTTGGCATTAGTCAAGCAGCGCTGGTTCTATCCAATGGGGTAATGATCCTCTCCGGGTTGGTGTAGACGTTCATGTGCCTCCCCCTCACGAAGCAGATTAGGGTGATCCCTGTGGCCTCGGCCAGCCTTATGCCCGACTCCAGGGGGCCAGCCACCGAGGCCACGACGGGTATGCCACTGCGGGCGGCCTTGAGCACCATCTCCCCCGACTGCCTCCCCGAGGATACGAGGACGCATCCACCGAGGTCGACTCTCCGCAGCACTCCCACACCCACCACCTTATCCACAGCGTTGTGCCTCCCAACGTCCTCGGCAAATGCGATGACCTCCCCCCTGGCACCACAGAGCAATGCCGAGTGGGTTCCCCCGGTCTCCCTGTGCACCCCGCTGCTCTCGTTCAAGACCCTCACCATGCTCAGGACGTCCTCGGCCTCGACCCTCATCTCAGAGTCGTTCCTGGGTAGCTCTATACTGTCAGCCCTCAGAGGTGGAGCGACAGAGCCACAGGCCGTCGTGATGAGGTTTACTTTGCCCATGCTGAGTAAGCGCAGGTCTAGCTCTCCGCGCAGCTCGACGTCGGCTCTCGCCGCGTCGACCTCCAGCTTCACGAGGTCGTCCGGCGTCGTGATTATTCCCTCTGTGAGCAGGTGCCCCACGACGAGCTCTTCCAGCATCTCGGGAGTGGCGATCAGTGTGCGGAAGTATTCGCCGTTTACGAAGAGGCAGACGGAGGCGTCAGAGGCGACGACGTCCTCCTTCTCAGAGACTGTTTTTGACTTCAAGTCTATTCTGCGAAGCCTGGTTTCGATGATGGCCATTTCCAGTACCTATCCGTATTATCTCAAGACATTCCTATAAGGGATGACACGAGGCTTTGAAAAGTTGCCAGCTCAGGGATCCGGCATGATGAGCTCCAGGTGATCATGAGGTTTTTTTTAGAGTAACTGGGAGGATGAAGAATCAAGGGGCTGAGTCGTTGCATGGCGTTGGAGGAGCTCACACCGCGTGGAGATCGCCGGCCCTTCATATCGGCTGTCATCCCAGCCCTTAACGAGGAGGAGACGGTGGGCGAGGTCGTGGCACGAACGATGACCCACGTGGACGAGGCCCTGGTGATCGACGACGGCAGCGAGGACGAAACCTCAGTCGTCGCGGCAGGGGCAGGGGCGAGGGTGCTCAGGAACCCCGTTAATCGAGGGGTACTGGAGTCCCTCAGGCGGGGCTTCAGGGAGGTGAGGGGAGAGTTGATAGTGACTCTGGACGCCGACGGCCAGCACGACCCCGATGACATACCCCAGCTCCTGGAGCCCGTCCTCAGAGGGGAGGCTGACCTGGCTCTTGGCGTCAGGCCCGAGCTGCCCCACTTGAGCGAGAGGGTCATAACCGCCCTGACGAGCCTCAGGGTCGGCGTGGAAGACGCCAGCACGGGCTTCAGGGCCATCAGGACGAGCCTCGCTAGGAGGATGGATGTGCACGGCGCCTGCACCTGCGGGACCTTCGTTCTCGAGGCACACTCCCTTGGGGCAAGGATAGCTCAGGTGCCAGTAAACATCAGGCAACGGATGGACAGTAGGCGCCGTGTTCAAACAAGACATTTCGTTCAAACGCTCTACGTGATCTACGACCTCCTCAGGTACTAGACTACCTGAACCTTCCTGACCTCAAGTTCCCTCTTGACCAGAGAACTGAAAAAGACTTTCAGCCATGAGCCTCTTATCAGACTTTCACGCATCGTTTCGGTTTCCAGATATCCGAATGCATTATATTGTGCAGTTCGTCCCATCTTTGACGTGTCAGAACAGCACGACCTCGAAGAGCTAAGGAGAAAATCTGAGCCAGTGAGCGAGTACATCTCCTCTTCAGCTACGAGTGCGCCGGCCTTCGCTCAAGGCGCTGAGGGTTACAGGATGGACCCCGCTGCAGTTGAGAGGCTCAGGAGTCATACGGGAAGCGCGCTCATCATTGTTTTCTCGGCGGAGTGGTGTCCTGACTGCCACAGGCAGGTCCCCGTATTGGGCCTGGTTTCCGAGGCGACCGGCCTGGAGATTAGGGTCTTCAGCCACCTCATGCGGGACCCGATGAAGCCCAGGGGCTACTGGAGTATACCCCCCTCACCTGAGGAGGTTGAGGAGTTCAGTGTGAGGAGGATACCCACCATCGTCGTACTGGACGGAGAGGGTAGGATCATGGGGGAGATCGTAGAGAGCCCGCCCGCTGGTAAAAGCCTTGAAGAAGCCCTCCTGGACATCCTGAGCGAAGTCTAAAAACTGAAAAGTAGGAAACATTCTGTTCACAGCTCCAGCTTAAGATCTGTTAGCTCGACCTGCGCGCGCGATGATGTGGAGTGTGGCGGAGCAACACTATTATGATATTTCATCCCGAGCCCTGAGCTTGGAAAAGTGTTTAAAAAAGGTGAACGGATGGGTGTTGACTGATTAGGAGTGGCCGGGTCAGCGGTGCTTCTCCCAGTCCTCGTTCTCCTCGTCCTCTGAGTTGTCCTCTTCCTCGAGGCAGTCGATGCAGATCTTCTCGTCCGTGTCCCCGCAGTACTCGCAGAACTTGGAGCCGCAGACGCCACAGGTGTAGACCTTGTCGACCCTCTCCTCGCAAATCTCGCACTTCGGCATTGCTCGTCATTCCCTCCTTGATCTTGCCTTCTTCACGTGCCGCCTCGGTGGGTCTCCGCTTTGGCGCGGAGTTCCACCCCGGCGAGAAGTGACAGATCGAAACCGGAAGAAACTTTTTTGGTTTAAACAATGTGTCAAACAATGGGCTTATGAAGTCTCGTCTTTAATAAGAACGTGTACTGGAGATTGCCTTCCAGATTTCTGGAGTTTTATTTAAGGGTCTTGACT
>Ga0180438_10011100_pt1 | contig 10940 bp, 11 predicted proteins | sample SS_ome_12_FD_132455 | JGI IMG/M metagenome (GOLD analysis project Ga0180438, IMG submission 132455) | Hypersaline lake sediment archaeal communities from the Salton Sea, California, USA - SS_3_D_2 metaG | ecosystem: Environmental > Aquatic > Non-marine Saline and Alkaline > Hypersaline >... | reverse complement strand
ATGTGATCGGCAGCGATAGGGTGGATACCTTGGACGGGGATAGCTATCGGGTTATTGCCAAGGGCATTGCAAGCTTCAATGGAAAGGGTCTGGAGATCGAGTGCCCGATGGAAGAGATACTGGAAGCGGATTGTATAATGGTGGTTGGCGCTGATCCCCTGGAAAGCCACCCCGTCTTGGGGTCCTACATCTTGAGGGCGGTAACCAAGCATGGAGCAGAGTTGATCGTTATCGAGCCGCTACGAAATTCCTTTGCCTATCATGCCAACCTGTGGCTGAGGCCTGAGGAAGGAACCGAAAGTGACCTGATCAAAGGGCTAGCTCACCTCATCGCGGATAAGGGACTTGGCGATCTTAAAAAGGCGAAGGGCGATTTTGGCAAAGCAATCGAGGATTATGATGCCCAAAAGGTAAGCAAAGGCTCTGGGGTAAGGGCAGATGACCTTGAGCTGGCAGCGGAGGTGTATGGCAGGGCAAAGCGGGGCGTCATCGTCTATGGGGAGGGCATTGCCAGTGAATCCATCGCTTCCCTCTTGAATCTGGCTGCTCTGACGGGGAATTCAACCAAGAACGGGCTCAGAGTTATCTCCCTCAAACCAAACGGCAACAGCCGGGGCGCCTGGGAGCTAGGGATTGCCTCTAGAGACGGCTTCTCAGTCGATGGTGTGAAAGGAGCTTATCTGCTTCTTGCTGATGATGCCATCGAGGATGAGAAGCTGGTGGCTCAGCTCAGAGAGATGGAATTCCTTGTAGTGCAAAGCAGCTATCACTTTCCCGTTACCTCGATGGCCGATGTCGTTCTCCCCTCGCACATCTGGGCAGAACGGAAGGGCCAGTACAAGGCACTGGATGGCGGCTTGCGGAAGTCGAGGCGCGTCCTGAAGCCAGGTAAGGGGATAAAGGAGGATTCGTCGATAATAACCGGGCTTATGAAACGCTTGCAAGAAAAGGGAGGGAAGTGATCGTGGCAAAAACCAAGGTTGCCACCGTTTGGCTAGATGCCTGTGCCGGGTGCCACATGTCCTTTTTGGACATAGATGAGGCAATAATTGAACTCGCCGGGCTGGTTGAATTCACCAGGAGCCCGATAACGGATATAAAGGAGTTCACTCCTGTAGATGTGGGCATAGTGGAGGGGGCAGTGGGTAACGAAGATGAAGAAGAGGTAGTGAAGAAGCTGCGTGAGAACTGCAAGATCCTGATGGCCTGGGGCGATTGTGCGTGCTTTGGTGGGATAGTCTCCATGCGCAACCTTTTTGAGAAGGAAGAGGTCCTGCGCCGTTGTTACGTGGAGAGCGAGAGCACGGGTAAGGGCAAGATCCCCTCGTCTAAAGATATTCCGCCCCTTTTGGATAAGGTGAAGCGGGTAGATGAGGTGGTTAAGGTCGATTGTTATGTTCCGGGATGCCCTCCCAGTGCCAAGGCCATTAAATATGCCCTGGAGGAACTCCTTGCTGGCAGGATCCCCATATTGCCCAGCGAGGTGATGAGGTTTGATTAGCAAGGGGAGGAATTGGAATGACAAGGCCTAAGAGCAGGACCATTATTATAGACCCCGTTTCTCGAGTCGAAGGCCATGGCAAGGTGACTATTCACCTCGATGGAGATGGAAGAGTGTCAATGGCCAGATTCCACATAACCGCCTTCAGGGGCTTTGAGAAGCTCTGTGAGGGGCGAGTTTTCTGGGAGATGCCTGTTATCACCGAGAGGATCTGTGGCATCTGCCCGGTGAGCCATCACCTTGCCTCTGTAAAGGCCTGTGATGCTATCTTAGGGGTGGAAATCCCGCCAGCAGCGAAGAAGCTACGCCTCCTTATGCAGATGGGGCAGTATATTCAGTCCCATTCCCTACACTTCTTCCACCTGGCAAGCCCAGACCTTCTTCTTGGCATGGATGCTGAGCCGGCGACGCGAAACATCATCGGGATCATCGGGCAGAAACCTGAGATCGCCAAGGTAGGAGTCGGACTGCGCAGCTATGGCCAGAGGATCATCGAGACACTGGGTAGCGGAAAGAGGGTTCACCCTATTGGGGCCATCCCTGGGGGGATGAATCAAGCCCTCAAGGCACAGGATCGTGACCACTTCCTCAAAGAGGCGGATGGAGTGATCGCTAATATCCAACTCGGCATTGAAGTACTTAAGGACTGCTACTTAAAAGGGGGTCGAGAGATAGCTAATTTCGCCAATTTCCCCTCGGGTTATCTTGGCTTGGTAGATGAAAACGGAAACCTAGAGCTCTACGATGGAAAGCTCACATTGAAGGACAGCAAGGGAATTGCCCTTGAAGATAAATTTGAGCCTGCGGACTACCTCTCCGTCATCGAGGAGAGGGTGGAGGATTGGTCTTACCTCAAATTCCCGTTCTATAAGAAGCTGGGCTATCCCGCTGGCATTTACCGGGTAGGGCCTTTGGGGAGGCTAAATGTCGCCTCTGGGATAACGACTCCGTTAGCCAATAAGGAGTTCCAGAATTTCCAGGGCTTGGCTCCCGATGTTATGGTACAGGGCTCTCTTTACTACCACTACGCCCGGTTAATCGAGCTCCTTTATGCCGCAGAGAAAGCTAAATCCCTCCTTGAAGATGATGAAATCTGTTCCCAAGAGATAAGGGTTAATTCCACCAAGATCAATGAGGAGGGGATAGGGGTGATCGAGGCCCCCCGTGGGACCCTTTTCCACCATTACTGGGTGGATGGTAGCGGCAGGATCCGAAAAGTGAACTTGATTGTAGCTACTGGTAACAACAATGCAGCCATGAACCGGGCGGTCTTCGAGGTGGCAAGGCAATACATTAGAGGCGACAAACTCAGCGAAGGGATGCTCAATAGAGTTGAAGCCGCCATTCGCTGCTATGATCCCTGTATCTCCTGCTCCGCACACGCACTGGGTCAGATGCCCCTGATGATCCAGCTTATCTCTGCTGATGGCATGGTCATTGATGAGGTCGCGACAGGATAGCTGAAGGCTGCGGGCATTGTGCCCTCCAACTTCTTGTTGGCCATGTGCGAAACACGCTAGTCCTTGAAAGAGGATTGGAGCAAAAGAATATCTATCCTGTCTGCATCCCCATAGAGTCGCAACCTCGCCTTCGACTCCATTGCACATTTGTCCATCTTGTTTAATGCTTACCAAAAGGGTCACCAGACTTGTCTGCTTCGATTTTGCAGATTTGTTGCGTGTACCGCACTTGACAGGGGTCAGGCAAGGTGCTATAATCCCCCAATTTTGACTTACCTGATTAGTAGCGGAGTTTTTCGTCAGCATGCTAGCGACTGAAAGCTCGACAAATGAGTCGCTTACATTCATAGTGGCAATGCCATGTATTTTCCCATCAGGGTCTGCAACTGCAGGTCGAGTGCCATAAAACTATAGAAAGGAGGCTTGTGCAAAATGGCAAATATGTTGGCAAAGATTGGAAAAGCTGCCTTCGTCATCGGTGTTCTCTTCGCCATCTTCGGCGGCATCTGGGGAGGCACGGCCGAACCGACCAACCACGCGGTTATAGCCGTCTTGCTAATCGCCGGCGTAGTGATCGGTCTTCTTAACATCACTGTCAGGGAGGCCACTCCGGTACTTATCGCTACCCTGGCACTGATCATCCTGGGCATATGGGGGACTACAGATGCGTATAGGCCGGTTTATGACCTATCCCAGGGGCTTGCGGAAAACGTGATCGGAGTGGTTGACTCATTTGCCCTGCTTATGGCTCCGGCAGTAGTCTTCATAGCTTTAAGGGCAGTCATTGCTGTAGCCAGGCCAGGCGAGGCCGGTTCAAGCTGAAAAAGGAGGCATAACTATGCAAGCATATTGCATGAAGTGCCGGGCAAAGAAAGAAATCAAGAACCCAAGACCCGTAACCTTGAAGAACGGCAGACCAGCCACGCAGGGCGTGTGTCCCACTTGCGGCACCAAGGTATTCCGCATAGGCAAGGGGTAACCCGTCCTCTCGATCAGCGCTGCTGCAAGGCACAAAAAAAGGGCCAGGCATACATAAGATGCCTGGCCCCACTTTTATGCCTAGCTAAACATAATGGACGATCGTGCAACATCACTTTATCCTTTTCTGCACCTTTGCCCATGACGGCGTAATGAGAAAACTCTCTTCCATATTCTCTGTCATCATGACAAACTTGTTCATGGTCACCGAGAATGTGAGCGTGTTCCGAGGAACAAAGGGACGTGCTGAAACGTCGAACATGCCGATAACTGCCCTCGGACGGTTAGAGCTGGTCTCCAGATAAGGATAGTGCACAATTGTGGAGCAGCCGGAGCCAAATGGTGTAATTACTCTGTTTGGATCGGCCTCGTCAAAATTGGCAAGGGTAAAAAGACCCGCAAGAACGTCAGGCTCAGCAAAGAATATCACAACATCAGGATGATCGGATTCTCCAATCATATCCCATCTCTTGAATACTATGAAACGGGCCGGAGCTTTTGGTGTAGGCCACTGCTTCATGGCTTCTTTCACCAATTCAGGGGACTTCTTGTAACGTTCCCCTTCCAGTTTTCCGGGAATGCCGCAGGAGAGAAAATACTCGAAATTGGGCATGATTTGTTCCGCAAAACCGAGGTACCTTCTACCACCGGGACATCCTATTGAATCTACGTCAAAACAGAGAGAACGCCCTTTCCTCACCTCGGCCAATGCCCCAATCACACATCTGGGCATCAAATTAGGTTCAACTAGTTCTGCCTGTCCTTCTTCATCCGTGTAATAGAAGGAAATAGGTAGCTCGGCATCGTTAAAATATCTTTTCCAGAGCACTATGAATTTCTCTTTGATACTAGGATTCATGATTGGCCCCTCCCATCGATTGAAATTCCATGTCGATAATATACACTATTTGTTAGATTCAATTCAAAGAATCTTGAAATGCACGGGGTTGCGAGGCAGATACGCTAAGGATTCAGATGCTGTGTTGAGACTCTCGTATTTCATAGTACTGGTTCTAGCCTGTTGAACAATTGCGAGTATTGTTACCTAAACTGCACATTTTGAGTGAATGTGCAATACAAGGTGTGCGAGCGTCTTGAAGCGTAGTTGGGTTGAATGGGTTGCCTCCGAGAGGGTGCTAGAGTAAAATGGGCAAGAGGGGGCAAGGTTCCAAAAGAGGTAAGAAAGTGGAAGAGAAGATCGTTTACTTCGAGACCACAGGCAAGGAGAATACTCCAGCGGTCCTGGGGCTGGTTAGGGAAAGGGCACAGGCAAGGGGAATTTCCAAGGTTGTCCTTGCGTCTACCCGAGGGGATACTGCGAGAGTTGCTCTAGATGCTTTTGCCGGATCGGATATTCGCCTTGTAGTGATACCCCACCAGTTTGGCTTTGGAGAAAAGCAGAGGTTTCCCGGAGACTTGGCGAAGGAGATTGAGGCAAAGGGCCACCGCGTTCACTTCGGGACGATGCTATTCCACACTGATGACTTCTACGGAGTACGGGCACCACGCCTCATGGCAGCTGTACTTCGAACCTTCTGTCAAGGGATTAAGGTCTGTGTCGAGATCATCCTAATGGGGTGCGATGGGGGACTTATAGAGCAAGGCGAGAAGGTCATCGCCGTGGCGGGCACCGGAGCTGGAGCCGATACGGCTGTAGTAGCCACGTCGGCGCCCAGCACTAAGCTAGGCGACCTGCATATTCACGAGATCATTTGCAAGCCTCTCTAGGGAGAACCTGAGAGTAAGAAGCGACGGCAGGTCAATAGGTGAACAGAGGAATTCACTAGACTAGAGCGGAGTATCGATTTGGGGCTAATGACAGTCGCGGGAATGGCGTGAAATATATTCGGAAAAGGTTACCCAAGGCTAATATCAATTTCTACAAAGTCCTGGTAGGAATTGGTTTTTCCTTACTCTGGGCGAGGGTGATGTACTTCATCTGGTCTCATCCCTCTTTCATGACTTTCGTCTGGTTCTATCTCGGTGTTGGGAGCATGCTTTTGAAATGGGCGCTTTTCGAAATAATTGATAGAGTCAATTCCAGTGTCAGGATCAGAAATATGGAGAGAGAACTGGATGAGGCAGAACGACGGCGTCGTGGAGTTGAACCTAAGAAAGAGGATTGAGGAGTAACATGGAGCAGAGGACTATTGAGAAGCGCTTGAAAAAGATTCGGGATGACATGGTTGTGTTAGCCGACATGGTCTGTGTGGCTATCAGGGGTTCGGTTGAAGCCTTGAAGAACAGAGATTTGGCCTTGGCACAGCAGATTGTTGAGGACGATCTGAAAATCAATCGTAAGCGTTTCGAAATTGAGGAGGAGTGCATCCAGTTGCTCAAGACAGAGCGACTCACCGAAAGTGATCTACGTACAGTAGTTGCGGTGTTAAATGTGATCGTTGATCTGGAGCGGATGGGTGATCACGCTGAAGGAATCGCCAAAATTGCTGTTATGCTGGGGGATAAGCCTCCCCTGAAGCCACTCATTGACATCCCGCGCATGGCGGAGAAAGCATCAGACATGCTTAAGCGCAGCATACAGGCCTTTATTAGCAGAGATGTTGAAGTAGCCAGGAGAATCCCAAGCGAGGACGATGAGATTGATGCCTTGAACGAGCAGGTGTTCCGGGAGCTGCTTGTTATCATGCTGAGCACTCCAACAGCTATCCCCCGAGCCGAATATCTAATTTGGGCAGCTCGTAATCTGGAGCGCATCGCTGACCGAGTAACGAATATCTGCGAACGGGTAGTCTTCATGGTCACCGGCAGGATGGAGGCGGTGAAGGTTTCGAAATATTAGGGGTCGCCAGAGAGAAGCATAAAGGGAGAAACACCTTTGCTGCGAAACTTGGTGGTTTGCCGGCTGGTGGTGGAGTGCACCCAATCTTCGTATTTACGCCTACCTTCTATAGGAATGAACATCCAGCTACCTCGAACCAGTGCTTCCCATTTCTTGACCTTACGTTAATCTAGGCCATTATCCGAATCAAAGCAACACTAAATCCAAGAAGAGGCTGCACCAATTTCCGCTATTGATGTAACAATCCCAAGTTTTGTTGCACCTGAGGTGACAATTAGTGAGATTGTTAAGGCTCGCTTCTTCACCGACCTCCAGCGCCCAAGGCCATCCAGCCCGCGCTAATGACAGCAATTCTAACTTAACAAGTGGTATAATTACTGGGGGCAGGTCAATCAGAAGGACTGGCTGATCTCCTTTTAGAGAAATGCCTCATATTTGACAGGGTTTGGTTCCTTCTCCTGCAATCTTTCCGTATATTCGGTATTTACCTTCCGGAATCTCTCTCCTTCTGAGGCAGATACCCATGATAACCTGATTCGATCCGATTCCAACCCCAGGGTTTCAAAAACGTTTTTTATGAGGGCAATCCTCCTCCGAGTATAGTAATTATTTGTTTGGTAGTGACAATCACCCGGGTGGCAACCGGCTACCAAGACCCCATCTGCTCCCATCATAAGAGCTTTTAAAATGAAAAGCGGATCCACTCTGCCGGAACACATAACCCTTAGCACCTTCGTACTTGCTGGGTATTTTAGCCGGGCTATGCCAGCACTGTCAGCACCACGATATGAGCACCAATTACAAAGAAAGCCAACTATATTTGGTGTAAACTTCTCCTCCACGTTCCCTTATCCTTTCTACTGTTCAACATAGGCAAACTCTTCTGTTTCAAATGTCCTAAGAGGCATTGGCTCTTCGACATCCCTTCCTGCTAGGTATCCAAACAATTCCTGAGCAGGTTGAGACACTTTTTGGAATATGGTGGAGACTGGTATGTCAACCGGGCACACATCTGAACATAAGCCACAGCCCACACAAGATGTGGCGATGTGAATTAACCTTCCAAGGTGATAAAACATAGTGCCGGGAGGGACACGCAATCCCCCCTTCCTCTTAAGCTCAGCATCATAGGTAGCTACCTTATATTCACTATCCGTGGATTCGAAATAGCATAGGGTACAGTAGCAAATCGGGCAAACTTTGCTGCACCCATGGCAGCCGATACATCTCCCAAAGATATCTATGAGCCCCTTCATACCTTCGATCTGGGTCTCGCCGAAGAGCTTTTCCCTCTCGGCTTCGCGTTTGCTACGGAGTTGGCTTAATTCTGCTGACTCTGCTCCTGCTTCTGAAATCTCACCGGCAAAACCATCCGTAAACTGTCTCGCCTTTTCAGTATTCAGAAGCAGCCGGCACTCTTTATCCGTGTTCTTGCTGCCTATCAAATCCACTGTTATGTCCGCAGTGTAAGGAACAAAGTGCACACATGTTTTGCAAGCAGGTCTTATATCAGGAGCAATATCACCTTTAGCCACAGCCTCCCAATATTGAGGCTGCTTTTCGGCAATCCCGCCATCGGGAGCCATCTTCAGCGGATAAACCCCACCACAGGTTGGACTTATGAGTAACAAGTTTTCCATACTTCCTTGGCTTCGCTTCACGAGTTCTACAAATGCCCTCAATTCGCAAGGTCTTACCACTGCGGCAATAGGCTCAGTGGCAGATTCCTTTGGTGTAGGAAGGGATAGCATCTTACCAGCATTTGTCGGCATCAAGGGAAAGAGGGGCACCGCATTGCCGAGTGTCTCGGGATTGGCAATCAACGAATAAGCTACCGCACCCTTTTCGTTCAACTTGCTGAGGGTGAAGACACCTTTTACCTTTCCATTTTCCAAGAGGAAGCGGAGAAGCTCTCGAACGCCTTCCTCAGCGCTTTTATCTAGCTTTAATGCCTTAGGCATCCCCTGTCTCCTCTCTGGCGGAGGTCCCGGAATAATCATACTCTACTTCTTCGAACTCCTCCCCCTTATAGACCCGCAACGGGAGGGGTTCCTCTCTGCTCCTGCCGGAGACATAGTCGAATTCCTCCTGATTTCTATCAGCTACCAGGCTGAAAACCTGTGCTACTGGAATGGACATGGGACAGGCATCTTCACAAGCCCCACACGATACACAGGAAAGAGTCATATGCATCATACGTCCAATGTGGAAGAGCAATGTCTCTGGCGGGAATCTTAGCGCCCCTTGTTTCTCCGCTCTCATAAGGTAATCGTCGAAGGCAAATTTCAGCTTGTCTGAGTCGAAAAGACACTGCCTACAATAACATATCGGACAGGCCCTCATGCAATTATGACAGTTAATGCACAGGCTAAAAGTATCAAGCAGGTTATCCAGACCTCCAACATTAGCCTCCAACTCCTTTTGAGCTTGCCCTCTTATTTGTCTCCGCTCCGTGGTTAATCTATCTACTTTATCTTTCCAGCCAGATATATCCTCTGTTAGTGAAAGGCCCAGTTGTTCCAGGATACTTTGGCCTTTAGGACTGCGAGGAATGAGGAGAATACTATTATCCTTGGCTTCTAATATTCCGATATGCAAATCCTCGGCACCAGTAGCGGAGGACTGATCGCATGTCCGGCAAACCGGTCGCACACCCTGGCTATCCCACTGCTTGAGAAGTTCCTGGAATGTATCTTCAGCCTTCTTTTGATCCTTAAACCAATCATCCAGCGGCAACGCCCCAGGGCAATCAAAAGAGACAAGAAATATATTCTCCAGGTCTACCTGTCCAAGTTTAAGTAGCTCAATTGTGGCTCTCACCTCACAGGGGCGCATAACAGCAGCGATCCTTCTACTTCCTTTTCCATATCTTGTAATACTGGAGATGGCTTTGGCCCCTTGAACCGGCATAATGGGAGCCAGGGGATGTGCATCTTTCAGGAGTGATTCATCCTGAATCAATAGGTAAGCGAATGAATCGCCCGCTGGCACTTTTACAGGTATGAGGACGGCATCAAAGCAATCCTTGCTGAGAGCCTGTCTTATGAAATCCAGAATACCCTCTTCGACGCCCCTTTCCGCTGGGAAAGTTGCACCTAGCTGAGTTGCAGCCATCTTAACTCCCTTAGGCTTTAGACTTCCCTTTATAGGATTTGTAGCCCATCCCCTCTTTTGGGGAATGATTCAACGCTTTCGCAGCGCTTATGCTGTCTCTCAACTTGAGTCGACATCTTTCTGCCGAAACACCGTGTCCCTCTTAGCCGCACGTCCCTCCGCCGCCACCATCCGGGCTTGACGGTTCCCCTTCACCGGCACCGGCTTCGAACGGATAATCCACGCTGGTATCCGGGCTAAACCTCTTGGATGCAATGTCTGGGTCTGTAGTCCAGCCGCTGATGCCCCAGGTGAGGTTAATAGCATCATAGCCGAGCACGTTCAGGATAGCCGTTGCCTGGCTTCCAGAGCGGCCTGTGTAACAGTAGACTACAATTTGCTTAGTCGGATCGAGTTTTTGTAGATTTTCCACCTTAGCTATGTCTTTGAACGGTATATTGACCGCGCCCTTAATATGCCCTTTGGCATAGTCCTCTGCATTCCGGACGCTGATGACGATCGGGTCGTTGGACAGGTCACTATCATATAGTAGGTCGTATAGATCAGAGGCTTTTATATTCCAATCGTCGGTGTTGGCATAAGTATCGCACGCAGCCTGGATGATCTCTGCCTCATCGGTTGAGGTGGCAGGAGCAAGGATTGGGAGATCATAGGTTGTAGTAAGCTCATTAGCTGTGGTCTCAGTTGGCAAATCTGTGCTAGGGTTGGAGAACTGCTTGGTTGCAACGCTCGTATCCTTAGTCCAGCCCATTATTCCCCAGGTGAGGTTGGTAGCATCATAGCCGGATATGTTGAGAAGAGCCGCAACTTGGCTTCCAGTATGGCCAGTATAGCAGTAGACATAAATTTTCTTGTCTTTAGGTAGCTTGGCCAGGTCCTCGGGCTTAAAGAGCTCGGTCGTAGACATGCTGACCGCCCCCGGGATATGGCCAGTGATATAATCGTCATACGACCTGACACTGAGAATATACGGGTCACCACTCAGCATATTAGACAGCAGGTCGAAGGACGAGATGTTGAATGTCGTATCGGGGTCATTCAGGTACTCGTCCGCGGCATCGGCGATGATATCAAATTGTGAAGCGCT
>Ga0180438_10011098_pt1 | contig 10943 bp, 16 predicted proteins | sample SS_ome_12_FD_132455 | JGI IMG/M metagenome (GOLD analysis project Ga0180438, IMG submission 132455) | Hypersaline lake sediment archaeal communities from the Salton Sea, California, USA - SS_3_D_2 metaG | ecosystem: Environmental > Aquatic > Non-marine Saline and Alkaline > Hypersaline >... | reverse complement strand
CGCCTGCCGGACCTGCTCGGCCAGCGACTCGACGTTCACGCCGGACACGCCGTCCTCGCGAGAGATGTTCCCGAGAGCCCGCAGCGCCTTCGTGCTCGTGTTCACCTGGGCGCGGGTGTCCTTCGCCCACCGGTCCTTCACGAGACCAGCGAGGGCCGTGCACCGCTCCATGAGGTTCGTCGGGAGCTTGGTACTGAAGCCCTGAAGCTGCCCCTGCACCTCGCGGATCGCCTCCTTGAGGCTCTCCTCGGCGACGGAGTTGGCGAGCTTGTCCCCCACCCCCTCCAGCTCCCAGTGCATCTTGTCCTTCACGCCATCCTCGGAGAGGTTCGGCATGAGCGCCATGCACGTCTCCAGGCGGTAGTTGTCGTCGCCGGTGAGGAACTTCGTCAGATCGAAGGTGACCAGCGGGGCGGCCTCGAACTCCTCGTGGAGGCGCTCGGTCCGCTCGGTGAGGCTCTCCTCCAGCCCGTCCGGGTCGAAGGCGAGATCCATCTCGGTCTTCCCGCCCTTCTTCACCTTGAACCACCGCTCGGCCTTGAGGCCGGTGTCCGTCTGCACGGAGACGCGGAAGCTCCCCTCGGGGGCGTAGTCGATCAGGTCTTCGCGCTTCAGCCCCTGCACGGAGCCGGTGGCGAAGAAGTCGAGCGCCTCCCGTACGGTCGTCTTGCCGGACATGTTCGCGGCGCGGATCAGGTCGCGGCCGGTCAGCGGCAGGTTGATGTGCTTGCCCTTGAAGCCCTTGATCTCGATCTGGATGATGCGCATGGCCACAGTCTACCCTATCAGGTGAACGAAACTTCGACTCAAAGAGAAGGGGCCGCCCGACGAGGGCGACCCCAAGGAGAGACACATGAGGAGGTACGGCTACTTCTTGCCGTCTCCCTCCTCCTCACGGTCGAAGACCTTCTCGTCGTCCGACACTTCCTTCCTGGAGGTGTTCTCCGCCTGCTTCTTCAGCAGGCCGACGAACTTCCGGACGTTCTCCAGCGGCTCGTTCTCCAGGTTCACGAAGACCGGGTCATCGAAGCAGACCCGGCGAAGCTGATCCGCCGTCTCCATCTCCACCATGTTCTGGTACTTCGTGGAGTCGAGGATGAGGCGCTTCCGCTCGCTGAGTTCCTCCGCCTTCTCCGACGAGTCCTCCGGCGTCTCGATGATGACCGAGGCGGAAGACCGCGTGGAGTCCTTGTCGTCCGGGTCGTGCGCGGGCTCGACCAGCATCAGGTTGTCGCCGGAGTTCTCCTCCAACTGGTGGTCGATCTCCGCCTGACGGAGCAGGCCGCCGGTCATCCCAGCGAGGTAGCGGGTCCGGAGGTCGTCCAGTTCCGCAGGGGTGAAGTTCATCCGGTGGACCGTCACCGCAGGAGCCCAGGCAGCATCCACGATCTTCGGAGCCTTGCCGTAGGTGCCGTCCTCGCGCGCCTCCGGCCACGCCTCGCGCACCGCACCTGCGGGGGCGCGGTAGAAGCCGAGGGCCGTGCGCAGCACGTTCCTCTCAGCCACGGCGGACAGCGTGCGGGCACCGAACTTCCGCTTGCCGACCAGCGTCGTGAAGACGCGGGTGACCACGGTCGCGCCCATGTTGATCCAGAGGCCGATGTCGTGCGGGGAGGACTTGCCCATCTCGACGCGCGAGATCGGGCGGAACTCCCACATGTTCATGCCGTACTGGTCCTCGGCGATCTGGATGGCGTTCTCGTGGTCGGCGATCTCCGCCGTCATCTTCTTCTTCTTCCAGCCAGGGGTGTTGCTCTTCCCGATGTCCTCCTGCATCTCCAGGTTCCGGCGGCGGACGGCGTCACGGACTGCGTCCATCGGGTTCATGGCCCTGGTGCCCCAGACGATGGCCGTCGGGTTGTACTGAGCCTTCGCCGCGAGGTCTTCCTCGATGTACGACTGCACCGAGATGTGCGTCGGGCGGTCGATAATCATCAGGTCGCCGGTCAGGGCCGAGCGGCCGATGCCGATGGCGCGAGCGAAGCCCTTCACGAACGCGCCGCTGGGGTCCAGTTCGATGTACGGGTTCGGCGCGAGGCCGACGCCCGGCACGTGGACCTCCTGCGGGAAGGTGATCGACCAGCCCGCCACGGTGTTCGCGTAGCGGAAGCCGTCTGCGGTGCAGATCCACACCGGCATCTTCTGCTTGAAGACGGGATCGTACTCCCCGAGCGGGAGCGCGGCGATGTGGCCCTGGCTCATCTGGAGCTTCGGACGCGCGATGGCCGTGACGATCTCGCCGTGGTCGTGCTTCGTGACGATGAACGGCATCATCGTGAGGTTCGTCTTCGGGTGGTGGAGCGCGAACCGGTGGTCCGGCCGCTTCGCCGGGAGGTTCGACTTCTCGTGCTTGGGCTCGTGGGCCGGATCTTCCATCGTATCTCCTGAGGGAAACGCTGTTCCTTCGATTTCAGCGCACATTATCGCACATCCGGCAGACGAAACTTCCCTACGGAGGCGGAAAAATGGCGGCCCCCGGAGGAGCCGCCATCTGTCCCTACACCTTCTGGCGGTCGCGGAACTTGCGCTGGTAGTCGTTCCGGCGCTGCCGCTGCTCGCGGTGGAGCTTCGCGATGGCCTTGTCCACAGCCTCGTAGCCCTGCCGGTGCGTCGTCCGGTAGGCGACGCCCTCGGGCGTCTCCACCTCCGACACTTCCACGCCGAGTTCGATGGCGATGCCCAGCCAGCGTTCCGCCGTGTCCCGCGTCACCCCGAAGCGCTCCATGATCTCCGGAATGGTCATCGACTGGAACGCCGTGAAGTGGACGAAGTCCCAGATCGAACAGAGCGTGCGGTTCGTGTACTCGCTCATAGCCACCTCTACTTGAGAGCCCCGGCGAAGTACGCGCGGGTCTTGTCCTCGTCCCCGAGCCACTTGGCGACGGAGTCCTCGAAGGCGATGGTCTTCTCGCCCGCCTCGTCGTCCTGGAACTTCTGGGCGGCGGAGGTGACGGCCATCGCCGCGTCGTACGCGGTGGCCTTCCCGGGGGCGACCTTCGACTCGAAGGCGGCGAGGATGTCGTCCTTGTCCTTCTCGGACAGGCCCTCGCGCTTGGCCACGACCTCGACGGCCTCGACCGCGCCCTTGAGTTCGACCTCCATCGTCTTCACGAGCCCGGTGACGAGCTTCTCGAACGACTCCTGGCGGAAGGCCGCGCCGATCACATCCTCGATCTGGCTGTAGATGCCCTCGTTCACCTTGCGGCGAGTCTTCAGCGAGACGACCGCCTCGGCGTTCTTGTCCAGGTCCGAGCCGACGTGGATCTGGGCGAGTTCGACGCCGAACTTGCAGAGGTTCGAGCAGATCGAGATGGCCCCCATCGGGGTCACCTTGGCCTTGCCGCCGCCGACCTCGGAGTTGCTGATCTCCACGGCGGGGAAGACGAGCGTCCCGCCCTCGTTGGGGTTGCGCCCCAGGGCGTACGCCATCCGCTCCACGACGCCCCGGCGCTCGTAGTCCGGGTCCATCAGCGTGTTCTGGAACCCGCCGTCGATGTACCGCTGGACGTTCGGGTCGTAGTCGAGCGTGGGGAGGTGCGCCGTCACCGTGGGGTCGAACAGCATCACGTGGACGCGGTTCTCCGTCATGTGCCAGCCGAACACCTCGATGGTGTTGAGGGGGCGGCCCTCGGCGTCGAACCAGCCGCGCGCCTCGTTCGTCTCACGGCTGTGGGCGAGCGCGCCCTTGAGGGCGGACATCACCACGTCGGTGTTGTCCAGCATCCGGAAGCGCTGGGAGAGCGCGGCCCGGACCTCGCCGTCCACCGTGCGCCAGAGCGTGCTCTTGCGCGAGCGGGCGAGCCAGTGGTTGAAGTTCGTGCAGAAGAGGCCGGGGGCCTCGGAGTGCATCCGCGAGGCGTACGACTTGCCGACCTTGCCCGGCTTGCGGTCCGCCGGGTACCGGCCCGCGATCTGCCCGAGGGCGTAGTCGCGCACCGGGAAGAAGAACTCGGTGCCGTCCTCCTTCGAGAGGTGGAGCACCGGCACGCTGTCCTGCACCAGGAACTCGGCGAGCTTGTCGGGGCAGAGGAAGTCCTGCTTGAGGCCGTCGATGGTCTGCATCTGGCCGACGAGGTCGCGGGGGTTCCCCGCCATGTGCACGCGCTTCCTGCGGAAGACGGCGTTGGCGGTGGGGAAAACGGGGGTGGGGGTGTCCATCTGGTCGCTCCTTCTCAAGCCCTCGGGTGGCCTTGTATCGGCATACCACTCGGGCGGTTCGGTGCTGAGCCCAGCGCCTTGCTGGTCTCTCACGTCGCACAGAGGATACCACGTCCGTGCGACGACGCAAGGACTTTTCCGAAAAATCTACGAGACGGGTTCGAGAACCTGCGCCCTCAGGTAGAGGTGCGCGCAGAAGCCGCCGCCGATGACCGGCTCGGCCCACACGGAGAACTCCTCGCCGTCCAGGGCCTCGGCCATGTTGACCACGAGGCGGTTGGCGTCTGCCTCGTCGGAGAAGCACCACACGGCCTGTGCCGTGGCGGGGGTCTCGACGCAGCGCTTCGAGGTGGCACGGCTGAACAACTCCCACATCTCGGCACGCCAGAGGAGCGCGACGAGGAAATCCTCGACGCAAGAAATCTTCAGGCCAGTCGTTTCCTGACAAGGGCTTACGTTCACGTTTCCGCCCTCCTGCTCGGATCTCCGGCTAATTCCGGAATTATTCTTCTACCACATTGTCGGCAGAATGTCAACCCGAACTTGAGGGGTATTGTCAAGACAAGCGGTTAAATCGGGTCGTAGTCGAGCTTCTCGGCGGCCATCGTCTTCATCCGCCGGATCGCCTTGTGGTAGAGGTGGGAGACGCGCCCTTCGGAGATGCCAAGCTCGTGGCCGATCTCCTTGTAGGTCATCTGCTCCGGCCCGTGGTAGGCCCAGATGATCCTGGCGTCCCGGAGGGAGAGGCGAGCGAGGAACCACTGGACCATCTCGTCGGCCTCAGCGCTCCGCTCGGCGGTCACGCCGTGGTCGGCTGGCTCCACGGGGTTCGGGTCATCCTCGTCGGTGAAGCAGGAGAAGCTGCTCATGGAGGGGAGAGCCCCGCCGCGCGCCCGGTAGGTCCGGCCGATCCAGTCCATGCTGCGGATCTCGTCCAGCATGGCTCCACGGATGCGGTGCTTGCAGTACGTGAGGAAGGTGTTGTCCATGCCCTCGTCGTAGCTCTGGACGGCCTGGAGGAGGCCGATCCGCCCGGCTCCCTCCAGGTCTTCGATGTCCACGCTCGCAGGCAGCTTCGCAGCCAGCTTCCCGGCCAGATGGCGCACGAACGGCAGGTGCCGCTTCAGGCGCTGGTGCTGCTCAGGAGTGAGCCCTCCGCTGTTCATGGAGGGCATGATACACCACTACAGGTGGTGTGTCAAGAGCTTGCGACCACTACCAGTCGAAGTCCGCCAGGAGATCCCGGTCGTCCTTCTCGGACTCGATGGCTCCGCCCTTGGGCTTCTCGGGCTCGGCCTCCTCGATGGGGTCGATGGCCATCTGCTCGGCCGCCACATCCACGGCGGGCTCCACGACCTCCACCTTCTCGTCCTCGTCCTTGAGGGCGTTCTCGTCCTCGATGCTGTCCATGAGGGCCTCCAGCGCGGCGTCGTAGTCCATGCCGAGGGAGATGGAGGGCTTCGTGCCCACGTGAGACTCGAACGCCTCCGCGATCACGACGATCTGCTCGTCGGTCTCGGCGATCTCGATACCCGCTGCCATGCCACGAACGATGTTCTCGTTCAGCGTCGTCACCATGCTCGTCTCCTTCGCGCAGTTCTGGCAGGTGGTTCCGGCGGCCCTGTCCCAGTGGAACTCGGTCCCAGCGGGGATCTCGGCGCAGCACTCGCTGCACCTGACCTTGTGTCCTGCCTTCGTGTTCGACCCAAGCATAGCCTCACCTCGTCATCGGTCAAGAGATTTCTGCCTGAATTCTACCCGACGACCTGCACGAAACTCCGTCTCAACGAAAAAGGGCGGCCCCCCGCGAAGGGAAGCCGCCCTGGTGGACGCCAGTGGACGCCTGACTAGCCTGGGTCGCCCCTGTACTGGTGCCCCAGCATGACGGAGATGGAGATCATGACGTGGATGATGCTCTCGGGGGGCACGGCGTTGCGGAACAGGTCTCCGAAGAGCTTCCCGGCCAGCCTGAGCCGGGCAGCGGGCTCCGCGCTCTTGTCGAAGAGGGTCGCGTAGAGGCCGATGGGCGCGCCCACGTCCTGTGCGGCCTGCTTCGCGTCGCGGATCGCCCGGTCTTCCAGGGTCTCCAGGTAGTCGTCCACGGTGCCCTCCACCATCGACTTGCAGCCGGTGGGGATCAGGAGCGCCAGAACGACGAGGGTCAGGAGCAGCTTACGCATTGTGGGGGAACCTCCCTCCGAAGTTCTCGTTGAGACGGGCCTGGAGGAACTTCACCCGGGCCTCGTAGTATGGTACGCGCTTCTCGTGCGCCGCGACGTAGCGGTCCACGAAGTCGGTCATCGAGGTGCTGCCCATCGCCTGCTCGACCTCGGTCGTGTGCACGGTGCGGGCCGTCTCGACGCGACTGCGGGCGCGCTGAAGGTCGCCCATCGCCTTGCGGACCTCGAACCTCGTGATCGGGCCGCAGGTCAGGGCGAGCCTGAAGGTCTTCTCGTCCGGGAAGAGGGGGAAGTCAGCGGAGGTGATCGTGAACTTCTCCCACTCCTCGCGCTCGTCCACCTCGACCTCGTCGGTCTCCGGCTCGGGAGCGGGGGTCGGGTCGGGATCGCGGGGCTTCACGTGGATGCCCTGCGGCTCTTCTTCCCGATTGAACTCGGTTTCCTTGTCCATCATTTCTCCCGAGAGAATGGGAGGGCTCGCCCCCTGCTACTTCAGCGGCGAGCCCCCTCTGGTGTATGACGTGACGGCTACTCGCCGTCCGTCTCGGTGTTCTCGTTGTCGCCGCCGAGGTTGATGCCGAGCGCGTCGCTCAGGAAGGGCAGCACCCTGTCCTTGAGGATGTCGGTCCCGTCGGCGGCGTCCTTCTCGTTGACGGAGGGGATGTCGATGGAGGGGTTCTCCAGGACCGCCTCGACCGTCTTCATCAGCATCTCGTCCGAGAGCTTGATGGGGCCGCTGGCCCTGAAGAAGCGGAGCGCGGCGCGGAAGTTCTGCCGCGAGGTCTCGTTGTCCTTCCGGCGGTAGCCGAAGTCCAGGTCGAGACCGGCCGACAGGCCGCCCGCCACCGGGATCGCCGGAGCGCCGAAGTCGATGCCCACGTCGATGCCGAGTTCCGTCTCCTTGACGTTCTGGACCATGCCGCCGACTTCGAGGTCGCCACCGGCGGTGGTCTGGGGCTGACCCTCGAAGAAGAGGAACGTATCCACGAGGCTCTTCGCGTCCGTCACGTCGAGGCCGCTCTCCGCGACGCCCTTGAGGAAGTCCAGGAACGCCGCGATGAACTTGATGCGCCGGGACTCGTCCGACTTCTCGATCTCCGAGAGGGACTTGCCGACGAACTGAGCGAGGCTCCCGCCTGCGCGCTTCAGAAAGGTATCCGTGTCGAAGGCCATACGCCTGTTTCTCCTGTTACTCCGTGATCTTGCCGACCACAGCCTCGTACTTGCCCGCCAGGAGGCCGTTCAGACGGCTCTGGACGCCCCAGAGCGCGTCCGCGCCCTCCAGGGGCTCCGCTACCGCCCTGTTGCCTTCGATGGAAACCAGCGCCCCACGAGGGCGCTCTCCGGGCACCTGGACGAAATACTCGCCTGGACCGAGCCGCCAGACAGGTGCGGCACCGATCTGATCCATGCTCAGGAACGTCAGAGCGCGGATCGCCGCCCTGTAGACCTTGCGGCGGACCTCGTCGCTGAACACCATGAGGCCCATCGCAAGCTGCCAGGGCGTATCTTCGGGCGGGTGCTCGACCCGCACCGGGAGGCTGATGGCGAACTCCGCCCCCCTCTCAGACTGTTCGGCAGGAAAGAACAGGATCTTCTGCCCTTCTGCCTTGGCCATCCGGCCGCGCATCTGGATCTGGGAGTCGCCCATGCGGAAAACAGGCCCCTCGGAGAAGCTCAGCCCCTCCAAGGTGCCTGCGTTCACCCGCCTGAAGGCGATGTTCAGGTCCGTCAGCATTCCGGCGACCAGATCCGGAAGCCGAACGAGCATCTCGTTCGGGTTAGGCACGGGCTACTCGTTCCGGTAGAGGTCGGACTTCCAGCCGTCCCCGCTCTTGCCCTTGTAGCCCTTCTCCGCGAGCACCTTGTCCAGCTTGGACTTCATGCCCGCGTCGGACACCTTCGCGTCGATGACCTGCTTGGTCGTGATGTCCTTCGCGATCTCCACGCCGTCGATGATGGCGTCGAGGAGTTCCGCCTTGTCCTTCTCGCCCTTCTTCGCGACGCGCGTCCGCCAGACGCCCAGGCCCGCGATGACCAGCGTGAGGATCAGAGGGAGGATCGTGTTCCAGTCCATGTCCGTCTCCCGATGGACCTACTTGTGTTCGTGATCCGAGAGCCGGTCCTTGAGCTTCTCGGTCTGGGCCTGCATGACCCGCATGTCGTGCTCCAGTCGCTCCACGATCTCGTCAGGGATCGTGTCCTTCATTTCCGCGATGGCCTTCCAGAGTTCCTGGATCTTCGTGTCCATCCCCTGGACCGACCTGGAGAACTCAGCCAGAAGCTGCCTGGAGTCCTCGTCATCGAAGCGGTTCCCTTCCATCGTGGAGAGGCGGGCTTCGTGGTCAACGATCATCTTCGAGTGCTCGTCCTGCTTCTGCTCGATGCGGGTGAGCGTGTCCGACACCGCCTTGAAGCCGCCCTTCATCGTCGTCTCCATGATACCCGAACTCTTGTCCAGGCTCAAGAGGGTCGTGGTGAAGAACGCCAGGATCGCGATGGTCGCCCACGTCGCCACCTTCGTGGCTACTTCCATCACCTGCTTCCCCATCGGCAGCTTCGGCTGATCGTTGCTCACGTGTATACCTCGCTAGAACCCAGACCCATCGGCCTGGATGTTGACCTGACCGACGCCCGCGACGGTCAGATGGGTGACGGAGAGGCTGACCCAGACACCCTGGGCCTCGCCAGCGGCCAGCGTCCCGATGGGCGGGGAGGCCGCGTCCTGAATGAGCTTGTCCTGCCCATCGAAGCTGCCGAGCACGTTGGACGGCGCGGCCAGCCTGTTCGCCACACTCTCGGTCCCATCCACTTCGTCCTCGATGTCGAACGCGCACAGACCGCTCGGGTCGTAGGTCCGCTTGATGTAACCTGCGGAGAGGGAGTCGGTCGCGTGTCCGTTGAGGATGAAGAACTTCTCGTACATGACCTTGACGGTCGGCGGAGAGGTGACGGCCGGGCGCGTCGCGCCGTAGAACAGGCGGCGCACCTGGGTGATCTCCTCGCCGCTTGGACTCCTGCCGGAGCCGTAGAGGTAGCCCACCGCGAAGCCGGAGGTCTCCTCGAAGAACCCCACGACCGCGCTGGCGGGCACGGTGGTCGGGGAGTAGCCGGTGAGCTTCTCGACCTTGAGGATGCGGTGGAACGTGGTGCCGGACTCGCCCTGCACAGGGCCTTGCTCGGCGGTGAATGCGAAGTCGTCAGTGACGATGGTGCCCGCGCCGTCCCTGCCGGTCACCCGGTAGGAGGCGGTCAGCGTCTCGCTGCACTCCATGTTCAGCACGTCCGGGCCGGTCATCTCCAGGCCGAACATCGTGATGAGCACGTTCTTGTCGATGGCACCGCCCTGTGGGTCGGTGTCGTTCTCCGCGTGGTTCGCGGCCCCGACGAACACGAAATCGTTGGCGTTGACGACCATCTACACCACCTTCCAGCGGCCGATCTCTACGCCGCTGTCCCCGTTTGCCATCGTGAACGCCACGTGGAACTTGTGGAAGCCCGTCTGGGCGTTCGTGTGCTTGTACTGCCAGTGACCGGTCGGGTCCGTCGCGTCCGGTTCCGTCCACTGCTCCATGTCGGCCTTCGCCTTGACGACGGTGGTGCCGTCCGGGAGCGTGATCGTGAGGGTGATCGTGGAGGGGTCTGCCTCCTCGTAGTCGCGGTCGAAGAACACGCACCGGAGCCAAGCGTCGGCCCCGTCGTAGTGGCGTCGGATGGTGACATTCTTCCTGGCCATCTATGCGTCCTTCGTGTCCACGTAGACGGGCAGCACGCGGATCGTAGAGAGGCGGACGTTCAGGTTGGTCCTTGGCGTGACGAACTCGCCAAGGAGCCAGAACTTCACGCTGGAGCCCAGCGTGGAGCCGTTCCTGTTGACCGTCTTGAACCTCTTGCCGTGGATCATGCTACACCGAGAACGAGAGATCCCTCACGATGGTCACGGGCGTCGCCGGACTGCCCGGGGACGCCACCGTGAAGGTGAACCGGATGAAGTAGTTGTAGCCCGTCGTCACCGTCACGGATGCGGCGGACCACGCGAAGGCGTTCAGGGTGCCCTCGGACCCGGAGCCCAGGTTCTTCACGACCGTGTCCTGGTCGTCGCCACGGTACAGTACGGCCGTCGCCGACGCGCAGTCCACGAGCTTCCCCTCGGAGACGAGGCTCGCGGTGACCTTGAAGACGCTGTTCGTGATGGACGGGGCTCCCTCGACCTTCACGTCGTGCGACTCCAGGCGTTCGATCCAGGCGTCTCCCTGGTCGGACTTGAAGACGAGGTCGTAGACCGCGCCGTCGGTGACGGGGGTGAAGGAGACGAGGTAGCCCGCCGGGGGGCTACCAACCCCCTCACAGGACAGAGAGTCGTACTCCACCCCGGAGGTGACCGGCTGGCCGTCCTTGAAGAGGCTCCCCGTCCACGTGAGACCGGCGATGTTGTCGCCGTCCTCGTCGGGGACGATGAAGTTCTCCTGGACCTGGACTCCCGGGGTGTAGCGGATCATGTCCTACTCCTCGACCTTCTTCGGCTCCAGGTCCACGTCCTCGGCCGCGCTGAACGCCTCCTCGATCCGGAGAAGCTGACGCGCGCCACGGTTGGTCCACTTGTCG
>Ga0180438_10011097_pt1 | contig 10943 bp, 11 predicted proteins | sample SS_ome_12_FD_132455 | JGI IMG/M metagenome (GOLD analysis project Ga0180438, IMG submission 132455) | Hypersaline lake sediment archaeal communities from the Salton Sea, California, USA - SS_3_D_2 metaG | ecosystem: Environmental > Aquatic > Non-marine Saline and Alkaline > Hypersaline >... | reverse complement strand
TTGTGTAGCCGGAACCAGCATGTCCTGCGATACTTCACTCGAAGGTATTTGCGGTGTTGGTTTGACAGTCTGCCTGGACGATGGATCAGGTTATGGACCTTGTCAGGTTCTGATCGGTCCTGGGGATAATGCAGAAATCTGCGCTGATGGCATTGATCAGAACTGTAATGGAATCGTCGATGACGGTTGCACTTGCGTTGCTGGCACGGTCATTAGCTGCAACACTGGACTTTGGGGCGTTTGTAGTGTCGGTCAGCGTACTTGTGACGCTACTGGCACAGCCTGGGGCCCGTGTGAAGTGGTCATTTCTCCTGGGGATAATGGTGAGAGTTGCCTAGACGGCCTGGATAACGACTGCGACGGTGCAGTCAACGAAGGCTGTGTATGCGACCCGACTGACCCCAATGATTACCTTGTCTGCGATACTGGCCTGGCTGGTATCTGTGCGGTCGGCCGAGCCGATTGCATTGATCCAGGCGATTTCTACGGCCAATGCCAGATCTTAATCGGTCCTGGCGATTTTGCAGAGGTCTGCGGTGATGGCATTGACCAGAACTGCAATGGGCTTATCGACGAGGGTTGTACCTGTGTGCCCAATAGTGTTATTTCTTGTAACACTGGGTTACCAGGTATTTGTGCAAATGGTGAATCCACCTGCTTACCGTCTGGCGACGCCTGGGGGCTTTGCGAAGTTCTCATTGGAGTTGGCGACCAGGCAGAGATCTGCGGAGATCTGCTGGACAATAACTGCAACGGTATCGTTGACGGAGTTCAGGAGGGTTGCCCCCCTTTTTGACATGCCAGGATGGGGACACCCAGCCATGTGATACCGGCTTGCTCGGTATTTGTACGGCTGGGACCCAGACATGCAATGGCAATGTCTGGGGGCCATGTATTCAAGATCAGCTGGCGCAGGCTGAGTCGTGCAACGGGCTCGACGATAACTGCGACGGCCAGATCGACGAAGGTGGCGTGTGCCTGTCCTGTAATGATGGTGATACACAAGCTTGTGTCACCCCGTTCCCTGGCGAATGCGCAGCAGGAACTCAAACCTGCAGCGGAGGAGTTTGGGGACCTTGTGTACAAAATATCCCAGCGTGGGTGGAAACTTGCGATGGGCTTGACAACGATTGCGATGGAGCAGTCGATGAAGGCGGCGTTTGTAATGTCTGTGTAGACGGTCAAACGCAAGCCTGCATTGTTCCTGGTCTACAGGGCTTGTGCGCTTTTGGGCTCGAGACCTGCAGCGGCGGTGTATGGGGTGCTTGCCAGCAAACCTATATTGCACAGCCAGAAAGCTGTAACGGTTTAGATGACAATTGCGACGGCCAGGTAGATGAGGGCGGTGTTTGCGCTGGTTGTGTTGATGGCACAACGCAGCCATGTAATACCGGCCTCTTAGGTGAATGTGCTGCTGGTACTCAGACCTGCTCTGGCGGAGTTTGGGATCAGTGTGTACAGGATACCCCTGCCTGGTTTGAAAGCTGTGATGGACTTGATAATGACTGCGACGGCGCTGTCGATGAAGGCGGCGTTTGCGCAGGAGTATGTATTGACGGGCAACAGCAGGTCTGCGACACTGGACTTGATGGCATTTGCTCGCAAGGTCTTGAAACTTGCATGGGCGGTGCTTGGGGTCTGTGTACGCAGATTGTCTTCCCACAAGCTGAAACCTGCAATGGTCTTGATGACAATTGCGATGGAAGCGTGGATGAAGGCAATGTCTGCTTGCCTTGTGTAAATGGAACCACACAGCCATGTTCTACTGGGTTGCCTGGCATTTGCCAGTTTGGAACCCAGGACTGTGTCGGCAATGTGTGGGATGCCTGCATTCAGCAGAATCCAGCCACGGCTGAAAGCTGTAATGGTCTGGATGATGACTGTGATGGTTCTGTCGATGAAGCAGGAGTCTGTAGCGGACCGGCTGCAGATCCGGTTGTCCAGCTGGGTGCAAACCCCTGGGAAATCGTGCTTAACGGCAGTCTGATGTATTCTGGGGTCAATCCTATGGCGGCTTGCCTTGAGATTCTGGGAGAGCATGAAGCGTCTCCTACTTGCGGCAATCCGTTCTTTAGTTGGACTCCAGGTGCTGGCTATGAACTTACAGGTCCACCAGATGCTGATGGATATTTCTATGGAGAGCTCTTCTGCTCAGACGGAGTATCCAGGCCTGATCCGGGCTGTTACCGGTTCAGCGCTGTTGTCTGCGGTACGTCAAACTGGTTACAGTATGACTATAACGCTGACGGCGGTCAGAACATGATCTGGTGTGGCATTGATAACTTTAACAATGCGGTATGCTCATTTGCCATCTGTGTAGATGCAGCTGGTAATATTACGCCAAACGGCAACGGTCCGTAGGTGTAGAGCAAAAAGGGTAGATTCAATAATCTGCCCTTTTTTATTTTTAATTTTGGTTACGAGATATACGAGATAGTACTGATTACAAGATGTACAAGCTTATCAATATTTTACATCTTGTAAATCTCGTACAGTATCTTGTAAACTTGCAGCAATAATGAAAAGAATATTTTTAAAAGTATTAATATTAATCAACATTCTCAAAATGAATAATTTTTGCTAATATATAAGTAATTATGGCAAATAGAAATTATACAATTGATTTTAGTAGGTTTGCGATTTCTAAAGAGGGTTTGCTCAACATTTTAGCTTACGTTTATTTAGCTGCTCTAATTATTGTTGGAATATTTTTTGGTTTTACTTTACCAATATTTATTTTATTTTTATTGATCGCTGCGTTTTTTATTATTCCTTCAACTTTGCGGGGTTTGGGAATAATCATCATATTAACCATGCTTTTTGAAAGATTTTTAACTTTGCAGCCTTTAATAATTGATCAGGAGATTTATAAAATATATCCATTGGATATTATTATCGGTTTATTTATAATTTCCTGGCTATTAATATTTTTTAGAGAGAGGACCAAAAAGCCTAAAATATTTTTTGGCTGGCCGGAAATTTTATTAATATTGTTTATTTTTTTAAATTTTGCATTTCTATTTTTTAGCTCCAGGGACATTAATGCAGATTTTGGGGTAGCTTTTAGCACATTTAAAAATTATGCTTTTTATCCAATATTGTATTTTTTAACTGTTTATTCTGTTCAGAAAAAAGAAGATTTGAAAAAGATAAGCCATCTTTTCTTATGGGGTGGAGTATTTGTAATAGCTTTCATTATTATTGGCGTAATTAGGGGTAATGGTTTGTGGACTGAGTTTACTCCTTTATCAACTGTGGGTGTGCGCATATTAGCAAGCACACATGCGTACTATTTAGTTTTAGCCACCATATTGGCAGTTGCTTTACTAAGTTATGATCGATTTAAAAATAGGGGTTATATTGGCGCAGTTTTATGGATTTGGGTGTTAGGAATATTAGGATCATTAATGAGGCATTTGTGGCTAGCTTTAGCTGTCAGTGCGATTGGTTTATTTATCTTAATAAAGAAAAAAAATAAAAAGTTTTTGCAAAATTATATAATAAAAAATGGATTGATAATTTTAACTGTAGTTGTAATTTTAGTGTTATTGATTAATTTATTCCCTTATGATGATATTTGGGGAGGCCTATATACTTCTTCCAGATATTTACAGGAACGAGCTTCTTCGTTATCCACATCAGCTGGAGATACAAGTATAAACTGGAGAGTTGTATTTTGGTCAGAAGCTATAAAGAGCTGGGCGTCAAGTCCAATCTTAGGATTAGGCTTTGGTAAAAAAATTCCTTTGGAATTTGCAGATTGGAAAATTTTTGAAGAAATTAGAAATATTCACAATTCATTATTGGCAATATTAATTCAGATGGGTATTATCGGTTTTGGAATATTTATAATGCTGATTTTACTAATATTAAAAAAGAGCTGGCAGCATATATATAAAGACAAAGAGCTGGAGCCGTATTATATTGGAATTTTAGTTTGTTTGGGCGTGATTTTATTTGTCAGTTTATTCCAGCCATATTTAGAAACAAATTTGCAGGGCATATTTTTCTGGATTATGCTTGGCTTACTTCGATCAAGTAAAATTATTAACAAACAAGATAATAAGAAAATGCTATAAATATGAAAATACTTTTAGTCAATAAATTTTTCTATCCAAAAGGAGGGGCAGAAATCGCCATGCTGGAGCAGGCAAGGCTGCTTCAAAAAAACGGGCATCAGGTTGCCTTTTTTTCAATGCATCATCGTCAAAACCAATACAGTGATCATGATAAATTTTTTGTCAGTCATATTGATTTAAGTCAGCCGGCTTATAGCCCCAAAGGAATAAAAACAATTGGACGAATGATATATTCATTTGAGGCAAAGAAAAAGTTTAAGAAAATGTTAAATGATTTTAAACCTGATATTGTTCATTATCATAATATATATCATCAGATTTCCCCGTCTATTTTAGGAGTGGCAAAAAAGATGGGGATTCCAACAGTCATGACCTTGCATGATTATAAGATTATTTGTCCAAATTATTTACTTTTTTCCAGAACAGCAGTTTGTGAACGCTGCAAGGTTTATAAATATTATCAGCCAATATTGCAAAAATGTTTTAAAAATTCGCGAATAGCTGGCATGATAATTGCAATTGAATCAGCTATTCATCGAATAATGAAAATTTATGAAAAAAATATTGATATTTTTATTTCACCAAGCAAATTTACAAAAGAAAAAATAAATTCCTGGCGGCCTGATATTGGAAAAAGAATAAAAGTATTGGCTCATTTTATTGATACAAAAAGGTTTCCTATTTCACAAAATTTGGGTGATTATATTATTTCATATGGCAGGCTGGAAATGGTAAAAGGTTTTGATGTTTTGTTAAGGGTAATGAAACAATTGCCAGATATAAAAATTAAAATTATCGGATCAGGTTCAGATGAGGAGCAAATCAAACAGTTAGCTAAGGATATGAGGAATGTTGAATTTATTCCGCATTTAGGCTGGACAAATTTGATTAAAGAATTACAAGGCGCCAGATTGATTTTAAATCTATCAAAGTTTTATGAAACATTCGGCTTGACTGTACTGGAGGCTATGGCTTTAGGCAAAGTAATGATTGCCACTGAAGGCGGAGCAATGGAAGAACTGATTGATAATGGAAAAACGGGTGTTCAGGTAGGAGTGGGAAATGTTGATGATGTAAAAAACGCAATTCAATCTTTATATAATAACGAGAATAAATTATTGGAAATGGGCCAAGCAGCCAGGGAAAAAGTTGAAAATATATATGGTGAAGAAAGTTATTATTTAAAATTAATGGATATTTATAATTCATTGTTAAATGATGGTGGTGAAATGGGATAACGCAAAATATCAAAATTTTAGAATACTATTATTCGCAAAAACGCAAAATAAAGACCAGCAGGTAGCTGGTTTTATTTTATATGATTTTAATTTTGCGCATGTTAAATTGACAGATCTTGTGTTGCATTATAAAGTGAAATTGAGAGGGGTACAGCTAAAAGGAGGGGGTATAGGTGATTAGCATACGTGATGAGTGGGCAATCAAGCGGAGTCCATGCGAATCTAGTATGGAGGCGTATGCAAGGCTAAGCCAGCGCAGGCCAAAGCAGCTCGCTAAGCAATATGATCGTTGCGAGCTTTTCAGTTCATGCCCGATCATTCGTTGGGAAAGGCAGGGAAGCGAAGGGCAGCTTGAGTCTGGCCGTCAGAAAATCCCATATAGTGGAAATCAAAGAAAAAAAGAGATAGATCGAGAAAGACAAAGATTTTTAGCTGAACTTAAGATGGCCAAGAGCAGGCGAAGACCAAAATGTGTCCGCCGAGTAGCTCAGGAAATGGCGCAGGAAATAGTTTTGGTAAAAATGCAAAGTAGTAGCATGTCCTTTGAGCAAGCTGCAATAGATACGATAATTGAATTTAATCGTTCAAGGCGCAAACAGAATTATTACTATTATGATGAAACCTATGGCAGATGGATTGAAGTTAAGGGAATAAAAAATGCCTGGAGTGAAATAATTGATTTTATGATGCTGATTATCGGTCAAAATGGCAATGGATTTAAGCCTTAATCCTCATGGGATTTAAGGTTTTTTTATTTCTCTTGACAAGGTTTTTTAAAGTGATATACTGAATTTATAATTAGCACTCATGCTATTAGACTGCTAAATATGACTTCAAGACAACAACAATTGCTAAAATATATTATTCAAAATTATATAAAAACAGCTCAGCCCATAGCGTCTAATCTTTTGGCTGGTAAATTTAAGAATAATATCAGTTCTGCCACCATTCGAAACGAGATGGTTGAACTGGAAAGGGCAGGATATATTTTTCAGCCCCATACTTCTGCTGGCAGAATACCGACTGAAAAAGCTTATCAGTTTTACATAGACAATTTTTTAGATAAAAATAAATATTTTCAGATAAAGGAGTATACATCAAAAGGGAGGATAAAGATAAAAGAGATGGCAAAGGAAATTGCCAGAATTTCAGGATTAGCAGTTTTGGTAGCTTTTGATAAAAATGACACATATTATACTGGACTTTCAAATCTATTTTCTCAGCCAGAATTTGAAAGTCAGGCTGAAATTGTAACAGTTTCAGAACTGATTGATAAATTTGATGATGTATTACAACTTATTTATAAGAATTCATATAAAATTCCAGAAATACATATTGGGAAAAAGGGATATTTCGGGAGAAATTGTAGTTTTATTGTGGTAAAAAGGAACAATTATTTGATTGGCATTTTAGGACCATTACGAATGGATTATAATAAAAATTTAGCATTATTAAATCAACTAAAGAATTTATAATTTATGTCTGATAAAAAGAAGGATAAAAAAGAAGACTTAAAGAAAAAATTTGCTGAGCTTGAGAAAAAGGCTGCAGAAAATTTTGCTGGCTGGCAGCGGGCTAGGGCAGACTATGAGAATTTGCAGAAACAATCTCAAAAAAAACAACAGGAAATTGCAGGTAATGTTAAAAAGGATTTGATAAACAGTTTATTGCCTGTTTTGCGAAGTTTTACCCAAGCATTTAAAAGCGTACCTGAAGAAAAAAAAGACAATGCTTGGATACAGGGATTTGAATTTATTCAAAAACAGTTTAAAGATATATTAAATCAATGGGGAATAGAGCAGATCCAGACAATTGGACAAAAGTTTGATCCAAATATGCATGAGGCTGTCGGCAGGGAAGAATCTGAAGAAAAAAGTGAAATAATTATAAAGGAAGTTATGCCTGGTTATATGTTGAATGGGCAAGTGATTGTTTTCGCAAAGGTAATAGTAGCAAAATAGTTGTAGGTGGTAGGGCGTGGCAACCGGTTTAGTTTTAGGACCTGGTTTTAGGATCGATAATGCCAAACGACTATTCCAATACTGGCAGCAATGCCTTACAACAAATAATTATAAAATAAATAATGCTAGACATCATGCTAGCAATAGGGGAAAAAATATGCCATTAGTAAAATGGAGCCCATTTATGGAGCCATTCAACTTTGATAAATTTTTCGATGATTTCCAGAAGGGGTCTACTGCAGGTTTTTCACCAGCAATAGATATGTATGAAAAAGGCAATAATGTAATTGTAGAAGCCCAATTGCCTGGAATTGACGCTGAAAAAGTTGATATTTCAGTAGAAGATGATGTTTTAACCATCCAGGGAAAGATGGAAAAAAAGTCAGAAGTTGAAGAAGAGAATTATTTCAGACGTGAAATTCACAAGGGCAGTTTTTATCGGTCTGTTTTATTACCCGCTCATGTAGAGGGTGATAAAGCTCAGGCTGAATTTGAAGAAGGGCTTTTAAAAGTCATTATTCCAAAGGTAAGAAAGTCAGCAGCAAAAAAAATTAAAGTACAGGCCAAAAAGACTTCTAAGTAATGTTTGTTTTTCAGGCTCAGCAAGCTTGCTGGGTCTGGGTGAATAAATATTAATGACTACGAAACTACGAATCGCATACAAATTCTACGAAAATTTATTTTTTGTAGTTTTCGTAGCTGATTTGTAAATTCGTAGCCTATATATGTCAAAAATTTTAGGAATCGATTTAGGGACAACCAATAGCTGTTCTGCAGTTGTTGAAGGAGGAAAACCAAAAGTTTTAGAAAGTCAGGAAGGGAATAGAACCACCCCTTCAATTGTTGCTGTGGCCAAAACTGGCGAACGCTTAGTCGGCCAGACAGCAAAACATCAGGCTGTAACCAATCCGCAAAATACAGTCTTTTCAGTGAAAAGATTAATCGGCCGTAGAGCTGATGATGCTGAAATTGAAAAAGACAAAAAAGTAATGCCCTATGAGATTAAACAATCAGGCAGCGGTATTAAAGTACTAATGGACAGCAAAGAATATTCCCCGCAGGAAATTTCAGCTATGGTTTTGCAAAAAATAAAGGCTGACGCTGAGGCCAAAACTGGAGATAAAATTGAAGAAGTGATTATCACTGTGCCTGCATATTTTGATGACTCTCAAAGACAGGCAACAAAAGATGCTGGGGAAATTGCCGGATTAAAAGTGAAAAGAATTATAAATGAGCCGACTGCTGCGGCATTGGCTTATGGTTTTGATAAAAAAGGCAGTCAAAAAATAGCTGTTTATGATTTGGGCGGCGGAACATTTGACATTTCAATTTTAGATATCGGCGATGATACAATTGAAGTACTGTCAACAAACGGCGACACTCATCTTGGAGGAGATGATTTTGATCAGGTTATTATTGGTTGGATTATTGAAGAATTTAAAAAACAAACTGCAATTGATCTATCAAAAGACCAGATGACATTGCAGCGAATTAAAGAATCAGCAGAAAAAGCAAAACATGAATTAAGCTCAGCCCAGGAAGCTTTAATTAACCAGCCTTACATTACCCAGGATTCTGCTGGCAATCCAGTTCATTTAGATTTAAAATTAACCAGGGCAAAGTTAGAAGAATTAGTGGGAGATTTAGTTGAAAAAACAATGGAACCATGCAAAAAGGCATTGGAAGATGCAAAATTGCAAACTTCAGACATTAATGACATTATTTTAGTTGGCGGTATGACCAGAATGCCATTGGTACAGAAAAAAGTTGAAGAATTTTTTGGTAAAAAGCCAAATCTAGAAGTTAATCCTGATGAAGTAGTGGCTATTGGTGCTGCAGTTCAAGCTGGAGTTTTGCAGGGTGATGTAAAAGATGTGCTTTTGCTTGATGTAACTCCATTATCACTTGGTTTAGAAACTTTAGGCGGAGTGATGACAAAATTAATTGAGAAAAATACAACTATCCCAGCTTCCAAGCAGCAAATATTTTCAACTGCAGCTGACAGCCAGCCATCAGTTGAAATTCATATATTGCAGGGAGAAAGAGAAATGGCAGCAGATAGTAAGACCTTGGGCAGATTCATTTTGGATGGGATTCCACCAGCTCCAAGAGGTGTGCCGCAAATTGAAGTTAAATTTGATATTGATGCCAATGGAATTTTAAATGTTTCAGCAACAGATAAGGCAACTGGAAAAGCTCAAAATATTACAATCACCGCATCATCAGGTCTTTCAAAAGAGGAAATTGAGAAAATGAAACAGGATGCTGATGCTCATGCTGAAGAAGATAAAAAGAAAAAAGAAGGTATTGAAGCAAAAAATATTGCTGAAAGCTTGGTTTACTCAACTGAAAAATTAATGAAAGAACAGGCTGATAAAATGAAAGATAAAGATAAAAAGACGATTGAAGAAAAGCTTGAAGCGCTAAAGAAAGTTAAAGACTCAGATGATATTGAAGCTATTAAAAAAGCCACTGATGAACTGGGTGAAGTGGCGCAAAAAATTGGTCAAGAGATGTATCAGGCCCAGGCTCAACAAGCTCAACAACCTGGTCAGCAAACTGGAGAACAAGATAAGGCTGGAGCAGAGGCTTCGCAGGAGCAGCCAAAAGATAATTCGTCCTCTGCCAAGGCTCCGGACGACAGGAATAAAGACGATAAGACTCAGGAAGGTGATTTTGAGGATAAAAAATAAAAAACATATGTCAACGATTGAATCAATCAAGCCTAAAGAAAAAATTCAGTCAAGATTTGGTCATGAAATCAATGAAAAGGAGTTTCAAAGGATTCATCAGCTTTATAATGAATTAATGCCTACCTCACCGTGGAGTGAAAAATTCATGAAGCAGATATTGTTTGATGAAAGCAGGTCCCCGCTTTACAATACCTTTGAAATTGAGGGTGAAAGCATAGGGCTTGTTTTAGGCCGTCTGTTAAAAGATGATAAGGACGTTTTCAATATTTCAAGCATTGGAGTAAAGAAAGAGCATCGTCACAAAAAAATAGCTACAAAATTAATGCAAAGTTTTATTAAAGATGTCTTTGAGCAAACTTCAGTAAAAAAGATAATTGTTCATTTTCGAGAGTCAAAGAATCTAAAGTCTTTTTATGAAAAGTTAGGTTTTTCTGGACATAAAATAGTAGGAACTTATAAAAACAAAGAAGCAAAGCATTATATGGAGCTATTGAGAAGAGAAGATGAGGAGAGAGATGAATTGCCTCAGGAGGGAGATTTTGAGGAAAAGAAGTAATTTAAATAAAAGTCACTGGTCATTAGACATTAGTCATTGGGATTTAAATTCTCTATCCCTAGTGACCAATGACCTGTAACTAATGACTACAATAATATGAAAGGACAAAATCCTAATCCACAAGGACAACAACCAAAACAAATGCAGATTAAGGCAACTGATGAAGTAATGCGCGGCGTTTATACAAATGCTATGCAGGTTCGGCACAATAAAGAAGAGTTTGTGCTGGATTTTCTAGTATTGCAGCCGCCACAGGGATCATTAAATGCCAGAATTTTTACTGCACCAGGACATTTTAAACGAATTGTGATGGCAATGCAGGAGAATTTAAAAAAGTATGAAAATACTTTTGGTGAGATTGAAGTGGCTGAAGGGCCGAAGAGTGAGGTGGGATTTGGGGAAAGAAAAGAATAAAT